>Ga0307517_10000156_pt1 | contig 108792 bp, 57 predicted proteins | sample 23_EM_MG_FD_194515 | JGI IMG/M metagenome (GOLD analysis project Ga0307517, IMG submission 194515) | Populus trichocarpa ectomycorrhiza microbial communities from riparian zone in the Pacific Northwest, United States - 23_EM | ecosystem: Host-associated > Plants > Roots > Unclassified | place... | reverse complement strand
CCCCCCCCCCCCCCCCCCCCCCCCCCCCCCCCCCCCCCCCCACCCCCCCCCCCCCCCCCCCCCCCCCCCCCCCCCCCCCCCCCCCCCCCCCCCCCTTTTTTTTTTGTATCTTTATTTATTTTAAAATAAAGAGGGGGTAGCTCCTCCCCTCCCTCCCTTTGGGACTTGGCGGCTTGCGACCTCCCTATTTTTTAAATAAATGCTAGTCCTAAGGGAGTCGCTAGCGAGATAAAAAAAAGCCCAGGTCCCCTTTTTTTATGCTAATCCTAAGGGAGTAAAGATAAAAATAGTCGCTGCGCGAGGGAGTCGCAAGCGAGGGGCTTTCGACTTTTTGTTATCTTTATTTATTTACAAATAAAGAGGGGCTTTCGACTTTTTGTTCTCTTTATTTATTTTAAAAGAAAGAGGGGTGGGGAGGAGCCAGACTTGGGTTTTTATTATTAGCCTTAGCATTTGTACAATACAAATGCCAAGTCGCTTCTCCCCCCCTCTTTCTTTTTAAATAAATGCTAATCCTAAAGGAGTAAAGATAAAAAAAAGGGGGGGGTTGCTACGCAATAAATAGGGGAGTAAGGGTATAAAGATAAAAGGCAGAAGGTAGCACCGCAACTAAGATAAAGGAGAGGGGGAGCCGGCCGCCAGGATTTTTTTTTTAGCAAATTGAGTGAGGGTTTTGTTTCTATGGTATAAGAGTGAAATAAATAATTTAAATTAATATCAAACAGTAGTCTTTTAAAAGATTAATTTTACTAATCTTTTTTTTGTTCCTGCTGCCCTACCCATTCCCAAGTTAAGCTTTTTGCTTATTCCTCTTAATTGCAATTATCACCCTATTTTTAGCAAGAAAACCTTAGCTTTCTAAAAGTTATTCTTTAAATGGACACCCTCGCTTGCGACTCCCTCTAAGCGACCTGGGCTTTTTTTTATCTGTACTCCCTTAGGATTAGCATTTATTTAAAAAATAGTCGCTTTTTTTATCTTTATTTAGATACAAATAAAGAAGAGGGAGTAGCAACCCTCTTATGGAAATAAGCGACCGGGTTTTTATCCCTTAGGATAAGCCCTAGCAGTTTTACAAATGCCAACCGCCATTTATTATTGTAATTGTTAAAATTGCAAGTCCTAAGGGAGTAAGAATAAAACCCGGGGTCCCAGGGGGTCCCAGGGGGGTGGGAGGTTGCTACGCAAGAGTATTCTTATTTTTACAATACTACCTTTCTCCCTCGCGCAGCGACCTTTTTTTATCTTTATAAAGATAAAAATAGTCGCTTTTTTTATCTTTATTTAGATACAAATAAAGAAGAGGGAGAAGCGACTTGGCATTTTTATTGTACAAATGCTAAGGCTAAGAATAAAAAAAGGAGGCCTTGTCGCTTATCGCTTCTCCCCAAGTCGCTTTGGAGAAAAAGTGGTGGAGCGTTTTAAGAATATAAGGGAAAAAAAAATAAAGCTAGGACTAAATAATTTAGGATAAATTTAATCTTTTAAAATAAAAAATAAAGTAAACTATGATAACAACAATTGTAAATTTATTAACTTTTGGTATTTTATTTTCTAGTATTATTTCTATAACATCTAATAATCCTATAATTTCAATAATTTTTTTAATTACTGCTTTTGTTAATGCTGCAGGTTATTTAATTTTATTAGGAATTAATTTTATAGGTATTTCTTATATTGTTATATATGTTGGTGCTATTGCTGTTTTATTCTTATTCATAATATTAATGATAAATATAAAATTAACAGATATTTTAGATACTGGATATAATTTTACTAAAAATTTACCTATAGCTCTTATTATTGCCTCTTTATTACTTTTCATTTTTTTTTCAGTAGCTACACACCCCTCCAACCCCTCTGCCTTGGCAGAGTTTGGCTGGGGGTCTAATTTATTTCCTTTTCTCCCTTATGCTTCGATAGAGGATAGTAAAGAGGTGTTGCTAGCGAGTGTCGCTACGGACCCTCTACCTCGCCCTAGCCCTGACGGAGGTTTCATTAGGGAGGGGGTCACTCGCTTTAGCGAGGCGAGTGATGGGGGAGCTATATCTGATGTTAATTTATTAGAGTTTACTCAAATAGAAGTATTAGGGCATTTTTTATATACTTATGCTTCTATTTTTTTAATAATGTTAAGTTTAATATTATTATTAGCAATGTTAGCTATTATTATTATTTCTAAAAAAAATATAACAAATATTTAATTTTCAATTTTATTACTACCCCCCCCCCCCCCTTGCTCCGAATGAGCGTCCGCCTCTTTCCCTCTAAGCGACTTTTTTTATCTGTACTCCCTTAGGACTAGCCCTTATTTACAAATAAAGAAGCAGGTCAGGAGCCTTTTCTTGCGTAGCAACCCCCCCCCTTTTTTTTATCTGTACTCCCTTAGGACTAGCATTTCTTTTTATTTAAAAATAAAGAGGGGGTTGCTACGCAAGAAGCGACTTTTCTTATTTGTATTTTTAAATAAAGAAAGGAGTGGAGCGTGAGGTTATCTTTGAGGGCAGATAAGGGGTTAAGTTTACAGATGGTTCTGTAATAGACCTGCAAAGTCTAAAATTTTAGGTTCAATTCCTACTTAACTCTTAATATTTAAAATAAATATAAATATATATTCATTTCTCTGCGAAAAAAAAGATAAAAAATTAACACCCTCCATTTATAGCCCTATCTTTGATAGAATAATCTCCTACCCTTAAGGGGGGGGGGGGCTAGCGATGGCGGGTGGGGTAATTTTATTTAACTCTTTGACATCTTTAGCTTAACTGGTAAAGCATCTGCCTTCGGAGCAGAGGTAATTGGTTCAAATCCATTAAGGTGTTTTTTTTTTTTATTAGCTTAGCAACCTTAGACTCCCTCGCTAGCGATCCTCGCTCACACCCCCCCCCTCCCTTTTTTTTCATAATTTTAATTATAAAAATGCCAAGTCGCTTCGCATAAAGGAGAGGGGGACTTTTGGTCGCAAGCCCCTTTCTTATTTTTACTCATCTTAAAAAAAAAGATTAGTAAAAAAAGCGAGTCCAGCGAGACTTTTTGGAATCTAAAATTTAATAGGTAAATTAAATATAGCATCGAATCCAAGGGGGGGCCAAATAATTAAAGAAAAATAAGAATCATTATTACTATTAATTAGATTAGTTTTAAGCTGGGCTATTTTGTTTTCAGTTTTTAATTTTTATAAGAATAAGGTCTAATTTAATTAACCTCCTATTATTTTTTTGGTTAACCTATTTGCGATTTAATATTTTAATAGTGTAGTATGAAAGACTCCCTCTCGCTTTTCTGCCCTGGCATTTTTATAATTAAAAAAAACCTTACCTCGCGCAGCGACTCCTTTTTTTTATCTCGCTAGCGACTCCTTTAGGATTAGCATTTATTTTAAATGAAAGAAGGGGGGTGGAGCGTCCTCTTTTTCCCTTGGGAATAGCGACTATTCTTATTTTTAAATAAGAAATGCTAGGGCTAATAATAAAAACCCAAGTCTTGCGTAGCAACCCCCTCTTTATTTTAAAATAAATAAAGAGAACAAAAAGTCGATTAGAGGGAGTAGCGACTTGGCATTTGTATTGTTAAAAATTAAGAAATGGGAGGGGGTTGCTACCCCAAAGTCGAAAGCGAGCGAGGGTCCCTTCGCATTAGCAATAGAAAGACTAGCGCAGCTTCCTCCCCACCCTGTCTAAGACTCTTATTTTTCTAACCTCTAGCCCTAAAACGATGCTTATCTATATAGGAGTGAGGCAAGAGAAAATATTTAAATAAAAAAAACCAGTTCTGCCTTAGCATAAGCCCCCCCCCCCCTAAAAGGCACCTCCTCTAAAAGACCCTAAAGGTGGTGGAGCACCCTCTTTTTTTTTTTGAGAGTCGACTAGGAAATAGGAATCCTTCTTATTCTGTGCTAAACAAAGAAAGGATACCTTTAAATTGCAAAATTAAAGAATAAAGCCTGAATAGTTTAATAGGTAAAACGGCTTACTTGTAATAAGTAGATAGCGGTTCAATTCCGTTTTTAGGCAAAATGGTGAACTTACTAATTCCCCTTAGATTTAATATTACCCCCTAATTCTTATTTTTACTCATCTTAAAAAAAAAGATTAGTAAAAACCCTGGCACCTTCGGAGCAAAGGAGGGGGCCGAATTTAATCCGCCCTATTTATTTCTAAAATTTTAAAATAGTAGTATATTCTCTTCCAACTTTAAAAAATATAGCCCAACTCCTCTTAATCTCCAACCCTCCAGGTGGTTACTAATAGAGGTGGGGTCGCACCACCCGCCCTTTCTGCCATGGCCCCCTCTTGCGTAGCAACCTCCTTTTTTTTTATCTTTATTTAGATAAAAATAAAGAAGGGGGGGGGGGCTAGCGACCTTTTTATTCTTAATTTCATAATAAAAATAAGAATAAAAATGCCAAGTCGCTTTTTTTATCTTTATTTAGATTTAGATAAAAATAAAGAAGAGAAAGGAGAGGGGGAGCTATTTACTATAATTGAGTTGTAGTTTAATTTGGGAAAACACCATTTTTTGGAAGTGGTTTATATCAGTTCAAATCTGGTCAACTCAGATAATAAAAAAAAATTAGATAGCTCTAGCTTAAATTTTAAGTTTTAATCTTTTATAGCTAAGCAAGAAGTACTCGCTCCTCCCTCCCTCTTATGGAAATAAGCGACTGGGTTTTTTATCTTTATTTTTATCTTTACGCCTTAGCATTTTAAGATAAAAATAAAGGCTAGTCCTAAGGGAGTAAACAATAAAAATGCCAAGTCGCTTTTCGCTTCACCCTCCTCTTTATTTTTATCTAAATGCTAATCCTAAAGGAGTCGCAAGCCCCTCCCTATTTTTATACAAAAAGCCCAGGTCGCTGCGCGAGGGAGTCGCAAGCGAGAGAACAAAAAGCGACTTGGGTTTTTATCCCTTAGGATTAGCCCTAGCATTTGTAAAATAAAAATAAGAATAGTCGATACTCCCTGCCTTGGCGGCTTGCGACTCCCCTTTTTTTATCTTTATAAAGATAAAAATAGTCGCTTAGAGGGGGTTGCTACGCAAGACTTTTTGTTCTCTTTATTTATTTTAAAATAAAGAGGGGGTTGCTACGCAAGACTTGGGTTTTTATTATTAGCCCTAGCATTTGTAAAATAAAAATAAGAATAGTCGATACTCCCAAGTCGCTTCTCCCTCTTTATTTTTATCTAAATGCTAATCCTAAGGGAGTAAAGATAAAAAAAGGGAGAAAGGGGAAAAGCTATTTAAAATTAGCTAAAGTAAGGTTTTGCTAATAAATCCACTCGCTCGCTTGCGACTTGGGATTAGCACCCCCTCCCTATTTCTAAGCGGGTTACTATAGTGCAAAGGCTAAAGCTGGTAAGGGTTAGGCACAATAATTATATTTAATAATATATTTCCTCTAACTCGCTCCTCCCCTTATTATCGCTAGCGACCTGGGTAGAAGCGGTTAGCGACCTGGCATTTTATTGTTAAAATAATAATAAAAACCCAGGTCTTTGCATGCTTCTTTATTTTTAAATAAAGGCTAGGGCTACAGATAAAAAAAGGCAGGGTCATTAGCCCTTAATTCTTAAAACCTAAAGGATTCCTCTTAAAAGAGCAAATATGAGGAGACTGCGCTTTAGCGAGTCAGGCGGGGAACCTCCAAAGGAGAGGAGCAAATAATTATAAAAAAGGATAAATTTTAATTATAAAATACAATCCTAGATTCCTGCGGATTACTGCTTATTTCGCTGCTGCAAAAAGCAGGAGAATAAATAAAACGATTAAACCTCAGTATCTTTAAAGGGAAATTAGGCCTAGAAAAAGTAGGGGTAATTTTAAATCTTAATAAAATTATAATATTATATTTATAATATAACAAACAATTAAAAAAAATTCTTTAAATTTTAATTAAGAATTGGGGAAATCTGATAATGGTTAATCGGTTATATTTGCAATATAATAATGATAGTTCGAATCTATCTTTCTCCAAAATAGCCCTCCTATCCCCCCCCCCCCCCCTCCTTTAGGACTAGCATTAAAAAATAGACAGAGGACTTGACAATTTCAAAAAGGGTCCTGCTTAGAAAAATAAGATACCCGCCCTTTCCACCCTCCTCTTTATTTTTAAAGAAATGCTAATCCTCGCGCAGCGACCTCCCTTTTTTTAAAATAAATAAAGATACAAAAAGCCCAGGTCGCTGCGCGAGGGAGTCGCAAGCGAGAGAACAAAAAGCGACTTGGGTTTTTATCCCTTAGGATTAGCCCTAGCATTTATTTTTTATCTTTAAGCCCTAGTTGCGGAGCTACCCTAGCACTTAGATTTATTTACAAATAAAGGCTAGGGCTAAACAATAAAAATAAGAAATAGGGGAGTTGCTAGCCGCCAAGGCGGGGAGAGGGTATAAAGATAAAAAAGGCAGGAGTAGACTTGGGTTTTTTATTCTAAATATAACAATACCCCCTTTCTGCGTAGCGACTTGGGAGAAGCGACATGGCAATTTTACTCATCTTTTTTTTATTCTTAGCCTTAGCAATTTTATTTTATCTTTACGCCCTAGTTGCGGAGCTACCCTAGCATTTTAATATTAAAATAAAGGCTAGGGCTAAACAATACAAATGCTAGGGCTAATTAAAAAAAAAGATAAGTAAAATCCCAAGTCTGGCTCCACCCCCCCCCCCCCCCTCTTTATTTTTATCTAAATAAAGAGAACAAAAAGTCGCAAGCCCCTCCCATAGGGGAGTCGCAAGCCGCCAAGGCAGGGAGGAGCTACCCCCTATTTCTTATTTTTACTCATCTTTTTATAAAAAAAGATTAGTAAAAACCCAGGTCGCTTTTTTTTATCTTTATTTAGATTTAGATACAAATAAAGAGGAGGTTGCTACGCAAGAGGGGGCCAAGGCAGAAAGGGCGGAGCCGCCTTTTAAATTTAAAATTAAAAAGGCGGGAGAAGCAGCCCTATCTCCGGAAGAGCTTAAAAAATAAAGCTAAAACCAAAAAGTCGCTTGACACCTTAAAATATCTAAGAGAGAAGTATAAAAAAGATTTAAATATATATTATAATTTTGGACTTTAAAATAAATCTTTTTTTTCCTTCCTCTTTATAAATATTCCAACGGTTCTTAGATTATTTCCTTAGATTCCTAATTAAGACAGCTAACGCTGAGAGAGTATCCTAATTGGTTAAGGAGCTTACTTTGGGAGTAAGATGTTGCGCGTTCGAGTCGTGTCTCTCTCGTTTTAATAGAATAGAGCAATCTAATTTTATTTTTTTTAGTTACTATCCTCTATGGATTCTTTTAATAAACTTTAGATATTTCTAAAACCTCCCCCTCCCTCTAATGGAAATAAGCGACCTGGTTTATTTTTATCTTTAGCCCTAGCATTTATTTAAAAATACGGAGGGGGGGGGGGGGGGGTAGCAAACCCTCGCTAGCGACTTGGGGTTTTTATTCTTATTTTTAAAAATACATCCCCAAAGTCGAAAGCGAGGGTTAGAGTGAGAGATATGAATCCTTAATTTTAGAATTTGAAAAAAAGGGACCAGAAGGAACTAAGTTATTAAATTCAAATTAATTTTGCGGTAGCGATTAATTTGAATTTGCTACCTCCCTCCCTATGGGGGTAGCTCCTACGGAGCCAGGCATGGGAGGGGTGCAAATTCTCTTTCTCTTTCTCTTTCTCTTTCTCTTTCTCTTTCTCTTTCTCTTTCTCTTTCTCTTTCTCTTTCTCTTTCTCTTTCTCTTTCTCTTAAAGGAATTATTATTATTAGTAAAATTCAGAATTATATTAAAACACCCTCTATCGGAGCCACCGACTCCCTTGCTTAGCAACCTCCAATACCACCAGCTATAGCTTTGGAGATACAGAGGGGTAACTAAACTAGGGTCTTATGGCTGAGTGGTCTAAGCGAGGTACTGTTAATACTTTTTACAGAGGTTCGAATCCTCTTAAGGCCTATTATTTATAAAAAAAAAGACGCTAAATAATAAAAAAAATTTGCTAAATATAAACCTCCGTCACTCCCTTTTTCTGCCATGGCATTTTTACTCATCTTAAAAAAAAGATTAGTAAAAACCCAGGTTGCTGCGCTACCAAAGGAGCAAGCCGCAAGCGAGGGAGTAGCAACCCCCTCCTATAGAGAGAAGGAGGGCAAGACTAAGTTATATTTAATAATGAGGAGTAATAATCTACTATCCCACCGATATAGCCATGCTACCGCAAATTTGTAGGCTCCTGCATACCCTTTGTTTTAGGCAGCCCTCCTTTTTCTTATTACCAGCCTACCCTTAGCCTTATAGGGAGGAGTAGCAAGTCTCCCCCCTCTCCTCTTTATTTGTATCTAAATCTAAATAAAGATAAAAAAAATCGACCTTTTTATTCTTAATTTCATAATACAAATAAGAATTAGAGGGTAGCTCCTCCCTCCCTTTGGGACTTGGCGGCTTTCGACTTTTTGTTATCTTTATTTATTTTAAAATAAAGAGGGGGTTTGCTACGCAAGACTTATTGTTATCTTTATTTCTTTAAAAATAAAGAGGGGTGGGGAGGTGCCAGACTTGGGTTTTTATCCCTTAGGATTAGCCCTAGCATTTATTTTTATCTGTAGCCCTAGTTGCGGAGCTACCCTAGCAATTTAGATTTATTTACAAATAAAGGCTAGGGCTAAACAATAAAAATAAGAAAAGGGGCCGCCCTTTTAACTAATCTTTTTTTTGTTTTTGCTAAGGCGTAAAAAATAAAAAGATGAGTAAAAATAAGAATAAGGGCGGAAGGAGGGTTGCTACGCATAAAATAAATAAAATAAAATTTAAAACAGGCCTACTATTGGAAATATAAAATAAAATAAAAAAAAATAAAATTTCAAACAGGTCTACTATTGGAAAAATAAAAAAAAAAGATTAAATAAAAAAGCTATGATTCCCTTTTTATTTAATCTTTACTTTTCTTTATTTTATAATTTACTTAAGGTTAATTTTTCTTGTTACACTCCCTCGCTTTCGACTTTTTTGTTATCTTTATTTAGATTTAGATACAAATAAAGAGGGGCTTTCGACTTTATTTTTATCTTTATTTATTTACAAATAAAGAGAGGCTTGCGACCTACCCTAGGGATCTCCACCCCCCTCTCCTTAGATAGGGGAGGTCCTCTTTAGGACCGGTGACAGGGCCAAGAAATCCTAGCTTTGCTACCCCCCCCCCTCCTCTATATAATATAATAAATCGTTTTAAGATTGATCAAGATCCTACTCGCTGTAGCGAGTAGGATCAATCTAAAAAAAAAATAAGTAAATAATTCATTCCCTTAGGGTGTAATAGTTAATGACTTGGATAAATTCAACTAATGCTAAAGAAATTGGTACCCTCTATTTAATTTTTTCAGTTTTTGCTGGAATGATTGGGACTGCCTTTTCTGTGTTAATTAGATTAGAATTATCCTCTCCAGGTGTTCAAGTATTACAAGGAGACCATCAATTGTTCAATGTAATAATATCCGCCCATGCTTTCATAATGATTTTTTTCATGGTTATGCCTGGAATGGTAGGTGGTTTTGGTAATTATTTCTTACCTATACATTGCGGTAGCCCTGATATGGCATTTCCTAGATTGAACAATATCTCTTTCTGGTTACTTCCACCTTCATTATTATTACTTTTAATGAGCTCTTTAGTTGAAAATGGAGCAGGTACTTTCCCTGTGCCTGATTAGTAAGTAATTACTATTAAGAACTTCACTGTATGCTGGAAACTCCTAAAGCCTTTAGGTACTATATAAACATAATAAATTTATAAGTTAAAAAATTAAAGGATATAAAAATGGACAATCAGCAGGAAACCAAATTGTGTTAAACAAGAGTAGGATCCTCAGAGACTATACGTGAAGCCCCAATTTTCTTTTCTTTAAAAATGGGTGAAGATATAGTCCATTATACATATGAAAATATATATTTGGTATAGATTAGGCTTTTATTTCAAAGGTAGGTCAAATAAATAAAAGATTTAAGTCTACCTTAAATTCCTATTCATCTTACGACTCTTCTGATAATTATTTAGGTAGTTATTTGGCAGGGTTGCTACGCATTGAAGGTGACGGATCAATTATTGTACCCAAAACTATTAGGAATCAAAAAGGTAAATTGCTATACCCTGTAGTAAAAATCACTTTTGTTAAAAAAGATACACTCCCTGCTTCTTTATTTTAAAATAAATGCTAGTCCTCGCGCAGCGACCTCCCCTATGGGAGGGGCAGCGACCTCCCCTTTTTTTATCTTTATAAAGATACAAATAGGGAGGGGCAGCGACCTCCCTATTTTTATCTTTATACAAAAAGCCCAGGTCGCTGCGCGAGGGAGTCGCAAGCGAGGAGTAAAGATAAAAAAAGGCAGGACCCACATAATTATGAAAATTCTTAGAGGGGGTACTCGCTTAAGCGAGTGTATCCTAAAGATTCAAACTATCAGGACCTTTTGTTTCAAGATAAAAAATCTATTCAAAAGGATAATGCAACGACTTAAATCTTTTCTTCTCTAACCGCTTTCTCAAAAACTTAGTCCTGGAGATTGAGTACGTTTAGTACACTCGCTTTAGCGAGTAAAATACAGGATATTTGACAGGTATCCAAGAAACAGTTTTAACTTCTTCTATAGTAGTTTATACTAATGCCGATACTCAAAAATAATTAATTCTTAATGATAATAAAGGAAAAGCTGGAATCTACTGCTGAGTTAATATTCAATCAGGTAAAAAATATGTAGGTTCTAGTTTAGATTTATATAGAAGATTTATGCAATATTTCAATATAAAATATATAACTAGAACAAGTAAATCTAGTAATATTTGTAGAGCTTTACTTAAATATGGGTATTCTGCTTTCCAGCTTGAAATATTAGAATATTGTGAAACTTCTTTAGTAATATTGAGAGAACAATATTATATTGATCTAATAAATCCTGAGTATAATATTTTAAAGGTAGCGGGTTCTCTTTTTGGTTATAAACATTATCCTGAAACCTTAAAAAAATTGGCAGATATTGCTACAAACAGATCGGCTGAAACTATAGCTAATTTAAGAGAAGCAGCATTAGGTAGAACTTATAAACACAAAGAAGAAACAAAAATTAAATTGAGGGAAATCATGCTAGTCCTAAGGGAGTACACATTCAAAAGCCTCTAAATAAAAAATGAGCGCTTACCAATCTAATAGAACAAACCATCCTGTTAAAGGTTTTAATACTAGGGTTGAAGATACCCAAACTGGTGAGATATATTTATATAACTCTCTAAGAGAAGCTGGAAAAGGGTTAAATAGTAACCACAAAACGGTTAAAAATAATCTAGATACTGGTAAACTTTTCAGAGGAAGATATCTTATAACTAGTATTAACCAGAATAGTACTACTTAATGGGGAAATGAGAACACCTAAAATAGAAGCTTTGTATAGATTAATCGATTGGTTAAATGCCAAATCCACAGATGGATTTAAAATATCTAAATTAAGTTTAGACTATAGTTGGTCGCAAACCCCTTTCTCCCTTTTTTTATCTTTATTTAGATAAAAATAAAGAGGGAGAAGCGACTTGGGAGAAGCGACTTGGGAGAAGCGACTTGGGTGAAGCGACTTGGCAATTGTATTGTTAAATTGCTAAGGCTAATAATAAAAAGGGTGTAGCTCCTCCCTTGGGCTTGGGGTGGAGCCAGAGCAGCAATCCTTGATTATCAGGATTTATAGAATCAGATGGTAATTTTTATTGTGAATTTAAATTAAATGAAGGAATAGCCACTTTAATTAAATGTTATATGAGAATTTCTCAAAAACAATCTTATAAATCAACTACAACTATTTCAAAAGATAAGGCCTCTCCTCTCCTCTTTATTTTTAAATAAATGCTAATCCTCGCGCAGCGACCTCCCTATTTTTATCTTTATACAAAAAGCCCAGGTCCCCTTTTTTTATCTTTATAAAGATAAAAATAGTCGCTTTTTTTATCTTTATGCCCTAGCATTTAGATTTAGATACAAATAAAGAAGAGGGAGTCTTGCGTAGCAACCCCCTCCCTATTTTTTAAATAAATAAAGATAAAAAAAAGCCCAGGTCGCTGCGCGAGGGAGTCGCAAGCGAGAGGAGTCGCAAGCGAGATAAAAATAAAGAGGAGTCTTGCGTAGCAACCCCCTCTTTATTTTTAAATAAATGCTAATCCTCGCGCAGCGACCTCCCTATTTTTATCTTTATAAAGATAAAAAAAGGTCGCTGCGCGAGGGAGGAGTCGCTAGCGAGATAAAAAAAAGTCGCTTAGAGGGATGCGCTAGGCACAAATTACTATCTAATGGATAAAATAAGAGAATTTCTTGATGTTAAAAATGTAACCTCGCTTTGCGATTCAAATAAATAAACCTAATAACATAGAATTAGCTTACGAAGTTAGAACAACTAAAATTTTATCTTGTGATATTTTAATCAATTACTTAACAAAATTTCCATTGTTTAGCTCTAAACATCTAGATTTTTAGATTCGCTTTGCGAGTCGCTTTGCGAGTATTTCACATTAGAATCTCTAAAATTTATAAAACTTTAGATGTTCCATCTAAATGAATTACCCTTAAATATAGCATGAATACTAAAATAACTCAAATTAATTGAGAATCATTAAACAGATTCCCCTAGAACGGATAAATGTACTCAGGTCTAGTAATAATTAAGACTTCTTTTTCTATGCAGAGAGTCTATATCTCTATTAAATAAAAACTATCTATACTATTTGACAGGTTGAACTGTTTACCCTCCATTATCAGGAGTTCAATCACATTCAGGAGGTTCAGTAGATCTAGCTATCTTCAGTTTGCATTTAGCTGGTATATCTTCAATATTAGGTGCTATTAATTTTATTAGTACTACTTTAAATATGAGAACTAATGGAATGTCTTTACATAAACTACCTTTATTTGTATGGGCTATATTTGTAACAGCTATATTATTGTTATTATCTTTACCTGTACTAGCCGGTGCTTATATTGTGCCGGCTCTAAATTTGGCTATTTGCTGGAAAAGCTTTATTAATATTGTAATAGAAAGCCGATCAGCAGGAAACTTAAACGATTAAAATCTTTTAAGGCTCTTCAGAGAATGTACGCCAGAGATAATCTGTTGTAATTTGATATTGTTAAATCCAATTATGGCTCTAATTCTTCAAATAATAATTATAAATTTATCAGTTCTTTGACTGGTTTAATAGAAGGTGAAGGTACTATTATTGTACCTAAAACTGCTAGATCTCCTAAAGGTAAACTTAACTACCTTTCTATTCAAATAGTTTTCCATTTAAAAGATTTACCTTTAGCTTTACTAATACAGAAAAATTTAGGATTAGGATCTTTAATAAAAAAAAAGGTATAAATGCCTATGTTTTATATATTAATGATCAAAAAGGAATTTTAAATTTAGTTAATTTGTTAAATGGTAATATGAAAACACCTAAAATTTTTTCTCTTTATAAATTAATTGATTGGCTTGTTTCAATTAATAAAAATTCTAATTTAAAGAAACTACCTTTGAATACAGATTCTTTAAATAAAATGCTTGGTTATCTGGATTTATTGAAAATGACGGTCATTTTAGTGTAATTTCCACTCTCCCTCCTCGCTTGCGAGTCCTTTTAGGTTTTTTTTTTATTCTAATTTTAACAATACAAATGCCAAGTCGCTTCACCCAAGTCGCTTCTTGCGTAGCAACCCCTCTTTCTTTTAAAATAAATGCTAGTCCTCCCCGCCTTGGCGGCTTGCGACTCCCCTCCCTATTTTGTAAAGAAATGCTAATCCTCGCGCAGCGACCTCCCTATTTTTATCTTTATAAAGATAAAAAAAGGTCGCTTTTTTTATCTCGCTAGCGACTCCCTTAGGACTAGCATTTAGATTTAGATAAAAATAAAGAAGAGTCCCCTCGCTACGCGAGGGAGGAGTCGCTAGCGAGATAAAAAAAAGGTCGCTTTTTTTATCTTTACTCCCTTAGGATTAGCATTTAGATAAAAATAAAGAAGAGGGAGGTCCCCTTTTTTTATCTTTATAAAGATAAAAATAGTCGCTTTTTTTATCTTTATGCCCTAGCATTTAGATTTAGATACAAATAAAGAAGAGGGAGGAGTCGCAAGCGAGATAACAAAAACCCAGGTCGCTGCGCGAGGGAGTCGCAAGCCGCCAGCGAGAAAGGGGAAAGCGAGACAGGTAAATATTCTAAAATAGAATGTAAATTTGAATTAAGTCAAAGACAAAAAGATCATTTAGGTAATAGTAATGAATTATTTTTAGCAAATATTGCTAAATTTTTAATTGTTTCTCTTAAAAATACAAGAGAAAATACACTTCATCCTCAATATAGACTTAGAACTATGAGTAGATTATTTAAACGAATACCCTTTATTTGGAAATAAATTTTTAGATTATAATAATTGGAAAGAAATACTTAATTTATTTAATCCTAAATTTAATTATTCTAAGGAGAATATAGATAAAATATTAAACCTTAAATCAAAAATGAATGATAAAAGAACTGTTTTTACTTGGAATCATTAAAATAGATTTTACAACTTGGATTATTAAGATAAATTCCTAACTTCTATGTGAATAGAAGAGAATATACTCTAACTTTGAAAATTTATTTAAAAGTTTTAAGTATGCTATTTCTCTCTTTAGCTTCTGCCTCGCTTCTTCAGATAGGTCTGATTAAAATGCTAGTCCTAAGGGAGTAAGAATAAAAGCGAGGCATGAGCTATAGATCTTAACCATTAGGGTTAGAATTAGACCCTCCCTCGCTTCTTGCTTTGCAACCTCCGCCCTTTCTTATTTTTATTGTTAAAATAAGAATAAGGGTTGTCCTCCTGCCTTTTCTTATTTTTATTGTTAAATTGCTAGGGCTAAGAATAAAAAATAAGAAGGAGAGGACTACCCTTAGGGGCTCGCTGCGCAGAGAGGCAAATAAAAACTAAAAGCGAAACGCAAGGGCTTGCAAAGCAGAGGGTTGAAAGATAGTTAGCAATCATGGGTGTAAAGCTACTCTATATCAAAAATTATTTAGGCAATTACAATGTTATTAACAGATAGGAATTTCAATACAAGCTTCTACGACCCAGCAGGAGGTGGTGATCCTATTTTATATCAACATTTATTCTCAAAAACAACAACATTATACACTATACCTGTAGTAGCCATTGGTGGAATCACACCGTTCCGCTTCAATACATTCTATAAATGCTATAATTACCGTTTTCCTAATACTGTTGTTCCTAATCAATCTTTTCTGGAATGGTTTGTGGGATTTGCAGAAGGGGATGGTAGCTTTACAGTAAACAACCGTGGTACTGCAATCTTCGTTATTACACAAAGCACCGCTGATCTGCAAGTTCTGGTAAATATTCAACGAGTTTTAAGGTTTGGTCGTATAATCAAACAAGGAGCGAAAACTATCCGTTTTGTAGTAGAAGATAAGGCCAATATTGTATTGCTAATTGAACTATTCAATGGAAATCTAGTATTTCCTCTTAAACAAACAAGCTTTGCCCTTTTTCTGGAAGCCTACAATAAACGGTCACTCCGAGGGACCCGGGGGATGAGCAATCAAGGACCAATAACAGAAGAAGCTATAAAATATATTCCAAAATTGGTAACTCCTACATTAAACGATTTTTGGCTGTGTGGTCTAACGGATGCTGAAGGTTGCTTCAACTGTTCACTACTAGGTACCTCCAACGCGTACCGATTTAGATTCCTTTTAGCACAACTAGGGGAAATCAATTTAGCCGTACTTACACATATTACTACACTTATTGGAGGTGTAGTTCGTTCACATTCAAAACCTGGAGTAAACGAACTTATTGTCAATGGTACACGTAATATGGAACGAGTGTTCAAATATTTCGACACTCATCCACTACAGACTAAAAAAGCTAAATCGTATCTACTCTGGCAAGGAATTCATACATCCATTATAAATGGTGAACATCTATCGCCAGCAACTAGAAAAATATTGAAAGCCAAAGCGGCTACAATTAACAGTCTAAATTAGTGTATCCCAACGGGAATAAAGGATGTGGTTCAATATAATTTTAAAACAAGACAAGTTGTGAAACTTTAATAGGCAGATGTGATTTATTATATAAAGACCTGTTAAAGTGAATACTCTGTATACCATAATTCTAGTCCATACAATATTATGCTTTGCTAAGATCTGATTTAATCTAATTTAATTTAAACCAGTTGCTTCGCTAGAAAGAGTGTTATGCTGTGCAATCTTTAGAGAAAAACAGCTGCCCTGACCCCTTTTTATTATTATATTTAAGAAATAAAAATAAGAAATAAAGGAGAAGGTAGTGTATGCTTACCCCGACAGGCGTAAGGATGAACAATTGTTCATTGGCTATGCAAGTGAAAACGGTCAATATATACTCGTATAAAGACCGTCGGTAATCTAAATTATCGCTACAGATTGGGTCACTTGTGGGTGCCTGAAATGGTGCTTAATGTACAATCGGTTCCCTATTTTACACAAGGCTACTGTGCTCTTTATGAGATTAGTCAGTAGTACATGAACCCCTCCGCCTTTCCGCTGTCCCGGTTTTATTTAGAAGGAGGTGCACCCCTCCCTCGTAATCACCTCCGTTCTAGTTTTAATTGTTAAATTAAAACAAGAATAAGGGCGGTAGGACCTACACAATAGAGAGCGCAGTGTAAAAGGGGAGGCTGTAACACAAGCGGCAGGCGGGCAAAGAGAGTTAAAAAATTAGGGGTTTTAGGGGATGGGTTCTTCGGTCACCCAGAGGTTTATATTTTAATTATACCAGGGTTTGGTATAGTTAGTCACATAGTATCAACATTCTCAGGTAAACCTATTTTTGGTCAATGTGGCCCTAAATTTAATATAATAAATTTGAAACATACTATATGCAGGAAAATAAGGAATTTTAAGAAACAAAATACTATATTTGTAAGCCATCTAGCTACAATAGTCGAATCGAAGGTTGCTACGCCAGAGGAGGCATATGATTTAGATAAACAATCAATAATTTATGCCAAGGAGGCTGCGCTTGCTCGAGTCATCCCTTTAGTCGCTCAGGCGAGTCCAACAATATTAAAATTAAAATTAATAATAATCCTTAACTTTATAACCTCTTTCAAGGCTGTTGCTAGAGATGCCAGTATATCTACCATTTGTTTAACAGCGGATGGCATAGTCTTCATTTATTTAATGATGGTAAAAATTTTTGTTTCGTCTTATAACCCGCAGATAACCAAAGCACGTGTAAATAGTTTAAATTTACACAAATCCAAAATTACATTGAATAGCGGATTAAGCATGCGAGTAGGAATTTCAGAGGCCATACGTATGTTATTTTTCTCTAGCTTTAAGCTACTATTTTTCCGGCTCTTCACGCTCTTGGTGTCTAAGGCTGCAAATTCAGCTAAGGCTGCTAAAGCAAAGGGGTATAAAATATTTCAAGTATTATATTTAAATTTACCATTTAAAACTATGCCTGTTTTTAATTCAAAGAGACCCTGCCTTAGCAGGTCTATTTTTTTTTCAGAATCTTTTAAAACCCCAGAATCAAATATAAAAATACTTAAATCTTTGATCGCTCACTCTACAAATTCTTATTTTTACTCATCTTTTTTAAACAAAAAGATTAGTAAAAAGGAGAGGACTTATTCCCTGAAATCGGGTACTATCAAAGGAGCAGGAGAAGATAAAAAATTTAATCAATGGTTAGCAGGTCTAATAGATGGAGATGGATGTTTTCAATTATCTAAAAAAGGTTATGCTAGTTTAGAAATAATCGCACATATTAGAGATAAAAACTGCTTATATCAAATTATACAAAAATTTGGAGGAGCTGTTAAATTGCGAACAAATCTAAATCATTTAAGATTTAGATTGCATCATAAACAAGGTATGTTAGGTATTATAAATGCTGTTAACGGGGAAATTAGAAATCCTATTAGATTACTTCAACTTAGTAAAATTTGTGAAATTTATAAGATCCCTGTAATTCAACCAACTCCTCTAACTTTTGAAAATGCTTGGTTCTCAGGCTTTTTTGAAAAAGATGGAAGTATCTATTTAAATTTAAAATCTTCTCAAATGTTAATAACTGCAAGTCAAAAAAGGAGCAATTTGTTAAATATTTTATGTGATTTATATGGAGGCACTGTTTATGTAGAAAAAACAAGTTTTAAATGGATTGTTTTTAAAAAATCAGAAATAAGTAAATTACTAGTATATTTTAAACTAAATCCCTGTAGATCGGCTAAATTAAATAGAATTAATGCTATTACTAAATATTTGGATCTTAGAGACCTTAAAGCTCATTTAGCTAAGGAATCTACAATTTTAGGGAAAGCATGGAAGAAATTTCTATTAAGATGGGATAAATGGGAAAAAATTTAATCAAAAACTTTTTTTTTGAGTTGCAAAGCAAGAAGCAAGAAAAATAAAGATATGGTCCACATACCCCCTTTTTACTAATCTTTTTTTTTTTAAGATGAGTAAAAATAAGAATTAGGGGGTATTATGTACATCGGTATGGTTTATGCTATGTTTTCTATTGGTATTTTAGGGTTTTTAGTTTGGAGTCTACTGGTGGCTCTCCCTCATTTTTATTATTTTTATATTAATAAATTTTGCTACTGCTACGCAGAGGGTGTAATAAATCTTGCTGTATGCTGGAATAGTTTAGTGTTAACAAGTACTTTCAATAGTAAAAATCTTGTTAGTTATACTCAATCAGCAGGAAATCCGTATACCAGCAAAGCTGGTTTAAAGAATTCCTCAGAGACTATATGCAAGATATCTCGAAAATTTGAAACATTTAATAAACATAGTAATAAATTAATTAGCAATGAATGGTTAACCTGGTTTATAGGTTTTTCTGAAGGAGATGGAGCAATTTTAACAACCAAAGGTAAAGCTCGATTTGTATTAACTCAAAAAGAAGGTACTATTTTACAACATATTCAAGAAGTTTTAGGCTTTGGAACAGTGCGACAATTTGATGGTTTCTATAGATTTATAGTGACAGATCCTCAAGATATCCTACTTCTAGTTTTCATATTTAACGGTAATTTAGTTTTACCTTATCGTCAAAAACAGTTAGGCGAATGGATTAATACACAGATCCTTAATTCCTTAGGATTCCTAGAATTAGCTCTCCTAAGGGATCCTATATTAATGAAACCGAATCTATCAGACGCTTGGTTATCTGGTTTCACAGATGCAGAAGGTTGCTTTAATATTGCTATACAACCTCGACATAATATGGTTACAGGTTACCGAGTAAATCTGCGATTCTTATTGGATCAAAAAAATGCAGAATCTATTTTACTGCATATTCGAGATCTCTTTAATTTTGGACAAGTATTTGTTAGAGGAGATACTAACGGTGTATATCGATATAATAACAATACATTCAAAGGTTTACTACCAGTACGTGATTATTTTTTAGCATACCCACTTAAGACTAAAAAAGCTGAATCATTTAAACACTGGGTAGAAGTATTTACTATGATATTAAACAAGGAACACCTTGTACCTGAAGGGCTTGAAAAAATCCGGGCTATTGCTAAAATAATCAACAACAAAAATAGTTTAAATAATAAAACTGGCTCTGCTTTGTTTTAAATCTCAGAGATAAAGATATAGTCCGATCCCGGTTGTGAGACCGGTTTAGATGGTTTTGCTAAGATTTTTCTTTTTTTCTTTTTTTTATTCTTTTCTCCCTTAGGACTAGCCTTTATTTGTATCTAAATCTAATTGCTAGGGCATAAAGATAACAAAATTGCTAGGGTAGCTCCGCAACTAGGGCGTAATAATAAAAAAAAAAAGAGTCTAATTCGCAGCTTAGTTTATCTCTCAGACTGCGCTTGCGCTAGTCAACTAGGGTTAAGCTTAATTGTCTATTTAATATGCACCACATGTTCTCAGTAGGAATGGATGTGGATAAATTTGTGTCCACTTTCTGGCTGAAAGCCCTACAGGCTGAGGCTGTAAAAAATTTGCTATGTGCTGGAAACTTCTGTTGCGAAGCTAGTAATCCACTCATATTTATTATGTTAGGAAAAATTTACTTGCGAAGCTATAATGCTACAGAACAATCAGCAGGAAACTTAAATTTTAGTACAAAAGCTACGGCTAGTACAAAGAATACTTATAATAATTATACTCCCTTAGGACTACCTTTAATATCTAAACATATACCTAAACATAAATCTCAACTAACTTTAACTGAATTAGGTTATTTTTTAGCTGGTTTAATAGAAGGGGATGGTTGGTTTGGTAAAAAAGAATTGCATATCATTTTCTCAGAAAAAGATATATCGTTGGCTTATTTTATTAAAAAACAGATAGGACATGGTAACATATATAAAATAAAAAACAAAAAAGCAGTTAGATATATATGTAAAAATGAAAAAGGTTTATCTATCATTTTATCTTTAATAAATGGTAAATTAGTAAGTAAACCTAAATATGAGCAATTAATTAAGCATAATTATAGTAAAAATTTTAATTTTACTTTACTTCCACCTTCTAATATTTTAACTCTAGATAATTTTTGGTTAGCTGGTTTTACTCAGGCTGATGGGTGTTTTCATATTAGTATTGCAAAAAGTAAAACTCACAAAACAGGTTTTAGCGTTAGATTAGAGTATTCTTTAAAGCAAAATGATATTATTCCTTTAAAGCTTTTATACGATCTAGTAAAATTGGGTAATCTCTCTCAGTATACATCAGGAATTTGGTGTTATAAGAGTTCAGGGTTTAAAACGGCCTCAGTATTAATTAAATATTTTGATATATTTAATCTATTTGGAGGTAAATATGAAGATTATTTAAGATTTAGAAAAGTGTATATTATGATAACTGAAGGTAAACATCTAGAAGATACAGGTATTATTAAAATAAAAAGTATTGGCATTAAAGGATCCTCAGAGACAAGTACGCAAATAGTTTAAAAATATATATATTAAACTAAGATACTGTCCTTTTTTAGACTAGAGCTTATTTTACTGCTGCTACTATGGTAATTGCGGTACCAACTGGAATTAAAATCTTTTCTTGGATAGCTACTTTATATGGTGGTAGTTTAAGATATAGTACTCCTTTATTATTTGTATTAGGATTTTTAGCTTTATTCACAATAGGTGGGTTAACTGGTGTTGTATTATCTAATGCTTCTTTAGATATAGCATTCCACGATACCTACTATGTTGTTGCTCATTTTCACTATGTATCATCTATGGGTGCTGTATTTGCTTTATTTGCAGGTTTCTATTATTGGACTCCCAAAATAGTAGGTAGAAATTTTAACGATTTCTTAGGAAAGATCCATTTCTGGACATTATTTGTAGGGGTTAATTTAACTTTTTTCCCTCAACACTTTTTAGGTATGGCCGGTATGCCTAGAAGAATCCCAGATTATCCCGATGCATTTAGTGGATGGAATCAAATATCTAGTTTAGGATCTATAATCTCTGTGTTAGCTACTATTTTATTTGGTTATATAATCTACGATATTTTTGCAAATGAAAAATTAAGTAATAATAACCCTTGGGCCGCAATACCATTCTTTACTTCTGATAAAGAATTTAAAGTTGAAAATCAACCAGTTAATACCTTAGAATGGACTTTAGCTAGTCCTATCCCATTCCATGCATTTAAAATGTTACCTGTACAATCTTAATTTTATTTGTTAGTTTTCTAACCCCCCCCCCCCTCACCTCCCTTAGGGTTTTTATTATTAGCCCTAGCATTTTAACAGTAATAATAAGAACTTGCTTCTTTATTTGTAAATAAATAAAGATAAAAGATAAAAAAAGACAGAGAGTGATATTGTTATAATTTAAGCGGCAATCGCTAGCGACTCTCCATTAAGGTCAATAAGTGAGGGTCCCCTCTCCCTCCCCTGGGACCCCTGGGTTTTTGTTATATTTAGCCCTAGCATTTATTTAAAATTAAAGAGGGGGTAGCACCTCCCCGCCTTGGCGGCTTTCGACTTCTTTTTATCTCGCATGCGGCTCCCTTAGGACTAGCATTTCTTTAAAAATAAAGAGGGGTGGGGAGGAGCCAGACTTGGGTCTTTTTTTAATCTTAAATTGCTAAGGCGTAATTATAAAAAAAGGGCCCAGCTAAGGCAGGGAAGATGATTAAAAGAATCAAAATTTAATAATGATTAATATAAAAGAAGAGATATATTATAAATATATAAATTAAAACTATAATATTAATCTTTGCTTTTTGTTTCACCCTTTCCTTTGCAATCTAGCTTAGGCGAAAGTCAATAAATGAAGATAAAATTACCCCTCTTCTTTATTTGTATCTAAATAAAGATAAAAAAAGCGACCCTTATTTTTATTGTTAAATTGCTAGGGCTAATAATAAAAACCCTCCTCTCCATATCCTCTCCATTGGAGAGGGGGGGTCGCTTATTCCCATTAGAGGGAGGAGGAGGTGCAACCTAAGGGCAAAGCTATTTTTAGGGTCGTAATAATTCTTCTGACCTCCCTCGCTCCGACCCCTCGCTTTCGACTTGGGGTTTTTATTCTAAATTTAACACTAAAAATAAGAATAAGGGAGTCTAGCAACCAGCCACCCTTCGACCCTTAGGGTCGACTTTCTAATTTTAAATCTTCAAATGCTAGTCCTAAGGGAGTAAGAACAAAATTTGCTAACCTCCCTTAGGAGGGGTTGCTACACCCCCCTTTTTATTATTACTCCCTTAGGACTAGCAATTTAACTATAAAAATAAGAAATAGGGTGTAGCTCCTCCCCCCCTGGGTTTTGTATTCTTATTTAAACAATACAAATTAGGAATGGGTGGAGCAAGGGGTCCAAGCGAGAGAGTAGCTAGACTAGCTTAAGCTAGTGCTGCGTCCCTTTTCTTCTTTCTTGGTAAAATCTAAGGGCGGTCGCAAGTGAGACCCTAAGGGTTGAAGCGAGTCCTTATATTATATTTATTAAATGAAAAAAGCCTAAATTTTTTTTATAATAACGAGTATGCTGAAATTTGGTAGACAGGTGGGTCTTAGGAACTCATAATTAAAAATTGTAAGAGTTCAAATCTCTTTACTCGTAATTATTAAATAAATAATATATATATTAATAAAAATACTAATTCTCTCAAATTGGATAAGGGTTTTATATTTATCATTATAAAAGACAGGTGTAGCTACCTCCCTCCTTTGGTACAGCTTATCCCTTTTTTACTAATCTTTTTTTTTTAATAAAAAGATGAGTAAAAATAAGAAAGGGGTAGGCTACAAAAGTTTACCCTTATTAAGAAACCCCCTGCTCCTCGCTTGCGACCGCCCTTATTACTAATCTTTTTTTTTTTATAAAAAGATGAGTAAAAATAAGAATAAGGGCGGTTGGACCAATGCTTAAGCAAAAAAAATAGATAGAATTTACAAAATCTAAATATAGCAACACCCTCTCCGAAGGGTCCCTCCTTTTTATTATGAAATAAACAATAAAAATAAAACATGCTAAGGCAGGGAGTAGCAGTATCAACACTGTCTTTTTCGAGAGGGGAGGTTGCTAGCAAAGAGAGATATATGCTAGACCCTTAGAGTGCCAGGGGGGGGGGGGGGTCTAACTCACTATTAGAGGGTAGCATAAGCAGTCCCTCCTACCCCCTTTAAGAAAGGTCCAGAGCCTTTTCTGAATTCCTGCGGATTCTTAGAAATAAGAAAAAACCCAAGGCTCCTAGGGTCCAAAGGGTCCTCCCTTTTTCTTAATTAAACAATAAAATTAAGAAAAAGGGAGGAGTCGCATACCCTCGCTTTTTGTACTAATCTTTTTTTTTATTTTTGCTAAGGCGTGCTAAGGCGTGCTAAGGCGTAAAAATAAAAAGATGAGTAAAAATAAGAAAAGCGAGGGTTGCTACTCCCTCCCTTTGGGACTAGGCGCCTTATTTTTATCTCGCTAGCGACTCCCTTAGGATTAGCATTTCTTTACAAATAAAGAGGTCCCCTTTTTTTATCTTTACTCCCTTAGGATTAGCATAAAGATAAAAATAGTCGCTTAGAGGGAGGGCGGGGGAGCCCACCAAAAAAATAGAATGGAAAAAGCAAACAAGCTTGCGATTCTTAAGGGTCTAAGGCAGGGTGGGAAGGTAGTTATTAATATTAAAAAAAGGAGCCGTAAAAATTAATTTAGTGATGATAATATTTTCAATAATAATTTTAATAGTTGCTAAGGCACTACCTGTTTTAAACACAAAAATTTATTCTATTCATGTTACTAGAATTACAACTATTGTTTTCCTATTCTCAGGAGCTTTGACTTTTAATACTTTAAATTTAGAGAATCTAGGTTCAGGAATAGGGGTATACAGTGGATTCTTTCAAGTAACAACCATAAGTCAATTAATAGAAATTTTCCTATTTTGGATAGGGGGAGGAATATTAATGGCATGGCCTCAAAAAAAACCTTTATTTCTAACTGACAAAGAAACACCTTTTCAAGCCAAAGGGCAGGGAAGCGGGACTGATTATTCCTTAATAGTATTATTTAGTAGTTTAGGTTCCTCTTTATTAATATCAAGTTATGATTTAATATCTGTATATTTAAGTATAGAATTACAATCTTTTGGATTATATATATTATCTACATTATACAGAGATTCAGAATCTGCAACTTCCGCTGGATTAAAATATTTTTTATTAGGTGGGTTATCTTCATGTATTATATTACTAGGTACAGGTATAATTTATTCTTATACAGGAACAACTAATTTAGAATCTTTATATATTATAAATTCAGTTATTGATGTTAATCAACAATATATTATACAAGGTTTTAGTTTAGGTTTAAGTTTAATATTTATAGGATTCCTATTCAAAATAGCAGCAGCACCTTTACATAACTGGTCTCCAGATGTATATGATGGTACTCCTACAATAGTAACAACTTGGTTAACTATTATACCAAAAATAGCTATATTATTTATATTATTAGAACTACAAATAAAATTAGGAATCGCGCAAGCGCACCCCTACTGCCTTTGGCAGGCGCTAGGACCCCTAGGGGGTGGGGAAGTAGCGAGTCCAGCCTTAGGCTCAGCTATAGCGGAGGGAGTCTACCCGCCCTCCCTTTTGGGTGGGCAGATAAGCAAAGAAATATCCATAATAATCAATAATAACATATTAAAATTTTTATTATTAATTTCTGCAACTTTATCTTTAATAATAGGTAGTTTATTAGGATTAGCTCAAATAAGAATAAAAAGGTTATTGGCATATAGTACAATATCTCATATAGGGTTTATTTTATTAGCTTTAGCTGTTAATACTGAACAATCTATAGATTCATTTATATTTTATATTATACAATATACTTTCACTAATTTAAATATTTTCCTAGTAATTTTGGGTTTAGCTTATATTATTAATAATACCTCCCCTATTTCTCCAAACATTGATAGAAACCCTGAGGGTGGTGGTAACAAAGATATTAGTTTTATTTCTGAATTTAAAGGATTATTCTTCAGCAATCCTCTTCTAAGTATATCTTTAGCTGTATCTTTATTTTCTATGGCTGGAATTCCACCTTTAATAGGATTCTTTTCTAAACAGTTAGTATTATATTCAGCACTACAAAATGGTTATTATTTCATTTCAGTTTTAGCTATAATAGTTAGTGTTATAAGTTGTTCTTATTATTTACAAATAATAAAAATACTTTTTACTCCTCACTCACACTCTGCCTTGGCAGCCTTGGCAGAGGGAGGAGCGACAGGAGGAAAGGAGACGGCCCAAGCGATTGGAAGGGCCGAATATACTATACCCGCTTGCGATTCTTCATCTTCCCCCCTAAGGGGTCCACAGCGAGGTGCTGACCTCTTAGGTTTTGAGGGGAGAGGTCGCTACGCAGGCCCACCCTCGCTAAGACCCCTTAGGGCAGAGGAGGGCAATGAAATTATTTTAACTAATACTCATAGCTATTTAATTTCTACTTTAACTTTAACTATTTTATTATTTTTTATAAAACCTTCATTAATCTTAAATAGTACACAATTACTATCTTTATCTTTATTTTATATTTAAATGAATAATTTATTATTTATATTTATTTTGGTTCCTATTCTAGCTGCTGTATTATTAGCTTTAAATATTTTATTAGCTCCTCATAAACCCGATTTTCAAAAAGTAAGTCAATATGAGTGTGGATTCGCACCTATACCAGGTCAAACTAGATCTACTTTCCAAATTCATTTTATGATAGTTGCTCTTCTATTTCTAATATTTGATCTTGAAATACTATTATTATTTCCATTAGCAGTTTCACTTTACCAAATTTCTATCTTTGGTTTTACAGTAGGAATATTTTTCTTTATTGTATTAACTGTAGGGTTTGTACTAGAAATAGGTTCAGGTGCAATAGCATTAACTAATTTAAACGAAAATAACAATTCTAACCTAAGGGTCGCTTAGAGGGGTCCAGACCACCGTTAGCTTGAGATATTAGATTAAATTAATAAATCTTAATTTTTAATAACCCCCCCCCCCCCCCCCCTCCCTCGCTTTCGACTTTTTTGTTATCTTTATTTATTTACAAATAAAGAAGGGGGGAGTAACACCCTGCCTCGCAGGGTGGGGGCTTGATTTTAAGATAAAACTGTCTTAATCAGGTCTTAGTTCTTTAAAGGGGTTGTCCTAGAGGCTGTCCTCCGCCCTTGCAATGCTACCCCTCTTATGGAAATAAGCGACCAGGGTTTTGTATTCTAATTTTTACAATACAAATACCAAACCGCCATTTCTTATTTTTAATTAAAAATAAGAAAGGGGGACTTGGGTTTTTATTATTAGCCCTAGCATTTATCTTTATGCCTTAGCATTTTAAGATAAAAATAAAGGCTAGTCCTAAGGGAGTAAACAATACCCCTAATTCTTATTTTTACTCATCTTTTTATAAAAAAAGATTAGTAAAAACCCAGGTCGCTTTTTTTATCTTTATTTAGATAAAAATAAAGAAGAGGGGGCCAAGGCAGAAAAGTCGCTTCTCCCTGCTTTGCAACCCTCCTTTTTTTTTATCTTTACTCCTCGCTTGCGACTCCCTCGCGCAGCGACCTGGGCTTTTTTTAATCTGTACTCCCTTAGGATTAGCATTTATTTAAAAAATAGGGAGGTCGCTGCGCGAGGATTAGCATTTATTAAAAAAAAAAGAAGGTGGGCCCTCCCCCTCCCTTGGGAGTAGCAACCCTAAAAGGACTAAAAGGACTAAAAGGAGTCTAAAAACCCCCTCTTTATTTTTAAATAAATCTAAATACTAAGGTAGCTCCGCAACTAAGGCGTGCGTAAGGTAGCTCCGCAACTAAGGTAGCTCCGCAACTAAGGCGTGCTAAGGCGTAAAGATAACAAAAAGTCTAAATACCCCCTCTTTATTTTAAAATAAATCTAAATGCTAGGGCGTAAAGAGAACAAAAAGTCTTGCGTAGCAAACCCCCTCTTTCTTTTAAAATAAATCTAAATGCTAGTCCTAAGGGAGTCTAAATACCCCCTCCCTATTTTTATCTTTATGCTAATCCTAAGGGAGTACAGATAAAAATAGGTCGCTTAGAGGGAGATAACAAAAAGTCGCTTAGAGAGAGAGAATAAGCTGTAATATTTAATTTCTTTAGCTCTTTTTTATATTATATCTTTTTTATTAATTTATATTAGTATTTAATCTTTAATTTAAAGATAAATTTAAATAAGAAGATATGGTTTATTTAATCATTTGTTTTCTATTTTTAATAAGAAAAACCATAATTTATAAAATTTTAATGTTAATCCTGGAAATTTGTTAGAGTGGTTTATTAAGTTCGTCTTGAAAACGAAACCTGGTTAAATATCAGGCGGAGGTTCGAATCCTCCAATTTCCGTACTATATATTTTTTTTATTTTATTGCCCTAAGCGACTGGCTTTTTTTTTCTTAGTTGGATCTTTATTTATAAAATTTTAATGTTAATCTTTGGAAATTTGTTAGAGTGGTTTATTAAGTTCGTCTAGAAAACGAAACCTGGTTAAATATCAGGCGGAGGTTCGAATCCTTCAGTTTCCGTACTCTTATTAGGTAAAAAGGAGCAGTCTAATTAATATTCTTATCTTTGCTTAGAAAATATTATTATATAATCTATCACTCTTAAAGCGACTAAGGGTCTAAGCGATTTTTTTTTTAATCTTTACTCCTTTAGGACTAGCATTTATTTTTAGAAGCAAGGGTATACTATCTACTCTAATTCCTACTAGATTTACCTTCTTTCTATCTTAGCTTCTGTCTTCTTAAAGCATCGGGTGAATATAATCTGCGCTAGCAATCCAACAAAAAACTTATAAATAAAGAGAGTTTTGTAGGATTGCTAGCAAACTGGTTTAGCTTCTAATAGTCCTAATGGACAATCCTTAATTCTAGGGGTGATTGCATAGCAGGTGGTATTATTCTTATAACTCTCTCTTGCTTATGACCCTGCTTAGAGCCCTCCTTACCCTTGCTCCGAAGGAGCTTACCTAAAAGTCAGCAGGACGCCTCGCTCGCTATTTTTATTTTTACTTCTCTTTATTCTTAAAGAGGGGGTAGCGAGCGTGGCCTTAGAGGGAGTCTGGCTCCTCCCCAGGGGAGGAGCTACCCCCTCTTTCTTTTTAAATAAATAAAGATAAAAAAAACCCAGGTCGCTTTTTTTATCTTTACGCCCTAGCATTTAGATTTAGATAAAAATAAAGAAGAGTCCCCTCGCTACGCGAGGGAGAGGGCGTGCATTTACTACTCCTAAAAGACTAGAGCAAAAGTTAAGGTGAAAGAAATAAGCTTATTTAGAACCAACCTTTCCTCTAGCTAGCAATTTTAAGGTCAGCCACCTTTCCTTAGCTTCTGGTTCTTAGGTCAATCAGAAAGACCGGTTATTCTATTAAGCTAAATTTTCGGAACAAAAGAATAATTGCTTCTTTCTACTAATTTGTTTGGGTAGTAAGCTGCTCAAATCCCTCTCCAAAATTAGAAGCTAGCTTTGACACCTCTGCATTAGCAGATTATAAGACTGTCAAAAAGAGGGTCTCCCTAACCCTCTCCAGCCTTTGGGAGCGCAGGCCTTTAGTTCTTATTTTTACTCATCTTAAAAAAAAAAGATTAGTAAAAAAAGGCCGCCCCCTCTTTATTTGTAAATAAAGGCTAGGGCTAAATATAACAAAAACCCAGGGGTCCCAGGGGTCCCATGGGTCCCAGGGGAGGGAGTTGCTACTTGCTACGCTAGAGGGTGGGTGGTGCGAGTTCCAATTATCAAAAACTTTTTTATTTCCAATTTAAATTATTTAAATTAAACAACCCCTCTTTTCTTAGTCCATAGTAGAGGGTTTCTTATTCGTCCTGCGTAGCAACCCACCTTATTATATAAGCGGGTAGACTCGAAAGCACCTAACGTTTAGACGTTTTCTAGTGCTTAAATTTAACCACCTCCTTAGGATTACACCTATTTTTTAATGCGAAGCGACTTGGCATTTGTAAGTTATAAAAGAGGGTCTCGCTCCCTCCCTCTCGCTTCCGACTTTTTTTTATCTTTAGCCCTAGCATTTAGATTTATTTTAAAATAAAGAGGGGGTTGCGACCTCCCCAAGTCCCCTTTTCTCGCTAGCAACCCCCCTAATTCTTATTTGTATTATTAAATTGCTAGTCCTAAGGGAGTAAGAATAAAAAGGTCGAAAGCGAGAGGAGTAGCAACCCCCTCTTTATTTTAAAATAAATGCTAGGGCTAAAGATAAAAAAAGGGCCCCCTAAAGGACTAAAAGGAGTCTAAATACCCCCTCTTTATTTTAAAATAAATAAAGATAACAAAAAGTCGCTTTTTTTATCTTTATTTAGATTTAGATACAAATAAAGAAGAGAGGTTGCTAGCCCCTCTTTATTTTAAAATAAATGCTAGGGCTAAAGATAAAAAAAAGGGAGAGGAGACTGCGCTTGCGCTAGCCCAGACAGAGGAGCGACTAATGGTAATAAATAAAAAGATTATAAAAATAAAATAATAGGTAATAATTATAAAATATTATCAAAATATACTCGCTCACCCCACCTGCTTTGCAAGCCCTTTTTCTATTAACCCCCTTTTCCTTTTGAGTCGACTCCTAATCCGCAGGAGTCGCAGGTTCTAATAAATAAGAATAAAAAAGGGCCTAGCAAAATAGACCCCTCCTCTTTCTTTGTAAAGAAATGCTAATCCTCGCGCAGCGACCTCCCTATTTTGTAAAGAAATGCTAATCCTCGCGCAGCGACCTCCCTATTTTTATCTTTATAAAGATAAAAAAAGGGGAGTCGCAAGCCCCTCCCTCGCGTAGCGAGGGGAGGGAGAGGAGTCGCTAGCGAGATAACAAAAAGCCCAGGTCCCCTGGGGGAGTCGCAAGCGAGAGGAGTCGCAAGCGAGATAACAAAAAGCGACCCGCCTCCTTTTATTATTAGCCCTAGCCTTTTAACTATAAAAATAAGAAAGGGCACCCCTGTATTAGCAGGGTTGGGGTAGGGGTTACTATTGCTACACCTAGCCTTAGCAAGTTCTTATTCCCTGCCTTTCCTGGAGTCGTCTCCTAATCCGCAGGAGTCGCAGATTGTTAAAAAAAGAATAAGAGGAGAGTAGCAACCCTCCACCGCTTTTCTTCTTTTTAATTAAAAAAAGGAAAAAGCTGAGTGCGCTTGCGCGAGTCTGGTTGCTAACTGCTAACTGCTAACTGCTAACTGCTAACTGCTAACTGTTAACTGCTTACTGCTTACGCAGAGAGGGCTCAACCCGGTAAGGGCGTAACCTTCGGTGGAGAAGGAGTAAAAAATAGCTTAATTAAAGAAAAGTAATTATAAAATAGAAATAAAAATAGCATTTATTAAATGTAACAAAAATGACTAGTAATTTTGTAACAACAAAAGAAATGAATATCTCTATATTATTATTTATAATAGGAATATTAGGATTTGTATTAAATAGGAAAAATATTATATTAATGATAATAGCTATAGAAATTATGTTATTATCTGTAACACTTTTAGTGTTAATAATGTCTTATAATTTTGATGATAATATAGGTCAAATTTTTAGTATATATATTTTATCTATAGCTGGTGCAGAATCTGTAATAGGTTTAAGTATATTAGTAGCATATTATAGATTAAGAGGGACTATATCTTTACATAATTAATGTATTTATCCATAATAATCTTACCATTATTAAGTTCACTGGTTAGTGGGTTTCTAGGTAGAAAAGTAGGAGTAACAGGATCTCAAATAATAACATGTGGGAGTTTAATTGTTACATCTGTTTTTGTAACTATAGCTTTTTATGAAGTAGGGATATGTGGATCACCCGTAAAAATAGAAATAATAAATTGGTTAGATATAGAAATATTAAATATATCATGGTCTTTTTATTTTGATCAGTTAACGGTATCATTAGGATTAGCAGTAATATATTGTTCCACTTTAATACATATTTATAGTGTAGATTATTTATCTACAGATCCTCACATTCAAAGATTTTTTTCTTATTTATCTGCGTTTACTGCAGGAATGTTAGTTTTAATCTGCGGTGGGAATTTTTTAGTTATGTTTGTAGGATGGGAATCAATAGGAGTAGCTTCATATTTATTAATTAATTTTTATTTTACTAGAATACAAGCCAATAAAGCAGCAATATTAGCATTTACAATGAATAGAGGGGGTGATATGTTAATGAGTATAGGATTCTTTGCAATATTTTCTATTTTTGGTTCATTAAATTATTCTGAAATATTTAGTTTGGTACCTTTTATTAATGAAACTACTATTACTATAATATCATTATTTTTATTAGGTGGTGCTTTAGCAAAAAGTGCTAATATTCCTTTACATTCTTGGTTACCTGGTAGTATGGAGGCTCCCACACCAGTTAGTGCATTATTACATGCTGCTACTCTAGTTACAGCGGGAATATATTTATTAATAAGAGTATCGCCAATTTTAGAATATAGTAGCACAGCTTTATTAGTTATAACTATTATAGGTTCAACTACTGCATTTATAGCTGCAACTAGTGGTCTTTTAGCTAATGATTTAAAAAGAATTATTGCATTTAGTACTATTTCTCAGTTAGGTTATATTTTATTATTATTATTATTAGTTAGCTTTTTCCTATTATGTTATAATTTTCCCACTCACAGCTCCTTAATGGAGATTGATTTATATATTCCTATTTATAATATAATTATACAGTGGCGCAGCCACCCTTTGCTTTGCTCCCTGTCTTATTTGTTTTTATTCTCTTGCTCCCTCTTCTTTATTTTTAAATAAATGCTAATCCTAAGGGAGTCGCTAGCGAGATAACAAAAAGCGACTTTTTTTTAAATAAATGCTAAGGCGTAAAGATAACAAAAAGCCCAGGTCCCCTTTTTTTATGCTAATCCTAAGGGAGTCGCTAGCGAGATACAAATAGTCGCTTTTTTTATCTTTATGCCCTAGCATTTAGATTTATTTAAAAATAAAGAAGAGGGAGTCGCAAGCCGCCAAGTCCCAAAGGGAGGGAGTAGCAACCCTGCCTCTAAAAAACCCTCCCTTAATGGTGTTGCTTTGAACCAGGCAGAGGCGGAAAAAAAATAAAAAGGCTGATCTTTTTTGGAGAGGCAATTCCACTATTCCATTCAATTTTTATTTAAAAAGAGGAGTCGCTTTGCTTTAAGATGATAAATTTAATAAATTTTCTGGTATTCGAAAATACACTACCGGTAGAGCTGGTGTTAAGAATCAAATTGGAAAAATAGCAGCTTATCAGTATCCTCGCTTAGAGAGGAGCAAAAAAATAAATTAGCCCTATCTTCTTTATTTAAAAAATCTGCCTCTCCCTCGCTTTTTTTATCTTTATTTAGATACAAATAAAGAAGAGGGACTAATCGACTTTTTGTTATCTTTATTTATTTACAAATAAAGAGGGGCAAGCGAGATAGATTTTTATCTTATAATGCTAAGACATATTTAGATAAATATAGTGGTTTTTCTATTAAAGAAAGAAAAATAATTAAAGATAAATATTACAATAAAACAGGGATTTATTTATGGGTTAAGAATATAAATAATAAATCTTATGTTGGTAAATCTGTTAATCTATTTAATAGATTAAATAAAAATTATCTAAATAATTCTTATATCATTAAAAATAAAGCAAGTATGGCTATTTGTGCTGCTATTTATAAATACGGTATAAATAGTTTTTCTTTTTATATTTTAGAGATAATTGAAAAACCAGAATTATTTAAAAAATCTGCCTCTCCCTCGCTTTTTTTATCTTTACGCCTTAGCATTTAGATAAAAATAAAGAAGAGGGACTAAGCGACTTTTTGTTCTCTTTATTTATTTAAAAAGAAAGAGGGGGTTTGCTACGCAAGACTTATTGTTATCTTTATTTCTTTAAAAATAAAGAGGGGCTTGCGGCCCCTGCCTTTCTTGCTCAAATAAAATTCTGCTAATAAACAGGGGAGAATTCTTATCTATTAGAGAAAACTATTGGCATAGTATTATAAATCCATCATACAATATTCAAACTATTTTTAATCCTTTTTCAGGTATAATTCACTTTAGGTTTGTAAAAAAAATATCTGAAAATACCCTAAAAACTAAGATTAGGCAAAGCCTTTTAGGCAGAATACAATCTTTTACAGAAAAAACAAATCATATTTTAGGTGCTCATAAAAAAAAAGTTTATTGTTATGATTGGTAGCTCCGCAACTAAAACTCTTTTAATGGAATTTGAGGGAATACGTATAATGGAACGTAGCGTAAATAGAAATAATGCATATATAAGGCAAAAATTGGATAAAATTAAACCCTTTTTTTGTAGTATTAATGGGATTAATTATAAATTATTGTTACAAGAAAGCCGCTCGCTTAAGCGACAATAAAAAAAATAATAATATTAAATAATTTTCACCATATGATCTAATAAAATTTCACTATATGCTGAAAATCCCTAAAGACTTGAATACTCCAGTTATATTTTTTAACCATAGTAAAATTTACAAGTATGATACAATGGGTAATCAGCAGGAAACCAAATTATACTTATAAAAATAGGTTCCTCAGAGACTACACGTGAAATTCTTAATTTTTTTTTGTATTTTATAGCGCCCTTCGATTATATTAGAATTAAAAATCTAAATATTACAAGAAAAGAAGTTGGATTGCTTATAAATTTACTCCCCTCGCCTAGATAGGGTGGTTGATAGCTCCGCAGGCTAGTAGATAGTGACAATCTGAATCTAGTAGCTAGACTCTTAGGTTCGCTTGTTTGCTTGCGCAGCTAGACCTGCTAAAGCTACCTCTCTTGTTCTTATCTTTATATTGGTCCTTCCACTGGGAGGAGTCGCAAGCCGCAAGCCGCAAGCCGCAAGCCGCAAGCCGCAAGCGAGAGAGGATTTTCCCTAGCTGGTAGTTATGGAGGAATAACCCCTTGTCTTTAATTTTATCTCTTTGAAAAAACTAGTTGCGCTGCTACTCCCTCTTTATTTTTAAATAAATGCTAATCCTAAGGGAGTCGCTAGCGAGATAAAAAAAGGGAGGAGATACAAACTAAGGCAGGAGCAATAAAATATGATTATTAAGAAAAGATATAGTCCAACCTTACTAGAAATAGTTAGGAGTTTTTGATATGATGATGGCTATTGGACTTAGTCAATATAATGTAGCTCTAATGCATACAGTAAACCACGCTTTCTTTAAAGCTTTATTATTTTTAGGAGCTGGAGCTGTAATTCATTCTTTTGCAGATGAGCAAGATATTAGAAAAATGGGTGGATTAATAAAATTTTTACCTTTTACTTACTCTGTAATGTTAACTGGTTCTTTAAGTTTATTGGCTACTCCTTATTTAACAGGATTCTATAGTAAAGATTTAATTTTAGAATTAGCTTTTGGTCAATATAATTTTAGTGGTATTTATGCTTATATTTTAGGTTCTATTACTGCAGGTATAACTGCTTTTTATAGTTTTAGATTAATAAGTTTAGTATTTTTAACTACCCCCAATGGTAATAAACAATCTTATATTAATTCATGCCCACCCTCGCACCTCTCCTCCCCTTTTGAGGGCGGGAGCAAGAGCAAAAGCCACAGACAGGTCCTCTCCAATGGAGAGGAGGGTGTCTTAGCAGAAAAATTTAATTTAATTGTAATTTTTCCTTTATTATTATTAGCACTATTTAGTATTTTCTTTGGTTTTGCTTTCTCTGATTTATTTGTAGGAATGGGTAGCGATTTCTTCCAAAATTCTATATTTATGCATCCTAAAAATATTTCTTTAATAGAAGCAGAATTTTCTCTTTCCTTTGGAGGTCCTCTAATGGAACCTATTTGGCAGGCGCTTGGACCCCTTAGGGGAGGGGAGACTAGCTTATCGCAAGTCAACAATATTTTTATTAAACTTTTACCAGCTATTTTAAGTTTCACTGGTGCTTTCTCTGCTTTTATTTTATATCATTTACAGCACCCTTTCTTACCACACTCCCCTCCCGCTGCGACTGGGTTTTCCCCCCTAAATTTATTTAAATCCGCTGGACCCCTCGCTTTTGTTTATTCTTCTCTTTTCAATACAAATAAGAAAGCGTCCCCCCTTCTTTATTTGTATCTAAATAAAAATAAAGAAGCAGGTCCTGCGGAGGAGGAGGGTTTATTTTTAATTAATTTAACTAACACTAAAATAGGAAAAAATATTTATGCTTTTTTAAATGGTAAATATTTTTTTGATGTTATTTATAATCATTTTTTTATTCAAAGGGGTTTAAATTTAGGTTATAATATTTCTAAAGAAATTGATAGAGGTGCTATTGAATTATTAGGACCTTACGGTTTATCAAATTATTTTTATAATGCAGGAAAAAATCTAGCTAAATTAGATACTGGAGTTATTACTACTTATTCTTTATATATAACTATAGCTTTAATTTCTTTATTATTTATATTATTTTATCACCCTGCCTCCCCTCCCTCCCCTATGGGAGGTCCCCTATGGGAGGGAGGCGGTGAACAAAGTTTGGAGGAAATAAGATTAATTTTTATTTATATTACTTCAGCTTTAATTGTTCTTTCACCTTATCCTCCAGTCTTTCTCACCCTAAGGGTGAATTAAAGTTAAAAACAATATAAATTTTTAAACAAACCCCCCCCCCACTATTTTCAAATTTGAGGGTAGTCTTTGCTAGTGTGGCTCCTACCCCCTCTTTATTTTTAAAGAAATGCTAAGGCTAAAGAGAACAAAAAAGCCGCCAAGTCCCAAAGGGAGGGAGGTGCTACCCTCTATTATCCTTTCTAATAAATTAGCAGGAGGGGTTGCTTTCCGCCCTTTTCTGCCATGGCATTTGTATTCTTTATTTATTTTTAATTAAATGCTAGGGTAGCTCCGCAACTAGGGCTACAGATAAAAATAAATACTAGGGCTAATCCTAAGGGATAAAAACCCAAGTCGCTAGCGTCCCTCTAGCTTGCAACCCCCTCTTTATTTGTAAGAAATGCTAGGGCTAAATATAACAAAAACCCAGGGGTCCCAGGGGTCCCAGGGGTCCCAGGGGAGGGAGTTGCTACTTGCTACGCTAGGGGGTGGTTAGAGGGACACAGAGGGCGTCCTGCATAGCCTAAGGGTGCCGACTTTTAGACTGAGGTGGGTTTTGAATAATACTAAAAGAGTATTATATAGTTAAATATTATTTATTAAAATAGCTTATTTTTTCTTTAAGAGAAAATAAAATATCATTTTAGCTAAATTATATTTTATTAAATTAATATGTTAGACGCTATTATAAATTTTTAACAATTAAAAAATGTTAGCAGCCGCAAAATATATAGGAGCAGGAGTAGCTTGCTCAGGGTTAATTGGAGCTGGAGCAGGGATAGGTACAGTATTTGGTTCTTTAATCTTAGCAGTTGCTAGAAATCCTCAATTAAAAGGACAATTATTCACTTATGCAATCTTAGGATTCGCGTTAGCTGAAGCAACTGGATTATTCGCATTAATGATGGCATTCTTATTATTATATTCATAATAATCCATTCAATTATTGTTTTACTCCCCCCCCCCGCTTTTCTCCCATAGGGGACTCTTCTTTATTTTTATCTAAATCTAAATGCTAGGGCGTAAAGATAAAAAAAGCGACCTCCCCTTTTTTTTATCTCGCTAGCGACTCCTTTAGGATTAGCATTTATTTTAAAAATAGTCGCTTTTTTTATCTGTACTCCCTTAGGATTAGCATTTCTTTACAAAGAAAGAAGAGGGACTTGGCGGCTTTTTGTTATATTTAGCCCTAGCATTTCTTTACAAATAAAGAGGGGGGAGTAGCGACATGGCCCCCATTTCTGCCTTGGCCCCCTTTTTACTTATCTTTTTTTTTTTAATAAAAAGATGAGTAAAAATAAGAATTAGGGGTATTGTTTACTCCCTTAGGACTAGCCTTTATCTTTATGCCTTAGCATTTTAAGATAAAAATAAAGGCTAGGGCTAAACAATACAAATGCTAGGGTAGCTCCGCAACTTGGGCGTAATAATAAAAAAAAAGATTAGTAAAAAAACCCAGTCGCTTATTTACATAAGAGGGAGAGAGGGGGTATAATTAAATTAAGATTAAAACCCAAAGGGAGTGAGGGGAGGAGCGAGGGTTGCTAGACTCCAAATTTGAGCGATACCTCGCTTTGCCGCCCTGCTTTAGGTTAGTAGCTAGAGAGTAGACTGCGCTTGCGCTAGTCAAGGAGACCCTCTACCTTTAGGGTCCTAGCGACTGCCCCCCTCTAATGGGAATAAGCGACTCCCCTCTCCAATGGATAGGAAATGGTTAGAAAATGGAAATGGAAAGGAAATGGAAAGGAGGGTTTTTCTTCTTTTAGTTCTTATTTAAACAATAACAAAAAGTCGCTTATTTACATAAGAGGGAGAGGATATATGTATTCAAATAGGGTGTGTATCTAAATTGGTATAGGGTTTAATTGTCAATTAAAATGTTCTTAGTTCGAATCTAAGCACGCTCGTATATTATAATATAATTATTAATAACAAAAATAAACCAAACAGAATTATTTGAAAAGGAGCTATGAGGGCAATTGATAATTTATTTATTTTTTCTCCATTAAGTCAATTTGAAGTAAGTAATTTAATTGGAGTTAATGCACCTATATTAGGTAACTTACATTTAAATTTAACAAACTTAAGTTTATATTCTATCTTTGTATTTTTAACTATAATAGGCTTACATATTTATGCAAATAACGAAAATAAAATTATACCTAATAATTGGTCTATATCATTTGAATCTTCTTTCCAAAGTTTAAATACTATGGTTAGAGAACAAATAGGAGCTAATATGGAAATTTATTTCCCATTTATATATTCAATATTTTTTTATATTTTAATTGCTAATTTAATTTCAAATGTTCCTTATTCTTTTGCAGTTACAGCTAGTGGAGTTGTTTCTTTAGGGTTAAGTTTAACTATTTTTATTGGTGTAACTATCTTAGCTTTATCAATACATGGTATTAAATTTTTTTCTTTCTTTATACCTTCTGGAACACCTTTAGCTTTAGTACCTTTATTAGTTTTAATTGAATTAGTTTCATATTTAGCTAGAGCAGTTTCTTTAGGGGTTAGACTATTTGCTAATCTTACAGCAGGACATACATTATTAAAAATATTAAGTACTTATTTATTCAAATTATTCACAGGTAACTTGTTAATTGCTATATTAACTTTAATACCTTTTGCTATTTTCTTAGCATTAGTTGGATTAGAAATAGCAGTTTCTTTAATTCAAGCCTTTGTGTTTACATTATTAGTTTGTTCTTATTTAAGAGATGCTATAGAATTACATTAACCACCTTTAGTTTCACCGCTCTCGCTTGCGGCTTGCTCCTTTTTTTTATCTTTATTTATTTAAAAATAAAGAGGGACCTGCTTTTTCAATTCTACCCCCCCCCCCCCCTTATAAGTCACTTAGGACAAGCAAGCATGCCGCCATCAATCTAAGGTTCAAAAAGAGCACTAGACTAGGGCAAATCGCAGGCTTGCGCAGACTTGTCTAAGGAGGGTGGGTGGTCTCCTCTTGTCCTTTCTTATTTGTATTGTTAAAATGCTAGTCCTAAGGGAGTAAGAATAAAAATAAAAATAAGAACTAAGGCTGGGTTGCTACCCCCCTCTTTATTTGTAAATAAATGCTAGGGCTAAAGATTAAAAAAAGGTACCCCCCCCTTCTTTATTTTTAAATAAATGCTAATCCTCGCGCAGCGACCTCCCTATTTTTATCTTTATAAAGATAAAAAAAGGTCGCTTTTTTTATCTCGCTAGCGACTCCCTTAGGATTAGCATTTATTTAAAAATAAAGAAGAGTCCCCTCGCTACGCGAGGGAGGAGTCGCTAGCGAGATAAAAAAAAAGGAGGAAGCAAGCCGCAAGCCGCTTTTTTTATCTTTATTTATTTACAAATAAAGAAGAGTCCCCTCGCTACGCGAGGGAGATGGAGCTATAAAATCGTAAATAATAATAATTTATATCTTTAATTACCCCCACTTTAACTTATCTATTTATAGGTATATACAAAGATATTTTATAAAATAGATAAATTTATTATATAAAAAATATAAAATTATTAGATTTTATTATAGCCTCGGTTGCTTAGTGGTCAAAGCGCTATTCTGAAGATATAGATATGGGAGTTCAATTCTCTCCCGAGGCAATAAATTAATTTTAAATTTAATAACAGGAGGAATATAATTAAATTTAATTTTTCCTGTTTAGTTCCTTTTTTTTTCAGAAGACTCTACTTCTTTGTTAATTTAGAAGGAGGGGTTTATTTTAGAGGAAGCAGAACTCGAGTGGTTGAGTGTCCCCCTTTTAAGGGGAAAGTTTTTGGTTCAACTCCAAATGTTTTCAATTATTTAATAATAGTTCTTGCATAGACCTTTAAGGGTCTCGCTCCACCCCAATAACTAATACTAGATTTGAATTAGACAGAGATAATAATTTATCTAGAACAGAAATTTTTACTACCTTTCCTGACCTGGCGGAGGAAAATAGATTTAATATTTAAGAAAGAGATAATAATTTAGCAGATATTTTTGATATTTTCTCTTAAATTCAATCTTATCCGCCAGGGCTTAAGCTTGTAATGCTAAAAACTAATTACCAATTTTATTTTTGGATCTTACGCCCTAGTTGCGGTGCTACCCTAGTTGCGGTGCTACCCTAGCATTTTACAATTAATTTACCAAGGCAGAAATCAACCCCCACTCCCCATATTCTGGAATCGATTCTAAAATAACTAAAATATTTAAGATTTTATAAAATAAATATTCTTGGAATAGAATAAAAATAAAAACTTATGAAAAATATTTAAGATTTTATAATTAAATCTAGAAAAATAGCTAAATCTAAATCAGATATTAAACATTATTTTGAATCAATAAATTTTTTTTTTAAAATGTTTTAATTAGAAAATATAGAAATCATCATATTTATTTGCACAATTTAAGTGGATTCGATGGTCAATTTTTATTTTTTATTTTAGCTATTTTAATTTAGATATTTTAGAAATCAGAAATTATTTTTCATTTGTTAATTTAGGTTCGATTCCAGAATTCTGAGTGGGGGGGTTGCATTGCAGCGAGGGTTCGCACACTCTAATAACTCTGTATCTTGAAACCTTGTATTCTAGCACCCTTTATAATAAACAAACCCTGTTTTTCCCGTTCCTGCCTGCCTTAGCATTTCTTATTTTTATTTTTTAGCCCTAGCCTTTATTTTTAAATAAATCTAAATGCTAGGGTAGCTCCGCAACTAGGGCTACAGATAAAAATAAATGCTAGGGCTAATCCTAAGGGATAAAAACCCAAGTCTGGCACCTCCCACCCCTCTTTATTTTAAAATAAATGCTAATCCTCCCCGCCTTGGCGGCTTGCGACTCCCTCTTCTTTATTTTAAAATAAATCTAAATGCTAGTCCTAAGGGAGTCGCTAGCGAGATAAAAAAAGCGACTATTTTTATCTTTATAAAGATAAAAAAAGGGGACCTGGGCTTTTTGTATAAAAATAGTCGCTTAGAGGGACTTGGCGCCTTTTTGTTCTATTTATTTCTTTAAAAATAAAGAGGGTGTATTTAGACTTTTTGTTATCTTTATTTATTTAAAAATAAAGAGGGAAGGGAGGAGTCGCAAGCCGCCAAGGCAGAGAGGGGAGGAGCGAGTTATTTTGAATTATATGGATCCGCTGGACTATTTTAATTTTTATCTTTAGTGTCAGTTCCAAAAACAAAAAATAATTTAGTAAACGGTACCCAAGATGAGAGGAGGGGTTGCTGCGCAAGAAAAATGAGCAACCTATTAGAAATTATTAAACAAATAATTATAATAAAAAATGAAATTATTAATGAAATTTAATGTATTAATATAGAAAAAATATATTGTTTTGGTAGAGTTCTTATCTTCTCCTCCCTCGCGCAGCGACCTCCCTATTTTTATCTTTATAAAGATAAAAAAAGGGGAGTCGCAAGCGAGGGGACTCTTCTTTATTTTTAAATAAATAAAGATAAAAAAAGCGACCTGGGTTTTTTATCTTTAGCCCTAGCATTTATTTATAAATAAAGAGGGGGGTAGCAACTCCCTTTTTCTGCCAGGTCGCTTCTAGAAAGGGCGGTCCAGGATATATAGCAGGGCGCGTGTTTAAAACAGGTGGTGCCTTAGCAACTATTAATTTTTTTTTGAATTGCATTTTTTTAGAGTTCTCGTTTATTTTCAAATTCACCGTGTTAATTTGTAATTAGCACCTCAAAACTAAAAAATTAGCATATCTTTAAGTACAAATAGCTATTTAAAATGACTATTAATAATAAGTTTTTTTATAAATTAGTACTATTAAACTAAAAATTTTACAAATTGTACATTTATAGCCTATCTAGTTGTAATCTACAACTTAATTATATTAAAAAAAAAAGTATAATTAACTTTATCTCTTAAACAAATTTTAGTATCTAGGGGTTAGATTCTTGCTTTATAGACATTCAGCACTTATCTATTATGTTTGTGGCTACCCAACTATGCATTCATATATTGTTATCTTTAAACTAATAAACCTTAAATCCTAAGCCTAAAGGCTGCTAATCCATTAGGACCATTAGGGTGAGGCTTATTTTTAGTTATAATATTTTAAATTATGCAGAAGTTTAAAGAACTATAGCAATTCTTTACCTTTTTACTTTTGTCTTCAAAAGCATAAGATATTGCTGACAATAATTACAAACAATTGGTACACTAGAGAAACACAGCCTATTGGTCCTTTCGTACTGGAAGGTCTGCCCCTTTTTACTAATTATTCCTCCAGAAGATAGGGACCATACTGACTCACGTCGTATTAACAATTTTGTTACCCTTTTTTTGTTTAAAAAAAAAGTTCTTATCTTTACAGATAAGTTCAGACTATGTCATCAATCATAAATATTTTTTTTTATTACAATTGTCGGAATTTCGTGTTAGGTTTATTGTAAGTGATTCTCACCTATTAGTCGTTGAACCTTCACAGTAATATTTCTATAATTAAATTATAATTTTCACTTTACTGCGCTTGGCTGCAAATTAACTTTATCTTTAAAGTTTTTCTTGCAATTTATCCGATTTTCTTCTTTAATTTATAGCTCCTCCACTTTGTTCTAAATCCTCGTCTCTTTCTTTATTTTAAGATTAAAATGCTATGGTAGCTCCGCAACTAGGGCTACAGATAAAAAAAGCGCGGAAAGCGAGTGGGGAGTATAAAATAAAGAAGGGGCTTTTTTTTTAAAATAAAAAGATGATAGTATGAAAGATTAAAAATCTATAAACCTATTCTATACAACATTGAATTATGAAAATATTTAGAAACTGTATCTCTTAATAAATCTAAATTTTTAGCACCTATTGTTAAAATCCATTGGTTTTTTCTATCATGTAAAACTCCAAGATAAATATTAAATTTAATATTAATAGCTTTTGCTAAATTTTCAACTTCCTTTTTACTATAACTCGCTAAAGCGAGTGTATATTCTTACTCTGTTTCTTCCTTTAGAAAAATAACCATCGGTCATAATTAAATAAGCTAAAATTACAGGATCCATTAACTCACCAATATTTGTAGTTATTATTTTTTTATATTTATTTAAATCTTTATCTAATTCATAAAATATTTCATAATACTGTACAAATATAGGTAAACTTTTGGTTTTAAGTCTATAATTAATATAATTTTAGTTTTTACCTTTTATTTCTAAAGCTTTAACAGGGTAACTCAAATATTCTTTAAATAAATTACCTACAAATAGTGCAAAATCTTTATAATTTTGTCCTAAGCTCATTTCAAATCTAACATTAGCTGTAGGTGAAGATCTAAATAAGCTACCATCTCCTAAGATAATACCAATTAATATAGAATGTAGATCTGCTTTAATTGGTAAATAAGGGTCAAGTTGATTTATATTAATATTTGCAGTTTTATTAATATTTATAGTATTATTCATACTAATTTTGTTTAAATTTATAATGTTTATTTTCATAACTTTTATTAATACTGTTTGGTTTAATTTTTCCATACTATTGTCTCCAAAGGAGTGAGTACTAAACCCAACTCACGTACCCTTTTAATCGGCGAACAGCCGAACCCTTCCAAGCTTCTTCCCCCGGAGGATAGGATGAGTCGACATCGAGGTGCCAATCCGCGGAGACAATGTGTACTCTCGTCCGCGATCAGCCTGTTATCCCTAGCGTAACTTTTATTAATTGATCCCCGTCTATCCCATACTAAAGCGAGGGGTCACTATGCCCTACTTACGTATCTGTGCGACTTTTGAGTCTTTCAGTTAAGTATGCTTACCGCCATTGAGCCCTGCACAACCCTTCACTGGTTGATTGATCTCCATTCAATTTCTAGCTATACCTTATAATGAATTAATTAATTATATAAAATTGTTTTTCATATTTTTTGTTTCATCTTAAACTTTATTTCCTTTGACTAGCGTAAGCGCAGTCAGATTTTTATTTCATTTTTATTCATAGCCTAAGCAATTTAACAATAAAAATAAGAAAAGGCCATAAAAAATTAATTTAAATTTTGATATATTTGGATGTACTTTGCTACTCTATTAAAGACGACCGCCCCAGTCAAACTGCCAATTAGTCAACTATCCCTCTTTTTTTTTTTAATTTAAGGTAAACATAAACCCAATCTTGTCTCTAAGGTTTCCACTAATAGTCTTTTGACTTACCTATTCACTATTAAACAAAATTGTTCTAGATTCATATGATAACTAACTACAGTAAAGCTGCATAGGGTCTTCCCGTCCCCCTGGAGGCAACGCGCATCTGCACGCGTAATTCAATTTCACTGAGCAAGTTGTAGAGACAGTGAGACCATCGTTACATTATTGATACCGGACCACATTTAATGGCCAATTGATTTTGCTACCTTAGGATCCTCATAGTTAAGACCGCTATTAACCAGATTTTCGATAGGTCACAGTATTGTTTAATTAAACAAATCCATAACTTTTCTTATATTAATGGCATCGGGCAAATTTCACACAGTATACTACCATATTTTATGATTGCACTGTGTTGTGTTTTTAGTAAACAGTCGGGGCCTCCGATTCTGTGCCACCTTATTATAATAAGGTACCTCTTTTCGTCAAACTTTTGAGGTGAACTTGCCGAGTTCCTTAACAACTTTTAGCTCTACGCCTTAGTATACTCTACCTACGAACCTGTGTCGGTTTAGGGTACGGTAGTATCTATTAAATATTTAAATAAAATTAAATAGATTTAATAAAATATAAATATTATTTTCCTGGTCCTTATTTTATCTTAGGTAGGCCGATTGTCTCTATTTGTCTCTTATTTTTATTTAAGAAAGAAAAAAGGGAGAAGCGGGCCCTAAAAGATAGGTCGCAAGCGAGGACTTTCTATTTTATACTCATCAGCCACAGCTTTCGCTATAGTCCTTAGAGGCCGCTTTAAAACAAAACGGTTTAACCTTTCTTATTTGCAACCCTTTCGTATTCGGCGAATTTCATTATAGAAATTTTTTACGTTACTCATGTCAGCATTCTCTCTTCAGTTACCTAAAAATTAATGAAACACTAATTTATAAACAGTTAAACTGAATGTTCTACTACCTAGATTACAAAAATATATATATTTTTTTAATTCTTAAGATTTGTAAGAATTAAGTAACCAACACGATATCGGTTGATTGTTTTAGACCCGTTAAATTTTCGGCGCTGCTATCATTTTATTATATCATAGAAATAATAAATACTGCTGATGCGTTGTTACATACGTTCATTAAAAGTAGCGACTACCAAGCTCACTTCACAGCTGTATTTGATATTGCTACGTCCTTATTTTCACTTAACAATCATTTGGGACCTTGATCAATGTTCTCGGCTGTTTCCGTCTTGACTGTCCAACTTAGCATGAACAGTCTGAATATCTATCATCAATTTATGTAATTCCGAGATTCGCTTCCAAAGGTAAGATTTTCTAGATCCCCGCAACCTAAACGTATTTAATTTTAATTTCAAACTTGTTGGGAATCGCCTTGCTGTACCTCCATAAATCTATTAAATAGACATCATACTTAAATATGTTTCGGTAGAAAACCAGCTAGCACCAGGTCAGATTGGCATTTCACCGCTTACCAAAACTCTTCGGAGAATTATGCAACATTCACCCGTTCGATCTATTATAATCTGGTCTTGGTAAGATCACCTGGCTTCGGGTCTAATAGAAATAACTTTCCCATCACTATTTTGTAGTCCAGTCGCTTTCGCTAAGGTTTTATCCTTGCTATTCCTATTAACTTGCTGCAATTTGTTCCAATATTTTCATACTGGATTAGACTATACCTTCAACTCAAAATAAATTTTAGGAAAATAAATTAATCCCTTTATTACCCCTCTTCTTTATTTTTAAATAAATGCTAAGGCGTAAATATAAAAAAAGCGAGCAGGAAGGGCTCCCTCCCCCTTGGGTTTTTATTATTATATTAATTATTAATATAATTAGATAACAAACTAGAGGAGAGGGGATTAATTTTCTAATTCAAATTTATAATAAAAATGGTGGATTAAATAAGGTTTTATTAATTCTAATAATCTATCTTTAGAAGAACTAAATATATATAATCTATGGCCATTTGTATGTTTATGAATACCACTATCTAAATTAAATTTATTTTTCAATATCTTACTTAATTTTTGATTATCTTCTAAAGTATAAGACTCTGTACAGAAATAAAAACCTGATGTAGTTTTATAACCATCATCCATAACCCAATAAGCTAAACTTCTAGCTGTAATAAATTCTTCTAAATTATTAGGTATAAATTTTACACCTTTACTATTATAAAATAGTTCTCTAAATTTATTAAAACAAGGTAAACTTAAAGTCCAAAATTTTTTGGAAACATTTAATTCTCTTTTTCCTGGTCTTTTATCAACAGAAGTCGTTATTTTAGGTGGAGAACTGCAATAATTATTAAACAAAGAATACAAATGATCAATATAAACTTCATTTTTAATAGATTGTTTAAATTGTAATCTAGTATTACTTGCAGGTTTAATTTTTTCTGCAAATAGATCACCTAATATTAGCCCAATTATGATTTCTTCTAAATCCGTAGTTAAACTTAAATCAAACTTAGAAGATTTTCTATAATATCTAACAAAATTATGTTTTATTTTATAGTTTTTTTTCATCTTTTTATAAGACTAATGTTTGGTTTATTTTATTATTTGTTTGTTTTAATTTTCCTTAATAAACTGGAATATTTGAGTGCTGACGTGTTACCGTTCTAATTGTTTTTTGTTTGTTTAATAATTAGATTAATTTTCGGTCTCTTCTTTCGAATCAGTCGTTACAGGGCTAATAAAAAGAATAAATAAATATAAATATATAAATATAAAAAAATTCATTTATTTACTTAATAAATTATTAAGTTATTCCTACGTTTTACAGCTTCCCACGGTATTCCCATAGAATTATTCCTTAGGGTTCACCGTTAGCATTATAAATAAATATAAATATAATACCGACTGTCCCTCAGGACTAGTCATGAGTCAGTTTTTTCTTAATTTCTCAATTAAGATGGGCAAGCAATTCACCCATTATGCAAAAGGTACGCCGTTATTCCTAATATTTGTTGGAATTCCGACTGCTTGTAGAGTTACTAATTCACAATCTATTTCACCTAGTATACTACTAACTTTTCAAAAATTTCCTTCACAGTACTTTTCACTATCGCTAAATTTACAATACTTAGCCTTAGAGGATGGTTCCCCTATTTTCCAACAAGTTATCTCTCATTGTACTTTATCTAGTTATAAAAAATTTTTAAGTCTAGACTATTTTTTTTTGTTATTAACTTTACAGGACTGGTATAACCTTATTTAGTACAAAAATTACATGAAAGCTTATAACTATAATTTTGGTCTTCTTATTTTATCCTAAGGTTTCAATACATATAAACATTCCCACCTCCTCTCCCTTTGGGACTTGCACTTTTAAAGAAGAAAAAGCGAGGACCTGCTTTGGTATCTTTATTTTTTTAAAGAAGCGTGTAAAGGAGACCCTCCCTCCTTTTTTATATTAATTTAATAATACGAATTGGGGGGGGTTGGTGGTGAATTCTGCACCTGCGGCTCCTTTCTTATTTTTAATGTTTACTCCCTTAGGACTAGCCTTTATTTGTATCTTAAAATAAAGATAAAAATAAAGATAAGAATAATAAAAAGGTAGACGCGAAGCGAGATAGGATAATTAAAATAATTAATGATTCTAGAAACCTCTCTCTGGAAAGAGTGGAAAGAGTGGTAAGAGTGGTAAGAGGGAGGACTAAAAAAAAAATAAAGTCATTAAATATTCTAATTAAATATATGATGAGTTGTTATCGCTCCTTTGGAGCGAGGGATGAATAAAAGATATATTTCAAGTTAATATTAAGATATTTTCTTACAAAAAAAAAATTAAAAAAAAAATTTTAGGCTAATCCGATTTCACTCGCCATTACTTTCGGAGTCTCGGTTGATTTCCTTTCCTTTCCTTAATAAAATGTTTTACTTCAGGAAGTTTTTTATATTAAGGTTTACCTTAGGACCGCTTATTTCTTAGAAAGTGTCACTAACTAATAAAGAATTTTTTTTTAATTAATTACACTAACTAATTCTTAATTTCAGAATAAAGCTTTTGGTATTTACCTCCTTTTTTATAAATTTGCTTTTTTGTTCCTTAATAACCCCTTTAATTTACTGTTTATTTTATTGTTTATAATGTTATTACCATATCATCATCGATACTTTTATCTTTTTAACCCCGTTTGTTTGTAGAATTCACAGTTAATTCTGACTGTCCCTCAGGACTAGTCAATAGTATAATTTATCAATCTCTTTTATTTATTATAATCCTCCACTCGCTTGCTTTTGCGACTTAAGGTAAGCCGCTTTGGAGAGGAGAGTTGCTACTTCAAACTTCAAACTTCAAACTTCAAACTTCAAACTTCAAACTTCCCCCTTCTTTATTTTTAAATAAATAAAGATAACAAAAAAGTCTAAATACCCCCTCGCTTGCGGCTTGCGGCTTGCGACTCCCTCGCGCAGCGAGGGGAGGTCGCTTTTTTTATCTTTATTTATTTAAAAATAAAGAAGAGTCCCCTCCCTCGCGCAGCGACCTCCCTATTTTTATCTTTATAAAGATAAAAAAAGGGGAGGGAGGTCGCTGCGCGAGGGAGGGGGGGGGGTTGAACAAATACTATAAAAAGGTAATATATGTTTATAATTTTGTTGCTTAAAAGAAGGACTCCTTTATTTTTTATTAGTTAATTTTACTATATAGCTTCTTATAACTTGGTTAAATAAATTATTAGGTAAAATATATTTAGATAAAATAAATATAACCACAAATAATAATATAAATGTAACAAAAATTTGATTTACAAAATAAAAAGGAATAATTTGAGGCATACTAGTTAATTAATAAGAATATTTTTTCTTTAAATTTTTAATAAATTAAGGAAATTTAATTATATAGTTTAAATATATAAAAATATATTATTATATTAAAACATAAAATTTATAATTAATATTTCTTTAAATAAGAAAGAAAAACAATCTCTGCTTTTTTATTTTTGTTTTTAAATTTTTGTTTGCCTAATCTTATTATTTATAGCTTTTCCTTAGTCTCCGCTGGAACCCTCCTATGGTCGTGCTTAAGCTAGGGAGGATAAAGAGTGGACCTATAGATCTTCTCAAATTTAAAGCAATAAGCAGATTAAAAGACAAAAGCCTAAGGCTGCTAGTTATTTAAAGTAAAGGATTTTAAATACTACCTCATTTTTGCTCTCAAGTGATCCTGCTGACCCTACTTCCCCTCGGTTAGAGGATTGAAAGGCTTTCGACCTCCCTCTCTCTAATCGACTTTTTGTTATCTTTATTTATTTTAAAATAAAGAGGGGGTTTGCTACGCAAGACTTATTGTTATCTTTATTTATTTTAAAATAAAGAGGGGGTTTGCTACGCAAGACTTATTGTTATCTCGCTTGCGACTCCTCTCCCTCGCGTAGCGAGGGGACTCTTCTTTATTTGTATCTAAATCTAAATGCTAGGGCATAAAGATAAAAAAAGCGACCTTTTTTTATCTTTATAAAGATAAAAATAGGGAGGGGACCTCCCATAGGGGAGTCGCAAGCCGCCAAGGCGGGGAGGATTAGCATTTAGATTTATTTTAAAATAAAGAGGGGGGGGGAGGAGCCAGACTTGATTTAATATTAAGTATAATAAGAACTAAAAGTCTAAGGCAGGGAGCAGGTGGCAGGATTTTAATACAAAATAAGGGAGAGTCCAATCTAAACCCAACCTTTGTTCCTCCTAAGGGCTAAAGGGTTAGAGGGTAGGAAGGATGGCCCGCTCCTCTAGCGTAGCAAGTAGCAAGCTCCTCTTTATTTGTAAAGAAATGCTAGGGCTAAAGATTAAAAAAAGTCGCTTAGAGGAGTAACCCCTTTCTGCGAAGCGACATGGCATTTGTATTGTTAAAATTAGAATAAAAAAAGGGGTCAATTAAAAAAATAAATATTTAATTAAAAAACAATTAAAGCGTTTATTATAATTTAAGATCTTATTCCTATCCCTCGCGGCTTGCGACTCTCCAAATGAAAACACTCCTCTGCCACCCCCCTAAATCTAAGCGGCTTGCGGCTTTCGACCTCCCTCTCCATTTGGAGCTTGCGACTTTATTCTTATTTTAACTAATCTTTTTTTTTAAAAAAAGATTAGTTAAAACCCGGGTACCTAGTCACAACTCCCCCCCCCTTGGGTTTTTATTCTTATTTAACAATACAAATAAGAAAAAGGAGAATGGAGAGGACCTAAATATGTCGTTAGGAGATTGCTCTTTATACACCCCGTCTAAGACCTTTAAGGTGTGTAAGAAGAAAGACAACTCCTACCCACTTTTTGCTAAAGGTAGGGAGGTTGCAGCGAGTCTTAGAGTGGGAGGGCGCTTAGGCTGGAAATATTCTAAGCTATTAATAGGAGTCGCGCAAGCGCACTAATTTCTATTTTTTGCAAAATTAAACTAATCGCGCTAGCGCATCCTAGTAATAGAACCACTCTAAGGGTCTAAGACTAGGAGGGAGGTAAGAAAAATTATGGTAAGTCTAATTATAATAATATAAATGAGATTATAAAATGAATAATTTATTTTATTAAATTATTTTATTTTCCTGTTTATTTCCCTGCCCCCCTGCGCTAGCGATAACCTCACTCTGCGCAAGCTGCGGCGTAAACTGCGCCCTCTCTAGCTAGCAACCAAAGGCAGGGGGGGCGCGACTCGCTTTTTGGTGCCGCTAGCCCCTCTTTATTTTAAAATAAATATAGATAAAAATAAAGGGAGGTCCTCCTAACCCTGCTTCTTTTAAATTTAATAATTAAAGGAAAAATAAAGACAGGGACCAAAGGAGCAAGCCGCAAGCGAGAGGCGGGTTTCTTAATTTGTTTTATTAATTAAGATTTAAAGGAGAAGAGAGGATAGGGTGTTATAATAGGGGAGGGGAGGCTACTATCCTAACCCTTGCTTAGCTTAGGTAGATTTAGACTAAGGTTATCGCTCCAAAGGATCCCTACTCCCTCCCTCGCGTAGCGAGGGGACTCTTCTTTATTTTTAAATAAATGCTAGTCCTAAGGGAGTCGCTAGCGAGATAAAAAAAGCGACCTGGGTTTTTGTATTCTAATTTTTACAATAAAATTACCAGGTCGCTCCGCAGAAAGGGCGTAAATAGAGGCTCTTAATTTTATTTTTTTTATTAAAAATAAGAGCGAGGCGTGATAATTTAAATTAAATTGTTATCAATTTTTATAATTTTAATAATTAAATTTTCTTCTTTTTACGAGAAATCAGAATCGAACTGATAATTTCTACTTGGAAGGTAGAAGTTATACCATTTAACTATACTCGTTTATATTATTTATACTATATGTACCCTTCTATTGGACCTTAATTTTGTTATACCCCCCCCACTATTTTCGTTCTATTGGTTTAGGGCGGGTGGAGCGACTGTTTTAGGTTGCTGCGATCCTGCCTTTTTTTTAACCCTCACTAGCTTAAGCTAGTGGAGGGTTAATTTAACAATAAAATAAGAATAGGCCCACCTTTTATTCTTATTTCTTAAATCCTCTCCCTTTGGGACTTGCTCCTTTGGTAGCGCAGCAACCTGCCTTTTTTTATCTTTACTCCTCGCTTGCGACTCCCTCGCGCAGCGACCTGGGCTTTTTGTATAAAGATCAAAATAGGGAGGTCGCTGCGCGAGGACTAGCCTTTATTTTAAAATAAAGAAGCAGGGCCCCTCTCCTCCTCCCATTTTTGCGAAGCGACTTGGCATTTGTATTGTTTAAATAAGAATAAAAACCCCAAGTCGCAAGCGAGGGGTGGAGCCCTTTCTTATTTTATTGTTAAAATAAGAAAGAACGGTCGCAAGCGAGAGGATTTAAGGAAAAGGAGGGCGTGTTTTGCTATTTGCTCTTTGCAACGCTAGACAGGGAGACCCAACTTTTAATTATTAATTTAAGAATTAAAAATAAAATCGTGCTGATTCTTGCTATAATGAAAGCATCGCTCCCTCCTTTTTCTTCTTATCTTTGGTCTTTATGAGGCAAGAGAAAAGGTTTATTAAAAAATAAAGAAATAGAGATAACTTTGTAACTTTGTAACTTAAATAAAAAAAAATAGAATTAAAACAAAATTAAGAATTAAAGCAGCATCAGGGAATAATATGCAAATAATTTAAGCGAGATAAGAATTCGAATCTTAAATAACAGCTCATGAGACTGCTGTGTTACCAATTACACCATCTCGCTTGAATATATAAAAATTTTTATAGCACCCTCTCTATAAGCGACCCGCCCTCTGCCCCCTCGCTACCGACCTCCCTCGCTTGCGACCTAATTCTTATTTTTATAATGAAATTGCTAGGGCTAATAATAAAAATGGGAGGGAGTCGAAAGCCCCTGCTTCTTTATTTGTAAATAAGAGCTAGTCCTAAGGGAGTACAGATAAAAAAAAGCAGGTTGCTGCGCTACCAAAGGAGCAAGCCGCAAGCGAGGGGGGCGGGTAGCTCCTCCCTCTTCTTTATTTTTATCTAAATCTAAATAAAGATAAAAAAAGCGACTTTTTGTTCTCTTTATTTAGATAAAAATAAAGAGGGGGTTGCTACGCAAGACTTTTTGTTATCTTTATTTAGATAAAAATAAAGAGGGGGGGGGGGGGAGGAGCCAGACCTGGGTTTTTTTATTCTAACGCCTTAGCATTTAACAATACAAATAAGAAAGGGCATTAAAACATACGAGGTATCGCTTGGACTAGCTTAAGCTAGTGAGAGACAAAAGGGGAAACTAAAAAATTTATATATATTTTATATAAAATAGAATTTAATTTAAAAAAGTAAATTTTATCCTCTTTTATCAATTTTGTTTCTATTGCTAATCTCCTCCTCTTTTTTACCTCCAATCGCTCCAGCCTTTTTATTGTTTAGCCCTAGCCTTTCTTTTTATCTTTCTTTATTTTTATCTAAATCTAAATGCTAGTCCTAAGGGAGTCGCTAGCGAGATAAAAATAAAATGCTAAGGCAGAAAGATAAAAAGAAAATAAGAATTTGCTTTGACTAGCTTAAGCTAGTGCAGGGCTGTTTTAATTTAGTTGCGGAGCTACCCAAAAATCCAAATTTACCTCTGCTGGCAATAATTACAATCCTATCAAGCTTTTGCAAGCAAAGCCTGTAAGGTTAGGTGTTATTAAAAGGAAAATTTTAGTTTTTTATATGATGAGCAGTAAAGGAATCGAACCTCTTACGGCTATTAACCAATTCTTTTACAGAGAACCACCATTACCAATCGGATCACCTGCCCTTAATATAAAAATTTAATGATATTTTTATATTTTAATGCTATCTTTTATCCGCCCTGCCTTAGTTGCGGTGCTACCCTTTTGTACTAATCTTTTTTTTTTATAAAAAGATGAGTACAAATAAGAAAAGGGCTGCCCTTTGTTCTTATTTACTACTCAGTCAGCGTTAGCGAATTAGCGACTTTTTTATCTTTACTCCTCCCTTTTTTTTATCTCGCTAGCGACTCCCTTAGGATTAGCATTTATTTAAAAATAAAGAGGTCGCTGCGCGAGGACTAGCATTTATTTAAAAATAAGAATGGAGAGGGGGTGCAATATTAGGGAAATAGGGTATTACTTCCAAGAAGCTTCTGCTTTAACTAGGATGCGAAGCATGAAGAAGAAAAATGAAAAAAATAAGGAATAATTATAATATTATTAACTGTTCTTTTATTTATATTTAATATAAAATTTAAGGATAAAAAAAAAGAAGGAGCTATAAATAAAAACTATAAAATATTGAAAGAAAAAAGCTAAACCTGCCCTAAAAAGGGAGGGTTAGCTACACACCGCCTTTTTCTTGCGTTGCAACCCCCCCCTTTTTTTTATCTTTATTTATTTACAAATAAAGAGGGGGTTGCTACGCAAGAAGCGACATGGCATTTGTATTATTAAAATGCTAGGGCTAATCCTAAGGGATAAAACCCCAAGTCGCAAGCGAGGGAAGCACCGCAACTAAGGCAGACAGGGTTAGTTATAAGACCGCCACCCCTATTTCTTATTTTTATTGTTTAGCCCTAGCCTTTATTTTTAAATAAATGCTAGGGTAGCTCCGCAACTAGGGCTACAGATAAAAATAAATTGCTAAGGCTAAGAATAAAAACCCAAGTCGCTTTTTTTTATCTCGCTTGCGACTCCTCTCCCTCGCGTAGCGAGGGGACTCTTCTTTATTTGTATCTAAATGCTAGTCCTAAGGGAGTAAAGATAAAAAAAGCGACCTTTTTTTTATCTCGCTAGCGACTCCTTTAGGATTAGCATTTATTTAAAAAATAGGGAGGGGCTTGCGACTCCCTCTTCTTTATTTGTATCTAAATGCTAAGGCGTAAAGATAAAAAAAGCGACTATTTGTATCTCGCTAGCGACTCCCTTAGGATTAGCATAAAAAAAGGGGACCTGGGCTTTTTGTTATCTCGCTAGCGACTCCTCTCGCTTGCGACTCCCCTTTTTTTATCTTTATAAAGATAAAAATAGGGAGGGGCTTGCGACTCCCTCGCGCAGCGACCTGGGCTTTTTGTATAAAGATCAAAATAGGGAGGTCGCTGCGCGAGGATTAGCATTTATTTACAAAATAGGGAGGTCGCTGCGCGAGGATTAGCATTTCTTTAAAAATAAAGAGGAGTCGCAAGCGAGGGTAGCACCGCAACTAAGGCAGGCAGGGTAAGTTAGAAGACCCTAAGGGTTATAAGGGTAAGCAACTCCCTTTTCTAAATTTATGCGGATTAATAGAAATAAGTATAAAAACCGCTCTCCTTTTTCTTATTTCCTGCTAATTTTTATAAATAATAATTAAAAAACCTCTCCTTCCCTAAAGGTAGGTGAGTCCGCCCACCCGCCTTACCTCCTTTTATTATTTTAGTGTAAAAATAAGAAAAAGGAGGGCGGGTTGGCATTTTTAATCTTAAAATAAGAATACTCTCCCTCTAGCGTAGCAAGTAGCAAGAGGAGGAGTACACCAAAAAGAATAACAATATTTTACTAGCCTTGACTAGCTTAAGCTAGTGAAGAGAGTTACTATATTTTACTAGCCTTGACTAGCTTAAGCTAGTGGAGAGAGTGGAATAATAACGCTAGAAGGTTAGGCCCTCGCTTTTTTTATCCCTTAGGATTAGCCCTAGCATTTTAATAATACAAATGCCATGTCGCTTCTTGCGTAGCAACCCCCTCTTTATTTGTAAATAAATAAAGATAAAAAAAAGGGGGGGGTTGCAACGCAAGAAAAGCGAGGGTCTAAGGTAAGGAGAAAAGTGGGGGGGGGGGGGTTACAAAAGGAAAATAATTGTAAATCTACAGGATTAAAAGAAATTTTGTCCTGATGTAATTTTTATAGTATAAGCTCCTTTTCTGTTTTTTTTTGTTATTTTAGCCACATCTAAATAATTAACCTTACCAATAGCAGTAGCTCCTTTACCGGAAATTTTTGTTGTAATTCTAGGTATAATAGGTTCACCCATTAATCTACCTGCTATTTTAATATTTAAACCAGATAAAAAAGCTGGTATTAATTTCCCTGTCCCTCGCGCAAGCGATTCAGCCGTAGGCAGGGCGGGTTTTTTTAAATTAGGGTCATTTAAATTTTTAACAGGTTTTTTATTATAAATTTTTTGAATTGCTACTCTAGCTTTTTTTCTTTTATTTTTGATATTTAAAGATAAAAGATTAACTAAAATATTACTATCATGATAGGGATGATGTAATCTAATTAATTGCAATTCTACAGGTTTATTAAATTTATTACTTAAAATTGCACAAATTAATTTAAATTTATTTTGGTAAACTTTAGTTAAATTAAATTTTCTTAAATTAAATAATAAATTTTTTCCTGCTCCACCTATCCCTCCCCTTTTGGGAGAGTTGCATTGCAAGTCTAAAGAGGGAGAGCGAGTAATAATTTTAAATTTTAATCTAGAAATAGCTTTTCTTAATTTCCATCTGATATATATTTTAGTTGCGGAGCTACCCCTCACACCCCGCGCAAGCCGCCTCCCCCCCCCTAAGGGCGGGTAGGTGGGCTTTGGGTCGCAAAGGAAAGGTATGTTGGACCCCTCCGGCTTAGACTTAAGTAAGGTGGCTAGAAAGGCCCAATCTCCTGTAAATATCTGGTTGGCAGAGCCTACTTCTTTTTCTCCCTTGGGACCCTTTGGACCCAAGGGACCCCAGGGAGTGGCACCATTCCCTTGATCTTTTGTATAGGGGGGATATATACCATCCTTCCAACCCTTGGTTTGGAGAGGGGTCCGGGGTGGAGCTAACCATTTCTTTTTAATAGAATTAATGTAAGAAATAGAAAATAATCTAAAAATTTTTTTCTTAGGAATATTTAAATAATAAAATAATTGTATTGTTACTTTATCATTAGTATAATTTAAAACAGGTTTACTAATTAGACAATACATACTTTTAAATAAATAGAATAATAATTTATAAGTTTCTTTTATATATATATTACCTCTAGCGCTAACGACTCCATCCTTTTTATTATTAAATTTTTTATAATTATAAGAATTAAGGTTAGACCACCCACCTCTAGCTACGCAACCTCCCAAGGGAGGGTTTCTGCGGAGGGAGAGGGTTACTCCACCGCCTTCGGTTGGTCCACCGCTAGGGCTGTCTAGCCTAGGAACAGACAAGACAGAATCCTTCTCTGTGTATTCAAAAGGGACTACCTTAGGATATTTAGAGAAAGCTTGATAAAAAGGAGCTTTAGAATTAAAATTATAGGATATAATTTTATTATATTTGATAAAACTACCAAATTTTCTTCCTTTATATTTATTTAAACTTAATTTAGTCCTTCCGCCCTTAAGATGAGGAGGAGAAAAGATGACAAATTTTAAATAAGAATAAAGACTATAGTGTTTAATAGGTTTATCTTCCAATATTTCACTCATTAATCTTATTCTTTTTTTTAGAATAGTAGATAAAGTAGATTTTAAAAAATTAAATTTCATATTTCGTAATAATATATTTTTACTAATAATATTATTATAACTAAATATTTTATTATAGCACCCCTGGGTCTCTAAGCCTCGCTCCACCGGAGGTAATAAGCTAGCGTATTTCTTTAGCTCCTTTTTTATTTTGCTTAAATTTTTTCTTTCTGTTAATCTCTTAGGAGTAAAATTTTCACCTCTAGTACCAGCGATTTCTTCACCTTTATTATTAAAATTTTTATAAAGATAAGATTTAAGATTGGATTCAGCTAAGGCACCCCAAAGAAGAGTGGAGCTACCTACCCCATTGCTTACTCCCCCATCGCTTTTGTTTTTAACAAATTTAACAGAGGTCTCTTCTGCCCTTAGGGCTGAAAGCGAAGGGCTTTTAAAAGGGGGACTGCTTCTTATTTTTTTTTTTATTTGATTTAAATATCTAATTAATTTTCATTCGTCTCTATTTAACCGAAAAGATCTTATTGCTCTTAATATTGCACTAAATTTAGGATAGCTCCCGACACCTGCGATGCTAGCCCTCCTTTTAGGCTGAGCCACAGCAGCAGCCTTCCCTAGACCCTGAAGAGGAGCAAGCGAGGGGATAGAAGATTGCTGACTCGCGCAGTCGAGGTGCAGGAGATGAGATAAATTAGTATTCAAACTTTGTACTGAATTAAAAGATGAATCAAAAGATGAGTTTTTAAATATCTTTATTTTTGTTTGATCTTTTTTTATTTCATTAAAAGATTTAAAATTAAATAGACTGTTTCCTTGACTGCGCTTTCGCGAGTCTAGAGGATTAATTCGATTGGGAGTCATTGTATTTAGTATTTTCTTTTTTATTAAATTTATATTAATTTATTTTACTTTTAATTTGGTTTCCTTCTTGTTTTTACAAGACTCTTTCTAATTTTTGGGTAGTTCCGCAACTATTTATTGCGTAGCAACCCCTCTTTATTTACTGCGTAGCAACCCCTCGCTTTCGACTTTTTGTTCTCTTTATTTATTTTAAAAGAAAGAGGGGGTTTGCTACGCAAGACTTTTAGTTATCTCGCTTGCGACTCCCTCGCGCAGCGACCTGGGCTTTTTTTTATCTTTCTTTATTTAAAAAATAGGGAGGGGGTTTTTAGACTCCTTTAAGATTAGCATTTATTTAAAAATAAAGATAAAAAAAAGGGAGAGGGGTCCTAGCGACTTTATCCCTCTAAGCGAGTACCCCCCCCACCCTGGAACCCCTGGGTTTTAACAAATCTTTTTTTTTTAAGAAGAGTAAAAATAAGAATTAGGGGGTATTGTAAAAATAAGAATACTAAAAGGTCTAGACAAGCAACCCGTCCAAGCAAAGGGAATGGCCCTTTAAGGTAGGGTTCCTGCGGAGGCTGGGACAAAGCCATTGCTAAGGTAGTCCTAGTAGCGAAGCCCTCGCTTTACTTAATTTAATTTAATAAAGCGAGGGTTTATTATAAGGAATCGCTCCTCCTTGCCTTAGCATTTCTTATTTTTATTTTACAAATGCTAGGGCTAATAATAAAAACCCGGGTCGCTTTTTTTATCTCGCTAGCGACTCCCTTAGGACTAGCATTTATTTAAAAATAAAGAAGAGTCCCCTCGCTACGCGAGGGAGGAGCAGGAGAGTAGAAACGCAAGCTGGAGAACTAGAATTCATTAAAAAGATAAACTTTATTCTTTTTCAAGATAGCTAAATATATAATTATATTTAAATAAAAAATAGATCACCTGCATTAGCGCTTCAGTGTAGCTCCACCCTAAGGGAGCCTCGCTCCGTTCTTGCGCAGCAACCCCCTCCCTATTTTTATCTTTATGCTAATCCTAAGGGAGTACAGATAAAAAAAGGGGACCTGGGCTTTTTGTTATCTTTATTTATTTAAAATTAAAGAGGGGGGGAGTAGCGACTTTTCTTATTTGTATTGTTAAATTAAGAATTAGGGGGTATTGTTAAAATACAAAAACTCTCAAACCTTTAGGTTTGGAGAGTCCTCCCCTTTCTTGCGTAGCAACCCACCCCTTTTTTTATCTTTATAAAGATAAAAATAGTCGCTTTTTTTATCTTTATTTAGATTTAGATAAAAATAAAGAAGAGGGAGTAGCGACTTCGGAGTAGCGACTTGGGAGTAGCGACTTGGGAGAAGCGACTTGGGAGTAGCGACTTTTCTTATTTGTATTATAAAAAGAAGAAAAAGTAGGGCGGGTTGGCCTTTGTATTGTAAAAATGCTAGGGCTAAGAATACTCTTGCGTAGCAACCTCCCTTTTTTATCTTTAATTTTAAATAAATGCTAGTCCTAAGGGAGTCGCAAGCGAGATAAAAACCCAGGTCGCTTTTTTTATCTTTACTCCCTTAGGATTAGCATTTAGATACAAATAAAGAAGAGTCCCCTCGCTACGCGAGGGAGGGGCTTGCGAGCCCAGTCGCTTTTTTTATCTGTACTCCCTTAGGATTAGCATTTAGATAAAAATAAAGAAGAGGGAAGCTCCGCAACTAAGGCAGGAACCTTCGGAGCAAGCGAGAGGAGAGGAGACCCTAAGTTCTTAATTTTATTTTGTATTAAATAATAAAAAGGTGGAGGGTCCACCTTAGTTCTTAGAATTAACAATAAGGATAAAAAAGGCGAGAGCAAGGCGGGATCCCCTAAAATAGAGAGATTTTTAGGCTGGAGGTTATTTGATAAAATTTTATTTAAATTTATGTATAAAATACAATTTGAAATTAGCTTCTCTTTTATATTTAGACAAGAAGTTTTTATAAAATTTAAAAATAAATAATATTATTTAATAAAAGAAGAATGAAAGATTAAAAATCAGAATTTTTTAATATTTTAATTTTATATAATTTTTATGACACATTTTTATTTAAAAGAGATTATATTTATAAAAAAAATAGTTTTGGAAAACCCCGCTCCTCCCTTTTTCTCCCTTTTTTTATCTGTACTCCCTTAGGATTAGCATTTAGATAAAAATAAAGAAGGAGTAGCGACTTGGGATTTACGACTTTTCTTAAAGATAAGAAAAATTGCTAGGGCTAATCCTAAGGGATAAAAACCCAAGGGGGGGGGGGGTTTCGACTTTATAAGAGACGACTCCTAAGGAGAGTCGCTAGCCGCAAGACTAGCTTAAGCTAGTTAAAAAAGGGGAGGGGTGGAGCCTAAAGCTCGCTCCAATTGAGCGAGTGGATACTATATCTCCATTACCAGGCCTCGCAATACCGCACCCCCTCGCTTTTTTTTTTTACTTAATTTAATATTAAAGGTTAGTAAAATTGCGAGGCTCCTGCGGAAAGGGTGCAGCCGCGAAGGCCCTTAGGGCTTAAATTTTAATTAACACCTCCTGCCCTAACAGGCCCTCCTGCCTTTTTTTATCTTTACTCCTCGCTTGCGACTCCCTCGCGCAGCGACCTGGGCTTTTTGTATCTTTATAAAGATACAAATAGGGAGGTCGCTGCGCGAGGACTAGCATTTATTTAAAAATAAAGAAGCAGGGAGGGCAGCCCTTAGTTCTTATTTTTACTCATCTTTTTTTATTCTTAGCAATTTTTTTTTCTTTATGCCCTAGCATTTTAAGATAAAAATAAAGGCTAGGGCTAAACAATACAAATGCTAAGGGCTACTAAAAAAAAAGATGAGTAAAAAGCCCAGGACCTTCGGAGCAAGCGAGAGGGAGGGTGTAAAAAAGGCGAAGGCCTTAAGGGTCGTAAGAATATTAAAGGAAATAAAAACAAAAATACGAATATGTTGAAATTGGTAAACAATCTTCTCTTAAGAAGAAGTGGGTGTAAACCCTTAAGAGTTCAAGTCTCTTTGTTCGTAATTAAGTTTCAAATTTAGTGTAAAATAATTAAAGAGTGTAGTATTAATAGGCTAATATGATGATCTCCAAAATCGAGGATAGGTGTTCGAATCACCTCACTCTTGGGAAATTTATATTTTATAGCTCTTTTTATTCAATCTTGGGATTTATTTTAAGAATCCATAATTCTTCCCTCGCTTGCGGCTTGCGACTCCCCTATTTCTTATTTTTATTGTTTAGCCCTAGCCTTTATTTGTAAATAAATCTAAATTGCTAGGGTAGCTCCGCAACTAGGGTAGCTCCGCAACTAGGGTAGCTCCGCAACTAGGGTAGCTCCGCAACTAGGGTAGCTCCGCAACTAGGGTAGCTCCGCAACTAGGGCGTAAAGATAACAAAAAATAGCTAGGGCTAAGAATAAAAAAAGGGGTCTCCAAAGGAGCGAGGCTCCCTTAGGGAGGGTAAACTCTAATTAAAAACAAACTACTCCTCTTGCTCTTGCGCAGCAACCCCCCTTTAATATCTTAATGCTAGACCCTTTCGCTAATGGAGTGTAAGAAAATAGAATAGATATATAAGGCCAGAGGTTTTATTATAAATAAATTATAAGGTTCGAATCCTTAAATTTATAAGATTATAATATTTATAAGAAGGACTCTTTAAAAATTATAAAAACTAACTCAAAGTCTATATCTTATCGTATTTATGTCACATCACCCTGTCTTAGACCCTGCTTAGGGCCCTCCTCGTTTTTAGCGACCGACTGCTTCTTATTTAAATTAAATAAATAGAAAAAAAAAGTCGCCAACCCCTCGCTTGCGGCTTGCGACTCCCTCGCGCAGCGACTATTTTTATCTTTATAAAGATAAAAAAAGGGGACCTGGGCTTTTTTTTATCTCGCTAGCGACTCCTCTCCCTCCCCTCGCTACGCGAGGGAGGGGCTTGCGACTCCCCTTTTTTTATCTTTATAAAGATAAAAATAGGGAGGTCGCTGCGCGAGGATTAGCATTTCTTTACAAAATAGGGAGGTCGCTGCGCGAGGGACCCAAATGGACCCAAAGGGAGGGTGGAAATAGATATTAATTAAGATTTTTATTTATTAAATTTAAATATAAAAAATGCAAAATTTTACTTCTATATTTAATATTATTCTTAACGATATTGCAGAACCTTGGCAATTAGGTTTTCAAGATAGTGCAGCACCAGGTTTCACTGGTTTAGTTTCTTTACATAATACTATTGGTTTTTATTTAATTGTAATAAGTTTAGCTGTATTTTGGGTTCTATTTTCTTTAATTTATTATTACAATTATAATAAAAACCCTATAGCACATAAATATTTAACACATGGGACTGTATTAGAATTAGTATGGACTATAACACCAGCATTAATTTTAATAGCTATTGCTTTTCCTTCATTCAGATTGTTATATTTAATGGATAACCCTGGCCTATACCCTGATCTAGCTATAACAGCCTTGGCATCTATACCTGTCAGTAAGATTGTAACTCGATCTACTGAAATAGTACCATTCGGTTTAACAGGTGCAAACAACAATATTAGACTCAATAAGCATTCACGAGGTATCACAGTATTTAATAAAGAGCTCCTCTCACGACTAGTGGGCCATCTCTTAGGAGATGGGTCGATACATTACATGCGAACCTCTGTTACACCGTATTTTGTATTTACTCAAACTATAAAGCGTTTTGAATATATCTGGCATGTATATCGGACTCTAAGTCCCTACTGTGGTCGAGTTCCTCTAATTAAACCTGGTATTCGAAAAGGAATTCCTTATCCTTACGTCCAGGTAATGACTCGAAGTTATCCAGCTCTTATTCCATTACACGAATTGTTTTACCAAAAAAATGTAAATGGAATTAATAATATAAAGGTTATTACTACAGATCTTCTACAATATCTCAATCCAATCTCTCTAGCTTATTGAGCAATGGACGATGGATCTAGGACACCTAGTGGATTCTATTTACATACAGAAGGTTTCACATTTAAAGAATGTTACCTATTGGTTGCCATGCTTCATTTCCGTTTTGGACTGTTTAGTACAATCCAGCAAGATGCAGGCAAACCTATGATTAAGATTGCTGGTAAGTCTATGCCCTTATTTCGGAATATTGTAACTACGCACTTCCACCAATCAATGCTATATAAGCTAGATCCTAAATAGGCAAAACTTTGTCCCCTTTAGCTGGAAGGCTAATTGAATAATTACGCTATATGCTGGGAACTCTTAATGCTTATAGGTACGTAAGTTTCTATATAATATACGTAAAAACCCTAGAGATATTCCTATAGATTAAACACCTCTATAGGGTAATAGACAATCAGCAGGAAACCAAATTGTATATCCAATGCAAGAGTAGGTTCCTCAGAGACTACACGCGCAACATCCACCTAATCTCTCATGTATTACATGACCCCAGATAGGGATGATGATATAGTCCAATTCTTCTCTCGCTTTTTATTTATAAATTTAGAAATAAACAGAGAGGAGTAAAGGAAGTAATTTCCCCAACTTTAACTATAAAAATAGTAGGTTTCTTTACTATTCAAGTCTTTACCCTGTTTCTTTTTAAGGGTAGGCTGGGTAGAGCAGGTGGCCTAAAATTATATATATTAAATAAAATGAAAGACACCATTTTTAATGGTAAAAAAAATAATATGTATTCTCAAACTATATTAAATAAAAACAGATTTCACAGAAATATTAAATTATCTTCTTCTGCTAAGGCACAACTAATTATAAAGGATTATTTTATTTTACTCTCAGCCCAGCCCTATCCTTGCGTAGCAGGGAGGGGGACAGGGCACAGATTAAACTTTAATCCAAATCAACGAAAATACTATCACATAAGTAATATAAGAGCTGTTAATAGAATAGGTCCACATAATGAAGATATATTATCTGTTACTATAGGATCTCTATTAGGCGATGCTTATGCAAATAAAAGATCTGGAGAAGGTGTTAGAATCTGTTACAGACAAAGTATTCAGCACAAAGAGTATTTGTTTTGGTTATATACTTTTTTCTATAATAGGGGTTACACAAGTAATCTTCAACCCAGACAATATACTAGAACCATTCCAAATAAAGAAGGAAAAATATATTATGGTTATGAATTTAACACCTTTACCTTTAGAAGTTTTAGTTGGATACATGGTATATTTTATAATAATGGTAGAAAAGTAATACCCCAAAATATATATGAATATTTAACACCATTAGCATTAGCAGTGTGGATAATGGATGATGGTGGTTGGACTAATTATGGTCTTAGAATCGCTACTAATAGTTTTAAACTTAAAGAAGTTGAACTATTACAGGATGTCATAAAATCTAAGTATAATTTAGAAACAACTATTCAAAAAATATATATAAAAGACCAATATTCTATATACATAAAAAAACAATCTGTTAATAATTTAAGAAATATAGTTGGACCTTATATACACTCGCTTTAGCGAGTATGTTATATAAACTAGGTTCTGCTAAATAATACATATTCAAGTTCTTTCAACCCACACACATATATATAATAGTCGTGAAAAATAATATATAATTATCTTTCTAAGATTTCGACGGGAATCTTAAACCCACCTATATATAGATGGGTTTGGCGATGCGAGTGAAAACAGTTAAAATACTATATATAATAATACCGGATATAGTACAAGACTGTCAGTAAGTGGTTTATTTTTTTATTCACTTATTGCAACAGACTGGGTCACTTGTGGGTGCTAATTTTTATTTATAAATAAAATTAGTGCTTAATGTACAGTCGAACATAAGGTTTATTTTAAACCTTAACCAGCTATTACCTTTTGGTATTTATTCTTTAAATTCAAACTCTAGACAGTTTCAAACTAAAACTATAACTTCTAATAGAGTTGGACCTCATAATTTAGATATTATTAGTGTATTAGTAGGTTGTCTTCTCGGAGATGCATATTCTTCCAAAAGTAAATCTCTAATAGAAGGAACTAGTTTCCGTTTTAAACAAAGTGGAAGACATAAAGACTATTTGTTTTTTTTATATGATTTCTTTTTTACTAGAGGTTATTGTACTGATTCAGGACCTAGGCTATATAAAACAATCCTTATAAACACTGCAAATGTAAAAAAAATATATTACGGATATGAATTCGATCTTTTTACATTTAGTAGTTTAAATTGGATATATGATTTGTTCTATCTTAATGGTAAAAAATTTATTTCTGAAGAAATTGGTCATTACTTAACACCTTTGGCTCTTGCCTTTCTAATCATGGATGATGGTGGTTGGGTTTCGGGGTCTAAAAGTGTTAGAATCGCTACTAATAATTTTACTTTACAAGAAATTGAATTATTAAGAGATATCTTTAAAACTAAGTTCGATTTAGATTGTACAATTCAATTACTTTCCAAAAAAGGAGGAAATAGACCTAAGGATAAATATTCTATTTATTTCAAAGTGGCTTCTTTGCCTAAATTAAGAGAATTAGTTTTACCATTTATGATCCCTAGTATGAAATATAAATTAGGACTATAATTAAATTTTAAATAGCCTTGCTGTATAAGCTTTATAATACGATTAGTTCCTCTTTTTTTTCTTTTGTTTAATATCATCACCTTTAATTTAATAGTTTGGTTGTTACACCAATGGTATTGGTCTTACGAGTATTCAGATTTTATTACAGATAGTGGAGAATCTATAGATTTTGATTCTTATATGATACCTGAATCTGATTTAGAATTAGGTCAATTTAGATTATTAGATGTAGATAATAGATTAATTATACCTGTTGATTGCCATATAAGATTAATTGTAACAGGTGCTGATGTTTTACATTCTTTTGCAGTACCCTCTTTAGGTTTAAAATTAGATGCTGTGCCGGGGAGACTTAACCAAGTGTCTTTCCTAGCTGAGAGACCTGGTATATTTTATGGTCAGTGTTCAGAAATCTGCGGTGTATGGCATGGATTCATGCCAATTGTTGTGGAGGCTGTACCTTCTTCTGATTTCCTTGTATGGATCGAATCCTTTACTCAAAACTAACCCCCCCCCCCCGACCGCTTTTAGTGGAATCTTTATTTTAGGGTGGAAAATTTACTACTGTTAAATATTCAAAAGATCGAGAAGAATCTATTAAGTTAAGTGAATCTAAAATTCCTGCTCATTTCTCTCCTTGGTTTGTAGAAGGATTATGTGAAGCTGAAGCTTGTTTTGATATAACTATTCAAAAACCCGAAACCACTAAAAGCGGATTTAGTGTTAATATTAGATTTAGATTATCATGCCATAAACGAGATATTGTTTTACTTCATATAATTAAAACCTATTTTAACTGTGGAATTTTTAGTAAAATAGATCTCATAGATTGTTTAGAATATTCCGTATCAGACCAAAATATTCTTTAAAATTTAATAATTCCTTTTTTTAATAAATATTCTTTAAGAGGTAAAATTTTTTTAGATTCTTTAGATTGGGTCGCACCTCTCCCTTTTTGTTATCTTTAGCCCTAGCATTTTTTTTTTTAATAAAGAGGGGCTAGCAACCCCCCCCCCCCCAGGCTTCGCTTGGTATAAGTGGCATATTCTAAATAAAAGGAGGTTAGCTGAGTGGTTTAGCAGTAATTTTACACATTACAGACAGAGTTTCGATTACTCTACTTCCTAAATTATATGATTTTTCTTGCGCAGCAACCCCCTACTCGCTACTCCCCGCCTTGTTTAGCTACTCGCTAGGACCCTTAGGGTTAGCAATTTTTTTAATTTACAATAAAAATAAGAATGTAGACCCTTAAATGTCGCAGGGTCGCAGCTAGAGGGAGTTGCTACTGCTATTGCTACAGCTACTCCCCTTAGAGAGGGAGATTCCATCTTAGGGTTGTATCTCCTCTTAAATATATATTTATCTAAATGGAACAGGATCTCCCTCTAATAAAAGCAAGCAAGGGACAAATTTTAAATTTATCTTTTAAAATTTAAGGATAATTGGTGTTCAAACACTTAAAGCCTAGGGAGTAGGACCGCTCCAATTAAAGAACTAACCCATAATTTATTAATTTTTAAACCTAGCTTCTGGTACTCAGGGTCACAAGGTTAGATATTACAAGTAAAATAAAAACTCTTTTTTTTTAGATTGGCCCACCACTAGACCTAAGGGTGAAAGGTGTTGCCTCCATGCCCTCCCCTACCTTTGCTTACACGAGGTAATGGTGCGGGATCTACCCTCCCGTCTTTTTATTATTAGCCTTAGCATTTTAATAATCCTACGCTACCTCCCTTGCAATGCTACCCCTCTTTTGGAAATAAGCGACCAGGGTTTTTAGTATTCTAATTTTTACAATACAAATACCAAACCGCCATTTCTTATTTTTATTGTAAAAATGCTAAGGCGTAAGAATAAGAAATAGGGGTTCAAAATGAGCGATGCGAGGGCTGGAAAGATTCATGGAGAGGTAGCTTCTACCTGCGTAGCTTCCCCTTTTTCTTATTTTTATTGTAAAAATTAGAATACCCAAGGGAGACAGTCGCTAGGACCCCTTAGGGGGGGGGGGGGGGGGTTAGAGTAGTAGCAAGCCCTCTTTTATTCTTATTTAATTATAAAAATGCCAGGTGGCGCCTCCCTTTTTTTTATTAGCCTTAGCATTTTTACAATAAAAATAAGAAAAGTCGCTTCTTGCGTAGCAACCCCCTCTTTATTTTTAAATAAATGCTAGTCCTCGCGCAGCGACCTCCCTATTTTGTAAATAAATAAAGATAAAAAAAAGCCCAGGTCCCCTGGGGGAGTCGCAAGCGAGAGGAGTCGCAAGCGAGATAAAAAAAAGTCGAAAGCCCCTCTTTCTTTTTAAATAAATGCTAGTCCTAAGGGAGTCGCAAGCCCCTCCCTATTTTTATCTTTATAAAGATAAAAAAAGGGGAGTCGCAAGCGAGATAACAAAAAGTCTTGCGTAGCAACCCCCTCCCTATTTTTTATCTAAATAAAGATAAAAAAAAGGGGAGGTCGCTGCGCGAGGGAGAACTAGAGAGATTATGCTGACCCTTAGGCTACAACCCTCTAGGTCGCAGGGGTAGCATTGCAAGGAAGGGTTGCTACACCCCCCCCTCTTTATTTTTAAATAAATCTAAATGCTAGGGCTAAAGATAAAAAAAAGTCGAAAGCCCCTCCCTCCCCTTTTTTTTATCTTTATTTAGATAAAAAATAGGGAGGTCCCCTATGGGAGGGAGTCTAAATACCCCCTCTTTCTTTGTAAAGAAATGCTAATCCTCGCGCAGCGACCTCCCTATTTTTTAAATAAATGCTAATCCTAAGGGAGTACAGATAAAAAAAAGCCCAGGTCCCCTGGGGGAGGGAGAGGAGTCGCAAGCGAGATAAAAAAAAGTCGCTTAGAGAGGAGTGTTTTGCATATTAAAGTATAAAAATTTAAATTTAAAGGTATATATTATAATTAAAAATATTCAATTCTTCTTCTGTTTTAACCCTGTCTCCTTTGGACTCCTCCCTTTTTCTCCCTTTTATGCGAAGCGACTTTTCTTATTTTTATTTTACAAATGCTAAGGCTAATCCTAAGGGATAAAAACCCAAGGGGGTGTTGCTAGCAAGACATGGCCCCCTCTCCCTTTGTTTCCGCTAATAAATAAACAATACTATTTTTGAGGGTAGGGGGTGGGGTAAATTAAGGGAAAAGTTTATAAAATAAAAAAAAAGGAACTTAAATAAAAAATTAGTCCCAAAATAGATGTTTTCTAATTAAATTGCAAATAAATTATCATTTTTATTTTTAAATTGACTAGCTTAAGCTAGTCTACACCTCGACTTTTTAAAAATAGGATAAACCATCGCAGTCTCCTTTACCCTCCACCAAAACCTAAGGGGTATCGCTTTCTTATTTGTAGGAAATTAAGCATACAAAGAGGGGTTTGCTACTCTGCCCACCCGCCCTAACCTCCTTTTTATTCTTTGTATTGTAAAAATGCTAGGGCTAATAATAAAAAAGGTGGGGCTACTCTTTAATATTAAAGATAAGTAAAAATAAGAACTAAGGGCTTCTGACCTTTTATTCTTTTTTTTTAACAATCTGCGATTTTCTTAGGAGTCGACTCCTCGCCTCCGCAGGAGTTCTCCTTTTTTTTATCTCGCTAGCGACTCCTCCCTCCCCTTTTTTTATCTTTATAAAGATAAAAATAGTCGCTGCGCGAGGGAGGATTAGCATTTATTTAAAAATAAAGAGGGAGTAGCGACTTTACTTATTTGTATTGTAAAAATAAGAATGGAGATCCTGCCTTTTATGCGAAGCGACATGGCATTTGTATTGTAAAAATGCTAGGGCTTAGAATAAAAAGGCTGGTGCCCACCTGCCTAGGCAGGGGGGGGGGGGGGGTGGTTTTTAATATTTATTTTTTATTTAAATTTTTTAAAAAATTATAAAAGCTCAAGAAATTAGGAAAAATATTCTATCAAAAAAAAAATGTTAACTTTATTGTTATTAATTCCTTTATTCGGGTCTTTAATAATTTTACCTATGTCCAATACGCTAGAAAGTAAAAGAGCTATGAAAAAAATAGCATTAACTACTTCTTTAATAAATTTTTTTATTTCTTTATTTTTATGGTACGAATTCGATTCCAGTTGCGCCGCCTTAGGCGGGGGGCAATTTCAATTTGTATCTGAATTTAACCAATTAAGTTTTTGTCATTTAAATTTTGGAGTGGATGGTATATCATTATATTTTGTTTTATTAACAACATTTGTTACTCCAATAGCTTTATTATCTAATTATACAAATATTCATAAAAATTTGAAATTCTTTTTAATCTCAATCTTAGTATTAGAAACATTACAAATTTGTGCTTTTGTTTCTTTAGATCTACTATTATTCTATATCTTTTTTGAAAGTGTTTTACCTATATTATTTATTGTAATTGTAATTTTTGGACATGGTAAAGATAGATTTAGATCTGCTTTTTTATTTTTTTTATATACTTTAGCTGGTAGTTTACCAATGCTATTAAGTATATTAGTTATATATAGTTATATTGGTAATACTGATTTCCAATTAATTTCTTTATATGATATAAGCTTAGAAAGTCAAAAATTTTTATGGTTAGGTTTTTTTGTTGCTTTTGCTGTAAAAACTCCTTTATATCCTTTCATAATTTGGCTCCCTAAAGCTCATAGTGATTCACCTTTAGCAGGCTCTATTTTATTAGCAGCTACTATTTTAAAATTAGCTACTTATGGTGCAATGTGTCTCGGGAGGTCACAAACAAGTGCCTGAAAATTACCAAACTCCGGGGACTCCCTAAAGCTTATGATACCAAACTACTGCCTAAAAGTAGTAAGTGGATGAAGTAATAACTCATGTATGGTAACAAGTCATAAGATGAATGAAAATGAAATGGGTTATCGCGGATCTAAATCAGGGATATCGCCTGTAAAAGAGCAACGAGTAGATGGTAGTTATTTCATTAATAAAAATTTAATGTTATTAAGGTGTACTCTAACGGGTTTCGAAAGAAATTATCAAACCAAAATCTCTTCTAAACAATTTGTTATACTCGCTGCGCGACGAAATTTTAGTACAAATTCACAATGTAAGAACTTACCTTTTAGTAATATATGTGACACTTCATCTATTCTACCTGTTCCTGTCTCTCCTTTGGAGACCAAAGGAGAGGGCAGTGGCTGTACTGATGCTTTCTTAATTAGATAAAATCCTTGGTTTGTAACAGGATTCGCAGAAGCCGAAGGTTGTATGGGGCTTTATATTTATAAAAATAAAATTTATAAAACCGGTTGGTCTATTAATTTAGTTTTTCAAATTTCTTTACATGAAAAAGATATAAATTTATTAGAACAATTTAAACTTTATTTCGGTGTCTCCCTCTTCTTTATTTTTATCTAAATGCTAAGGCGTAAAGATAAAAAAAGCGACCTGGGCTTTTTTTTATCTGTACTCCCTTAGGATTAGCATTTATTTAAAAAATAGGGAGGGGCTTGCGCAGGTATATCTAAACACGGTAAAGCGTCTTTAAAATACTCGGTAAGATCGCATAAAGATTTGCAAATAATTATAGACCATTTTGATAAGTTTCCATTAATAACTAAAAAATTAAAGGATTACAAGTTATTTAAGCTTGCTTATATTCTTTTTTTTTAAAAAGAGCAATTATCTATAGAAGGTATAAAAAAATTAGTTAAAATTAAAAGTGAGATGAATTTAGGTTTATCTTTGGAACTTCAAGCTAATTTTCCTGATACGGTTAGAGGAGGCGAGGTTAAAGAAAATAACAATAGTCCCGCTAAAGCGACTCTCACTCTAGAAGAGAAAAATTCTTACAATATACCAGATCCTAATTGAGTAGCAGGTTTTGCTTCAGGTTTTGCTTGTTTTATAGTTGATATTACTAAAAGTAATAGTAATAAAACCGGATATTCAGTAAATTTAAGAATCATGATATCTCAACACGCTAGAGACGAGCTATTATTGTGTAATTTAATTAATTATTTTAATTGTGGAAAATTATATAAAAATAATAATTGTTTTAATCTGACAATCAGAAAATTTGCAGATATTGACACTAAAATAATACCATTTTTCTTAAACTATCCTATTATAGGACATAAATTTTTAGATTTTCAGGATTTTTGTCCACCCCTCGCTTGCGGCTTGCGACTCCCCTATGGGAGGTCCCCTCCCTATTTTTATCTTTATAAAGATAAAAAAAGGTCGCTTTTTTTATCTCGCTAGCGACTCCCTTAGGATTAGCATTTATTTAAAAATAAAGAAGAGGGAGTCGCAAGCGAGGAGTAGGGTTCTTACTTAAAGAAAAAAAACATCTTACTATAGATGGTATAAAAAAAATAAGTTTAATAAAAAGTGAAATGAATACAAAAAGAGTATAACAATTTGCATGATTAATTTGGCCGCCGTGTATTTAAGAGTTTTAATTAATTTATTACCTGATGCTACTAATTATTTTAGCCCTTTAGTTCAAACTTTCGCTATTATTTCTTTAATTTATGCTAGTTTTTCTACTATTATTCAACAAGATACTAAAAGATTAATAGCTTACAGTAGTGTGGCACATATGGCTGTGGTTGTTTTAGGTTTGTTTTCTAATAATTTAGTTGGTATAGAAGGAGCTATATTATTAGCAATTGCTCATGGATTTGTAAGTCCTGCTTTATTTATTTGTGTTGGAGGTATAATTTATGAAAGAACAGGTACTAGAATTATTAACTATATTAGAGGGTTAGTTACTTATATGCCTGTATTTTCTATTCTTTTCTTTATTTTTACTTTAGCTAATACAGGAATTCCTTTAACTCTTAATTTCTTAGGTGAACAATTATCTTTAATAGGTATATGGCAAATTAATCCTATTATAGCGTCTCTGGGTGCTACGGGTATTGTATTTTCTGCTTGTTATTCTATTTTTTTATATAATAGAGTTTCTTATGGTAACTATTCACCTTATTTACCACCATTAAAAGATATTAATAGAAGAGAATTTTATTTATTAATAAGTTTACTAATACCTACTGTAATTTTTGGTATTTTCCCTAATATTATTTTAGAATCTTTGCACACTTCTGTTACTGCTTTATTATTTCAAATTCCTAATTAATTACCCCCCCCCCCCCCACACACCATCGGAGTAGCGAGAAAAAGGGTAGAAACGAGGGAGCCCACCCGCCCTAACCTCCTTTTTATTCTTTGTATTGTACAAATGCTAGGGCTAATAATACTCTCGCTTGCGACTCCTCTTTATTTTTAAAGAAATGCTAATCCTCCCCGCCTTGGCGGCTTTCGACTCCCTCGCGCAGCGACCTGGGCTTTTTGTATCTTTATAAAGATAAAAATAGGGAGGTCCCCTGTGGGAGGGAGGAGTCGCAAGCGAGATAAAAAAAAGCGACCTTTTTTTATTTTTAAATAAATGCTAGTCCTCGCGCAGCGACCTCCCTATTTTTTAAATAAATGCTAATCCTAAGGGAGTACAGATTAAAAAAAGCCCAGGTCCCCTGGGGGAGTCGCAAGCGAGAGGAGTCGCAAGCGAGATAAAAAAAAAAGCAGGTTGCTGCGCTACCAAAGGAGCAAAGGAGAGGGTAGCCCCGCAACTAAGGCAGGGCGGAATAAGAAAATATAATTTTAAGGAGATAAATAAAAAGATTCTCTATATCTTATATAAAATAGAGATATTCTTTAACGATACATTGAAATTAGATTTCAGTTTTTTTTTTAACAGGTTTAAAATAACTAAAAGAGTAGCAAATCGTCTCAGCTATAATTAAAATGGTAAAATATATTTATTAATAACTTCTCTCGCCGCGTAAGCAAGCGACTATTATAAAAATAAAGACTATCGGTATTAAAATAAAATAAGTTATGTATTTCTTAAATATCTTGTACCAATGAAGAGATAGTGTTTTATTTAAAAAAAAGTTGTTAATAGATAATTATCAGTTCAAATCTGATTAGCTGACTTAGGCTTTTAAGCCGGACTCTAGCCATTCTATAATAGAGCCAAATATTTTTTCTTCAAAATATAAAAATATAAAAAATACAAAAAACTCAATTTTAGATATAATTTTAGGGTTTAAAACTGCTTGGAATATTCCATCACTTCCTCAGAAAATTTCTGATTTTTATTCACATATTTTTACAAGAATATTCAGATTCATAGGAGGAGTTACAATATTAATTACAGTTACAAAAGGATATGAACATATTCACCAAAATAATTATTTCAATGAATTATTTTGTAGTATTATTACCATTTCAACATATTTATTTGCCTCTATTTTTATAGTTTTTACTATAGCTATCAATTTAATAAAAATTATTTATACTATTTACCTTCTTTTTAAGAAACCTGAAATTTTTGAAGTTAGAAATTCACCTTTAAATTTATTTGCTACACATATTGCAAAGGTATTGTCATGTATTAAAATAGGGTGTATTGCAACTGGTTCAACTGCTGCGGTAGTTGCAGGCGGTGTAACTTTTGATACTTTAATTGAAAAGAGTGGAAGACCCCCAATTTTTATTCCTATGATGGCTGAAGGATTAAATTTAATATTAGGTAAACCTACTGTTTCAATATCTGATGTAAAATTACCTGAAACATCTACTCCACCCATGGGGGAGGAAACAGATAACTCTATTAGTACAGATTTTAGTTCAGAGGCTATTGCAAACGCTTTAAATAAATTCAATAGTCTAAGTGTAACAGAAAAAGAAACTTTCTGGAAAGAAGTAGCTAAAGAATTTAAAAAGGATTAATTTATTTCATATTAAACCCCCCTTCTTAAATATATTTTATTCATGAAAATAAACGAGAATATATCTGTAAAAGAGATTATAGAAATATATTTAAATTTTAAAATTGAGTTTTTTAAATTTTATATTCATAATCGTAAGATTAATCTGGATCTATAAAATCTCATCCTCTCTTAGGGGAGGGGGCTCCATTCCTATTTCTATCTAAATGTTAAGGTTAAAGATACTCGCTTGGCGTAAGCGACAGCCAAAACAAGAGTTTATACTTGAAGGTTTAAGTTAAAAGAGAATCCTTTAGCGAAAAGATTAATCAGGGAGGGTATTGGTAGATTAATTTATTTTTTTTATCTTTATTTAGATAAAAATAAAGAAACAATAAATAAACTATCAGGGAACTGAACAAAAAAAATAAATAGAAATTATAGTTTGGGATATAGAGAGGCATCCAATATTCTTTAACAAATATAGAGGTAACTATTTTAAGATATTCAAAATATACATACCTTTTTAAGATTTCTTTTTTTATTTAACATCTAAACAATTTTTTAAAGGTTCTCTCAATAGAATACTTACTTTTTTATTATTTTATCTTTTTTTATTTCTTTTCTATTCTAATATACGCTAAAACATATAGATCTTTTGTTTTCAGATTTTAACCTATAAATAAACGATAACAATTATATAAAAGAACGAATAGATATATTTTTACTATTTAAAAAGTTTAAAATAGACTTATAAATTTATAATATATAGAATTTACATTTATAAAGAATGCTTACGCTAAAGATATTTTTAATAAATATATACTGGTGGTGCTATTTCATTCAATTCTATAATCACATCTTTAACATTAATATTGAAAGAATACTTACTTTTATACTTTTTTATTTTTTTTTTTTACATTTTTTATTCTAACATACGGGAAAATACATAGATCATTTGTTTTCAGATTTTAACTAGCAAATAGATTTAAAAAACTATGGGATATAAGAGGGTGGTGGTGTTTCATTCAATTCAAGAATTATATTTTTAACATTAAAAGGGAAAGAATACTTAGCTTTCTATATTTATTTTTATTTTTTATTTTTTTTTTTTACATTTTTTATTCTAACATACGGGAAAATACATAGATCGTTTGTTTTCAGATTTTAACTAGCAAATAGAGTTAAAAAACTATGGGATAGAGGAGGGGGGGTAAACTAAAACAAGTAAAACTATTTTTTATTAATTTCTTCCATCCATTTATCCATAATCATCTTAGGTGCTGAACTATCTACAGGAGTAGCAGTACCTGATTCATAGGGACTTATATGTCCTACAGGCCAATCAAATGTAACTGGATAATCACTTGGAGATAAATTAGGATTTAATATGTTTGTTAATCCACTTCCTTTTTTGAAAGAATCCCAAACATCTTTAGGAATTGCTTCCAATACAGGAGAGTGATCAACTCTAACCATCTCTGTAGATATAGGTAACACAGGAGCTTCAGTTAAGATTGTTAAAGCTAACTTAGGATTAGAAACAGTAGGAGTTAAAGACCCTGTACTTGAATTAGTAGGAGTGAAATAACCTGAATTATTAGTAGGTGTTAAAGAACCTGTAGAAACATTAGGTGATGGGGGGGTAACAAAACTTGTAGGATTAGAAGAACTAGTTGAAGTAATTATATAATCTGGTATAAATGTAGAAGTAGAAGCAATGGAAGGTGTAGAAGTAGAAGGGATATTTTCAACTTTTATTTGAGAATGTAAATAATTCTTAGCCTCGCTAAAAATATCTAATTTCTTAACAAAATTAACATCTGTAACCTTCATATTTAAACTCCTCTTAAATGAACCTAATACTTCCAATTTATCTTCTATTGGTAAATTAGGTGAATGAACTATATCATTAACCTTGTTTTGCAACAAAGTTAAATCCCCAACATAACCAACATTAACAAATTCTACACCTTTACCCTTAACAGAAACTGGTATGCTTACAGATGTTGAGGGATCACCTAGTCCACCACCTGAAGGACCTCTAGGAGGAAAGAATTTATCTTTTAACCCTTGGAAAACACCATGATATAAATCTGGGTAAAAATAATAAGAAACACCAATAGCTGCTACAGTAAAGAATAAAACCGTTTTCCAAGAGATCTCTGTTTTATCATATTCTTCCGAGTAATGATAATCAAAATCTTCCATGTCTATATTGGAATAAGAAAAAGGGTTAAGGATCTCCTCTCCATCCTTAGATTTTTTAGGTGTTTTATTAGGAATTATATTATCTTTCTCATACACCCAGTCTATAATCCTTTTAATTATATTTTTAAAGGTTAATCCCAAATCTTCTATAAAAATATTAATAGTTTCTAAAATCATGACAGGGATTAACAACTCTAACGATTTTTTCATTATTTCTAAGATTTGAGGATTTAAAGCAAAATCTGAAAAATTAGTAATAATTAAAAAGGCTAATAAAACGTTAAAAACACTTAAGAAATAGTAGATATATTTAACCATTGTAATAAAACCCACTTTTTGAGCTTTAATTAAAAAACTAGTTAAATAAGAAAAAACCTTTAATAAAAAAATTGGGTACAACCATCCTTGTTGTTTTTTTAATCAAGGAATTAAAGCGGTTAACATAATAATTAAATTGTTTAACCTAAAGAATTTGAATATTTTCATTTGTTTTTATATGTATTTCAGTGATCTTCGTGTTTGGCTTTTAATCTAGAAGATTTAGCATGATTAAAAGTATACTATTCTTTTTTATTTAAACTAACCTTTTTACCGTTAATAAAAAGGAAATATCTCTAAAAGGAAAAGTATAATAACTGATTACCCTTCGATTTCTCAATAAAATCAGATTTTGTTCAATTTCTATCACACCTTTTAAAATCCCTCGCTTACATCACTCTTTAAGAGCGAGGGAGTTGCGTAGCTACCCTTTAAACCATAAGGTTAATAGAATATCCTATTCCCAGATTCGAACTAAGATTATAAAGTTAGGAACTTTATGCTTTACCATTAAGCAAAATAGGATGTGGGGGGGTTACTATATAAAATAGTGTAATATTAACCTGTAAAAACAGAGGTAGTGTAGCTAATAATGTCTGGAAGTGATGTAATATCTAATGTATCACCTCCAGAGGCTAAAGATACAGTAGCACTGTTTGTTGTATCAGAAGTAGAGTGACCACAAGTAGAAGTAATAGATGTTATATCCTTATCAAATAAATATTCTTTAGATTTAAAAGATCTAAGTAAATTAGGAGATGAATTATTCCCACACACCATGTGAATATTATAAACCCTATCAGCAATATCTCGCTCTGGTGAAATAAGTAGATTAGCCTTATCAGATCCTATCCTCACCAAAGGTGAGTGATTAATATAATTATCTAACATATTTTTATAGGTATCTGGGTTATTATAAAAAAAATAATCAGATTTGACAAGTGATCGTGTAGTAATTGTATCTAAAGGATTTATATAAATGGGTAAAGGTTGAGAAATACTAGGTAATATATTTAAATTAATAGAACTATCATAAAAATAAGATGGTTGAAACGGTTGAACTGGTAAAGGTGATGTAAAACAAAAAGGAAGTTTTTGAATAATTCATGTTCAAGAACTATTTAAAATAATTTTCATTGCTTATTAAAATTTTTAACATTGTTTCTCTTTACTATATTTGAATCTTGTGGATTGTGAAAAAGCTTATTCAAATTAAAGAATCGTTTGTATTTATAAAGGAAATACATTCTTTTATATTTTTTTTTTATACTCTTGCACCATCTTTATTTTTAAATAAAAAGGAGTGACCTTTAGAAAAAAAAGGTTTAAGTAATCTTGTTACCTTAATCATCTTTAAGGAAATATTTGGTTAATTAGAAAAGATTTTTTTTATTTTTAACAATTGACATTTTATTTTTCCTAATAAAACATCAATGAAATCAAATTTAATCTCGTTTTTTTCGATAATTAAAGGATAATAAGTGTTATCTATTAACTTCTTCTCTCTATTTGCTGTAACCGTTATTTTTAAATCTTTAATTTTTATGCTTAAATTTTTAAAAGATTTAAAGAATTTAGAGGGAATAGTTTTTTTTATTTGACCACCTTGTTGTAACTCTTTAATTTGTAGTAAAGTTAAAGAATCTTTAGCTACACCAGCGAATACGCTTTTATCTATTATTTTACCCTTTTCTCGGTTAAAATAAGAGTACCCATATTGTTTTAAACCTAAGAAATAACCCTCCTTAATTACCCCTCCTTTTAACTCGTCTTTCATTAAGCCTAATTCTTCTCCAATAAATTTATTTTCTAACTTATTTCCAAGAATTACAGAGTCGGTATCCGAGTAATAACAATTATTGTTTAGTTTAAAAGGAATCATGTGTATTCTGGCATAACTGGTTACAGCACTAGCTATAGCAACGTTACTATTAACTAAACAAGGGTAAGATTTATAGTCGCTGTTTAACTTTATATTTAACTTTTTTAAAATGTTATTATTTAAATTATCAGATATAAGTAAAACATAAATATCATCGCTTATTTCTATAATACTGTGAATTATCGAAGTTATTACGTATTTGTACAACTCATCTTTTCACACGTTTACTGTTTTTATTAATTCTTGTTTTCTACCCATAATTCCATATAAAGAGTTTAAATGTAGTTTACATATAAACCTTTGAGCTCCAGTAGCATTTTTTTTTTGTGTAAAGAAATCTACCACGTAACTGTTAAATAAAGGATAAGTATCAAACTCGTAACCTTCAAGAAAGTTAAATTTATATCCTAATTTCATTGCTTCCTTTATTTCTTCAGAAAAATATGTAGCTGTCCACGTTCCTAAAGGGAATATAGTTTTTCCAAGATGTTTAAACGGTAGAATAGGTTTTAACATATTTTTAGGAGTAGTTACTTTACATTTAACAAAACCAAAAAAACTGTTGAAATCTTTCACCTCTTCCATATTTTTATGAGTTTTTATTAAATTTAAAGGCATAGGTTTAACCATTGCGTAAGGGTATAGCGAATTAACATCATAATAATATAAATCTTTCCCGTAGGCTTTGTAATAATCTGTTGCTCCACCGAAGTAAGATTTTCTAATAAAACTATCCACATTATTTTTAAGAATAGGAATATCAGTATCAAGATGGTGTGTTCTAAATATTTTCAAGGAAAGTGAAGAGGCTGATAGAACGTCACAAATATCTATAAAATATTTCTCTAAATACAATTTTTGTGCATTATTTAAAGCGTTGTATAAAGCTAAAGAATCTTGAACAGAATACTCTAAAAATTCTTTGTATAACTCTTTATTATCAAATAAACTGATATCATTAAACGCTTGATTATAAACAGAGGTTTTTCCAGGGACATTCATTACCTCACATAGTTCGCTTAAACTTACAGGGAATAATCTTTGACTATCTTTCCAAGATATAACTATTAATTTGTCGTCTATATCTCTTTGCTTACTAGGATAGAAAGAGTAATAAATACTTATAAATTTGTTCTTATTATCGATAATTGTATTAAGATTTTTTATATTATCTACTACTTTAAGTAAACCATTATATAAAAAAATACCATCAAAGCCACCTAAATTGTGAACAAATATGGTTTCTATTTTTTTTGATTCAATAAAAGATAGATAATTTTTCCACATTTGTTCAATTAAAGTGTTAATTCCAATAATATTTTTCTCTAGAACAAATAATTTTAATTTCTCAACATCGATTTTTATAAGATGAGTATTACCATCTAAACTAGTAGAAATAATAATTGGGATTTGTATATTATCAAAATCTTTTAAACTAATAGTTTCTATATCCATAGCAGCAAAAGATTTTGGCAGTTTCATTAAATCTTTTCTTAATAAAGGAGTTGGTTTTATACTTAAAGATTTTTTATTAGTAACTCCTACCCTTACAATGTAACATTTCTTTGATGTTTGTATTACCTTTTTCCTTGTATTCTTTTGGCTGAGGAAAAGAAGAGTATGATAAATTGTGGAAACTTGTCTTTCCTTTAAAGGAAAGGGTAGTATAATCTCTCTTAGAAAAATTGTTCAACCTTAAAGGCATAGTATGAAATTTCCTTTTAAATATATTATTAGGTTTCAAAGTAAGTTTTATATCTTTATTTACAATATTATCTAGATTTCAAACTAACAATTTGAATTCACTAATTTGATCTATATTCCCATATAAAGTTGTTCCATCATAAGTTACTTGAATATAATTTTCAATAGATTTGTAATATTCGTCAAAAGTTGTATTATTACTGATAAACACGTTGGGGTGGAAAGTAATGGTAGATCCATTATCTAATTTAGAGAATAATAATATAACTTTTTTTCTTCCGAAATTTAAGAATTCTTCATTACTCATTAACTTTTCATAGATAGCTTTTAAAGCTTCCTTATGGGGAAGTAAATTAGTATTTTCTATGAAAAATTGTAAAAATCTACCCTTTTCATCGTAAACAATAGTCCCAAATTTTATGTTATTGTTCCTTTTTAAATAGTTAATAGCTTTAAAACTTTTTTTAGTAATAAACTCTAATAAAAGGATAAGAATTTTTTTTAAATTAAAGATAAGAGTAAGGAATAAGATTAAAGAAAATATAGTTAAAATTGTATCCATAATTTATTGGTTTTATAAGTCTTTTTAAAATTTTAAGAAAAAAGTGAATTTCTGCTTCTATTTAAAGAAGCGTACCATGGTTAAATCTTGTTTTACTGATAAACTCAAGGTTGTTAATGAAATTATAACATTTATTTTTTATTAGGTGTATTTTCTTTTGTATTTAAAGAGAAACAATTAAGAAAAAGAATTATGAGTAATACATTACACTTTAGAAATAGCACCACTGGTACATATTTATTAAAAATATCTCGTTTGCGCAAGCATTCTTTTTTTTATCTTTATTTAGATAAAAATAAAGAATAAAATGTAAATTCTATATATTATTATTTAAACCTTTAATATAAAATAATAAATTTATAAGTTTATTTTAAACTTTTTTTAACTAGCGAGAGGGGGGAGGGATTTCAATCTTTTGTATTTAAAGAAGAGTTAATTAATTTCTTTAAGAATATTTTAAGTTCTCCCTTAGTCTAAGCGGGTTTGCTACTTGCTACGCTAGAGAAATATTTTGAGTTTACACAATCTTCTTTAAGAGGGGCTAATGAAATCTATAAAAAAGGTGGTCATGTGACAATGACTTTTAAAGAACAAATATTCAGACTTATGTTTGATAATAGAAGACAAATTGTTGATTTTGACCCCAAAACGAAAGGTAACTTTTAGGAGGTTCTCCCTTAGCCTAAGCGGGATTGCTACTTGCTACGCTAGAGAAATTATTTGGATCTTATAAATAATTTATTTGATAGTATTCCTTTAAACTCTGTTGATGATTGCTCCAGAATAAGATTTATTAGTCAAATACAAAGAAATAGTATTTATAATAAAAATACAAGTAAAAGAAGTGGGAATGTGTACAAACAAATATCTAGAAATTGCAGTAAAAAATTTTATCAAGGGTTATCTAAATAAAGAACCATTATTTGGTTTAAAAGGTAATGAATTTCTAAATTATAAAGAATTACTAGAATTTATTCATGGCTATGAACCGGCAAAAAACATTCATTTTTCAACTCAATCAATATCTAATTTTAAACATAGAAAAATGGTTTTAAAACCGGTTGTAAAAAAGGAAGAAACTTCAGGTTTTACAGATTACGTGTAAACTAAAATTAAAACCTTTAATGAAATTGATTTTTTTAAATAGACCACCAAGATTTATTTTTTCAAGGATCAGAGTTAAAAATATACGCAAATTGTGTAAAATGTGCAAAATGTGTAAAATGTGTAAAAAGTGTAAAATGTATAAAATTAAACCAAACAGAAATATTGTAAATATGTTAACCCTTATAACTAATATACAAGGAGCTCATTCTTTTTCAGAAAATTTAACAGGATTGAATTTAACAGGATTCGCAAGCCACCCAATAAAATTATGCTTTGTATTCTTTTTTTTCTTTTTTACTATATTTCTTTACTTGCTACGCTAGAGAACCCCTCACCCCAGGAATCTAAAGGACCCAAAGTGCTAGAATCCGGTTTTTACGAAAAAACACTAAAAAATATACTAATTTATGGATCAGCAGTAGCTACCTTCATTAGTACAGGTTTAACAATTAAAAGTGAAATATATTCTGGTAAACTAGATTCTTTACAAAAGGAATTGCTGGCAAATAACGATGTATTAAGTAAGAGTATTACTGAGCTTACAAAAATACAATCGGAGTTGAAAGCATTAGAGGATAAAAAGTATTATGCTAAATTAATTAGTAGTAGAATGGAAAATCATTATAAAGATCTAAAATCTAGTACTAATAGTATATTAAAAGAAGCTATATCTTTACGGGATGATATCAATAACCCCGATTTATCTGTTACAGATAAAATTTCTAATTTAAGAAAATTTAACCGTGCTTCTTTAACTTTGGATAGAGATTTAGGTGCTTTTAAGAGACTTTCAGACAATCTTTCAATGAGTTCTGATACTCCTTCTTCATCTAGTCCCGATTCTTCTACTCCCTATTCTTCTACTCCTGCGGATACTAAAGTCCCTTCTTCATCTAGTCCCAATTCTTCTACTCCCAATTCTTCTACTCCTGCGGATTTAAAAATACCTATGGATTGTATAAAAGAAGAAGAAGATTTAAATAATGCTAGTATTATTAATTGGGATTGGTTTGAAACATTAACTTCATGGGAGAAATTAGCTGTATCTTTATTGTTATCCAACTCTATTATTTTTTCTGCCTTATTGGGGTTACTTTTTAATTTTTACGGAGATTTTTTACTTACTAGATTTAATATTGAGTCTAGATTTCCAAAACTTGCAAAAATAATAAAATTAAGAAGATCTTTTTCTAGGTATTATTTCTTTGTTGATTGAAGCTTAATCCTGGGTGTAATCATCTTAGAAACGATCTTTAGTCTTTTTATCTTAAAAATAAGTCTCTTGTAAAAAGTACACGCCTTTTTATTCTTATTTTTAAGAATAAGAACTAAGGGTAGCTCCGCAACTCCCACCCTCTAATGGTAATTAGCGGCTCCCTCTCCAATGGAGAGGAGGGTTTTTATTCTTAGCCTTAGCAATTTATTTTTATCTTTACGCCCTAGTTGCGGAGCTACCTTAGTTGCGGAGCTACCTTAGTTGCGGTGCTACCTTAGTTGCGGAGCTACCTTAGTTGCGGAGCTACCCTTAGCACGCCTTAGCACGCCTTAGCATTTAGATTTATTTAAAAATAAAGGCTAGGGCTAAATAATAAAAATAAGAAAAGCCCAAGGGGTGATATAGGTCGCCCTTCCCTCCCTTGCTAGCAAGGGAGGGAGGGGCCCCTCCCTCTTCTTTATTTTTATCTAAATCTAAATAAAGATAAAAAAAGCGGCTTGCGGCTTGCGGCTTGCTACGCTAGACCTGGGTCTTGCGTAGCAAGAGGGTCAGCTAGGATAAAATTCTTTAGTTAAAAAAATAATGAATAAAATTACAATAAACAAAATAAATATAATAATTTATTGCAATTCCCCCCCTCCTAAAAGAGCAACCCCACTCTACATTGGAAAAGAACAAGATTTTCAAATAGGATATTTAAGATTTTGTAAATAAATTTTCTTGGAATAGAACAAAATTTTTAAACAGAAAGAAAGGTCGCTTCGCAGAAAGGTCGCTTCTCCCAAGTCGCTACTCCCAAGTCGCTACTCCCAAGTCGCTACTCCCATAGGGGACTCTTCTTTATTTTTATCTAAATCTAAATGCTAGTCCTAAGGGAGTCGCTAGCGAGATAAAAAAAGCGACTATTTTTATCTTTATAAAAAAAGGGGTGGGTTGCTACGCAAGAAAAGGAAAAATTTTTTTCTCATGGATTTCATTTTTTGTAAGATTAAACTTTATCAAGAACAAACTAAACTTCTGGGTCATAATGATAGGTTACAAACTTTACATGGTTCAATTAAAGAAAAAATCAGGGCTTTCAAAGAGAAGTCTATAGACTCAAACGTTAAATTATCTGAGTTAGGTATAATAGACCAATTTATTAAAATAGATACCGACAGATTAGCCAAAGAGGTTAATTATTTAATTTCAGATATTGAGATATCTGAGAACCCTTCTACTTCTGCAGAGCAAATTGAAATAGTACCTACAGATAGTACTAGTGATTTGAAAGAATCTAGTGTTTTTGATTTCAATATTTTTTACTATTTAGATTGGTTTGAGGGTCTAAATGGAGACGCAAGCGAGAAAATAGCAGTTTCTCTTATAATAGGAAAATCTGTTATATTTTCTGCATTGTTAAGCATAATTTTTATGGGGATATTCTAATAAAAAAATACGATTTAGAGAATAGATATCCTAAATTAGCACATATTATACAATTAAGACGGGAATTTCAGAAAATTTATTTTAAATACAATTGTTTACTTATTTTAACTATTATAGTAACTGAAGTAACCTTTGGGATAGCTGTACTATTACTATAAAGGATTTTATAAGCTTACACCCCCCCCCTCTATTTTTTTCTATATAATAAGTACCATTTTTATATAATCAAATATAAGAATAAGTCTATTTTATTTTAGATAAGGAATTGATATATTAAAATTCTTCAATCATTTTATAACTATTTTAAATAAAAGATCTGATAGAGTTGAAATATTTGCTTCTATTTTGCAAAAGAAAAAAGAGAAGAGTTGCTCTAACCTCACTAGCTTAAGCTAGTCTATAGGCCCTCGCTTTTTTTATAAGCAGGAAGCAGACCCTTCCACCTTTTCTAAGGACTCCTCTTTAAAGATCAATCCCTAAGATAATAAGAACTAAGGGCTCCTGACCCCTGACCTTTGGGGGGTTTATTTAGAGAGGGCTCCTGCGGAGTGAAGCCTCCCTTATTTCTAAAAAATAAGAATAAAAAGGAGGAGTCTACGCTATTTTGAGCGAGGCTCCTGTCCCCCGCTCCACCGCTCTAAGGCGGGTGGGTTTTACTAGACTAGCTTAAGCTAGTGGTGGATAACCTTAATTTTTAATAACCTGAACATTTATAAATAAAACCTAAATTCAATCTCTCCCTAGACAGGTCCTTCTAGCTAATAAGGTTAACAAATAACCAGGGATGGTTCTCCCCTTTTTACTAATCTTTTTTTTTTTTTTTTTAATAAAAAGATGAGAAAAAATAAGAAAAAGTCGCTTATCTTACGCAGAAAAGGAGGGCTTCTGACCTGCTTCTTTATTTGTAAATAAATGCTAGGGCTAAAGATAAAAAAAAGTCGCTTCTTGCGTAGCAACCCCCTCTTTATTTGTAAATAAATCTAAATGCTAATCCTAAGGGAGTCGCAAGCCCCTCCCTATTTTTATCTTTATAAAGATAAAAAAAGGGGAGTCGCAAGCCCCAAAGGGAGAGAACAAAAAGTCTTGCGTAGCAACCCCCCTCTTTCTTTTTATCTAAATAAAGATAACAAAAAGTCGCTTAGAGAGGGAGGAAGTAGGAGCATAAATCAATAAAAGACTTTAGCATAATGGTTAATGCAGTTCGCTCATAATGGATATTATAAGGGTTCAAATCCTTTAGGTCTTAATTTGTCTCTCCTAGTTAAGCCTTAAACGGTATTAGGCTTACGCAGATTTTAGTTAAAGACTCCTCCTACTAAGATTGTTCGCAACAGGTGAGTAGCTTGCGCAGACTCTAAGCTTGCTAGGCCTTCGCTTTTTTTTTATCTTTAATATTAAATTAAGTAAAGCGAGGGCGTGGAAGCAAAGCAAGAATTATTTAAATTAAACCAAGTCTTGCAATGCTACCCCCTAATTCTTATTTTTATTATGAAATTGCTAGGGCTAATCCTAAGGGATAAAAACCCAGTCGCTTATTTCCATAAGAGGGGCCGCAAGCCCCTTTCTTATTTTTACTCATCTTTTTATAAAAAAAAGATTAGTAAAAAAAGGGCCCCCTCCCTCCTAAAAGGAGTCGCAAGCCGCTTTTTTTATCTTTATTTAGATTTAGATACAAATAAAGAAGAGAGAGGGTTAAAATTCTACCACTTTAATTATTAAATAATTAAGGAAAACTTAGGTAATTGTAAATATAATTTATATTACAAATTTGATTTTGTGGTAAATTTATATGGAAAATTTTTACTCGCTTCGTAATTTTCTATCCTCCCCCCCTCTTTATTTTTAAATAAATAAATAGAAAAAAAAGGCGCCAACCCCCTCTTTCTTTTAAAAGAAATAAAGATAACAAAAAGTCTTGCGTAGCAAACCCCCTCTTTCTTTTTAAATAAATAAATAGAACAAAAAGGCGCCAAGTCCCTCTAAGCGACTATTTTTATCTGTATAAAAAAAGCCCAGGTCCCCTTTTTTTATCTTTACGCCTTAGCATAAAGATACAAATAGTCGCTTTTTTTATCTTTATGCCCTAGCATTTAGATTTATTTAAAAATAAAGAAGAGGGAGTCGCAAGCCGCCAGCGAGGGAGTGGTAGAATTTTAATTTAAAAAGTTAACACTTAAGTTTGTTACATATTATATTTATTTATATTGAATATACTTATATTTTTTATATTTGTACCTTTCTTTCGACACCCCCCTCGCTTATTACTAATCTTTAATTTTAAAGATAAGTAATAATAAGAAAAGCGGGGGGGGGTTATGCAAGCTTGAGGCCTAATTTGTTAAAAATTTATAGTAGTAATATGAATAAACAAATAGATATAATTACTTAGAGTTATAGAAAATAAAACTACCTATATTTACTAATAATATTTATATTAAATTAAGTTATAGTCCTAATCTATTTGTCTCCTGCCCCCCCCCCCCCCTCCTCTCCAATGGAGAGGGGTTTTTACTAATATTTTATTTTTTTTTTTAATAAAAAGATGAGTAAAAATGCCATGTCGCTTCTCCCAAGTCGCTTCTCCCAAGTCGCTACTCCCATAGGGGACTCTTCTTTATTTGTATCTAAATCTAAATGCTAGTCCTAAGGGAGTCGCTAGCGAGATAAAAAAAGCGACTATTTTTATCTTTATGCTAAGGCGTAAAGATAAAAAAAGGGGTGGGAGAAATAGGGGAGGAGACAGTCCAAAGGAGGTCAGGACTAAAACAACAAAATTTGGTTTATAGAATTAGTTTAACCCACCCTCCCTTTGGGCTTGGCGGCTTTTGGTTCTCTTTATTGATTTAAAAATAAAGAGGGGGGGGGAGTAGCAACCCTTCCTCTTTAAAATTTTGAAAGTATAAGTTCCTCTCCACAATAAGAAACGCCTGCTTATTTTTAAGCAAATTTGTTTAGCCTCATCCCTCTTCATTCTTATTATTTTGTATTGTTAAATTTAGAATACAAAACCCAGGTCTCCCTCGCTTGCGGCTTACTCCTTTGGTAGCGCAGCAACCTGGGGTTTTTATCTAAATGCTAATCCTAAAGGAGTAAAGATAAAAAAAAACCAGTCGCTGCATTTTTACTCATCTTTTTATTAAAAAAAAAAAATAAAAAGATTAGTAAAAAACCCAGGGGAGGTTGCAACCCCCCCCCCCCTCTTTATTTTTAAATAAATGCTAAGGCTAAAGAGAACCAAAAGTCTAAATACCCCCCTCTTTAATTTTAAATAAATAAAGATAACAAAAAGTCGATTAGAGAGGGTGGGCGCAGGCCCTTAGTTATAATTTTACTTTTCTTTGATATAAAAACTAACTAAAAGTGAGGGTCTCCTGCAAATTATAAGGTTTTTTTAGAAGTGAGGACCTAAATTTTTATAAGATGGTGACAATACAAGATATATAGAAAATTTAATTGCTTCAAATTTAATATTAAAAATAGAAATTAAAAAAAAGAGCAAAAAAAAAATTAAATGAATAAAAAAAAAATATAATAAAAGAAGATATATAAAAATTGCAAAAAGCAAATACAATACAAAAAATTTTTTACTAATAACAAAATATAACAACAAAATATAACAAAACATAATAAAAGTCTTCCGCTCCTTTGCTATACACCCTTTCTCTCTCCCCTCGCTTTTATGCGAAGCGACCTGGCAGAAAAGACAGGTTTACCATTCTTATGTCCTACCTTTCCTTTTGAGTCGACTCCTAATCCGCAGGAGTCGCAGATTGTTAAAATAAGAAAAGGGTTGCTCATTCGGAGCAAGAGGCGGAAACAAAAAATTTTTTAAATTTTAAAGAAGAATTTAATTTTGGTTCTGATTGAACGTTTTTCAGTAGTTTTAAGACATGCAAATCGTTATTCTAGAAAGATACTAAGTATAGAATAAGGTGTAAAGGTGAGTAATGGTAAATAAGATACCTTATAGTCCTCATAAATAGGGGATAGTTATATAATAAAATATAATATAATTGAGCTTAATTATAAGAAAGGAAATTTTCTACTATAAGAGTCTATTTATTTTGTTTAAAGGTAGTTGGTGGGGTAAAAGCCTACCAAGCCTACGATCAATAGCCAAATTTGAGAGAATAAATGGCCACATTGGGAATGAAAAGCCCCAAATTGCATAAGCAATCTGCAGTCAAGAATATTAGTCAATGCTCGCAAGAGTGAACTAGCTAACTGAAATCACAAAATCACAAAATGTGCTTATTGTGATAACGTAAGGGAAAAAAATGATATTACCTTACTATAAGTGTTGTCTAAATAACTGGTGCCAGAAGACTCGGTAACACCAGAAACGCGAACGTTAGTCGTCTTAAACAGGCGTAAAGGGTAAGTAGGCTGCTTTAAAGTCTATTTTTAAAAAAGCTAATTAATAATATACCTCCCTCCCTCGCGTAGCGAGGGGACTCTTCTTTATTTTTAAATAAATGCTAAGGCTAAAGATAAAAAAAGCGACCCTTATTTTTAAATAAATGCTAAGGCGTAAATATAAAAAAAAGTCGCCAGCCCCCTCTTTATTTTTAAATAAATAAAGAGAACAAAAAGTCGCTTTTTTTATCTTTATTTAGATTTAGATACAAATAAAGAAGAGGGAGTAAGACCCTGTCTTTTTTATTCTTATTTTAATAATTAAAATAAGAAATAAATTTTATAGATTTTCAGACCTTAACTTATAAATTAAGGCTAAATTAAATGAAAATAGGGATTATTATTAGATCCGCATAACTTATAATAATTAATTATTAATAGGACAAAAATAGATACACTTAAAGCTAGAATCTTAATTGAGATAAACCAAATAATGCTTATGTGTAAGGGCGATATCTGAAAATACTAAGTAGAATACTAACGGTGAAAACTTTTTATCTGGTAATGATTGACGCTGAGGTACGAAAGTGAGAACAGGGAATAGGATTAGATACCCAGTTACCTCTCACCGTCAACGATGAATGGTAGTTGTTAATTTAATTTAATTAGTGACGATGTTAACGCGATAACCATTCCGCCTTGAGAGTACGGTTGCAAAACTGAAACCAAAAAAATTAGTCGGTCTCGGAGCAAACGGAGTGAAGCATGTTACTTTAATACGATAGTACGCGTAAAATCTTACCAATTCTTGCATATCCAATTTAGCTCTTTTATTTATAAAGGAATCTAAATTGAGTAATTTCTAGAGTAAAATTCAAATCTTATTTTAAATAAAAAAAAAATAATAATTGCTCCTCTCCTTTTTTTATTCTTATTTTAACAATAAAATAAGAATAAAAAAAGGCAGGAAGCCCCTTTTTTTACTAATCTTTTTTTTTTGCTAAGGCTAATAATAATAAAAAGATGAGTAAAAATGCCAAGTCGCTTCACCCAAGTCGCTTCGCAGAAAGGGGGAATCTTTATTTAATTAGAAATTCGTTTACAGGTGTTGCATGGCTGTCGTCAGTCCGTATTGTGAAAAGTCAGGTTAACTCCACTAACGGACGAAATCCCTGTAGTTAATTTATACTTAACTATTATTTAATAAAACAATTATTAAGTTGGGGCTAAGACAAGTCGTTATGGCCCTCATGAATTGGGCTATAAACGTGCTGCTAAAACTTTTACAATGTGATGCAAAACTTTAGCTTAAAAAGCTAGGTAGGTTTAGCTAATCAATAAAAAAAGTTCATTTATTAATATTTTAACGGATTGTTGCCTGGAATTCGGCAACATGAAGAAGGAATTTCGAGTAATCGTTGATTAGCCACGCAACGGTGAAGCATGAATCCGTGATGAACTAACTGTCTGTCGCTGGGGAGGAGTTCGGAAAGGGGGAAATTGCCAATTAATAAAAAGTAAAACAAGATATCCTCCAACCTGCCTTAGACCCTTTGGGTATCAAAGCAAGCTAGCTACTTTTTTTATCTTAAATCATTTCCCTCCTCTTTATTTTTATCTAAATGCTAATCCTCGCGCAGCGACCTCCCTATTTTTATCTTTATAAAGATAACAAAAGCCCAGGTCCCCTATGGGAGGGAGTCGCAAGCGAGGAGTACAGATAAAAAAAAGGAGTGAGGCCCCTACTACTTTAACCGAGGCAAGTAATTTAAATATAAAGAATGGAGAAAATACCCGCTATACCTCACCCAGCCTCTCGCTCTTGCGCAGCAACCCCTTTTTTTATTCTTATTTTAACAATACAAATAAGAAATGGGAGGAGCGCGAGGCATCACCGGTGAGGGAAGCAAGCAAGAGGAGGTGTTGTTATTCTTAAAAATTATTTTTGTTTAATTTTAAATAAATATATTTTTATAGATTAGATTATTTTCCTTATTTATACTTATTTATAATTAAAGAAAAGTCTCAACTGTTTTGTTGAATTTTATTAATATCAATTAACCCTTCTGAGTGACATCTCAAAAGTCATAGCAAGGTAGCTGTACTGGAAAGTGCTGCTGGAAAATATAAATTAGAAACCCCCCCCCCCTAACCCTTAGGGTCTATATCTCTCTCCCGCTATAGCAGTACTATCTTCGACCCTTTCGCTTTCTTAATTTATAATCTTAATTTAAGATTATAAAAGAGGGTTGCTGCGCTACCAAAGGAGAGGCGCTAATCTTAATTGGAAAACTCCATTTTTAATTATTAGCACCATTCTTATTATAAAATTGATGCTAATAAAACAGGGCACTCTAAAATATAAGGCAGGTAAACCTAAGCAGGTTTGGGTTAATATTATTGAAATAATTTGAGTTCTCTTAATTCAATGGTTAGAATAGCATTCTTCTAAAGTGTTTATTCTGGTTCGAGTCCGGAAGAGAACTATAAATTTAAAAAAGAGCTGTAAAATTTATTAGGTTTAATTTTTAAAATTTAAATTTCGTGGTATCCCTCCCTTTGGAGGGTTGCAACTCCCTTTTTCTCGCTTGCGACTCCCTCGCGCAGCGACTATTTTTATCTTTATAAAGATAAAAAAAGGTCGCTGCGCGAGGGAGGGGTGTTGCTACTCCCTCTTTATTTTTAAATAAATAAAGATATAAAAACCCAGGTTGCTGCGCTACCAAAGGAGCAAGCGAGGTAGACCTGGCCCCCTTTTCTTATTTTTATTGTTAAAAATAAGAATTGGGTTGCTACTCCCTCTTCTTTATTTGTATCTAAATCTAAATGCTAGTCCTAAGGGAGTCGCTAGCGAGATAAAAAAAGCGACCTTTTTTTTATCTTTATTTAGATACAAAATAGGGAGGGGCTTTCGACTTATTTGTATCTTTATTTAGATACAAATAAAGAGGGGGGAGGGCTTGCCACTTTCTTATTTTTACTCATCTTTTTATAAAAAAAAAGATTAGTAAAAAACCCAGGGGGGAGGGTCGCTAGTGAGAGGGTCTACAGATTAAAAGGCAGAGGGTGTAGCAAACCCTATAAAATTCCCCATGTTTTTTCTTTCACCACCTCCCCCTTATGACAGCTCAATTCTTATTATTAGATTAAAACTTATAAAACAGAGCCAATGCTAAGGCTTTAAGTTAATCTGTCGCTCCTCACCCTCTCGCTTGCGACCGCCCATTTTTATTGTTTAAATGAGAATAAAAAACCCAGGTTGCTGCGCTACCAAAGGAGCAAGCGAGGGAAGGAGCGACTGCTTTTTATTCTAATTTAAAGTCTAAAAGGCAGTCGGCCCCTTTTTATTCTTACTCCCTTAGGACTAGCAATTTTAGAATAAAAATAAGAATTAGGGGTGACCCCTAGGTAGAGGGTCTATAGCGGGGAGGAGATACTAAATAAATATAAATAGAAATATAAATATTAACATTGTTAGCTGAAATAGTTTAAAAGGTTAAAACATACCATTCATGACGGTATAATGAAAGTTCGATTCTTTCTTTCAGCTTATATTTTAAATTTATGCTCTTTTATCGCTTGCTCCTCACCCTTTCTGCGAAGCGACCAGGCCCCCTTTTTCTGCGTAGCGACTTGGGAGAAGCGACATGGCATTTGTATTGTTTAAATGCTAGGGCTAATAATAAAAACCCAAGTCGCCCCTTCCCTCTTTAATTTTAAATAAATGCTAGGGCTAAAGAGAACAAAAAACCAGGTCGCTTTTTTTATCTTTATTTAGATAAAAATAAAGAGGAGTCCCCTCGCTACGCGAGGGAGGGGCCCCTCGCTTGCGGCTTGCGACTCCCCTGGGGTTTTTATTATTATTTTTACAATAAAAATAAGAATAGGGTTGCTACTCCCTCCCTTTGGGACTTGGCGGCTTGCGACTCCCTCCCATAGGGGACCTGGGCTTTTTTTATCTTTATAAAGATAAAAATAGTCGCTTTTTTTATCTTTATTTAGATTTAGATAAAAATAAAGAAGAGGGGGTATTTAGACTTTTTGTTCTCTTTATTTCTTTAAAAAGAAAGAGGGGGTTTGCTACGCAAGACTTTTTGTTATCTTTATTTATTTAAAAATAAAGAGGGAAGGGAGGGGCCGCAAGCGAGTGGGGGTATTGTAAAAATAATAATAAAAAGGCTGGAGCAAGCCGTAAGCGAAAGTGTGGAGGATAAATATAACCTAAATTAGGCAGCTTTAGGTTTTTGAAAAAAAAAGGAATAATCGTCATTGGTAAGATAACACGATTGCTAATCGTCTGGGAAAAGCTCCCTTAAGCGTTCGACTCGCTTTTATTCCGTAAAACTCAATTATTAAAAAAGAAATTAATCCTAATTTTAATATTTAATAGTTATAATTTAAATTTTATAGCTCCTCTCTTTAATAATTCTACCTAGGCCCTCGCTTTTCTTAAATTTATATTATTAAAATTTAAGAAAAGCGGGGCTCTTTAGGACTTAGTAGGTTCCCCACTAAGGGCTCAAGCCTTTTATTCTTATTTTAACAATATAAAGAAGAAAAAGGCATGAGCAACTCTATTGAAATGAAATTAATGCGCACACCCGCCCTCTCTGCGTTAGCAAGTTAGCAAGTTAGCAAGTTAGCAAGTTAGCAAGTTAGCAAGTTAGCAAGTTAGCAAGCGACCTTTTTTACTAATCTTTAATTTTTATCTTAAATACCTCTCCCTCTAAGCGACTTTTTGTTATCTTTATTTAGATAAAAATAAAGAGGGGGGGGGGGGTCTGGCTCCTCCCCCCCCCCCCCCCCCCCCCAAAGGGAGGGGAGGAGCTACCCCCTAATTCTTATTTTTATTATGAAATTAAGAATAAAAACCCGGGTCGCTTTTTTTATCTTTACGCCTTAGCATTTAGATAAAAATAAAGAAGAGGGAGTTGCTAGCCGCCAAGGCGGGGAGAGGGTATAAAGATAAAAAAGGCAGGAGTAGACTTGGGTTTGAAGGACGCCTCCAAATAGAGGTCCGAATGCAAATCCTAAGTCCTTCTTATTAGACAAATCAAAAAAATTTAATTTTTTTTTATAAGGCTTATTATTTTAAAGGTCACATTAGTTTAATTGGTAAAGCACAGCTTTGTGGATGCTGAGTAAAGAGTTCGATTCTCTTATGTGATCCTAATTTAATTTTATTAAAAATTAAATAAAAAATCAAAGATATTTAGAATATTTTATAAAGCTTAGTATTAGAAAAAAAGGAGTCATCTTAATTTTTGTAACTCTCAGATCTCTCAACCCTTCCAGCCTAGAGAGTTTTATTTTTAAAGAATCTTTACAGCCCTCTTGCGTAGCAACCTCCTCTTTCTTTGTAAAGAAATGCTAATCCTCGCGCAGCGACCTCCCTATTTTGTATCTAAATAAAGATAACAAAAAGCCCAGGTCCCCTTTTTTTATGCTAATCCTAAGGGAGTAAAGATAAAAATAGTCGCTTTTTTTATCTTTACGCCTTAGCATTTAGATACAAATAAAGAAGAGGGAGTCGCAAGCCCCTCCCTATTTTTTAAATAAATAAAGATAAAAAAAAGGTCGCTTTTTTTATCTCGCTAGCGACTCCCTTAGGATTAGCATTTAGATACAAATAAAGAAGAGTCCCCTCGCTTTTTTTATCTTTATTTAGATTTAGATAAAAATAAAGAAGAGTCCCCTATGGGAGAGGAGTCGCAAGCGGGATAAAAAAAAGCGACCTGGGTTTTTATAATGAAATTAAGAATAAAAAGGGGCCAAGGCTTAAAGAGGGAGTTGCTACTCCCCCCTCTTTAATTTAAAATAAATAAAGATAAAAAAAAGGGAGTTGCTACCCTCTCTTTATTTTTATCTAAATAAAGATAAAAAAAAAGGGAGGCGGCCCTCATTTATTTTCGCTTAAGAGTTTAAAAATAAAACTAAGGCAGGAAGATTAGGCAAGATAATTAGGGTAATGAAAAAAAGATTAGTTGGAGGTTATCCTCTAGCCAAGCAAGCCTTGGCCTACTGGTTTAGTCGCTTGCGCACTCCCCTCTTTATTTGTATCTGAATAAAGATAAAAAAAAAAAACCAGGTTGCAACCCCCCTCTTTATTTTAAAATAAATAAAGATAAAAAAAAGGTCGAAAGCCCCTCCCTATTTTGTATCTAAATAAAGATAAAAAAAAGGTCGCTTTTTTTATCTCGCTAGCGACTCCCTTAGGACTAGCATTTAGATTTAGATAAAAATAAAGAAGAGGGAGTTGCTACTCCCTCTTTATTTGTATCTAAATAAAGATAAAAAAAGGGAGAGATATAGGGGTGAGAATTGTGAGTTACAAATTAATAGAGTCACTAGCTCCTTCACCCGCCTCGCTGCGTAGCAACCCCTTATTCTTAACCCCTCGCTAGCGGATTTCCTTTTGAGTCGACTCCTAATCCGCAGGAGTCGCAGATTGTTAAAAAAAGAATACTCTCCTCTCGCGCAGCGACTGGGTTTTTTACTAATCTTTTTTTTTAATTAGCCCTAGCATTTGTATTGTTTAGCCCTAGCCTTTAATTTAATCTTAAAATGCTAAGGCATAAAGATAAAAAAAAAATTGCTAAGGCTAATAATAAAAAAAAAGATGAGTAAAAATGCTAAGGCGTAATAATAAAAACCCAAGTCTTGCTAGCAACACCCTATTTCTCCCTTGGGATTAGCGACTTTTCTTCTTTGTATTGTTTAGCCCTAGCCTTTATTTTAATCTTAAAATGCTAAGGTATAAAGATAAAAAAAAATTGCTAGTCCTAAGGGAGTAAGAATAAAAAGGGTGGTAGGAGCAATCCCAAGGGAGAAGCGAGGCAGGTGAGGTGCATAGGTTTTTTAGTTTAATGGTAGAACAGTACTCTTTCTAAGTACAGGTATTAGTTCGATTCTAATAAAAATCATAAAAATTAAAACTCAATTTAATATTATTAAAACAGGCGTCTTTCCTTAGCTGGAGGAGGGTCTCTTTAAAGCGAGGCGTCCTGCTCTCACCCCCTTACTTTTTTTTATTCTTAAATATAAGAAAGCAGAAAGTGTGCTAAACCTCTCGCTTGGTCCTAAGGGTATACGCTAGATAGACCTCAATGCTTAGCCCCTTTTTTTATTATTAGCCCTAGCATTTTATTTTTATCTTTATGCCTTAGCATTTTAAGATTAAAATAAAGGCTAGTCCTAAGGGAGTAAACAATAAAAATGCCAAGTCGCTAAACCCTCGCTTGCGACTTGGGTTTTTATCCCTTAGGATTAGCCTTAGCATTTGTAAAATAAAAATAAGAAAAGTCGCTTCTCCCAAGTCGCTTCTCCCAAGTCGCTTCACCCTCTTTATTTTTATCTAAATGCTAATCCTAAGGGAGTAAAGATAAAAAAAGGGAGAAAGGGGAGCAGGAGAAAATATATATTATTTCAAACAACCCATATTCTTATTTAAGCTAGCATTATAAAATTAAATCTAGGGTCTCGCAAGCGAGCGCAAGAAGAATAAACCCAGGTCCAGCTGACCTCTTTATATTCTTATTTTAAGAATATAATTTAAGAAAAAGCGAGATTCCTGCGGCCCTCCGCAGGGGCCCTACTTTACCTTATTTCCTGCGGATTATAAAATAAAAAAAAGGAGGGGGGTTGCTACTCCCTCCCTTTTTCTTATTTTTATTGTAAAAATAAGAAAAGGGGCGGATGGTTCAAAAGAGTTGCTCCTTCCGCCTTTCCTAAGGGAATACCCCTTTAATATACGCCCTTCCTTTGCCTAAGCGGGTGAGGGGCCTTCTTAAAAAAAATAAAGATAAAAATATCGCTAACTCGCTAACTCGCTAACGCAGGCTGAGTAGTATAAATAAGAACTAAAGGCTCCAGACCCCCTTAGGTTTGGAGGTGCCCCCCCCCCCCCCCCCCTCAGCCCTCTAAGCGCCTAAGGTCGCAAGCCCCTCTTTATTTTATCTAAATAAATATAACAAAAAGTCGCTGCGCGAGAGTATTCTTATTTTTACAAAAAAATGCCAGGTCGCTAATCGCTTAACGCTACACCCCCCTCTTTATTTGTATCTTAATAAATATAACAAAAAGTCGCTTTTTTTATCTTTATTTAGATTTAGATAAAAATAAAGAAGAGGGAGAAAAGGAGGGCGGATTTTTATCCCTTAGGATTAGCCCTAGCATTTATTTTTTATCTTTATGCCTTAGTTGCGGTGCTACCTTAGCATTTAAAGATACAAATAAAGGCTAGGGCTAAACAATACATAGAAGAAAGGACAAGAGGTAGCACTATAAAAATAAAAAAAGGGGTAAAGAAAGCGGGGGGAACAATTTAAAGTATTGGAACCGATACAACCCCCCCCCAAAAAGAATAAAAACCCCTGGTACCTTCGGAGCAAGCGAGGGCGGTAGGAGCTACTCCTAGAGGTATACAAACGAAGAAATAGTCGCGCAGCGAGTAATGCTCAAGAAATTATTGTATTCTAAACAAAATTAAACTATGATCAATTTCTTATTTATAACAATAAAAATAATAACTTTGTTTGCATTAATTTACGGTTTTTTCTTATTTTCATATTATATGGGTTATAGAGGGTCGCAAGCGACTAATCATGTAAATTATTTAATCTTTTCAAAATTAACTCACTCATTCTTAAATATAATCAATTTACTCGCTCCTCCCTATTTTTATCTTTATAAAGATAAAAAAAGGGGAGGAGCGACAAATATTTTATTAGAAAGGAGAAATTTAGACTTATGTTTAAAAGATTTAGGGAGTTTTGGTATTCTCAAGAATTAAAATTTAATATTCTAAGAGAATTAAAAGAATTTTATAGAAATTTAAAACTTTTATTTTTTATTATTACGCCTTAGCACGCCTTAGCACGCCTTAGCACGCCTTAGTTGCGGAGCTACCTTAGCAATTTAATAAAAATAAGAACTCATAAAATTAGTCTTTATTTAACAAACAAAAATATTCAATTTGAAAAAGATTTGTTTGTTAGATTTATAACTAATGGTAGTTATCTTCATTACGATGCTTATAATATATATGTTTTAAAAAATAAAGATTTATTTAAGGCTGTTTACGTTAATTTAATATATGATCCTGAAATTGTTAATAATTTAAAGGATTATAATATATCTTTAATTGGTACTAGTCTTAGAGATATTGAAACAGATGGCGCTAGAATATATAATATCTGCCCTAAATTAAATATGGATAAGCATACATCTTTCCAGGATATTTATTCATCTATCATAGTATCCTATTGTCGTATAGGACCTATGATAGAATTAGATGATATATATAGACTGGTAATTATAACGAATAAAATCTAACTCTCTATCTCTCTATTTCATTTATTAAATAGAGGTAGAGACACTAAAAATTAGATCTTTTTTAAGAAATTGAGCAGTAATAACCAATATAAAAGAACATGAAATTGGGATTCTTTTATATAATCCTCTTTCGTTTGTTAAAACAGGGGAAAATATGGTTATACTTATATTACTAGTGAGAGTAGTATATTCTTTAAGGTTCAATTCCTTTTTTCTCTACCTTAAAGAATTTTTATTAACAATAGTAAATTTTATAAGGTAGATGAAAAATTCTCTATACCTAATTTTACCCCCCCCCCTATTTCTTTTATTTTATATTCTTTATTTTATATAATTAATAACACAATAATAAATTCAAGATAAAAATCACCTTTATTTCTCTAATCTAAAAAGATTGAAGAATATTTAGGGATTATTCATGTTATTCTCTCATTGCTTTTATAATGTTACCCTCTTGTTCCTTTTATTTAACATTATAAATTATAATTTCATTTATAAAATAGAGGAAGTAAATGAGATTGGAGATATTTTATTCTTTAAATATCATAAAATTTTACAAACAAAACTTAAAAATGGAAAAACTCTGGATTAATAAAGAATACAAATTCAATCCGGCTATTTTATTAACAGAACAACTCTTAGAAGAGTATATTAACCTATTTTGGAAGAATATAATATCTAAAATTTCAGACAATCAACATGTTTTATTATTATTAAAAGTTAAATTTGAGGATAACCAAATTAGAACTTTAAATGAATTGCAAACAATTAATATTAGTAGCAAAGATGGTCTCTTACAATTTTTTAAAGATAGATTACTAATATTAAGTGAAGCTTATAAAGTTATCCCTGTATCCTCTTTAATTTTTAGTTATGGTACTAGAGAGGGAAAGGTTCCCCCTAAAATAAATTTAGGCCCTAAACAATCCCCCAAAATTAAATATCAAATTTACTATAGGAATGAACTACCAATAGCTATGATTCCTGAAGATTATGGAACAATATTAAGTAAGATTGGTAATAATTATACTATATTAACCTATAGAGGGATACAGAATGCTATTATTAATTTAACAGTTAAAAATATAGGTAATAAAACTGTTAATCACATTAGATACATCAAAAATAATAATCTATTATTCTCTTGGACGGATACAATTGTATCCCTAAAAGATAAGAAATTCATTAGAAGAATAGGTAAATCTATAATCCATTATATTGATGGGGAAATTTCTTTATACACTATTATGAGTCTCAAATCCATTATCTAAATTAGTCTTTTGTTCTACTTTTGGATTCTTTAACTGGACTAAATAATTTGTTCCAAGATCAATTATATCCTGAATACTTTCTTTGTGTCCAGGCATTTCCTCAAATTTATGATAATCTTTTTTACTTATTATTTCGGAATAAGTAAATAGATCATCCATCCCAAAGCGACCATAAAGAGAATTAAGAAGTAATTTACTTATAAGATTCATGGGATCTGATTTAGAATAAGAAAGTCTAAAATTGTAAAGAGTATCAATATAATCCTTAAAAATATAACCCTTTTTAAAGGTATATCCCCAAATAATATCAAAATTATAACCATATTTCTTAGCATTGTAAAGTTCTTCACTAAAATACATCCCTTCCCATGTTCCTAATGGAGCAATAGTTCTAATACCATCCTTTGTTTTTACATGGGTTTGAAGAATAGGATGTAATAAATTATTAGGTGCAGTAATTCTACAAAAGAAGAAACCAAATGCTTGACTTTCAATTTTTAGTATATCCCCCTCAAAATAAGTAGGTCTACCAATAGGAAACATAAAATTTTTCATAACAAAAGGATATAGGCTATTCACATCATAAGCATATATCTTATTTAACTCCCTTGGGTCCCTTTGGTCCCTTTGGTCCCTTGGGTTTGGTACAAATAAATCGGGAAAAATTTTAGGCCTATACATATCCACAGCCCCTCCAGTATATCCTTTCCTAATATTATTGGCTATAACTCCACTAATCATATGTATCTTAGAATAGATAGATTTGCTCCCGAGCATAATTTTACCTTTTTCATCCAAAACATCTTTAGGTATATCCTCTTCTTTAATTAGAAAATGTAATCTAAATATACCAAAAGCTAAAGAGGAAATAGTTGGGTATTTAACAATATTTACTTTGAAATTTTTAAAAACTAATTCATTAAATTTACTTAAGATTTGATATAAAGAGATACAATCTAAGGTACAATATTTTATAGCTTCTTCTTTAAAATCCCAAATATTATTTATAAATTGTTTCTTATAATTATTATATTCAACTCCCTTAGGAGAAAAATTATCAAAATATTTGATATTGGGAACAGGGCCTTTATAATTTATATCTGTTAATTTGAATGGAAAGAAACTCTTTACAATTTCTACAGAAAAACTTTGGCATAATTTTCTTAAACTTGAGGGTAAAATTAATAATGAATCCATAAAGGTTATTTCATAAGGACTATCTTTTAAACTAAATTTAGTAGAGATAATTCTACCTTTATGGATAATAGGACTAGTATCTCCAATCATCGCTAAATATTTTAATAAGAAATATCCATCAAATTTAGCAAAATTGTGTAAATATATTCTATAACCCTTATATTTTTTCCTACAAATATCTTTCATGGCCCTTCTTACCAGAAGTAATATTGAATCTTCATATCCCTCCCTCCCTTCGGGACTTGGCTTTTGGGGGGGGGGGGCTTGCGACCCTGGCGGTGATTTTATTATTAAAATAACTATGAGATTTCTTACCGTCATACCAACATAATAAATAGGGAATATGAATATTATTAATCAAAATAGTCTCTAGATCCATTGTAATAAATTTATTAGACGGTTGGTTCTTTTTAGGAACAATTTTCTTAGTTATACCAGTTGTCTTTTTCTCAACTTGGAATAAAACTATAGTTCCGTTTTCATAATGTATTGTACTTTTACCTATAGACCTAATAAATTTATTTTGTTTCTTATTTAATATAGTATCTTTCCAATAAAATAATAAGTTCCCATTTTTATAATATTCTATATAAAAAATAAAAAATAATATCTCTATACCAAAATTTTCATCAAAATAACAATAATTTAGATTTGGGACATTAATTTATGAATAAATACAGTTTTATTATAATTTTATCCCAAGAAATCCAATGTTTAATAAACACAAATTATTTGATTAAAAATCATATTTAAATTTCTGATTTAGAACCCACTCTTTAAAAATATATATAATAATTTCTCTTGGTTTTTCTCATATATAATCATCCTTTTACCACGTTTCTTTTCAGTTTCAGAAGTTTCTATTTCCCTTGCATCCTTTCATACACGTTTTATTCTGGAAAGGTGTAAAGTATTCTACATATTCGGTTCTAAATCTTTGGTGGGGGGGTTCTTGGATAAAAATTTCTATTTATAATAATAGTATAGCTATCCCGAAGGTTACTTCAGTTATTACAACTATAAAAATAAGAAAACAATTGTACTTAAAATAAATTTTCTGAAATTCCCGTCTTAATTGTATAATATTTGCTAATTTAGGATATTTATTCTCTAAATCGTATTTTTTTATTAGAATATCTCCATAAAAAATAAAAATTATGCTTAACAATGCAGAAAATATAACAGATTTTCCTAGTATAAGAGAAACTGCTATTTTCTTAACTCCATTTAGACTTTCAAACCAATCTAAATAGTAAAAAATATTGAAATCAAAAATACTAGATTCTTTCAAATCGCTAGTACCATCTGTAGGTTCTATTTCAATTTGCTCTGCAGAAGTAGAAGGGTTCTCAGATATCTCAATATCTGAAATTAAATAATTAACCTCTTTGGCTAATCTATCGGTATCTATTTTAATAAATTGGTCTATTATACCTAACTCAGATAATTTAACGTTTGAGTCTATTGATTTATCTTTGAAAGCCATGATTTTTTCTTTAATTGAACTATGTAAAGTTTGTAACCTATCATTATGACCCAGAAGTTTAGCTTTTTCTTGATAAAGTTTACTAATCTCTCCTCTATTTATCTCAATAGAGTCTAATAATCTTTGATGTTCTTCTTTATCTCTATCTATACTCCTTCTAATATTATCTCTATCTTCTTTCATTAATTGATCTAATCTACCTATTCTAGTATCTTTGAATTCATTTTTAACTGTAATATATGTTCCTAAGAACCCTCCAACCATACCTAGGGTACCTAACCAACCTTTTAATTTATTATTATTAAAACCTGCCAGTAAAACTGGTTGCTTTTCCTCTACACTTATTGAAGGGACTTTATTTGGTCTATGAGTTAAAATTAGATAAATATTAACAATGAATAGTAAAAAAATAAAAGAAATTTTAAAAAAGCCGTAAAAATTTGTAGGAACAAGTGAATAAAATAATTCCATTTTTGTTTGTATTTTTTGTTTATATTTTTATATTTTGAAGAAAAAATATTTGGCTCTATTATAGAATGGCTAGAGTCCGGCTTAAAAGCCTAAGTCAGCTAATCAGATTTGAACTGATAACTATTCTATTAACAACTTTTTTAAATAAAACACCATCTCTTCATTGGTATAAGATATTTAAGAAATACATAACTTATTTTATTCTAAAACCGATAGTCTTTATTTTGAAATATCACCTGATAATTTGTTACATCCTATTTTACAAATTCTTCATAAAACTAAGGACAGAATAAGAACTATTTCTCCATTAGGTTATTGGAAAGATAATATTAGAGGAGTTATTAATAGATATATTATACCATTTTTACTATAGCTGAGACGATTTGCTACTCTTTTAGTGATTTTATACCTGTTTTATTAAAACTGAAATCTAATATCAACTTATCCTTAAAAGAATATTTTAATTTAATAAAAAAATAGAATATAATTATAACAAAGATTTATTCAGAGATAAAATCTTGAATTATACAGAAAATTTACATGGTAATAATAATGGTCTTGGTTTTAGTGGTCCTTCTGTTTCTATTGAAATTGATAATGAATTATTATATAATATAAAATATTTTACCCTTAATAATAATTTAATTAAATTTGGTCCTTTAAAAAATATTGAGGAATCGCGCAAGCGCACCCGTACTCCTTATCTTTCAAATTCTAAGGTTTTGGAGGAAATACTTCTTGAAAATCTAAATTTGTTAAGTACTTCTATTTTGAAAAAAGATTCCAAACATTTAAATAAGAGAGAATCTAATCTTAAATATTTATTAAAAAAAAGAAATTTAATTTTGAAAAATAGGGTTATTAGGCGGAGCATATTCAACAAAAGTTTGTAATTTTACTAAATTAAAGTGATATATTGTAAAAATACAAGGCTAGGGCTTAAAAAAAAATGCAAGGTAACCACCAAGGGGTTTGCAAAGGACTTAGATAATTTATAACTAAAACCCATATCTTTCCAAAATCTATTGATACCACCCCCTCTCCATTCTTATTGTAAAAATAAGAATTAGGGGGTATTCTTAAAATAAGAATACCAAAGGTCGCTTGCTTACTCCCCTCTTATGGAAATAAGCGGCTGGGTTTTTATTTTAAGAATACTAATAAGAAAAGTCGCTTCTCGCAAAGCAGTGAGGGCGAGGGCCTAGCAACAAAGCGAATTCTTAATTTATCTTTAAAGAGGTGCCCCTCCCTCGCTGCGCGAGGGACTAATCGACTTTTTGTTATCTTTATTTATTTACAAATAAAGAGGGGGTATTTAGACTCCCTCGCGCAGCGACCTGGGTTTTTGTTATCTTTATTTATTTTAAATTAAAGAGGGGGTTTGCTACGCAAGACTTTTTTTTATCTTTATTTATTTTAAAATAAAGAGGGGGTTGGCGGCTTTTTTTTTTTATCTTTAGCCTTAGCATTTCTTTACAAATAAAGAGGGGGGGAGTAGCAACACCCCTAATTGGGAGGTCGCAAGCCCCTAATTCTTATTTTTATAATGAAATTAAAAATAAAGAGGTTGCAACCCCCCCCCCCCTTGCCTAAGGCCTCGCTCGTTCGCTATTTTTTTAACTTCTCTTAAATATTTAAAGATAAGTTAAAAATAGCGAACGAGGCTCCTAATCCGAAAGACTCCTCTTATAGCTCCCCTCCTTTTTATTCTAAAATTCACAATAATAATAAGAACTTGCTTCTTTATTTTTAAATAAATGCTAGTCCTAAGGGAGTACAGATAAAAAAAGTCGCCAAGCAGAGAGTAGCAGAAGCAATAGCAAGAGTTGTTACAATAGCAGTAGCAATAGCAATAGCAATAGCAAACCTGCTTAAGCTACCTTAGCTTTTTTTGTAACCATCCCTCTTATTGCTTAGCACCTCGCTTTGTAGAGTAAGAGTCCTGCTTCAGCATACTAACAAAGCGAGGTGGCTAGTCCTGCTGCCAAGACAGGAGCACAATAATATTTTCTAAAAGAGTAATCTTTTAAGTCATCATAATTTTACTTCTTTAAGTATAAATTATAATATCTTATTATAAATAAAAGGAGTTATAAATAAATATTCTTATTTTATATAAAATAGTATGCTCTTCCTTTGGATCCTTATTACTATATATCCCAAAAATATTCTTAGCTTTCCTTAGGACTATTAGCTTTCAATCTTTTGACTCCAAACCACCCACTCGCACGCTGGACTCCTTTTTTTATACTTATTACCTGTCTTCCTTAGGAGTCGTCTCCTCCCATAGGGGACTCTTCTTTATTTTTATCTAAATCTAAATAAAGATAAAAAAAGCGACTTTGGGTCTTGCAATGCTACCCCCTAATTCTTATTTTTATTATGAAATTGCTAGGGCTAATCCTAAGGGATAAAAAGGTCGAAAGCCGCAAGCCGCTAGCCGCAAGCGAGAGGGGGCCAGGTCTCCCTTTTTCTTGTTTTTATTATTAGCCCTAGCATTTATTTTTATCTTTATGCTTTAGCATTTTAAGATTAAAATAAAGGCTAGTCCTAAGGGAGTAAACAATACAAATAAGAAAAGTCGCTACTCCCTCTTCTTTATTTTTATCTAAATCTAAATGCTAGTCCTAAGGGAGTCGCTAGCGAGATAAAAAAAGCGACTATTTTTATCTTTATAAAGATAAAAAAAGGGGTGGGAGAAAAGTCGCTTCTCCCCAAGTCTTGCGTAGCAACCCCCCAAGTCTTGCGTAGCAACCCCCCTCCCTCGCGCAGCGACTCCTTTTAGGGGTTTTTTTAATCTTTAGCCCTAGCATTTCTTTAAAAATAAAGAGGGGGGGGGGGGGGTAGCAACCTCCCCTGGGTTTTTTATTATTATTTAAACAATACAAATAAGAAATGGGAGGGAAGCGAGAAAAAGGGGAGGAGTGATTATCCTTAATTTATAATAAAAATAAAAAGGCGAGGTAAGAATCTTTATTGCAAAAGCAAAGAGCAGAATAAAACAATTATGATATTAAACTAAATTTGCTATTTTTTAAGCAAAAATTTTTAAAGGTGAATCAAAGAAACTATAGAACAATTAATAAATTTCAATTTTTTCCTTTCCATTTAGTAGACCCATCCCCTTGGCCAATTTTACTTAGTTTTTCTTTATTAAATTTAACAATAGGAGCTGTAGCCTATATGCACGGGTTTACTTACGGAGGATATATATTAACATTAGGATTTATATTAACAACTTATGGTATGATTTTATGGTTTAGAGATGTAATAATAGAAGGTACAGCGTAAAGCTTATTTACATCACAAAGCATACTGTCTAATCATATTTATTTTATTTAAAAAACTATCTCTCCAGAAAAAATAGAATCCTCCCTCGCGCAGCGACTATTTTTATCTTTATAAAGATAAAAAAAGGGGACCTCCCTATTTTGTAAATAAATGCTAATCCTAAGGGAGTCGCTAGCGAGATAACAAAAAGCCCAGGTCCCCTTTTTTTATGCTAATCCTAAGGGAGTCGCTAGCGAGATACAAATAGTCGCTTTTTTTATCTTTACTCCCTTAGGACTAGCATTTAGATTTATTTAAAAATAAAGAAGAGGGAGTCGCAAGCGAGGGGGAGGACTCTTATTACTTTTACCACATAAAGTAAAGGATATTTAAATAAAGATGAATTCAGTTATTATTTAGCTGGTTTATTAGAAGGAGATGGACAGCTATCTTTACCGGCTCGCTTTGCGAGGTTAGACTACTACCCTCTCTAATGGAAATAAGCGACCTGGCGGCTTGCGACCACCCTTTTTTATTAAGAATTTCATTATAAAAATAAAAATTAGGGGAGGTTGCTACGCAAGAGACCTGTAATTGCAAATATTAGTCTTAAATTTAGATTAGATCAACGATCTTATGATAAACCTAATTCTTCTTCTATGTATCCTATTATGGAAAGTCTAGCTTCATTTTTATCACGTAAGCTTAATATCTATACGATAGATCCGCACTCAAATCCTAGATAAGTTTTGTCTCTAAGTGTAACTGGTTTAAAAATTTTAGAGTCGCTAGCGATTATAAATTTTTTAAATAAATACCCTCGTTTGCGATAAGGTGAAAAAGGTAAAGATTTTAAATACTGGGTAATAGTTTATCACATGATAGTTTCTAAATAACATCTAACTGAGGCGGGTAAATTAAAAATTAGAGCGATAGCATATTTTATGAAAATAAATAAATATAGACCCTCGCGCAGCGACTGAGACCTACAAAGAGGAAGACAGCAAATGTAACTAAATTGCCGTTGTTGTTTTTATTTTGACGATTTTACCTGCAGCAACTCTACTTCTAACAACAGTTTGTAATACCTAAAGTGCCTTCTATAAATTTGACTATATGCTGGAAACTCCTAAAGCTTTAAATACTCAATTTCATATTACTCTTGCGTAGCAACCTCTTCTTTATTTTTAAATAAATGCTAATCCTAAGGGAGTCGCTAGCGAGATAAAAAAAGCGACCTGGGTTTTTTATTCTTATTTTTACAATACCCCATAATTCTTATTTTTACTCATCTTAAAAAAAAAAGATTAGTTAAAACCCAGGTCGCTTTTTTTATCTTTATTTAGATTTAGATACAAATAAAGAAGAGGGGGCCAAGGCAGAAAAGGGGGCTGCTGCGCTAGAGAGGGAGGAGTATAAAATTTAAAGATGTTACAATGGACAATCAGCAGGAAACCAACAGATTTCTAATTCTCTAAGTAGGATCCTCAGAGACTAAACGTCAAAAATTAATACGTTATAAATAGTAAAAGTGGTCAAGCTACTACAACCTATTGATTAAGATATAGTCCAGCCATAATTGAAAAATAATGGGTATTTGACATATTTAGGTCATCACACTAAAGAAGTAAAAAATGGTATAATGATTGGTGTTTTATTATTTATTGTAAGTGAAGTTTTCGCTTTCTTATCAGTATTTTGGGCTTTCTTCCATTCAAGTTTAACACCAGCTATTGAAATAGGTGGTACTTGGCCACCTTTAGGGATTACACCTTTAGATCCTTTTGCTATACCCTTACTTAATACTTTCTTATTATTATCTAGTGGGGCTTTTATTACTTATGGGCATCATGCTTTAATAGCTGGTAACAGAAAAGGGGCAATAGATGGAGTAATACTTACTATTATTTTAGCTATACTTTTTACAGGTTTACAATATTTTGAATATTCTGAAGCAGGATTTACTATGTCAGATAGTGTTTATGGTTCTGCTTTTTATGCTTCTACTGGGTTACATGGATTACATGTTATTGTAGGTACTATTTTTATTGGAGTTTCTCTAATTAGATTAATTAATTATCAATTAACTACAAAACATCATAATGGTTTTGAATCTAGTATTTTATATTGGCATTTTGTCGATGTAGTTTGGTTATTTTTATTTGTAGCTGTTTATTTCTGGGGTAATACTTAATCCTGCTGACCCTCCCTTTTTCTTATTTTAAATTGCTAGGGCTAATCCTAAGGGATAAAAACCCAAGCCCCCCCCCCTCCCTAAGCGACTTGGGGTTGGCATTTGTATTGTAAAAATAAGAATACTCTCCCTCTAGCGTAGCAAGTAGCAAACTCCCTCGCGCAGCGACCTCCTTTTAGTCCTTTTAGTCCTTTTAGGCCTTTTTTTACTAATCTTTTTTTTTTTTCTTATTTAAACAATAAAAAAGGGCGGTCGCAAGCCGCCTGGGCAGAGGAGTCCAAATGAGGCGGTAATAATCCTTTAAATTATAAATGTCTAATTTAAATAATACATATTTCTTTAATTTAAAAATAAGAACCTTTAATTTAATTGGCAGAATGGTTTCTTGATGAGAAATTCATAGGAGTTCGAATCTTCTAAGGTTTATAAATTATATTATCTTTCTTTCATATATTTAAGAAAAGAATCCAACCCTAACTAACCGGGGGGGGGGGGGGGGGGGGGGGGGGGGGGGGGGGGGGGGGGGGGGGGGGGGGGGGGGGGGGGGGGGGGGGGGGGGGGGGGGGGGGGGGGGGGGGGGGGGGGGGGGGGGGGGGGGGG
>Ga0307517_10000155_pt1 | contig 109177 bp, 141 predicted proteins | sample 23_EM_MG_FD_194515 | JGI IMG/M metagenome (GOLD analysis project Ga0307517, IMG submission 194515) | Populus trichocarpa ectomycorrhiza microbial communities from riparian zone in the Pacific Northwest, United States - 23_EM | ecosystem: Host-associated > Plants > Roots > Unclassified... | reverse complement strand
CCGAAGACTATCGAACTTGATCTCCTCAACGAAGTCGTGACGATCGAACTTGACGAACTCGAGGAAGACGCGACCAATCTCATTCTCGTGCTGAACGAGAGTGAATGCAAGGTTTGGGTATGGACAAAATTAGCCCAGGAGTATTGGCAAAGAGGGTATCACGACGAGGCTGAGAAGATTGCTCTCGCTGCAATCCCCAGTGAGTAGTGTCTTTCGTCGTGCATGCGAACCCCTCGCGACCTCTCGTGCCTTTTGTAGAGCTTTCGCCTGGTTCATTGGCACCGATACACTCTTTCTTGGCGAATATACATATCTCTAGGGCGCGTCAGGCACCCAAACTCATTCTGCCTAATCCCCGTACGGGTTTCTTACATCTCATGTCCTCCCCACGATACCGAAACATAGCCAGGTCAGGACGATATGAGGTCCCAGAAGACGAAGGAAGAACACTACAGGGATGCGGCGATGCGTATTAATGCCAGTGACAATGCACTCCGACAAAGTGAGGGTGATGGCGGAGTGTTATTCCTTCTTGCTCGAGGTATTTCGGCGTCTACCTCCTCGAGTGTTTTCTTCCTTAATTGTGTAGGCATCCACCAGATGGCGACTCGGAGTATGGAAGATGCTCTTCGATGTTTCGATGCTGTCTTGTCTAAACATCCAACGAATGTTATTGCACTTCTGGGGAAGGTATGTCATACCCGCGGTTCCAACGTCGCGTAAAACCCAGAAGTTCACGTTTACTCGAACAGGCGCGCATCCTTTATGCTCGACGACAACACCCCCAGGCTCTCAAACTTTTTCAAGATGTCTTACGGTATAACCCAGAATGTAAACCGGATCCCCGAATTGGTATTGGGCTGTGCTTTTGGACTTTGGACCAAAAATCCAGAGCAAAGGCTGCTTGGGAACGGAGTTTGGAAGTGGTATGCGCCGATGCAATTGACTGTCTCGGCGCGAGCTCACCCTTTGAGCCGGTTTAGAACCCCAACAATTCCTCCGCCCAACTTCTCCTTGGTCTGGAAGCCATCAACACCAGTAAGAACGAGAAGTTACTGGAGGATGAGCGGCGATCAGCTTTCGTGAGCGGTACAAAGCTGATTGAGCTGGCGTTCAAAGCGAATCAGAAGAATTCCGCCGCTGCAAACGCGTTGTGTGAGCTGTTCCTCCGTAAAGGGAACCATGCCCGAGTATGCCAATTGCAATGCACCGGATGCGATGTTTAGCGCTGAAAACTTGAACAGGCAATGAAACTCGCAGAGCGGACGATACAGTTTGCGGACACTCTCACCATCTTGACGGACGGATACATTAAGGCCGGTAGGGTTAGTCACGCTGAAGGGTCCATTCTTGACGCCACACGACATTTCACGGAAGCGACGAAAGCCACGGTCGTAAATGCAATGGCCGCCATTGGGTTAGCCCAGATACAGCTGGAAGCAGGTACGGCCCTCGCTGGTAGGCGGATGCTAATTCTGGGCTAATTGTACCCCCGTAGACGAAATTCCTGCCGCCATACACACTTTGGATTCCCTCCTTCAATCTCCGAGCAACCAGCATTCGGTTGAAGCCACCGCGATGCTTGCTTCATTACGAGCACACCCTCGGCCTGGTGTCTCTGCGTCCGAGTTTGCGAAGGAAAAGGAACGAGCGCGAGAACTATTCGGGAAGGTCATTAAGGAACTTCACTTACCGGAGGATAGTGCTCGTTCTTCCAACTCTACGAACGGGGCGGGCCCTTCACAGCCCAACAAGTCCGCGCGCAACCTCACCGAAGACGTGGAGATGCACGTGGAGATCGCAAAACTCTGGCAGGACGACAACGTTGACATCGTGAAACGTGCGGTCCAGGAGGCGTTGCGGATAAACGAAGCTGCGCACAGGGCCGAGCCCAAGCTGATGAACAATCTGGGGGTGCTGGACCACCTGGAGGGTAACCTTCAACAGGCACGAATAACATATGAGCAGGCGCTCACGAGTAACGCTGCTGCTGCTTTGCCCGATAGTGATGCTGTCTCCACGACCATTTTGTATAATCTGGCTAGGGTGTACGAGGGTCAGGGAGAACTCGACCGCGCCCAGGAGGCATACGAGAAGTTGCTTGCTCATCACTCAGAATACGTCGATGGTAAGTCGGGAACTCACCAACTCTCTGTGCAGTGTTGACTTGCGAACAGCAAAAATTCGCCTGGCCGATCTTGCCGCCACGCTGAACAATGGCAATGAGGCCCACGAGCTCCTCAAACAAGCTTTGGCTTCCCAACCAAACAATCTCAACGTCCGGGCGTTCTACACCCGCTTCCTGATTCAGTCGAACCTCCACAAACACGCAAAGGATTTCGTGTTTGCCACGCTGAGGGATCACGACAAACACGACGTCTACTCACTGTGCGCCTCTGGGTGGATTATGTATCACCAGGCGCGAGAGAACCGGGATATCAAGCAGCTCGAAGAGCGGAAACGTGGGTTCCAGAGATCTGCGGAGTTCTACGAAAAGGCTCTCCAGCTCGATCCGTTGTGTGCTGTTGCTGCCCAGGGATTGGCCATTGTCGTTGCGGAGGACGCATTAGGAACCATGGGTGGTGCTCTTTCTCAGACTCCTGTCCCCGGATCGGATGAGGTTCTAAAGCGGTACAATAACGCCAGGGACGCTCTAGAGGTGTTCTCGAAGGTCAAGGAATCACTCAACGATGGGGGCGTTTATGTGAATATGGGACATTGTTATTTCGCGAGGGAGGAATATGACAGGGCTATTGAGAGCGTGAGTACTCCTTGGTTCTATCCCCGTAATACGTCCTGAAATTATTTCACTCCACAGTATGAAACCGCTTCGAGTCGGTTCTACAACGGCCAGAACGGAGCACTTCTGATGTGTCTGTGTCGGTCACATTATGCCAAAGCCACCAAGGACCAATCGTATGCTGAAATGAATTTGGCGCTCAAGTGCGCGCAGAAGGTTCGACTGTCTCCCCAAAACAAATGATTCGTATTAACCAACGACCACGGTTAGGCACTGCATATATCTCCGCATGACAAGGCCGTTCTATACAACATCGCGATGATGATGCAGAAAGCGGCAGAAATGATGTTTTCGATTCCGCTTGCGAAACGACAGATCGGGGATCTGGAAAGTGCTATCGAACAGGGCGCCAAAGCTCAGAGGTTTGTTTCTCCGATGGATTCCCACACTCGTCAAAGATTGACGAATAAGCAACAGACTATTCACTTCTTTGGCTGCTGATGAGTCTCCTTCCCTTCCATACGACAAGAACATTGCCGATCAAAGGCGAAAGTATGGTGATAACATGATGAGGAAGGCCGACGAGCATCTCCAGACCCAGCGGCAGTATGATACCGAGAAAGCGGACAAGTTGGCTTACGCGAAGAAACTGAGGCAGGATGAGAGGGACAAGCAAGAAGCTTTGGAGGTTCGTGTTCCTACCCCCCGCTCTGTGAATGCTCAATTGAGCGTTTCTGCCTCCAGATGGAAGAAGCGAAGAAACGACGAGAGGAGGCAGAGGTACTCGCCGCGGAGCGTAGGAAGGCGCGAGAGACAGCTCTGGAGTGGACCAAGGACATCAAGGTGGAGAGTGACGAGGAGAGGGAGAAGAAACCGAAGAAACAGCGACGCGTCAAGGCAGAGGCCGGCAGCGGAAACGAAGGGGAGTCTGAACCTCCGAAGAAGAAGAGGAGAGGCAAGCTGAAGAGGTTGGGTGGTGAATCGGGAAGCGAGAGGGAGGGTCTCTTCACTGACGAAGAGGGAGGAGTCGACTCGAAGCCCGCTAAGAAGGTTTGTAAACCCCTGAGGTTTGTGTGCACTGTGCTGAACATCTGTTTTTCCAGCGATCGTCGAAGAAACGTGTGATACGTGAGGATGATGACGGAGAGCAAGTCTCTGCTCCCGCCCGAAAGAAACAATAGTGAGCCTGTTTCTTTCATCGCTCTTCACCTCTTTGCTGATCTCCGTGTGTTCCACAGCAAAAGTAAAGAACTCATCTCGGATTCAGACGAAGAGATGGAGTAATCATCTTGTTCTGCCAATTGTCCATAACCCATCCATGTTGCATAGATACACCATAATATTGCTTAGGCTTTTCATAGCATTCACAACCCATGGTACCTGCTGTGGTATCCAGTGGTCATCTCATGAAGTCCCGCCCGCCCCGTTTATCAAATGCGGCGTCCGGTGAAGAATCCCGGTTCGTGAGCGTTTATATTCAGGGAAGACCGGTGAGGACGGAGGAGAAAAGGTTTAAGAAAGCCCCTGAAGTCTGAGATCTGAGGAACAATCTATCCATGATAGGGAACACCCTGGGCGATGCGGTCCCGGGACATGCCCGTTCCGTGACCCGAAAAACGAGCGTGTGCGGTTTTCGAGGGTGATGTCGGGTGATGGTATTCGCGACGACGGTCACTGAATCTCGCGAGCTGGTTTCATATGACCAACTTCGGGTAGGGAAACGACCCACCACATTCCGAGCTCGTAGATAAGATCCAGACGTGAAAGTCGCCATTTGAACACAATGAAAATCACGTACTCGCCTATCCTGGTCGCATTTGAAAACTGGACAGTCTCGACCAAGTTGAAACCCTCGACCGTGATTCAGGCCGAACTTCTCGCATTGGTGACAACGAGCTTGTTTGTCTAGTTTGAAAAAACGATGTTCTCGGTCTCGACCGTGATAAAGTCATCGGGGAAAGGTTCTTCCACGACCGCGGCATCGGCAGTTCGTTTGCACTTCGTGGACCCCGGGATCATCGTGGCCGCCGACTCACAAGCTCCGATAACTACGTTGCGTAGCAGAGGGTGTCGTAGAGCACGGAGATCGTTGTGTTATGCAGGTCCGGGGTGGCGAAGTAGAGGTGATTGAATGTCGTTTTTTGTCGGAAACATTGCACACCTTTTTCAAGGGAGCGGATTCGGTGGTGGGAGGCAGTGACTGGGGATAAATCGTGGGTGCTGGTGCGGACGCCCGGACCGCAAGCCCATCCTAGGCAAAGCGTCACACACGGACCGACCTTTCCTGAGGTTCAGGAGAATAGCACGACTGTGCTGCGTGAATTTTGTGAATTCTGAACCAGAGAAAACTGAAATACCACCGGGAGCCAAACGTAAGGAAGGGGGCGATGGTGAAAAGAGTCGACCTATTTGCGTCGGTATTGCTTCTCGTGATTACGGTAAAATACATGGGTTTGTGGGTGCCGGCGATATCCTATGTATCCTATACAATCTAATGACGGAGTGATCGCAAAGAATCCAGGATGTCTGTCATGTCCTCTCACCGTTATCAGAATTAGATCGCTGGACTTCCGCCATGCGAATTCGTTCATCGATTTCTATGCTCCGTACCCATTCGTTGTATGCTACGGTGAGGACCAATCTCTCGGCTTCGCCGAGCATTTGGGCCGCCACTTCGTAGGTGACCAGATGACCGATGTACCCAGCCTCGTCTGGCATTCCGGTTCCGAGCACGCGAGCCTGTTCGGACGTACTTTGAGGGCTACTGGATCCATACGATTTGACGGGAGATAGCTTACAGCGTCTGGCCCGATCTGACATGCGTACCAGAAGGTCAAGTATTCCCCAGGTGGTCTGTTACGGCGTCCAGCATAGGAAGTGATGGTGACATATAGTGGCTCCGTGTGTTTCTGTCCGTAGACCAGACGTGAGTCGTTTGTCGGAGCGTTCGTCCAGTGGTAGAGTGGAAGGAATTCGCATTGGTAGCCAGACTAGTGATCGTGTGTGAGATGTGATCGGGACTCGATACGGATGCAAAGGGTAACACGCACTTCTTCGTACGCTTCCCTTAATGCCGCCTGCTCGATAGACTCTCCAAGATCTTTTCTGCCTTTTGGTAGGAACCAACTGTCACCATCCTGGACGATGATTACTTTCCCGGACGAAGGTTGGATGATGACTGCGCCAGCCCCAAGCATAAAGTTTTCACTGAAGAACATGCGTTTGTGGAATGGGCCCTGGGTGGAATAGGAAGAGTACTGTGTCACGCGATCCCTCCACTGGCTGTGTGAGTGTGGCTGAGTAGTGCTCCCGCGAGATTGAGATTGAGATTGAGATTGGGGTTGGGGTTGGGGTTGGGATTGAGAACGTTGGTGGCCTATGGATCTGCCCAGAGTATCATCTGAGTTCCTGTCCGAGACAGCGGTGGTGGACTGATTCGTGCTGGTAGAGTCGGATGGTCTATCCATCGAACGCAAGAGATTACGAAATCGGTTCATGGTGGAGTGCCATTCGCATTGTGGGCGCCTCGCACAACTGAACACTAGCTAAGTAGCGGACCGCAGGAACGAGGAGAATACGGAACAAGGACGCGATTGCACACAGACGGCGGAGGGATCACGTCAGATGACACAAGCAGACTGGAGGTGATTCAAAAAGCGAGGGTGCTCGTTAGACTTTGGAGACCCAGGTACAAGCATGGCCGTCGATCAGGATTTCTCCTTCGTCCCCGTCTTGGACTACGCCCTTACCGAGGACCCTGCAACTCGCCCAAAGTTTCTGGAGCAGCTCAGAGACGCTCTCGTAAATGTCGGCTTCTTGTATTTATCCAATCCCCCCGTTTCGCAGGATGACATCGATCTGGTCATCGACTATGCACCAAAGCTGTTCACGATTCCTCAAGAGAAGAAAGATAAACTCTTGATGAAGAACAGTCCTCATTTTTTGGGATACACCAAGATAGGTGCGGAGTACACCAAGGGGAAAACCGACCAGAGGGAACAATACGACTTTTCTACCCCCTATGAATGTCGATGGACACCTGGGTCCCCCGAGTATCTCAAGATGTGGGGGTCCGCTCAAGTGAGTCTCCGCTGGCGCTGGATAATATTGTCCGTTCTGACTGGTGTCGTTTGAGTGGCATGAAGAGGAGGACATCCCTGGGTTTAAAGCGAATTTCCTGCGATACCTCGTGCAGTGCGAGGAATTGAGCTACCAGTTCGTTGATCTTGTAGCGGAGGCGTTGGGGCTTAAAAAGGATGCATTGCGCGTATTCTTTGATCCTGTGATGGAACACCGTGCCAAGGTACGCGTGCGTGTCTGAATGAGGTCTCTTGCCGGCGGATATGAACAGATTCATAGGTGGTCAAGTATCCGGCTGCCAGCGATGTGGATTCAAACCAAGGCGTTGGCCCTCACTTCGATTCTGGCTTTCTGACGTTTGTACGTTGGAAACCTTGTCCTTCCGGCTGGCGGTCTTTGATGGAGCTGACGTCGAAACACGTAGTTACTGCAGGCGTCATCGCACAATGGGCTCCAGGTGCAAAACCTTTCTGGTGACTGGATTGACGTGCCACCCATTCCTGGAACATTCGTTGTTAATATCGGGAAGGGTGGGCGCGTTTGTTCCTTTCTTGTCCACTTCCGTTCTCATTCCCCTGGGCGTTTGGCGAATTTCCACCGCAGGTTTGGAGATGGTCACCCACGGACTGACACGTGCAACGTCCCACCGGGTTCTATCCCCTCCGGCCGGATCAACTCCCCGGTATTCGATTCCGTTTTTCCAGAACATCAGTCAAAACCTGCGGCTGAACGAAATTGGGTTGGATTGTGCGTACTGCGCATTTGGTTGTGGCCGGGGGAATCTCATGAACGCTCGGGTCGTTGCAGTCCCGCCAGAAGTGCTGGGGTTGAGAGAGAAGCGGGGCGGTGTCGGCGAGACGGACTGTGGGTGTTGCGTGCCCAGTTGATGTCGGTTGCGCTGACGCACTCGCTTCAAACAGCGGTTAACTATGGGGAGTATGGACATGAATACACCGGGCAGGTGTCGTTGATCGGGCGCATCAAGTGGGCTAAACCCCGTTGAATGTCCGATGTCTCAATTTATTTGACACCTGTCTTTAGGAGCCACCCGGACGTGGCCGAGCGTCACTATCCTCAGCTTTTCCGTGAGTTCTTCCCAAAGGGAATAAGAGCAAAGGACGGGTCGGGCGGCGGCTGCTAAGCTCATTTGGGTCTGACCTTGTTGCGGGGGTTCCCGAATCGGAAATGATTGCTACTTGCGTGTTTGTACCTGTTTGTAATTGAACGTTTTTGGACAAGACTTGCGACTGCACTTATTCCAAATTTCCCCCCACACATCAAAAGGTCTTTCTCCCTTCTCCTCGACCGACTGTTCCTCCCCCCCTCTCCCACTCCTCGCCCTCGGCTGATCCACCTCCCCATCCCTCTTCGCCTCCACATCCACCCAATCCACTGTCTGCCCCCCAGCGAGGCCGCCCACTCTTTTGTTTCTTGCTTAACAACAACTTATCGAAATGGGTTGCGTACAGTCCTCTGCCGTCGATAGCGAGGCCAAAGCCAGTCAGTTGCTTTCCCTATCCAGCTTCCTGCAAACATCCAACCTCATGCTCGTTGCCCCATCGCAGGAAATGACGAGATCGAGAGCCAACTCAAGAAGGACCGTATAATGGCCAAAAATGAGATTAAGATGCTTTTGCTCGGTGCTGGAGAGTCTGGCAAGGCGAGAGCTTCTCCTGGTCCATTGCTTACACCCCATACTAATCCACCCTCACAGTCCACCGTTCTGAAACAAATGAAGTTGATCCATCACGGTGGTTATAACGACCAAGAACGGGAGTCATACAAGGAGATCATCTATTCCAATACTATCCAATCTATGAGGTGCGAGTTCTCGTCACACCGTTTCTTTTTTCAACCGCCTTGTTCATTTTGTCTCCCAGAGCGATTCTCGAGGCCCTTCCCCACCTCGACATCCAACTTTCTCCACAGAACGACGCCCGCCGTTCGATCATCCTCTCTCTCCCACCTCAGTTAGAGGGCGAAGTCCTCCCAAGGGACGTTAGCGATGCCGTTCGTGGTCTCTGGAAGGATCCTGGTGTCAAGGAGGCTGTCTCCAGGTCAAGGGAATTCCAGCTCAACGACTCAGCTGTCTACTACTTCAACTCAATCGATCGCATGTCATCCCCTGGTTACATGCCCACTGACCAGGATATCCTTCGTTCTCGTGTCAAGACCACTGGTATCACCGAGACGACTTTCAAGGTTGGCGAACTCACATACAAGCTATTCGACGTCGGTGGTCAGCGGTCGGAACGTAAGAAGTGGATTCACTGCTTTGAGAATGTCACCGCTCTGGTGTTCTTGGTCAGTTTGAGCGAGTATGACCAAATGTTGTACGAAGATGAGAGCGTCGTAAGTGCCCAGCACAACTATCCCTGGACCCACGAGCGGCTCGCTCACCTGTATTCCCCAGAACCGTATGCAAGAAGCGCTGACGCTTTTTGACTCGATTTGCAACTCGCGTTGGTTTGTCAAGACCTCAATCGTAAGGGGGTTTTTCGTTTAATTAGTCTCCCCCATCGCTCACGCTCCCTTCAGATCTTGTTCTTGAATAAGATTGACTTGTTCATGGAGAAACTCCCCCGCTCACCGCTGGGAGATTACTTCCCTGACTACACTAGTGGCGATAATTACGACGCTGCCTGCGACTACCTTCTGCAACGATTCGTCTCCCTCAACCAGAGCGCGGCAACGAAACAGATCTACGCTCACTACACTTGCGCTACCGATACCCAACAGATTAAGTGTAAGGCTTCACATCTCCTCTGCACGGTGTTCCTCTTCTCATACCCCGCTCCTCTCCAGTCGTGTTGAGTGCCATCCAAGATATCCTGTTACAGCTGCATCTGCGTGAATGTGGTCTTCTGTAACCGGGCTCTGGATACGCTGTGTTATTGACTATTTCCTCCCCTTCTGCATGATCTACCGCCCTCCTATCTCGCTCATCCTCCTGGCCACCCCTGCGCATGTTCTCTCACTGTCACCTATCTGACTTTGTAGTTCGCTCCTCTCATCGTCTACTTGCCGTTTTCGCTCCTCTTACTTTATATACTTTTAACTCGGTTGAGAACAGGCCCATTGGGTTTTCAACGTCTTTCCCCGTGAGAGGAGACATGTTTTCCATCTCTTCGTGTATCAGATAAGTTTGTTTCCTTCTCACGTTGGCGTTCGGGCCCTTTGTTTGTCACCTAGAGCCCCCGCTCCTTTCCTGTTTTCTAATATACCTTCGATATGGAGACGGGTCTAGTTTTCCCTCGTATTCGAATTTGTAGTGACTGTAATCGTCTCGATTCAATCTGGGCTTTGCATACCTGAGCCCCATTGACACCCATTACAGTCTCGGGCTGATCATTTGAGACGGGGGTGATGTCCACCCCTTGGGTCCTCCCCTGACGGACTCACCACTGTGACCAATCCGTTAGGACCCGTGCCAATCAAACGTGTGAGGGATTCCGTCAAGGTCTCAGATCGTTAGGTCAAGATAGCGATTGCTGATGGTTTTTATATTTTTTTTTTGGATTCCCCATGCCGCGGGTACCGCGGTACCGCAGCGGTGGCTGGCGCATCTGCGACGCGGAGAGTTCGCGCGTTTGGGGTAACCTGGGTACGTTTACCCAGGTTATAGAGTTCTACCGGAAGCCATTATCCACGAAAGGACTTTTTATTTTTATTATTTTAATTTTAACCCCAACTCCTGGGAACGGAAGGGACGGACTCCCAGCGCAGTCAGTGCGTGACCGAAAAAAGCTCACCGGGTGGTTCGTTCCGTGGCAAAAAAAAAAGATGACCGCTCTTATCGTTTCCTACTCTGCAACAAGGAAGAAGAGATAACGTCAGAAGGGTTGTTCCTTCGCCTCCATGATCTCTCAACCTTATATCCAAATTCCCCTGAGTTTTGCCAGGTGATAACACAGATAACCCATTCATCACTTTTTCAATGCAGTACCCCGGGTTGCGTACCCCACACCCCCCCCCCCCAGAAACGTCAAGCCAATCAAGCGAGGAAACGGTCTCCAGCTGCTCACATGGTTTGATTCCAGCCGAATTTGAGTTTTGCAGGTCATCGGCAAGAAGAATGTAGATACCGATTGCTTCAAGTCTGGGTCACCGAGGGATGTCGATGAGTTTCCTTTCCCACGGGCCTGTATGTTCTCCTTTCCTTGAGCCTCACAACCACGACCGTTATGATAACAACCAGCGATTTCAACGGGAACATGGTCGTGCGTCTACACATTATACAACCTGACTACAAGTACGGAACGCTTCCGCAGGAGAACGGCGATCCTTGGAACTCTCCACCAGAAAGAAAAAAAAAAAACAAAGAAAGGTTCAGAGTCGAATAAACGCGAAAAATACAGATGCTTTAACACCGTCACAAGGGCAGTATCGACTCCTCGTCTATGTGTTCGCGAAAGGAAAGTGACGACGGATAAGGGTTTGTGGAGGGAGCTCGACTGGGCAGAGGACGGTAGTCGCTCCTGTCCTCGCGCGACAATCGACTGGTACCCACGCCGGCAAGTGAAACTCTCCATGTGCAAGCGAACGCCTTCTTTGGGGTTGCAACGGTGCGAACGGTGGGCAGGATGATGGACTGTTCGGTCTGTGGAGACGGTTGGGGGTGCACGTTGAACCGGGATCGTCGCATGGAGAACGCGTTCTGGAGGGTCGCAGAGAGGCGTCGCTTCAGGGGTACCCTAGTCGATGGCACGCGCTCAGAAGAAGAGACGTCCTCTCCCCAAGGCTGCGCGGGTCGTTCTGGTCGTAATGGTAGACATCTATATTCCCAGGAAAATTTGCTCTTGTGTCGAGGAATAGGCGCCGAGGCGGTCGTGAGGATTTTCGCATCCGGCGATGAGAACGACTTCTCCGACAACCGCGAAATAGGCCGTCCAGGCTCGGTACGCCTCTTAATGCGCCAATTGGAGACGAGGATTACGATGAGGACGATAGCGCACGCCGCCGCAATCACGACGAGGACTATGATGACTACGGTTAACGAGTGGGTTTGGTCGAGCCCACGGCTCTTTATAAGGACGTGTTCAGCTAAGGATTCGATCCAAAAAAAGAGAGAACGTGCTGACCATGAAGGTAGGTGCCATTTTGAGAAGAAGAAAAAGAATCACTGAAAGGTCGGACCGTCCGGCGGGTAACAAACTTGCTTCGGTGTGGGCGTATTGGCGATCTATTCAAAGACACCGATGGAAAGAGCGAAAAGAAGAAAAAATAGAGAGAAAATAGACCCGAATGACAAGAAGAGAGGGGGGGGGGGGAGAGAGAGAATGGGAAAGGGACCCTGCCACGAAGATCAAACCCGTCCCGAGGGGAGTTCTGGTTTAAATGTAAAGGGAACAAAGGAACAACAGCGCCTTTGGAAAGAGCGCCTGCGTACCATGCTCCAATGGGCGCGCTGGGCGTGGTTACAGGAGGTGGCCAATGGGAACAGAGGAACCCTGTCGTGATGTGACTAGCACATTGTGGGTCCTGCCTCTCTCTCCCGAATAAAAGCAAGAACCGACCACGCAGCCGTAGGTGAACGAGAAAGAAAGAACTGCAGTCGTTCATGCGCGCGGATTTCGAATCGCTCGAGCACGGCCGTTTAATTTCCACATTCAATAGATTGCTCCCTTGGACACAACTGATCCCGAGTATCAGCGCCCCTTAGATGTCGTGTACAGTTTGGTTTGCAGCCTCTTCAGCACCCATGCCTTCAAGTTTCAGTCCATTTTCCTGGCATCGAAAAAAAAAAAAAAATAGTTGATGTCACCAGCTAGGATGTGGGCGGAGGCGACGAAGCGACCATCGAGATGATATCGGGCTTGATAGCTGATATATCATCGTTTCCCAAACGACGGATTCATGCCTGGGTAGATACCCGAGCGCTCGCTGAGCATCATAACAGTGGTTAGGCACTTCAAGGGTGCCCTGAAATGCATACATAGCAGCAGCAAATGCTGACACGTATCGTAAGACCATCACCAACACAACTCTCTACTCAATAAACCCCCCCAACCTCAAACACCATGCCATTAACCAAACACTAATCTTCGTCCGTGTCCTCAGGTTTTGGTCCACCGTGTGTAAGCCAGTGGAGCTTTCGCAACCTCCGCCGTTCCTCCTGGGCCTTCATTTGGTTACGAGTCGGCTTCTTCTTCTTCCTCACCACCGAGCCTCCTTCTTTGCCGTTCTCCGCACCACTGCCTACGGGAGTGCCGCTGGCAGATACGATCGGGGTTTGCACCCTGGAACGCACGGGAGTGTTCGCTCCGCTGCCTCTCTTGTCGCTTAACGCGTCCTCGATCACAGACTTTTTGCCCTTGTGCGTAACCCTACCGGCCTCAACGTTCCAAATCTCGGGACCTACAAAGTGCGGGGTCAGCCGAAAGGCCGAAAATCTGTCCGATCGATAGAACCTACATAATGCCGACACGAACTCGTTGTTGTGCGAGATGATAACCACCGCGCCAGCCCAATTTTTGATGGCGACCGCCAGACCACCAAGCGCTTCACGGTCCAAGAAATTACTCGGCTCGTCCAGCACACAGATCTGAGGGTTATTCCACAGACACGCGGCAATGACCAGCTTGATCTTCTGACCACCAGACAATCCAGAGATTTCGTTGTATTGAGCGATATCGCCATCGAGTCCGATGTCCTCCAAGTGCTTGCGAACGATGTGGAGCGACGTATCGCGCTGACCGGCACCCTCACGTGATGACTCAAGATCGTCGAACTGTTGCATGAGCTTCGTGAACCCCTTGGCGATCAGGGCTTCCCGAGGGACCCAGGTGTTGAAACGGTGGTCCAGTCCCTTCCACTTGATCTCGTATTGGAGCGATTTCTTAAGCTTTTGTCGACCCATAATCATCTGTATAGCCATGGGTCAGCCGCTGACGCCACAACATGTGAGCACCGCTGGTTTACCTCCATCCTACGCTTGGTTCCATTCTTGCCGACCCAGTCCTGGTCTAGCAGCGCTTGTTCCTCGGGAGTCAAAACTCGGGTAACCTTCTCCAGAATCTCGCCTACATAGGGAAGGACATCAGCCAATGGTTGCGGTTCATCAGACCAACCCAGTCGACTCACGGTCATGTCCGTCTTGGAATCGCCACTGAATATATTGGATCGGCGTCTTCTCCAAGTGACGCTCGATGTGGTGGGTAGCATGTTGAGAAACATATCCAATGCGAAGGGCGGGATGTTTGTACACCGTTCCCTCCTGTGGTTCCACCTCCCCAGTCAAAACTTTTATGAGCGTCGACTTTCCGGCACCATTGGGTCCAACAATCCCGACACGACTCGAGAGAGACAGAGCACAGGATACATCATACAGGCTTGGCTTCGACTTTCCAGGATAAGTGAAAGTGCAATTCGACATCTTCAAGATTGCCCGTGTGTTACTGCGCACGCCCATTAGCGACCCAGGAGGAGGGAACGCAAACTTTATTGAGGTGGCAGCCAGCGTGTAGTAAGACTTGGCTTCGGGATGTTCCTTGACGAACTTTGACAGGTTTCCGGGGTAGTAGACCAGCTTTGCAACGAGAAGCAGCGAAATCGGTAAGGTCCTGTGAAAGAGTTGATTGGGAGGCGGTCAACGCACTTGTTTGGATTCGTAATGGATGATATCGGTGGTAACTTTATCCAAAAACCTGACAAGGTATCAGCGCACCGGTGTGATGTCGCGGCAGCGAATAACCCACCCGGAGTCGTGACTGATGATCAAACAGGTCACTCGCTTCTGGGAAATAAGATAGCTCTCAACCCATTGTACGGATGCCCGATCCAACTATGGCTATTTCAACAGATGGCACAACACAGGGAAGCTCACGACGTACATGGTTAGTGGGCTAGATCCGGGCCAATCAGCGAATCGTAAACCAAGGATCAGGATTTGCTCACTTCGTCAAGGAGCAATAGGTCGGCATTGTAAAGCATAGCACGTGCGAGCTCAAGCTTCATCTTCCACCCACCAGAGAGCCCACCCACTGTTTCGCCCTGACGATCATCGTCGAATCCGACATCCAACAGCTGGTCCCGAATTTTCGATCTCGGGACATCTGCCAAAGCCTTGTCTATCGCGGAAGGGTATGAGGAACCCATGACTCGGCCATGACGCAATATTCCACCTACCAGCCGCGATAAAATCGAGGATAGACAAACTCGTGTCCTCCCCCTGGAGTGCATGTTCCACCATGACACACCGGAGTTGATCCTGAGGCGGGAAGTTCTCGACCTTCCCATCCCGGAGCTGCCGCATAAGCGTCGACTTTCCGGAACCGTTCGCGCCAAGTATACCGTAACGGCGACCGCGGATAAGGCGTAATTTAGTATGGGACAATAAGAGGAGCGCGCCATATGCCAAAGAGAAAACGGTGTCGCATAGCAGTTCACCCTCAGACTCGTCTGTGTCTGCAGGTTTAACTCTCCTGGCCTGTTCTGTTGTCAGGACAAAGGTCAAATCCTATAGCTTCTACGAGCCGTACCAGGTCTATCTCCACGAAGTGTAGGCGAAGGTTATCGGCCAGAGATGCCCCGGTTTTGTCAGTGCTTCGCAACCAGGGATCAAGGTATATGCCAGCGCATTTGTTCCATGCCTCGGAATCGTCGAGTTTGCCATGGTGGATTAGATCTCCAAGTAGAGAAGAGACGAAGTCAACAGTGAGGCTGAAGGGGCCACTGGGGCTGTCCGCGGTTGCTGGAAGGGCTTCCGGAGGGAATAAATTCCTAATGACAGTTCGAACAACGTTGGCCTCTGCGGCATAATCACGAGGGGTTGGGGGTGGCGCGGTGGTTGATGCACCGGATTTTATCAAGGTGCTCAATGCGGTCTCGGCGAACGCTCGCACCTACGTTATGTCAACAACGATAACAGTCATATGAAACCATGGGTTACCTCGGGGAAAGCGGCACCCTTTGCGATTTTCTCAACTCCTTCTACCAAGGGACTGAGATAGATGGCCGCGATGGTAGGGTCACGGACCAGTTTAACGAGGTTGTCTATGACCACGACGGTGCGACGCTGAACTTCCATACTGCGATCGTTAAGAGCACGGAGTAGGAGAGGGACCAGAACCGCCAAGGCAGGTGCCTTGACCTCTGCAACGAAAGTCGTACTCGAGAGGGCTTTGATGCATGCGGGGACAGACTCAGGATTTGCCATGCACTTGACGAGGGTCGGGATGTGGGGGATGATATCTCCGTTCTCCAACGTCGTGCACAGGGTGGTGGCACATTTGGTAGCAGCGGACGATACCTATTGTAAGCTCGAATCAGAAACCGGCATGAAAACCTATCACAGAACGCGCCTCGGATTTAGTGTCGTGCATGGCGGCTTCTACCTTGGGTAAGGTTTCACCGAGTTGGTCCGCAACTTGGGTCTTGGCGGCAGGAACGAAGCTCTTGAAGGCATCTAAGATTCCGACCTTTCCCTTCCACTTGGCCTTGTCTAAGATCTCCTCGAGGTTTCTGAATATCAACCGAGTGGATTCAGGGGGAAGGAGCTTGATGATAGCCTTGGCAGCTGATGTGGCGGCGGTTCGTACTACGTCGCCTTTATCCATGTAGAGCTCATAGAGCACGGGAAGTGCAGGGAGAAGGGCCGGGCCAGCGGGAGGCCCGAGGATTGTTGCTAGCGAGTGTATACCGATGGCGGCGGATTCTCGTTCATATCCCGACTTCTTGTTATTCGCAAAAGAGTAGAGTGCTTTAAGAACATCTCCATCCCTACCATCGACATGTCAAGGTTTCAACGACAAAACATATGAAAAAAGTACGCACTCCAGCGATTGTAATCCAGCTTTGTTGACTTGACGGGCAAGTTTATCGGCAGCCGCCTTAGCATCTTTCGTCGTGGTGTCACTTGGGACCGTTTGTTCGAATTATGCAAGGCGTACCTGGGCCAGTAGGGGCAGATTTCAGTTCCTCTAAGACCTGGGCGAACTGTGAATCTTGGTTATTGCCAAGTGTGGTAGCGGGAGACATTATGTTCGGAATGTAAGTCTAGTGAGGTAGTACAGCGATGAGAAGTCTATGAGGATGCAGGAGGTGTCGAGAGGCTGGGTATCCGTTGTCTAATCTGGGGCCACAACAATGTGCGGACCAGATGGTCGTCGTCGGTAAGATGGAGGGAAAGCGTCCAAAATTTCCTCCAGTGATCGGACCCGGATAACAGCCACGGGAAGGGTCCGTCCGATCACAGCCTGGCTGCCAGACTATCGGTGAACCGCATCCACCGCCCTCACGTTGACCATATTGTCTACAAGATTACAAGATTACATAGACACAAACTCATATACACCCACATATGAAGTACAAAACGTGGATACGCGTATGACCGGAGGAGAACCAGTCATCGGTCATAGCAGTTTTGTGACCACTCCAAGGCCCTGGAAAGTGTTGGCGTTAGGGGAAGCGGGACGTCAGATCGCAATCGAGATTCGATACCTTCGTGGTACCCTCTCTGAACAGAATCTTGGAGCCAATCGCCATGTACTCAGGGTGCGAGATAAACTCAAACTGGACGGTTGCGCGGTCACCTGTTCGCAGGACTCCCTGGGGATGATCCATTGCGGTTATCCGGACTGTCTGACGCACGGCCTAGGAGGGTGATCAAAACAAGACCCAAATGTTTACCTGCGGTATGGAGCTTACCCCGCAGTGAAGCATAGCCTGGTATCCTTTCTGGAGTGTGGTGTTATGGTACAATATCAGGACTTGACCTTCGAACCTGTATATCGCTATTTGACACCGTTAACATTCGTCCTTGTAAACGGTTGGGTGAAGGTCATCAAATGCTTACGCCGAGGTGGGGGTTCATCCGTCTTCTTGACTATCACCATCCCTTTGCGGACCAGCTGCCTCTTGGTCCGCTTCAGAGCGAGGGACACTGTTTGGCCAGCCTCTGCCGATGTGACGCTGGCTCGTTTCCTCTGCATGCTCTTGATAGAGGTCTGAAGGTAATTTCCGTTCGCATCCGGACCCATCCTGAACGGGATTGATCTCAGGGACCGAAAACAGAAGAAATGGAAGGACTTGCATCACGGAATCTCCAACCTTGACACTTCCACCGCCCACAATACCGTTGACAACAGTTCCAACGAACGGTACCGACCAGACGTCGGTAATGGAATACTGAAAGACGGTTGAGGACAGTATGAGGAGGCCACAGAAAGGGATCAAACCTCGAACGGCCGGTCCACAGAGTACTTGGTCTTGTCGTCATCGCTAGGCGGGAGTAGGTTTAGTAGGGTTCGCATCTAATCATGGTATCAGAGGCCCGAACGTGGAGCAGTAGAGTTTGGCGGCTGACGTGGTCAAGTCCTTCTCCGGTGACATTGGATATCTGGAATACTGGGCACAACCTGCAACATTCAGTCCAGCCTACAAGCGTGCCTTGGTCGGACATTTGACTCACTTGTCTTTAGCGAACGTTGGCGCCAGCTCCACCGCGATCTCAGCTGATTTGACAAAGACCGGCGTTTTGCTAAGGGAAATAACTCGACACCACCATTGCAAATTCAAGGCAAAGGCATACCGGCATCCTGGACTCTTTAATATCTTGACTACCTGTTTAACTGTCTCCTCCATAACATTTGGCGGCGTCATGTCAATCTGTTCGGGGCATCATTAAGACGCTCGAGTTCCAATGCACTTGAATCACCTTGGTTATACAAACGATGACGGGGATGGTCAAAGCGAGAGCGGCAGCGAGGTGCTCCTTAGACATTCCGATGAGACCGGCATTGGCTCCTACCATGAGAATGACACAAGACGGCGACCCTGAAGTTAGACCGTATAGTGTGGTTTTCAGGTATTTCTCGTGTCCAGCGAGATCTGTCGCAATTGTTCAACGAGAGTTCGCGGATCGGCTTTCGGACGGACCAATGAAAGAGATGATTTTCGCGGATTTCTTGGAAATTTCCTCCCAGCCAAGCTTCTCCTGGCGTACCACCCCAGAGTCTCCGACGTGGGTTGATGCAGGAAGTATTGGAGAGCCCTCAGGGTTGAAACCCAGGATCTGATCATGTTGTCTCAGTAGAACGGCGGGACTGCGGTGGGAATGAAATCAGACCTCCATGCCAACGCTGGAAGTCCTTCCGCTCTCGATCTCGTGTTTATGTCGGAACAGTGCAACACGAGCCCGCCCTCTTCCATCATCGAGCGCACCTTTATGACAATAAGAAAATAAAAGATGGAGCCATGAACGGAAAGACACACCGCGGGTGAGGACACCAAGTGTTGTTGACTTCCCACTGTCTACATTTCCGACAACTGCACAACGCACCTCAGGGACGTCGGAAACGCCGAGGGGTGGCAGTCGAAGGAGTAGGTGTATCCGTGGGTGGTCTGTTCGGGACTCGAATAGCATCGAAACCTTGCCTCCCATCTGCTCCACAACCTTGACTGTCATTTCATGTATCTTGTCGACATCGGCTTGTGTCCGAGTCACGCCTATCCAGCTGGTGTCCTCTATTGGCTCCCCAGATGCTAGATTGGAAAGTGGTGGGAGTGCACCTATCCGGAAGACATATTCTCCCCGATGCCGTGTCAGAAGAGATGCTATGAGATCATGCGCTTTGCCCAAATCCTCGTCAGTCTTTGGGGAAAGCAATAGCGTCTACCACGGAATCAATGGATCATGACTCGGAGAGGATTGTGATCGATGTGCCCGAACCTGGATCTCCTCCTCGGAATCGTCGAGTGTTCTTGTGAGTTCGGGTGTCTGAGGCTTTGTGGCCTGCTTAACCGGTGATTTCGTAGTCATTTGGGTGAAATGTGATTAGTGATGGTTCTATGCGCCGCCGATCCGAGAAGGTTCACTGAAACGAAGCTACTGTAGTTCTTTCTGAGACTCGCGCAGGTTTATAAAGGCAAGAATGGAGAGAGTTGAGTCAGAGTGACTTGGTTTGACTGGAGACCGTACGCCGCTTCCAATAAGCAACACTGCCGCCGATGAACGAGCGTCTTCAAGCCAAGTCGCCTGGTTTCGGTGATTGCCAGCCGACGACATGGCTGCCTTTGAGCCGAGTGGCAGATGAGACAACCAAGTGCCGAATAACCAGGGTCTACGGAACACCACTCAAAGGCGCAGCTTCAGCTTGAAGAATAACGCTCAGGGGTGCCGGTGGAAAGGAGCCCTTGTTTCTCTCTGTGACAATGTATTCAATTCATGGGGAAGTGAACTGATCGCGGTGCGACCGCTCACGTGACCGCACCCCGCGAACAGGCGCTTTGCCTTCGTGGCCAGCCACGACATTCAACGCGTCGCTGGCCCCCTCCTTCATTTCTTACACTCGGGCCACTATGTCGACCTCAAATCCACCGTCACAGCTGCATGGATCGGAACCAGGTCTGCTGGATGACACTCAGCCCTCACGGCTGCTACGGGATCCTGCTTCGAAGTTGTACTTTGCATCTTTTGATCCTTTCACTGCTCGCCACGACGATGGGACAGACAGGTTACGGAATCTATCTCTTAATGAGCAATTGTATCGCCCAAAGCGCGTTGTGGTCGAAATAACCCCCACCGGCCGTTTCTGGCGATTCGTACCTCGGGTCATGAAAGATGATGGTCTGAAGAACGAAGAACATTGGCCACGTTTGGTCGACATATGCGGGTAATGAAGTTCCTTCCCTCGCCGTGAAGGTTGGATCACAATTATGTCACCCCCAGAACAACATATGACTGTTCTCAAGACCAATGGAACATCTACATGCTTGACCCAGCTTATACTTGCGTCTACAAGCCCCATCCAGAAGTTCCCACGATTACTTCAAACCCCGGTTACACGAGAAGTACTCCATCTGAACCCTCGACTTCCAAGCGAGCTCTTTCTCCGGTCTCTCCGAATGGCAATGACCTACCGTTCCACACCCACAAGAAGCGACGAACGGACCCCGAGGACGAAGAAGACGAAGTTGAACAACTCCTTTCCTCCGAGTTACCTAAGTGGCGACCGAAGCCTTCTCAACAAGCACGCTCCAAGTCTAGACAGCCTGCTGGCAGGAAACCCACACCAACAATCTTTGCCCAACCTCCGCTAGATCCCGTTCAGGAACTACAGGATACCGATATGGAAGACCTGGTGGGCACACCTACCCCTGCTAACTCACAGCCAAAGATGACCGAGAAGCGCAAAGGTACGCTCGGTTCATTGTCTTTGGTGGGCCACTCTCATTCTTCCATGCAGAGAATCTCGATGCGGATGAAGTACATAGTCCAAGCACATTCCGCCCAAGCAAACGCATGCGAACAGAACCCTTAACACCCAACCGACCGAGGAACCACAGCAAGATGCGGGGGGAACGAGGGAGGCAGCGTGCACAGCAAAAGAAGGAATGGGACCATAAGACCCGTAAGGCGAGAGAAGACGCCTTCATTCAAGAGCTCTTCAACCACCACCCCGGTCGCTTCCAGCCCCCGCCTATGTCAGAGCCAGAGATTGTTTCTGACGACAGCTCAGATGAAGCAGAAGAGATGGATCCCATCGAGGCGGAGAAGCGCAAAATCGAGGAATCTAGGAGGAAGATCGCGGAACTGGAAAGGGATAAACCCCTGTGGGAGGCCGCGGGAAGAGACCGAGAGCAGAGGGAACAGGATGAAGAGCGCGAGAGGCATGCAGCGAAGAGGGCACGGGAGCGGAGGACGGAAGGAGAGAGGAGGGAGCGGGAGTATCGTGAACGCATGGCAAAGGAGGCGGAGGAGCAACAGCAGCGGGAACAGGAACAACGCCAACGTCAGGAGAAGGAGCGGAGACACACCCAAAACCGAGCACGGTGGACTCGTGGACCCTGGACGATCCAAAGGGCTTTGGAGCGCTATCGCTTCTTGTGCGAGCAGTTTGATAGCGCCAAATTCTCGTCAGAGGATCCACTCACCTTCGACGACGTCCCGTGGCCGATGCTACGTTGCTCTTTCTCTGTGGAGGATATTGAGTGGTCTGTAGTGGAGAGATTCTTCGCGTCCGTCAAGCCACACATGCGTATCCAGGACTACAAGGTTTTTGTAGAGAAGAGTCACAGAAGGCAGGTTCTGCTTTGCGACCGTTGGGGTTGGAGGTTTGATGGACATTTACAGGTTCCACCCGGATCGCTGGAGAGCTCGCGGGCTTCTGAAGAACATACAAGACGACAACGAGAGAGGATTCATCGAAGTTGCTGCCAACACCGTCGCTCAAGCTCTGACGCCGCTCTGGCGTGAAGCCAAAGGAAACTGAACACCTCCGAATCACTTTCGTCGTCATTCACAGACGCGCAACTTCCTCGTGGATTCGCCGAAGTCGGAAATTACTGGCGGCCCGTGTATGGGCCAGCCTAATATCAACGCAGTATTTACATGTCGTCACAACTTTGTATTTGGTCCCGGATAGGCATTGGCGTAATCCCGGAATGGGAGGATGGAGGGAGGTGGGATGCACTGGCACTGGAGCTTCATTTCGTTTTGATCCGTTCAATGCCAAGCGCAAGGGTCAACCACGTACCAACACCCTCTCCCTTCCGTCTTCCGCAAGTTCGTCCGCCACCTCACCGACCGAAAACGCATCTGAGATAACGGGGATGAGGCCGACGTGGACCAGGTTAGCAAAATCCGTAACCACAAAGCCGTTGAATCTTCGTCACGCGAGCGCCTCGCTCCTTCCACCGATACCGTGTGTCCGATTTCAGGTTGTAACCCCACAGTTCTTCCGTGAACTGAGGAATTGTCATTGGCAAACAATGCAGGTTATACCGGGCCCTGTTGAGGGCTCATCGTAAGCTTCCTTCCGAAATGCGTTCTCTCGGAGATGATTATGTCAAGTCGGGTACGTCCACCTGCTCTTGATCTCAAAGATGAATAAGCTACACACACCGCCCTTCCCCTTCAGAGTTCCGTAGACACAAGGACGTCACAAACCCGGTGTACACAATGGGGTTCCTTACTCAATGGAAGACGTACTTGGATCAATTACCAGTTGGTTCGGATGCTCGCGCCTACAGGGGCAAGAAACTCGATTCCACAATATTCGAAAAGGTGAGCGTTGCAGCACTCGTCGTCGGAATCAACGTCGAACCCCGAATCTCTACTCTAGATGTCATCAGAGCAGCTCGCGCAGTTGTACGAAGTGATGCACGTTACAAAAGACGTCTGGAAGCCTGTTGAACCCATGGAAGAGGATGCACAAGAGACACGGAACCCAGGATCTAGGAGATTATAGACTTCGTGGGACGAGGAGTCGGGTTCACACGGGGCCGTATATGACCCCAGATATGTCTCACCCCAGGAACGCCCGGGACAATCTATTTCACAATATCTGCATGGGTTCCAGATAAAATGATAATTTACATACGCCTATCGCTACATATACAGCTGGAGCATCGGATCGTCGATGGGGATGTACTTCTACAATTAGCACGAGTTACTGCACGCAAGTGAACATATCTGTAAAAGCCAAGTTTTATGTCCGAGTGTTTCGTCGTTTCTTAGCCCCAGTGTCTTGCGTCTCGACAGGTCGTTGGCAGACCGGACACCGTCCTGACACACCTGTCAGCCAGGGGTCCAGACATGTTTTCTGAAAGAATGGAGCGAACATGAGAGGTGATCGAGAAAGGGTAGAATTTCGACTGACGTGGAAAACATGACCACATGCCAGAAGTCGCAGGGGCTGTGGTCCCTCTCCAGCATCCTCTAACCTCAATTCATCGCGCTGGGAGGCCTCATCATCGGCACCTTTCGCCTCAGCATCCACATCTTTGTTATCTTTCCCCGAATTCCCGCCAACCCGCTTCGGCTCATCGAAATCCATGAGGCAAATCGCACACGCAGCACGATTTCCTTCCAGTCTAACAAACGGATATTCGCCCTTCTCCCAGTTATCCTCCCAGCCGCTTCCCGTGTTGGAATCACCCTGTGCCCTCCCCTTCTCCTTCGAACCAGGTTCTCCAGATTTCTTCTTTCTTAAGAAGAAGAATCGCCGCTTCGGTGGCTTGAGTTTTGGTGATGTCGGAGGATAGGTGTGGGCGGGGGGAGGTTTGGGAATCGTACTGAATTCTTGGTCCTCAGGGGCGGGAATGTAAAGGACCAACGGGATCTTTTCGACCGCGGCCTTCGAAAGTTTGCCTATCTCTGGTTTTATGGAGTGCGGGTTTTGTAACGGGTGTTGGCCGATACACATCAGGAACACGTTCCAGACCAACTGTAAGAACCATGAGTAAGCAGAAAACATAAGCAGACGCCCACAAAACCCACATAAACAATTGGACCAATCACAAAAACGATTAATCCCAGAAGCAGGAGCTCTAGGAGCATTAGGTAGGTTATGGTGAGGATTGCGAAAGTGAGCCACCATAGGTGCGGCGCAAAAATCCGACAGGAGTCAAGCGAGGAGTAGATGAGAACATTGGAGGTGATGAACCAGACGAACGAAAGAATTGACAGGAGAACAGACAATCTGGGGGACTGTCAGCGCGTTGGAAATGGGAGAATATCCAGATTTACAAACCGAGCATATAATGGGGAGTGAGGGAGGTTGGGGTTGTTGCGGGGATTGGTTCGAGACTGCCTACTTGACGTTTCGTTTGGCCTCCTAGGAGGAAGCATGGTGTCGGCCCGCACAGTTCCAGGAGGGTCAATATCTGGAATCTGAGCTGGTGGGGCTCTGGCCTCCACATCCCTGATACAACAGATAGGTCATGAGACGCCACGGGAAGAATGCGGTAGAGGAACACACGAATTCATCGCGCGTGATGCCCGTTCCCGCCGGTAACCCCAGAACACGATCACGCAGTCAAATCCCACCTTGACGGCCCAAACCGAGTTCCACAAACCGAGGGGTTTGTTACACGCCCTCCATTCGCTGACGTCGGGGTACTCTGGACTTGGATGCTTGGAAGAATATATGAGCAAGGCGATGATCGCAGTGATCTTTAGGTGATCAGCTGTCCGCAAACCTTTTCCACGTAGCTAGGCCATGGACGTACCTGTGCGCCATTGAACCCAAGATTCCAGATCAACGACATGAGGTCCTTTCGCTCCCGTAGTTCGGGCCCTGTACCAAACCCGAAGAAGGCAAGTAGACGTCCGCGGGTCGTGCGCTGTTGGAGTGGCGACCCTTCAGGGCGGTTTTCGGGCATGGTTGGTGGCAGTAGAGGAGCAATTGGGACTTGGTTCCTGCTGAGTGGTTGGACGGTGGACAACGGTGTGATTGGTGGATCTGGGTGGTGAGCGGTGGCGCGCTCAGGAACCGCGTACAAGCGTGGTGGTAATTCCACTGTCATCGCGCCCTCTGTCGATGAAGAAATGGTGGTGCTTCGGGTTTCGCTGGGCCTGGAGCTCTGGTCATATCTGCTGGAGAGGGGTTTTGGCGTTGCAAGTGCGGAAGAGTCGGTGCTTGGTGGAGAAGACCGATCTGTACTTGGACCGGCTTCAGACATACGAGAAACGGAGTCCTGCCGGTAAAGAGCCAGAGTGAAAGAAAAGTATTTGGGGCGACTCCACGATATGACGGAGAGACGTGCGCGGCTCAATTAGGAACGAAAAACGGTTGTCGGGTTGATGGTGGCAGTCCGCGTCCAGGTAGTGGGCACCTGCCTTTTTAGGCGCCGTCTCCTCCGGGTCATCCAAGGACGTCGACTCATTCATGTCACATCAGAATCTCGTGGTAACCGTCCTAGTAGGTACAAAAGACGTATATTTTACAAACGAAAAGGGTTCTACAACGCGTCTGGTGATATATCCCCCAATGTATTCACCTCCGCTGCGCTGAACGCACTCAGGAGCTCATCGCCCCCAACAGCGGACAGTGTGTCGATAGTTTCCTAGAGAAATGGTCAATAGGACACGAGGAGCAGAATAGGGGTCGCCCACCTCAAAGTAGTGGCGAGCAAAACTTCGAGGAGCTATCCAGACGGACGATTCAGTTGGTGTCATCGAACAGTGGTGCGGATATCAGACGCACTCTTTGGAGTTTTGGGGAGGCGGCAGCTTGCCCCACTTTGAAGAATATGGTACGCCACCAACCCTGACCAGCCGGTTTGGTGGGAAGCACCAAGTCCCCTTCCGTCATCGCCGTGGAAGTACTAGGGGTCGTGGTGAGATTACCGCCAGCCAGGCGAAGTTGTATTCCGGATACCTCGTAGAACCATACGTAATCACGGAAGTGGGGATCACGATCAAGGACGTCGTTCCCTCCATTGGTGGACCTTCTACCATCAATGTCCCGCCCAAATATATGAATGATGCGGTGCTGAATCTCTTCAGCAACTTCGACCAAGTTCATGTACTCCCCGCTTCCTGTCGGGCACTCAATCTGAGGGTAACTGAGTTCAGTATGCAAGACAAGCAGACGTCGCCTGCACCTACCTGGACATCGTCACCGTAGTATTGGTAAAACCGTTGCAAGCTCTCAATCAATAGGAAGTTCACAGCAAGCCAGACTGGGCCACGCCAGTTTGAGTTCCCGCCGAACATTCCTGACAGGGAGTCACCAGGCCAATATCCAACCTCGTGCCTGGTGCCATGAACGTCCATACCCCATGGCTGATCTTTGTGTTTCTTTGACAACCTGTAACAGGATGAGCCTCGGGGAAATCTCTGACCCAACGGCGGACATACGATCGGATGCCATGTTCACTCAGGAACTCGTCCTCGTCCAGCATCTTCTCCAGGATCTTGACCAGCCTCTCCTTGTCTGCCAATGCAAGGAGCCTCCGTTCTCCCTTACCGGGGACTAGTGGAGATGTTAGTCAGTGAGGTTAGTTGTTGGCTCAGATCCCTTACCACTCATGTTCGCCATGTTCCTCGCGGATACCTCAGGCTGGTTGTCGATGAACCACTCCATTCGTTTCTTGAAACCCGGCACACGATTGATCGTGGCGGGCTCGAGGACAAGGGTTGCGTACAGTGGGATTAATCCAACAAGACTGCGCACAGGGAGTTGCATGGAATGTCCTGGGGAGAATTGGATGACATCATAGTACAGTCCATCCTCATCACTCCAGAGGCTCTGTTGGTTCTCGCCGATCTTGTATGTCATTGCATCCGCGATAAAGATGAAGTGCTATCAAGAGATCAGAAACTGTACTGTCTGGGTACCCGATAACTTACCTCAAAGAATTTCGAAGCAATATCCTCGTACACCAGGTTGTGTTTGGCGAGTTCAAGGGCAATGCTCAGCCTGAGGAAATGTCGGTATGACTTTCAAGCCCGAAAAACGTGGGCACCTCACATGTTAAGACAGTAAAATGCCATCCAAGCCGTTCCATCAGCTTGGCGAAGTGTCCCTCCCGTAGGTAGCGGCTCGGAACGGTTGAAAACACCAATGTTATCGAGCCCCAAGAATCCACCCTCAAAGACACCTTGTCCGCTTGCATCTTTGCGGTTTACCCACCTGAAAGGAGAGTGGTTGGTGAAAAGCAAGCGTGTGAGCGGTGAGAATTGTGCACACCAGGTAAAGTTCAAGAGCAACTTCTGGAAGACACGTTCCAAAAAAGGAACATCCTCGCGACCATGTAACTTCCTTTCAATCTTGAAGACACGGAAAGTAGCCCTGGGAAAATATCAATGCGTATCCCTACTAAATTGGATTCTTCTCACCAAGCGTGTACAGGGGGGTTGACGTCTCCAAAATTCCACTCATATGCGGGAATTTGACCATCCGGCTTCATGTACCACTCCCGAGTAAGCAAGTCAAGTTGCTTCTTGGCAAACGAGGGGTCAACGACTGCTAATGGAATACAGTGGAATGCGGTATCCCATGCAGCGAAGAATGGATACTCCCATCTGAATCGGACCGTCAGAAATATGAATGCGATAGGCACAGTCAGAACTCGCTTATCGGGCATGGAAAGAACGTCTGCGACGTGCATGTGTGGCCAGTCCTGCGAAAATTATCAACATCGAGCCTTTTCTTGGAACAAACCTCCCTTGCCTTGTTTCGGACATATTTGCGTTCTGGAGGTGGTGGTGGTTGAAGTGGATCTCCACTCAACCACTCCCTCTGGATAAATTGGTAGTACTGCTTCGTCCAAAGCATTCCTCCTAGAGCCTGCCTCATGATTTGCTTAAAATCGTCGGTGACGGCGCCCATCGTCAACGAATGGTAAAATTCGTCCGCCTCTTCTCGTCGGTCTTCAATGACCTCATCGAAAAGGCCTTCATCATCGAGCGTCGGGTCGTTAGCTGATGGAATCACCGGTGTGAGTTTCAGTCGAACAACGGCACAACCACCATTTGGAGGAACGTCCTTGAAGACGTAGTGAGCACCAGACTTGGTGCCTTTCTGTGCTGGGTTCACAAAGGTTGGGCCATAAGGGAAGGGTGTGCGGGGTCCCTGCTCCTCCTCGTCGGAAGAATTATCGTACGTCCTTCGTCGTAAGTGGATGCCGGTCTTGGACATATCGGAGTCTTCAGGACGGTGAGACGGAATGATGTGATCGTGAAACGCATCCTTGACGTAACGCGACTGGTTTTGGCCGCCATATAGCCTATGGAAATTGGTGTTGTTCTCGGTGAAGATTAGCTCTGGCTCCACGGAATCAGTGTCATCGATGTCACCGGGGTTTTTGGGGTCGATGGGAGGAGGGGAAGGAAGGCAGTATAGGTGGTAAGTTCCCAGTGAATGATGGTTGGCGATAATGCAGTTCCCATTAGCGGACATCTGAGGCATCGGCTGCTTGCCCTCTGACCAGGACCAGGTGTTAGGGAACCAGAATTGAGGAAGAATGTGCAATGTAGCAGGATCGGGCCCTCTGTTGTAGGCGGTGATGCGAGCGTAGGTATTCGAAGCGTCTTCCTCGTCTTTTGCGTACTAGGGATAGGTGAATCTACAGGGGGAAACAAAAAACCGAGACACCAACCTCAACAAAGACATCCCAATAGCGATTGTCGTCGAAGGCATCTGTGTCCAAAATTTCAAATTCTGGGACATCCCTTCCACGAGTTTGACTCTCCCGAACCAACTGTTCGTAAGGGAAGGCTCTTTGGGGGTACTTGTAGAGGAATTTCATGTATGAATGTGTTGGCGTCGAGTCAAGATACCAGTAGAGTTCTTTGACGTCCTCGCCATGATTACCTTGATGACCGGTGACACCAAAATGGCGCTCTTTGAGGATACGATCCACGCCGTTCCATAACGAAAGCGCCAAACATACGCGTTGATGGTTATCGGAGATACCAGCAATACCATCTTCCCCCCACCGATAAGCCCTTGAACGTGCATGTTCGTGGGGGAAGTGATTCCACGCGTCACCGTTGTGGGAATAATCCTCCCGAACAGTTGCCTGAGTGCGGAACCATATTCTCGACAAGGGTTCTCTGATGGCGTGGAAGCGGGGGGGGGACGTACCCATTGCCTGTCGGAAAGATACGGGCCCCATCTCTTCCAATGGACCTCCTTCTTGCGATCTGTCTCGAGACGATACCGCTCGGCACCACGATATTCGTTTCCGATGCGCTGCAACAGGCGATCACGATAGGGGATGGTGTAACGGCCATCCGGAACATCGTTATCAGCCTCGACGCGTTCGGCGGGTTTCGATGTTTTTAATGGCTGGACGGATTTCGTCTGGAGGGCGTTGGTGGGGATGTCAATGGTGAGGCTGCCGGTTTTGGTGGGGTCGGAGCCACCATCGCCGCCAAGTTCGCCCCTGAAGAGTTTTCCTTGGATGCGCTTTGTGGAAGACATCGCACGGGGGTGGAGGGGGGTAAAAGAGGACAGGAAGCGAGTAGGGAGAAAAGTTGAGGTTTAATATCCCACTCAACCCGTCTATCTCGATCTGTGACATCATCCGCGCATCGTTGGTCATGTCCGTTCGCATCTTCCCTCCATCCAATGAGAAACACGATGATTTCGAGCTTCACCTCGAGTAGCATTCTCTGTCTCGTTATTTGGGGATTTTTTTTCTGATTTTTTTGGTAGGTATGTCACCCATTCGACTCTACCTCTCTGGAAGGCAAGTACGTACGTTTCCCCGCACAACATAGCTTACTTACATCTCCCCAGAATAAAAAGGACGTATCAATAACCTACACACCTCTTTCTGATGTCGTTTCTCCGCGAGGGACCGTAAAATTTGACGACCTTGTCGAATATTACCCCTTCTCCGCAACGCCCGGCAGCAAGCCTTCCACGGTGGCCGGAACGGATCACACCCTCACCGTCGGGCGTTTCAAATGACGAGGAAACGGCTTACTGGTTGTCGCCTCGTCCAACTGGCAAGTTTTGGGTTGTAACACATCCGACGCAGAGGGCAGTTACCCTTGGGCGGTGACTTTTTTCGAGAAGACGTTGTTCACTCCTGCCGGTCTCGACATTTACGCACGGTCTGTCGAAGGCCTTCCGAAACCCCTCCTCAAAGAGATCTTTGAGAAAATCAAGGCCGTTGGCGGGGATGTTGCCGCGCAGTCGGAGAAGTTCTTCTAGGTCGGGCGGACCAAGGTTACATCGTGACCCCTTGCATCATTGCCAGTCTCCATCCCATCACTCCTGGAGATGTTTTAGACGTTCGCCGTTCGACCCGTCATTCAGAGATCCTTTTCGCCGTTCTTGCCGAATCACCTAGACGTTTTGGAACACTAGTTGCATATTTATGAGCTCTATGGTAACTGCTACATATCCGCCCAAAAGCACCAAATACAATCAGGGAGAAGGTCTGATGGGACACACAGCGAAGAGGTGAGAAAAAATAAAAAGGAGGGAGAGTGTACGATCAAGAGGGAGACGAGATGCGAGATCCTGATGGAAAGGAGTGGGCTGGTTGAGGGGGAAAGAGGGTGAAGGTAGTCATTCGGATCAATTAAAATAGACTTTAAACCTACAATTGTACGGGAAGATCCAAAAACGAGTGTGGTTGAACAGGAAGGAAAGATCCCTTGAAGAATAAAAAGGAGCGTGTTGTGAACCAGATAACATAAGAATAACAACCTGGGAGATGGAAGAAATGGATGCATGAAAAGCGGAGGATGGCCGGTGCACTGAGAGGGACAGAGGAGGTGGTGATGAATGCAAGCGATGATGAATGAAATGCAAAGGGGGAAGGTGGGAACGATGCGGTGGTGGGTACGGTGAATGGTGTCTCGAGTGATGGGGTATCCACAGTCGGCGTCTTATGTGACGTATAGGGTGACCTGGCCACCAGGTTTTAGCATCTCAAATGCCATCTGTACATCTTCTGTCGATCCCAACGAAACCAGATCTCCATCGTCATCCATGTACTTCACTCTCAAAGGACCATCATCTCTTCTTGGTCCGCAAAGTCGGATCTTTCTGCCGACTCGTTCCACAAGATCGCTGTACTCGGTAGTAAGGGGGACCTGGATAACGAAGATATCTTCGTGGAAATGGACTTTGACTTTTACGTTCGGGCTGGTGTTGGTCAGATTGTCGAAACCTTGTGACCGAGAACCTCGAAGGAGAGAGCTCTCGCTGGATCCGTATGGTGTGATGGGTGAAGCATGGCCGGAATAGTCCGAGCTTGACTGGCTGGAACCGCTGCCACGTTTGTCGTTGGGAGGGGCGTCCATCCAGGGGGATGACGAGGGAAGGGGTGGTGCCGCAGATTTGGGCAAGTAGGCAGTAGGTTGACTGAGACTTCGCGAACGTTGGCTAACAGATACGTCGGTGACGTTGGGCCTGGTCCTCGGCTCCATGGTCTCCGGTCGAAGTTTGGTGGAACTAAATTGGCTCCGCAGCTGTGGTCGGGAAGGTGAGGGGCGTGGGTCATGTTGGCTGTTGAAGGATGGAGTTGTGCGACCAGTCGACGGTCGTGAAGAAGGACCGCTTGTCACGGGGGTAATGGGGAACCCGCTGCTGTGTATGCGCGAAGCGACGTAATGAGCATCGTGGAAGTCGGATTGCTGACTTCTACGCCCCACCAGAGGAGTGGCTCGACCGGATGGGAGGTTGGATGGTGGGTACTCTTCGTAGTCATCGTCCCCTTCCCCATCAAAGTAGTGGGAAGGGTATCCTTGTACACCGCCGCCGTGAGCACGGTCGACTGGTGAAACGGCGGTGCTTTCGTAAGGTCGGCGGTGTCCGGAGGTTTGGTGGTAGTATCGGTGGTCGCGGCCGCCACCCGGCCGGGAGAACCCTCCCCCCTGTTGCAGGATCGGGCTGGTGTTGATGTTGGGTTGGGTTGGTCCCAGCCGAGGAGCGGGTCGTTCGGATGCCCGTCGGGCGGCAGTCTCATTGATCAATTTGTTGATAGCAACTTCCCATTGGCGAAGTTGTTCTTCGTTCCGACAACGCAGGGTGAAGAACTCCAGATCGTCGTCACCGCGCCACCACACTGCAAGCGAGTGTTGTCCTGATGAAAAGATTAGAACGAGTTGTCCACCTTGGTTGCGGAAACATACCGGAAGATGATCGAGGCGTGGCTTGTGTGACATTATTCAAGAAGATACGACCCTTCAACAATAATGGAGTATTCTTTTTCGCCTTGGGACCACCAGGTGTTGTGATTTGGAGAGCGTTCGCGGCCTGTTTCTTGAGGATTGAGTTGCTCTTTCCAACCTTCCTCGCGTTCTGTGGTTGTGGGGCAAGCTCTTTACAACAGAGGATGATGCGCTGAAACAGGAAGACGTGATATTCACGGTCGACGTCGGACTTGGTCACGACGAAAACGTCTTCGAGCAAGAGTTCACCGAAGTTGGAGATATGATGACCCTTCCAGTCCTCGATCCTGCTCTCGAGGTTTCTCACGGTCTGCATATTCTCAGCTCTGCGCTGAGCTTCGTTGATCTTGTCCGTGATGCGTTTAGTGGACGCACATCCTTGCTTGAGTTCGTCGTAATATGGATAGTCGGCGGGTGATGCAGCCTTCAAAAGAGACTGACGGAGCAATGATTAATTAGTGATACCGTGAAACATACAACTGCCTACCTCGAGCAAGAGAGGATATTTGCAAATCCTCTGGATGGGCTTGATCAGAAACGCTGGAAGTTCGGATTTTGCGTTGATCAAATGGTTGTGATTCTGATGTAGGCATTGAGATGCGATCAATGACATCAATTCACATTTCTTACCATGAGGTTTTGCTCTTCAGCGAGCATTATTTCCGATGCATTAGTATAGTTGGCACAATACGGTTCGTATACCGTGAACTCATCCTCCTGGAGGAAAATAAGTGGACAAAGCATCGACCAAATTGGGAGGGACTTGCCATTTCCGTGAAGTGCAGACCCCAACGCTGGTCTTTCCATGTTTGCTCCGCGGTAGCCTCCAGTTTGATCAAGAACCGTCGCTGGAAGTTGAGTAACTTGTTCAAATTAGGGAATAATAGGTGTATGGTATCCTGGTCGATCGTGTTGCTTTGCGAGAGGGCAGTTGAATAGCGCTGAGCGGGGCGGTCTCGGTTAGGGTCGTGGACATCGAATGAGGGCTCAAGATGGTCATACCTGCATGACTTCAAGATCTTGAACGTACTTCCTCTCCGTCTCGACCAACTCTCGGATAATATTACTCCGGGCGGCCTCTCGGGCGCTAACGGGTTGGGGTGAGTGAGCAGTGTCGCAGATGATGGAGTCTGTGGATTGATGGGCGGATGAAAGTGAGGGAGGTGAAGAAGGTGCCTGTTGTACGAAGACCTCTTCGGGAAGGTATTCGACCAATGTCGTCACGGTGTTGACAACCTGGGATATGGCAACAAGCGGTAAGACGCGGTCGCCGAGGAGGAGGAGACAGGAGACAGGAAGACATACCTTGACGAAACCATCGGTTGAGTCCCGGTTGTAGAGATCCATCACAGTAAATTGTTCACAATCCTCTAACTGCCCTATCTGCATGGAGAAAAGAGCAATTGCTCGTTTCTTGTCTCTTTTGTTGGAGACATCGAACTGGTCTGGTACGGTGTTGATGTTTATTGGGGTTATTGGGGGCGGCAAAAGGTTGAAGAGGTAACAAAGAGGGACGCCGAGGGCGAAGCAGTCCCAGAGCTGCGTCACGGGATCGGTCGACTGCCTGGATGAATCCGGGGGAGACGCAAGGGCGAAGTAGGGGGCAAATTCCTTAATGCGCAAGAGACGAGCGCGCAGAGAAGAACACTGTTGATAGAGGGAGGTTGACTGGGAAGCGGACTTGTTGAGGAGGGTGTTGTTTGCGACTGGGGAGTCGATCGAGGGTCCGACGGAGGAGACGATTGATTTTTTACGGGCAGAGGGAGTCGACATCGGGGCGATGGCGACGGCGAGGTGGGCGGGGCGGGGCGGGAAGAAGGAGGGGGAAGGTGAGGCGGTGGTGGAAGGGAGAGTTACCAGAGCGGGTTCAAGGGTTGTTACACACACAATGGGCTCTCGCCCTTCCGCGAGACTGGGAAAGAGAGCAACCGGACGGACTCTGCCGAGATACTCAAGTAATTTCAAACTCAGACTAGGATAAATAAGTCACCTTGTCACGGTTATCTTTGGTCTCCGATTGATGGGGGTTTAAACTCCGCCATCACCGCCACACCCTGTTGCCCCTCGAGTCCCAACAACACTCCACCCCCGAATCCCGACCCACGCTGGTCGAGGAGACCCCGGATGGCACCCGCTCGTAATTCCAGCCGCCGCCCCCAATCCGCAAATCCCGCCCAGGATGAGTCCGTCCAGTCAGATCTTTTCCTCGAGCCCATGATGGGCAACCCTCTCGCGATCTACGTCGACAAGGACGTTCAGGATAGAGATACCGTGGTAGACCTTATCATTGTTCGTCTCCGATCCGCCGTCAAAAATGCGAGCGCATATATTCTAGCTCCGGGCTAACCGTCCCCGTTTCCCTTTTTATCCCAGAGCCATGGAGGCATGGTCTCGCCGAGCTACAGCGGCGTTCCATATATCCTCGGTCCGTTTATTTCGTCCGTCCCCAACGCCAGCGTTCAAATAATGGCTTATTCCGATCACAGTTGACCCCCATCGCGAAAGTGGTCAAAGCCTCTATCGCCAGTATGTCGGTAAGAAAGGCAAAATCGTTCTGAACGCGCAATGGGTCCACGAGTGCGTTGAGGCCGGAGCTCTTCAGACATACCACACCAATTGGGCCGGATGTAAAGTGGCCGGCACCGAAACGTTAGTGACACTCAACTCCCCGGTTTCTGTGGTTGACGAATTGTAGCGTGAACCCCCCTGCACCCTCTCAAAGATCAGAGTCCCGTCAAACAGCCGAGATGAACGCAGTTCCAACAGCTCTGCATCCCACTACGCTTCACCAGGTCATACCCCAACCTCAGACCATTCAACCATCAGAATCCCTTGTTCACCACCCGGTCCCAACGTTCCCTTACCACATCTACCCAGCAACCATGGAACCCCCGCGGTCAATTCATGTGACGACACCCCAGCAATGGCCAAATGGCATTCCGCCTCATGCACACATACCCCAAATGATGTCACGCCCCGATCATTATCGCGAAGATCAATGGAATGCTGTTTACGCCCAAGCCCAACCCCACGCGATTCAGTCTGCCGAATACGACTACAGTCGGTACCGGGATGCACATGCTGCCTGGGTTGCTGGCCCGAACGATTATTATACCCCAGGGGTGCGTGCATCGCTTCATTACCTGAGTCACCACTGATGCGGCCATTCACAGTATGAACCGGCCTACGAACAAACCGCCCCATACATAAGCGATCCCGGTCCGTCTAATACTGCTGATGCTGAGCCACTTCCGGCTACGGAACCTTCCAATTCGAGCCCGACAGAGACGGACAAAGCCCGGGGTAGGAAACGAGTGAGGACACAGGTGAGTGTCGTACATTGAAATTTTGCTTCCCAATCGTTGATCCCGTCCAGCCTGCTCCACCGACGTCTTCTCTTGTCGTAAGCCGTGGCCAAGGCACAGCACGATCTCCCACACCGCCAACGAGGGTTATAAAGAGCACTTACGGCGGCAACCTTTTTACTGCTGACGACGTTCTGTATCTTAAGAAGTATATTGACTACTGCCAGGAGCAAGGGCTAGTCCTGAGGTTTGTGATGGGACCTCATCATGTTGAATGCAAACCTTATATTCCTTCGCAGTCTAAGAGAGATCTGTGAACGGGTTGCAGTCAAGGCATGCAACAGTTTCATCCTGATTTCACTTGAATGTGTTGACCGATTCTATAGGCTCCCCATCACACGTAAGGCGTTCGTACCATCTACCGTTTCTCGACGGTTGCTTGACGGGAAAATAGTTTCTATTCATGGCGAAGGTACTGCAACAAGCACCAGATTCGCCTCGGGGGTTACACGATGGTCGATAGATCTCTGTCCCCCGGCCAAGAACATCAAGGGGGTGGAGGGAGCGTGGCCGACATGGACACGGATGAAGGCCAGGCCAATCCTCCGAATGCACCAGGCCCGGGTACAATAGCCGCAGCTCGATGTCGGGCCCAAGAAGATAGGGAGAACGGGAGGACACGGTCCCCAACGCCCCCACGGGCGCTTTTCCGAAGTACCACAGGGAAAGGCGTCGCATTCACGGAGGAAGACGTGATATTCCTGGTGAGATTCATGGAGTTCAAGAAGTCCGTATTGATTTCTTCCGTGTGTTCCCGAGAAATCTGAACGTGATTCAGGGCTCATGGGCGTCTCGATATGGTCGCATTCTGGAAGGACGTAGCCACGAAGGTGAACCGTTTGCTTCCGGAGATTTTTCATCGTTTGCTGATCCCTAACCAGGCACCCCATCATTCGAGGGCTTCGTGGATGAAGTTTTACCGCAGACACAAGCACGAGGTTCACCACGAGGAAGGTGATGAGCCGATTCCTGTTCCCCCAGAGAAGAAGATGCGATACAGTCGCGGGGATGATATCCTGCTCGCGCGGTTCTTCGCAACGCATCCCGAAGGGACGTCGGACAAGATATTTCAATCGTTCGCGCGGCTGGTAAGCGACTTCCTCTCCGCCGGAATCCGGCCTGATCATCATATTCTGCAGCATCCCCATCATCCATGGAAGGGTTGGCAGGAGCATCACAGAATACACAAAGCCAAAATTGATAATCTTATTCAGAGGTTAGAACACGGTGAGGACATCAGCGAAGCCGATATATGACACCCAGTATGTATTTGTAGTCTTAAGTATTCCCTCGCATTGCATTGTTTGACATACACATCAATTGTACCACTACTCCCGAATCAGTACTCTGGGTCATTGCGGAGGTTCCCGTGCGAGTCCAATAACAGTGATCCTCGTTGTATGCTGCGGAGCCGTTTTGATAAACTTGCGATCGGGTCTCTGGTGACCGTCATGACCTCCAACACCGACCTCAAGTATCTCACACAAGAGCAAATCGATAAGGTGTGAGAGGGCGTGGGGTCGAGGCTCAATGTGATTGAATCCTTGCTTCATTATTGGTGACAGCTTCATCGAGATGGGTGAGCATCCAGTTATCTTAGTCACCCGGCGGATGCGGTGTGATGAACTGACATTCACAGGTACCTGGTCATATCCGGTTTTCTGGACACAGATACCGTCGCCGCGCTCTTGATTCGTTCGAAGGAGCTGCTTGCTGATTTCGATATCAATGACCATCCATTGGTCGGTGTTTCACCCTTTCCCCACCCTCCTCAACTCACCGCTTCGATCTGTCCCCCCTTTCATCTGCACCTTGCGTCTGCAGACAAGGTTTACGACAGGCGACGATGATCACGTCGGAGATGATTACTTCTTAACCTCTGGTGACAAAATCCGATTTTTCCTCGAACAAGATGCGCTCGATCAGGACGGAAAGCTAACCCGCCCAAAGGAGAAAGCGGTTAACAAGATTGGACACGGTTAGTGTACATAGGTTTATCACGTTGTTCTCGCGGACATCCTTCGTCGATGTGACCGGGGCTTGGCCTTGATTGTCGTTTTTTTTGGCGATCATAGTGGTATTTTTCGGCTGACCATTGTGTACCCCAGCTTTGCACGAACTTGACCCACTGTTCCGGAGGGTGACCCTTGAGAACCAGCGCATCAAGCAACTTGTTCGAGATCTGCAGTTCCACCGTGACCCGGTAGGTATGTGAGAGTGACCTGGGTATTCTTGTCCCGACGCCGGACTAACGGGTTTTGCGCTCGCTTTGGCCCACTCATAGCACTCCAGTCCATGGTCATCACGAAACAGCAGCAAATTGGCGGAGAAGGTAACATTACCGCCAAACTCATCAGCGTATCCTCAGAAATCTCACTTAAGTTCCCGATCGGGGAACTCGCGTGTGGTTTACAACAGTTCCGGAACACAACGACTCGTGAGTAGAAACTTCCCGATGCTATTCGTCATGCTAACCCGAGTGTAGGACGTTCCTGGTACGGTTTTTTTTATACGTTTGACCGCGATCTCCCGCGCCGTCCTGACCCCCCAAAATAGTACACCGATCCGCCATCCGCTCTCGGGTTTTGGCTCCCCCTCGAAAAGTGCACTGCAGAAAATGGCACTCTCTCGTTCCTCCCTGGATCACACTTGACAACACCGATCACGAAACGTTTCGTTCGTCTACCAACAGGTGGCACCGGCTTTGAACAGTTGCCGGTGCCCATCAACGAGGCCCTGCCGTCGACCGGCGAGTACGTGCTCGAGTGCTGCGAGCCAGGTAACAAGGCCAACGTAACGTTTGCAGTGCGTCAGCTGATCCTTCCTTTCGGTGATTTTCTAGGCGATTTGGTCCTGATCCATGGATCCGTTCTGCACAAGAGCGAGAAGAACCGAAGTCCGAACACCCGATTTGCATATACCTTCCACATGATTGAGTCGCCTCCACGTGCCACATACGATGAGAAGAATTGGTTGCAGCCCACCAAGGCAATGCCTTTCTCTCGCATTCTTGCGTGACTGTAGGAAATGCGCTGGTACCAACCGCAGATAAGTCGTACAGTAACGTTCCGTAGCGACACAGAACAGTAGTGGATCATGATACAATTTCGATGTTTACTTTTTCACTCAGGACCTCCGGCGTGACCCTTGATAGTTCGTCGATGAAGGCAAGTAGGAAGGTTCGTGGCCCTTGCGCGTCGGGGCGGAGCGCCGCGATTTCGGAGGCAATGGCGACTGCTGAGATCCCTATGACGCCAAGGAGCTAAATCGGGGCAATAGGGAGAAAACACCAATTTGACGCACCCTGCGATGGTTGCCACAAATATATCACTGTCTGCGGGTGGGGTCGGAGGCGATTTTTTCAACCCTGCCCGGGAGGCCATGCCCAATGCTCCACAGAACGTGGCTACGGAGGTCCCAACCATGCAGTCGGACCCGGTTATCCCCCCAAGGAGCGGGCGACCGTTCTTCAGGTGAATGACACGCTTGTCGTCGGACACCCACCCTACGGCCCCAGTCATGCCGACGATGCTGCCTCAATATTCCAGAGCGAGCATGTAAGGGGACCCGGCACCGGGTCGGGCTTTGGTCACTGTCCACCCTCTTTTGATTGTATCTTCATATCGGGGGATCGGAAAATGACGAACGGGTAAGTTGAAGTGCTGACCGGGGTAGCCTAACTGACCTCGGGGGGGTTACCTAGGGCGCCGATCTCCCCTGCGTTCCCCTTGATCACCGTGGCTTGCCACGCAGTCAAGAGCTCTGGAGAGGGGCGTCAGTTTGAAATACAGGGTCAACTGAAGCAAAAGCGCACCTGTAGCCGTACGCTTACGAAAGGATGTGGCTCCCACACCCACGGGATCAAAGAATCGACAGGTTTTCTGTTTCGATTCGCGTTTCGCCACCGATCCTTTGTAAACTTTGGAAAACAGCATGCCCATATCAGTCACAATCATTCCTTCCAGGCTGGTCAATGTCCCGAAGTTTGTTAGTAAACCACCAGGGATTTTCGCAACGTCCTCCATTTCTTCAGGGGACGTGGCCATAATTCGCGAGCCACCTAGCGCAATCGTCGCGTCCGCTGGTTGTGTGGTCACAACAACGTTTGCGATATCCCTTGATCATCAGTGGGTGCCCCGATCTGGAGTGGGCGCATCGTACCTGGTGGACTAAGGGTGGCAGGTCTCGGACAGAACTCGAAGCTCTCCCGACACTGCCCTTAGGAGACTCGGTGGTGTAATCACCAAGCGAAGAAAACTTAGTTTGAGATGCATTGGAACGGGAGACGGCATCTCTCAACCGTTTGACGGTCATCAAAGGCCGGCGAGAGGCGATTATGTCGGTGACCACAGTGAGATCATCGAATGACTTGCCAGAGGTCGTGATGGATCCGAAAAGTGCGCGGACTATGTTGACTTGATCCCACCTGTATGCATAGGGGTGCTGTATTGCCACTGACCGGCTGGTGAAACACACCGATGGCCACTGACTTCACATCCGTGCTCTCGAGTGCTTCAATTATGTCCCCAAGGTTTGGGTTTGCTATCACCTGCTTGGTGGGGGTCGCGTAGATCAGACGTAATTTGCCCCCCAGACACAGAATTTTCGACCTCCTCGCGGGTATTATAAGATATACCGGCGATCGCGTTCGCGGGGAGGAGAGTTTGCGAGCGGTTTCAATGGGGATGTCCGTTTGACCGAGGTGAACACCGTCGGCCTCAACCGCCAGTGCTATGTCTATCCTATTGTTGATGATCAGCGGAACTTTGTACTGTCCACAAAGTTATTCTGTAGCGCGAGCGGCCTCGGTGGACTAAAGACGAGTCCGAATCAGCGCATGGGGCATTTTCGGAGGTTTACTTCTCCAGAGTCCGTGACATTTTCCCGTACTTGGACCATAGTGACGCCTCCCCTCAAAGCATAACTCATGTCGTCCAGACAAAACTTGCTCAGGAATGAAGTCAAGAGGCATTCCTGTTCCAATGATTCCTGATAAGTCTGGACGCCGCCAACCCACCAAAACGACGTACAGTCCCATCCGGAATCAAATCTCTACCCGTGACCAGATAAAGAGAGTAGTAGATTGTTATCACTGTTTGGTCGTCGTTACTTATCAGAACGCTGCGGTGGGGTCAGTGGATGCCGATCCTCCATTCCGATCGCCACGTGGTCCAGAACGGTTGCGTTCAACCTTGAGGTGCCCGCCGACCACTGCAGACCAACCTCAACCCATGTCTCCCTCACTCTCGTCCAAGAGCAAGAGACACTCGAAGCTAGAGTCTGACCTTCCGACGCATGTCCGGTCGTCTCAAACATGTAGAACGGTTCATACCTTAGGTCGTGTGCGGCAGGCGGTTATTATTGTTACTTGCGTCGGGATCGCGTTGCTATTTGGTGGATTATCCTGTGGTCATTCCGTTCGCCACCCGCAAGATGTCGCTCGTAACCCGGCTTATCTTATCAGAGCAAGGTCTGGAGCCGTTGCGAGTGAGAACATAATATGTTCGGAGATCGGTGTGGACGTTATGAAGGATGGCGGAAACGCGGTCGACGCAGCTGTCGCGACGACGTTCTGTATCGGAGTTGTCAATATGTTCTCGTGAGTACCCTATTTTCTTGTTGTGGGAGGAAGCTGTTGATATGCCTTGCCAAGTTCCGGAATTGGAGGAGGAGGCTTCATGACGATCAGAGTCCCCACCTCGAAGGACGGGAAGTCGTCCGAAGTCTGGACAGTGGATTTCAGGGAAACTGCACCGGCCCTTGCAAACAAGACCATGTACATCGAGAACCCCATCAAATCCCAGTTTGGCGGATTGGCTGTCGGTATTCCCGGTGAGGTGCGTGGTCTCGAGGAAGCCCACAAACGTTGGGGCAGTTTACCCTGGGAGGGGCTGGTCCAGCCGAGCGTCGAACTTGCGGCAGGATGGAAGGTCGGCAAGGAGCTGGCTGGACGCATTAATGTGTGATTGTCCGCTGTTTCGCCGTCTTTCGTCGCAAACCTTCGTCCACAGAATCCTCTGGCCAGAGCTTTGATGACAGGGACCCAAGACTGGAGTGATATATTCGCGCCCAACGGTCGTATACTGCAGGAAGGCGAGATCATCTGCTGGACAAACCTATCCCGCACGCTCGACGTCATCGCCAAAGAAGGGGCGAAGGGTTTCTACCAGGCGAGTTACCTGGCGCATATTGCCACTCGTTGCTGATAGTGCTCTATGTTTAGGGTCCCGTTGCAGACGCAATTGTGAACAAGATTCGGGAAACCGGCGGTATTCTTACACATGAGGATTTGGAGAATTATTCTGTTATCATCCAACCCGCACTACAAGGCACCTACCTGTCGAGGAAGGTGTATACCGCACACGCCCCTACGTCTGGACCAGTACTTTTGCACATGCTCAACATCATGGAACACTATGACCTCTCCGAGGAAGGCATGACTGGACTTAACGTGCACCGTCTTGTCGAAGCAATCAAATGTAATCATGTACACACCATGCGCTTACAACTTCTGCACTGACTTAAACTAGTTGGATTCTCTGCGCGAACAAGGGTGGCGGACCCCGCTTTCTTAGATGATTCAGATTACCTCAAGAAACTCCTAACGAAATCGTACGCAGCCAAGGTGGTTGCGAATATTACGGATGTAAGCCTCTGGTGCTCTCTGCGCTCAATCGACAAGTTAATTTTGTGTCAGAATACCACCCACACTCCCGACTACTATAATCCAGTGTTCGATGTACCGACAGATCACGGAACTGTGGGTTTCAAAACGATTGGATGTGGATCGCGGACTAACTTTTGCGCAGAGCCATAGCTCGATTGTCGACCAAAACGGCATGGTAGTTTCCATAACCTCTACTGTAAACTTCGTTTTCGGTTCGCAAGTCATAGATCCCGTGTCTGGAATTCTCTTGAACAACGAGGTATGTTCCCTCGCGGCTTAAGGATGCTCCATTTTCTCACATCGACTCAGATGGATGATTTCTCTATTCCCGGCAAACCAAACGGGTTTGGGTTATACCCATCACCGTGTAAGGAGACCCAATGGCGGTACGATCCTGCGCTAACAGACACATCTAGACAATTACCCGGAACCAGGGAAGCGACCGTTATCATCCACGAGTCCTACGATCGTCGAAAACCCAGATGGATCATTCTACATAGCTATTGGAGGAGCTGGCGGGTCTAGAATCTTCCCATCTGTGTTCCAGGTGATGCTCAACTTGGATTGGGGAATGGACGTCGGTGGGAGTGTGGAGTTTGGCCGGCTACACGATCAGCTGTACCCCGCAATCGTTGATGTGGAAAGCACATACCCCGGGCCGCTGGTCAGTGCACTCCAGCAGCGTGGCCATAACGTGACAGGTTTGTCCCCCTCGGATCGCTCGTTAGGCCGACCGACTGTTGACAACAAACGTAGTCTTAGACATCAACCACGTGGCTGCAGTCGTTCAGGCAGTCGTAAAGGATGACGATGTGATATGGGGTGAGTGAATCCATGAGCAAACTCAACACCTTGGGGGTTAATCACATTCGATCGCAAGCGGCGAGTGATTCGAGGAAGAACGGTATTGCGGCGGGCTATTGACGGATCTCGCCTGTAGAAGGTTCTACCCTGTTGATTGGAACACACCCTATGGTGGCAGGCCCAACATAGCAATGCGAAACACACTTCTTGGTCGTTGGTCGTTTGCCACATTTTTTCCGATGCTACTCCGATGGCGGCCACATGCGTTTTCATTGTTGATCACCTGTCTGAGGGACTTGGGACATATGATTTGCTCCTGGGGGATCTGAGAACCGAACCCTCTTCATTGCAGATTCGAGGGTGCATTTCGCAACACCAGTGAAGCATGACAGTTCCGAGGTTAGTCCACATCTGAGAGCGCACCCTCCAACTAGCAGTAGGAGGTGTAAAGTGAACTGACCCCATGCTCAGCCCGGTCGGCGACAATGTTATTCCCCGCCTTTGTTGCTGTGATGTTGGCTGCTCTAGCTCTATCCCCAGTCGGGGACTGGGGGCAGTGCGGAGGTATCAATCATACCGGAGATACAACCTGTGCTTTTGGTTCCATCTGCGTGAAAACCAGCAGTTGGTTTTCTCAGTGTCAGCCTGATACGTCTAGGACTCAAATCACGACTGCGCATATAATATCTTCGATCACCACTGGCGCCAATCCAACCTCCGCTCCTACACCGCCCCCGGTCACAAATACCTTGGTGAAAACTTCAGGAATTAGGGTTATCCTTTACAGGAAGAAATTCACCGTCGGTGGGTAAATTCTTTTTGGCCCTCCAGGGGAATGTTTTCCGGACCTCCTGCGTGTTATGCATTGGAGCGCAACGCTTACTGGGTTGGAATCGATGGCAACTAGGGCTGGCCCTCGAAAAGGAACTCAACCCGGTATGTAGGGGTTTTAACGAGGCGATGAACAACTAGGGTGTATACTACCAAGGCTTGTCCGGCCCGACCGCAAGGTCAACACTGGAGCCGATGGGCTTGAACGGCTTGGTGGGTATACTATGGTCATAAAACGGGTTCGGGGCGCTATGGGCGGCTTTGGTAACGAATTCTTTCCAAGAGCTTCTGAACTTATCCCCAGCTTCAGGCTCCAGACACGAATAACCGGTTCGGCTATGGCGGGATGGACGCATCGCAGATAGCGAACCCGAGTAACCGCGCCTTTTTCTACACGAATACCGCCGTTAAGGTACCAGGCTCTCGCCTTCCGAAACGGAGCTGGGGATGGTGGTGATTTTCCCAGAAAGACTGCTGGCAAGATTTATGACAAGAAGTTCGTCGGACGCCATGTCAACAAGCCGATTATTATGGCTCTAGAGCTCGATACGGTTCTTGTCTTTCCTGGTACTAATCACTAGAACCATCTGACCGCTTGCTTGCAGCAAATGAGCCGATGTGCAGGGGCGGTACTAAGTTGGCTGCAGCTCCATTTTCCTCGTATGCTTCCCCCGCGCAATCTCAGAGCGTTGAACGTTTGATGGCACTTGCACCACCACATGGAGAAAGAAAATATTCATTTATCGACAGCAGCCACCTGACATCGGACGACGACGAAGGGAAGTGGTTAACACTTTCCCGAGACACCAGCGAATCTTGTTTGCCGTGTATCAGGCTTCTTTATTCAGCCCAACGATCCCGGTTACCCGTACCGAGGCGGGGAGAACACCGATGTCTGCACTTTCCATGTAGGCGGTTTGTTGAAACGAAACGTGAAACCCGTTCTGATACATTGGTCAGTCATATCCCCTACGTCGGGGAGAACAGCAGGATCCTGTCGTTTGAGGAGCTCAGCACACGTCTTAGGACCCGGAAACCCATGGCAGTATTCGCTTAGGGAATCAATTAAGGACCACCCCTACACCCAGAACCGGACTGGTATAGGCCGGGCATCATGGAAGAATACAGTGTTGCCGACGATCAACCCAATATGCCAGCCTCGCGTGCCCGGTTCGATAATCGGGAAGGGCTGACAAAAATTTGTGACGCGGATACATAATCTGGTTCGACAGAGTGGAGTTGTTGGAAGTCTGAAGATGAGGCCTTGTGGGTGTTCGTCTGGCGTGAATGATGTAACACCAACTCTACGTTTATGTTTTGGCAGGTGGGTTCCAGGTTCCCTTGCAAGCCAACTCGCGGGGGTTTCACGGCAAGCATGGTGACTGTCGTCTTATTATGCCCGATGAATGTTGTTTGCGGATTTACACCACGATCCCGTGTACATCTGCGTGCCGCGATGGTAATTAGAAGTAAAGCTCGGGGTGAGGTGGCTCCAGATCCACTTCTGGCGAAGGCGCGAGTTTTCTCAGTGGATCCCACGCAACCTCCGGGAAGCCCGCAGAAGGCACCGAGATAACGCCCGCGAACGATGGTTATGCCAAGTTGAGCTCGGGGCGGGAGGTTTTTTGAATCGCATGCGATCGAAGCTAGCGGCCGGAACCAGTGATCCCGATCCGAAAGCAACGTTGATGTCCTGTGGCTGGCAGAAAAATTTCCTAGCCGAAGGAAGCTGGTGAAACCTCAGCCGGCGACAAACATAGCGAACAAAGTGGGGAGGCAGGATCTGATCCCTGAAACAGACCCACATTTTTTAGGGAGGGGGGGACGGGAATCAAAGAGACGAGGGTGGTATTCTCGTTTTGAAAGAGGGCACCTGGACCGTGCGTCGTATACGAGGGGGGGTTGAATTTGTAGACCAGGCAGACCAGGCCCGAGTTCCGCTCCAAGAAATGAAAAAGTGACCTCGATTGGGGGTTCCCACAGTAAGAGGGGACATCACCTCGTAAAAGATGGGTGTTTCGGGACAGGGCGGGTGGACCATGGCCGCAGTTGACACGCACCGGTCTCGCAAGACTCCGGAGTCCCACCCGGACTTGACTGTTTTCCGTGTACCAGTCCCGCGGGATGTATTATCAGATGCCCCCCTAACCACAGTTACCACACCTCTGATCCTCGAGGATTCTTCCCTGCGGGCAATTTTTCGGGAGTTGACGGTGGCACGGAGACCGCTGCCTTCTTTCTGAAATTCCCACACTCGCTCCGCATCCAGGTCCACTACTATGAGCGCGAGAACGGATTGGGATCTCATTTCCTCTTATGCTGGCTTGCTAAGTCTCGCTGCGTCGATCATCTATTCTGGGTCATATGGGTCATTGCCTGTTCGTCAGATATCCAATTTCAATGTGTTATGGAAGCAACTCCGTCTGACTGACCACCTCTCCACACACGTGCATTTTTCTGTCCTTGCCGACGGCTGTGTCATCGCTCGCAGTCTAAACCCCGTCCGCCCCGCGGAGGAGACAAAGGGGTAGATGATGCGGAAGACAGCGATGACGAAGAAGAGTTGGAACGTGTGTCTGTTGAAGATGCATGGCTGTTCCCCGTTGTAAGACTGTACCCGCACCCTATCCGAGCTGTGCAAGGATGTTCACCTTTTGGTTCCCCACAGTTTGGATCGTTTGCGTTGTGCGGGCTTTACTTGATCATTAAGTATTATGGGAGTGGGTGGATCAATTTCGTGTTGAAATGGTACTTCGTCACCACTGGTGTCGTCAGCGTTTGGGCGGTGAGTATCATCTCCAGCCGTTACTCTGCTGTTTTGTGTTCACGCTCGTGGTGGAATTTCAGATGCTCAGGTCGTTGGTTCGCTTCACGGTTGGAAAGGCCCGCTGGCAGTCGTTTGAGAAGCATTCTCTGAGGTACACCAAAGGCAAAGGCAAAGGTAGACAAATTTTCCAACCCCCGTCGTTCTCACGGGGACGACCTGTCGGGTTTCATTGTCGGGATTGACCGTTGACTTTCTTTAATAGAACTGGGGCGGATTTCGTGGCGCGCGCCGACGATTTGCTTGTTCCCGCTTGCAATCCTCCCGTCATTCCTTTACGCCACTTCTGATTCGCCAAAATCGGCAATTTTGACCGACATTTTGGCTGTCTCGTTTTCGTTCAACGCCATCTCATTGGTTCGGCTTGACTCCTTTTTGACCGGAGGCGTCGTCCTCGGCGGACTTTTCGTCTACGATGTTTGGTGGGTCTTTGGAACCGACGTTGTGAGTCTTTTTGCCCATATATACAGCACCCACGATAGGCTGCTGACGTTAGCTTACGGTCGCGGGTTTACGAAGATGGTCAAAGTGGCGACAAAAGTCGATGCACCCATTAAACTACTCTGGCCCAAATCCATGTTGTTGGCGAGTGATCGGGGATTCACCATGCTCGGGCTAGGGGATGTGGTGGTTCCTGGTATTTTTGTGGCGCTGGCGCTTCGGTACGATGTTCACCAGGAGCAAAACGGGAAGGGTCCACGACGGGTATTCTTTTGGGCTTCCCTGACGGGATACTGTCTCGGACTGTTCGCCACGATGGCGGTGATGCACGTGTTTAGGGCTGCCCAACCTGCTCTGCTGTACATCAGGTGAGCGACGCACGATGTGGCATCAGCCAGGGGTGAATCAATGGCGGCTAACGGAGTGATGGGTGTCGCAGCCCTGCGTGCATCTTGTCAGTGCTCATCACAGGGTTTATGCAAGGAGAATTGAGGGATGTGTGGGAGTGGGTTGATGGTGGGCGGCAGGCGCCTGAAGTCTCGGATGAGAAGACGGAATGATGGTTTGGCCTGTCGATCAGGCCTTCAGCTTCAGGAGCGGATGGCCGAAGACGGACGGAGAAAATGAATGTCGCCGATGTTTGGGCGCAGAGACAAAGCGACGGGGGTGGATATGTTCGCTGGCTCTGTAGCAACGGACAGGAATCGGGAAGGTGGACAGGTTGGGAGGCTCGTAGACGGATTGATTCGTAATTCCAGGTCCGACGGTCCAGGTGACCGTGCACCTTACGGCATGGGAGAGCGACCAGAGGGATACAGTCCTTACTTAGAATGAGAGACAATGGGTATAACGCCGTCGACTCTACAAATTTTTCTCTTTTCTTTTTTCGTGCTCTACCCATCCTCCGACTTGGTCGACTCCGAGCCAGAACAGCGGGCGGATAGAAGAGGAAAAAAGAAAAGAGAAAAAGAAAGAAAATCACGGACCGAAGTCGCTTGCAGTGATTGGTTTGCAATCTCTTCTTGACCTGATTCGGACATTGGGCCAGTCACACCTTCTCCATTCAACTGTCCCCCCTTCCTCCTCCATCCTGCTCCCCCTTCCTACCCCCTCTCCCCCTCCACTTGGCTTGTTTTACATCCCCTTCGTTTCATTTCTCTGTCAATCCTCTTCCACCCAGTGGGCTGCAAAGCCCCCGCAGCATCTTCGTGGTATGCCTCATTTTTTGACGCCCACGACCTCTCCCTCCCGCACACTCGACATTAACGATCATCTCGCATTCCAGCTCACCCCTTTGTTCATGGATGCTGAGTCCCTGTACGCAAGTCAATATTCGGCCAACTGGACAACCTCTCCCGTATTAGACCCCCCAGTCCGCAACCCCTCCTCAAGCTCCTCAACTCCAAATCTACCCCCTCCCCGTTACAATTCCTCATCCTCATCCGTCATGTTGAACACTCCGATTTCTCGAACGTCCCCCGCCATGTCCCACCCCATGTCTAACTCGGTCGACTCCCACAATCCCCTCCAGTCCTTCACGTCTAGCGAGCTCTCCAACGTATTCTCAACCCCTCTCGATCCCGATACCTTTGCCGCACTCGCTGCGTCCGGGATGCTACCTCCTCCCCTTTCCCAGCCCCTTCACCCCTCCTCTGAAACAATACGTAACCCTTACGTTGTTCAACCGTCCCCCTTCCTAACCACCTCTCCGTCCCACATTGTCAATGGCCAGTATCCCTCCAAGCTTTCCTCCTATTCGCATACAATCCCCAATTCAGGACCGCAGATCAGGGCTAAACAGACAATTGTGCGTCGAATCGCTTGTTTTCTATCACCTCTTCCATATTTTCCCTTGCGACGATCCTCTAATCTCACCGGTAGATCTCTGACATGCACGTTCAGAACAACCTCCATGCTCGCACTACTTCGATCCCGAATAGATCCAAGCACGGTTGGGCTCCTAGCCCCTCCACCACTCACGCTGCTCACGGCCAGTTCACACCTGCTTATGGTCCCAGTTACCACGCTGAGCGCACCCAACCCGGAGTGCCTCCTTCCTTATGGATGTCTCCCGCTTCAACCGCCCCATCCTCCCCCGGGTTTTCTGACTCAATCCCGTACAATTCTCTGAATGGTTATGCTTCATTTGATCTGCCCGCTGATGGCGCTCTTCCACCCTCACTGCACCAGCAACCTGCTGCTGCTAACATCCGTGTCTATACCTCCCCCGTCCAGTCTTCCACTCCTGGCTTGTCGTCGATCACAACAACCACGTCTACGGTCAGTGGACCCAAGTCCCCTATCTTCTCCGATCTTTTTTCGGATGATTTGCGGTCACCGCCAACGACCACGATATCGCCGCAGGATGCTTTCCCTTCTCGGAAGTTGTCCGGCAGCCCGGATCTCGTGACGACACCAGACCTCCCTGGGGACCCCGCGGATATGGCGAAGCAAGACCCCTTAGTAACTCAAGTTTGGAAGATGTACGCCCGGAACAAGGCCACCCAGCCTCATGCTCATAGGATGGAAAATATCACATGGAGAATGATGGCGTTGGCACTGCAGAAGAAGAAGAGGGAGGACAAACGCACAACCACGGATTTCCATAGTCACCCCACCAACCCACCGGTTGCCGACACCATCGCTGTCAAGCAAGAATCGCCCCCGGTTCCTCTTCTGGTTCTCGGAGGGACGGGACGCGGTCGGAGAATCGACAAAGGAAAGGCTGCCTTAGTTAGTGTCGTTGGGTTCGACGCTGATGATGGCATTGACGACCCCGAGTGAGTTTGTACATCTAGGGCGTTTTCTTCAGTTGGCACTGATCCATTTTCCCGCTAGGCGTGTTGTTGAGCAAATGGACTGGAGGGAATTCAGTAGGTCTCGATCCCGGGCGCCTATGGACTGGAGGGCCGCGAGTCGGTCGCGGTCTCGACCTCCTCCATCCAACGTTTGTCATGATTTGGACTTGTCATCAACACCACTTGCGAACCCTCAGACGCTCGCAGAATCCACCAAACTTAAACAATCATCCCTTTTGCCTTTCCCAGCCTCTGGTCCTTCAATGGCCACTCGAAGTCCGATCACCATCCATAAATCCTTTCAGAACGACACCTACGTGCCTTTCCCAGGAACTCACACTCTCTCGCCGCCTCTGTCTACTTTCAGTAGCCCTACGGGTCACCCCACTTCACTCCCTGCCCTCGGGCTGCATGGTTTACCGCACCCACCTCAGAATCCCCCTCCCACGTTCCCTAGGCACGTGCGAAAGACGAGTTTCGACCACACAGTCACCAAGGATGGTATCTTGGCCAGTATCCAGGGCAGGCATCAAGTTAACGGCAAGCCACGTTCGCCTGGAAGCATTGCTGGCACTAAGCGAGTTGCAGACGGTCCCCACATTGAGAGCATGCTGCGGGGAGACATCCTCCATGGCATGTCAGACTTCGACACCACGATTGCGTCCTCCGGCTACGACCAAGACACCAACACTGGCTTCCCCTCTAGCTCGTTCAACTTTTCAGTCAATTCGGTCAATTCAGTCAACTACGATGCCTACTTCGATATGAATCGGGCGACCGGTACAACGAACGTGACGTCGACGTCCTTTTCCCCCTCACCCTCCTCAATACCGCTCCACGTCAGAAAGGCAACGCCAAGCTGCCAAGCCCGTAGCAAGACACCTCCCGAGATTAATTCTGAAGGGTTATCTGCTGCGGCTGTTGCGGCATCCGCCGCCGTTGCTGAAGGGTATGCTCAACTCGGCCTTGCAGGTGGTCTGGACGACTATGCCCATATCCTGAGCTTCTACTCCTCTTTCCCGGAGCACACCCCCACCACCAGCACGTCGATAGGGGGACATCTGCCCAGTTCTGGTTCGTATGACATGCAGATACCGTACACTCATGTCGACCCAACGCAGATCTCACCCCCCTCTGGCGATATCGATGGCACTGGGGCTGGAGGTGTTGGAAACCAGCAGGCATATCACACCAGTCCTTCGAGTGATGGCTGGGGTATCGGATCCGGTCGTACAAGCACCGGAGCCTCACCAGAGCCTTACAATGGATCCGCCGCGTCGACTCCTCCTTCAATCGAAGGGGTTGGATCCGGGAGCTCAGGTTCGGGAACTACTGCGAGTACCAGGCATCTGACGAGGAAGATCGTTACAAGTAAACGTGTTGCTCAGGAAGTTCAAAGAAGGAAGTCCGTTTCCTCCACCAATGGGCCAGTGCCTGGTACCTCCAAACTCTCGGAAGGTGCCACAGACTCGAATTCGGGGTTAACAAAGGGTGCCAACGAGGAAATCGATGCATCCGTCACGGTGTGCCGCAACTGTCAGACAACGAACACCCCGCTTTGGAGGAGGGATCCGGAAGGACAACCTTTGTGTAACGCGTGCGGTCTATTTTATGTGAGTTTCGTTCGGTGTTCGGTTTTTTTTTTTTCGCGAGAGGACATTCTGACGCTTACTTTCTTCACGCAGAAACTGCACGGTGTAGTTCGACCCCAATCCCTCAAGACTGATGTCATCAAGAAGCGGTATGACCACTTTTTTCTCGACCGAAAGGTGTACCCTGACCCATGCCGAACAGGAACCGAACCAACGGCGCACCACATAGTTCGACCACTCGAAAGGGGTCGTTGTCCTCCAAAGTTCCTCCCACAACTAGACCTCGGTCGTCAACGACAACTGGAGTCCCCTCAAGTACTATTGGCACAAGACTTTCGCCTGGAACGCGTGTTGGAAACGGTATGACGGCGATTAGTAACGCTGCGATGAAGCGGCAAAGAAGAAGTTCTGTCAGCGCTTCGGGTTGGAAGGAGGATGAGAGTTGAGATCTCGAGGTATAATTTTTGTGTTCCCCTCTGGTTCGCGATTCCTCTCCATTCGTTCGTTTTCCCCCTCTCGAATGTCTTCTTTCTGACGTCGCGGTCACCGATTGTTGTGTCTGTCCTGTTATAACTGACTGACCGTGTTGATCCTCTTCCGTTCTTTGTGTACCAAGGAGTACATTTACAGTATAGAGCCCATATATCCCCTCTACAAGCTTCCTGTACTATATGTATACGCGCATTATGATCCTCGGCTCTGTGGAAGACATTCAGGGTGAAACAAAGTTTGGCCCGTGTGGGCTTAGGCGACTGTCAAGACACTAAAGGCTCCGCCACTCGCATTCCCGTTCGACGTGCCATTGCTTCTTCACCACCGCGTCCACCAGAGCGACGTTTGCCCCTCCTGTATCTGCTTTTTTGACCGCTTTGCGGCATCAGTAGCCCTGGCGTCGCTATTCAAGGGGCACCAGCCGCGCTCTCCGGTTCCGCCTCCATCTTCTTTCCCATCAGGGTTCAAGCCGCTTGTGGCATCAGGCGCGAATAACAGGCTTGGGTTGCCAGACAGCCAGACCCAGCAACGGGGACGCTCTCGTACAGATCTCGACTTTGAAACGGCCTTCACTTCACCCGATACCATCTTACTGAAGGAGGGTATCGATCTCTTCTCGCCCGAGCTTGATACGAGCTTTTTCCTCGCCCCATCCCCGTGTCGCTCGCCTCTTTACGGAAGTTCACCAGGTGCAAGTGGGAAGTACGAAGGCTCGAACGGTAGTCCGGGCCCTAATCCGAGAGGAAGGAATACAGTCACTCCGTTGAGACAATCCGGTACGCCGAACGTCATTCCAGCAACATCGACACCGCCGAGAAACGACGTGTTGTCCGTCTTGACCCCATCGACGTCGTCCAGTTCGAATTCCACCCCGTTTCATACGCCGCTCCCATCACCTAACCCTTCGCACGACGACGGAGGGGATAGGCCTTTGTCCTCCGGAGTCCAGCCGAGCCCGCAACTTCCAGACTCGAGCCAGTCCGAAGGGATACGCCCGCCATCTTACGACGCTGAGGAGAACGAGTATCAGATCAGGCAACGATCTATGTATAGGTCACCCGGGAGCGCGAGCAGTCCAGATCTAGTGACTTTGCTCAAGAAGAAGCAGCGGAACGGGTCGTCCAACGCGGGTTCGAACGGGACAGGTGGCAGAGACACATTGCGTCCGGATGCTTTGGATGGCGGAGGAAACGGATTGGAGTCGTCGTCATCCCGGAGGTTGAGGACGACTTCCGCCACTCCTTCGTCGACTTCGTCGAATTCTATTCAGCAAGGCCGGAGGCCGAGGGTGGATAGGATTACCACCACTAATAGTTCCTCGTCATCCTTCCAACGTGGAGAGGATTCATCAAATTTCCTCAACACCCGAAGCCCGGATTGGGTGGTCCCGAGCCCGTCGACCAGTCCGGCTTCTTCACCCTCTGTTATAAAGGTACGCTTTCCCCTTTCTTCCACCAAAGCCCGTATCTCACATTAATTTAGACCGCGAAGGTTTCCGTAAGAGCCAGGACCACTGCGTTCCTGGGCAAGATGTGGGGACAGACCACCGTCCGCGATCGATCAGTAGGTGACTCACTCAGACGGGGTTTTGGTATTCTAACATCCGTGATCAAGCGTACCATCAATGGTTCTCTCCCGATACCCCTTTCGTCGGCGTCCGCCGCCTTTTCAGACACCTTCTCCCCACCCGTCCCCCCGTTACCCGAGAAAGAACTTCCAACCTCCGTCTCCGACCTGTTTGGTGGCAGTGGAATACCCTCGATACCCAGCTCTAACCTTTCAAAACCCCTGCCTGGCATTCGATCTGGCAAAGAACCCATGAGAGATAGCCAAGAGTCTGACAGCAACTCAATCGTTGTCGTGACCATGCCCGGAAGGGATGGGTCGCCTACGATGACACCGGTTGCAAGGGAGTTCAGGGATATTCCTTCCTCGTCGAGGCATACCAAACGGCGGAGCATGAGTCTTAGCGATGTTGACGTCAAGCGAGCCTTAGCGCAAAACAGCCCCATGCCCCCACGGTTGAAGGAACTGGAAAGGACTTCAAACGGATGGGGAAGCTCCCTCAGTGGTATGTTCGCCGGAGAGTTGTCAGACCTCGTTCCTCCACAGTCGCTGCAACACCCCACTACCCCCATCAAGCGCCTTTCCAGTTCAAAGGGAAAGGCCCCGGCCCTTCCTTTAAACTTGCAAGACTCGAAGATCTCCAATAGCCCTCTGAGTTCGTCAACGTCAATACCCGCCGGTACCCCAATTGTGAACATCGAACATGCTTCAATCATTTACGATTCTCCCTTAACGTCCCCCGAACCCGCGAACGTCCCTCCACGTTCGCCATCGCTAAATACGCCGAATAAAACCACCACCCCTTCAAACCCTTCAAACTACACTCGAGGTCCAGGGCTGAGATATGGACCACGGTCAGCGTCGGGATGGTCTGGAAGTACGTCATCGGGAGCGTTCAACACTCAAGGGCATTCCGGGTCAAGAGGCTCGCCGAAGCCGCGCATCCATCATCGGCCGACCGCTTCGAACTCTGAACCATCCCTTATTCCTCGCGACGATGATCCACCGGCTCGGGATGATTCTCGGTACGTGCGGTTGGTCCCCTCTGTGGGAAGTTCGTTCTCGCGTTCAGACACGGTGTCGCCGATCACACCTCCTGATATCGGGTCCACTGGAGATCTGATGCCGTTGAGTGGGAGCGATGCCATCCCGGGAGAGGAACCAGATATCGACTCCAAGGCCAAGTCGTTGGCGGCAAGGTGCTGGACGGAGGACGAAGAGTTCTTGGCGAAAGAGAAGATCGCTGAGTGGCTCGGTGGCAGGTGAGTTTGTATCCTTCCCGCGCGTTACTTGGTACATGCTGAACACCTATGAAGTGGTCGTATCAATAACACTGCCCTGGGACATTACGTGCAGAACTTTGACTTCTCGGGCTTGCGGCTGGATATGGCGTTCAGGCGACTTTGCGCGAAACTGTTCTTGAAAGCGGAAACCCAGCAAGTAGACCGTATTCTCGACGCATTCGCTTCCCGCTACTGGGTTTGCAACAGAACAAGTGTCTACGGAAGTCCCAGTAAGCAGAGCCGCCTATCCCATTCTGAGTTGACCCCCTAATAGCCTGTGGCAGGTGTTGTTCATGCGGTGGCATACTCATTGCTACTTCTGAATACCGATCTTCACGTGGCTGAGCTATCCACACGCATGTCCCGAAATCAGTTCGTCCGCAACACCTTGTCTGCGATACAGATGCAACTCCATCCGAACGGCTCGACCTCCGACTTTGATTCAAGCAGCGGACGTCAAGGGAGTGACCACCTGGGCAGTACACCAGGAAGAGGGGTGAAACGGAGTGACAGCATCACGAGTTGGAGCAGTCTCTCGAGAGACGCTGTATCTGGCCTTTCGCAGACTCTTTCGCCTCATGTGAATGAAAGCACCGCGTCCTTCCAGGCAGTCGGCAATGATCAGAATGGCCGTGCTACACCTCTGTATGACCGCAACTGGGAGAACGAAATGGAGACCATGCTCAAGGTGAGCCAAACGATGGTGGGACCTTCTGGTTATGGGACTAAACGAGCGTAGGAAATGTATACGGCCATCAAAAATCAGCAGGTACTGCAGCCGCTGGGTACTTTAGGGCGATCATCCACCTCCTCCCTCTCACCTCATGGGACGTTGTTGCGGAATCGCAGCATTCGCGGGCAAACCGATCGCTTAACAGCGTACAAGAGAGGTAGTATTAGAGGATTGAGTTCCATCCTCGCTCCTCCCAGTGGGGCCAGCCCCTACAGCAGTAACAGCAGCATCGATGGCCGGGCTAGTCCCGCGCCTAGTTTTGCAACGTCAGACGGAGTAAGTCTACAAGGTCCAATTCAGGGGTCCTGGTTAATTGATCACAAACTTCGACACAGCTCCATGCTTCCACGACTTCATTTATGACGCCTACTCTTGGCTTCGCCTCAAACCTCTCGCATACCATCATCCGAGAAGCCCAGGAGGACGATGATAATAGTACTAAGAGCCACGACACTGATTCCACAAACATCAGTATCTCCGACGAGGAGCTTGCCCTTCTGGGCGCTCCGTGGGCGAAGGAAGGAATACTCTGCCGTAAGCAGTTCTGGGAGGCGACTGGAAAGAAGGCGAAGGTCCGATCATGGATGGACGTATTCGTCGTCATCCAGCGGGGTGAAATGAACATGTTTACGTTCGGTGACAGGGGTGGTGGAGGAAGCGGTGTTGTTGGTGGCGGTAACTGGCTGGTAACTGCCCTACTTTTCCGTGACTCTGGACGGTGTTAATCGCGAAAACAGGAAAACGCGCAATCGGTTGGCACTCTGCATCTGGCCCATTCACTGGCGCACGCACTCCCTCCTCCGGGATACAATAGGCAACGCCCGCATTGTATGGTATTGACGCTCGCGAACGGTGGCGTTTACTTCTTCCAAGCTGGTACCGAGGAGTTGGTGAACGAGTGGGTCTCGACATGCAATTACTGGGCAGCTCGACAGAGCAAGGAGCCATTAGCTGGCGGTGTTTCTAACATGGAATACGGCTGGAACCGCGTTCTGGATCCCCCCGAACAAGTTCGCTCGATATCCGACAATGAATCCTCAAGGACCGTGGATCGTTCGGATGTGATGAGTGTTCGCAGTACCCGGAGCCGGTATGGACGAAAGGACGGCATGTCGTCCATGCGGTCTTCACAGTCACCGTGGATGGACCGCACCTTCATCAACGACTGGAAGGCACCCCTCCCTCCCACCGTCGCAAGTACCCACGATGAAGAGGCTCAGCTCGAGGCTTTGCAGAAACATGTGAAGAGCATGAGTGGGGACCTTCAGCGCCACAACGAGCTGAGAACTCCGATGATGGATCTGGTACGCTTCTGAACCTACATACGGTCCCTCCTATCTAACACTTATGCACCCAGCACGCTCCAAAATCTCCGAACGCCAACAAAGCCCTCCTCAACTGGGAGAACAAGAGCAAGTACCTGCTCTCAGAGATCGTCAAATACCAATCCTATATCGATTCTCTGCAACACGCGATGACCCTTCGGCTGAAGAAGCGAGGGGAGAGGGCTCTCGAACGTGCCTTGGTGGTCGCAGATCCGGACAGCGATGACGGAAAAGGCGCAAGGGACGACGAGACCGTCCATGATCACGGGAGCTCGAATACCCGTTTCGCGACACTACATAGACGAGAGAGCGCACAGATGGCCGAGAGGTAGAATACCCGTCCCCACCGCATCCACACACACCCTCACCTTCCGCTGATCTGTTTCCTTCTTGCTGTTTTATCTTACTTCGGAGATAATTTTGCGTTTGTGTTGATTATCGTTGTCCTTGTGCATTGGACATATTACTAGGTTTACATCTCACAATAAGTTAGCTATCTAGTCGTAATGTATCTTGCCTAACGTTTCTTTGCGCGGGATTTCGAAGCTGTGCTCTTCCCCTTTGTACTCGTCTTCTTCTTGGATACACTCGGACCGGGCTTGTCGATAATCTGAATCTCGTCGTCGTCATCGTCGTCGTCTTCATCAAATTCCTTCGTGGCCTTCCGCTTTTGCGTGCGAGTTGAACTCGTTGAGGGAAGACTGTCAACCTCGATAAAGTCCGCGCTTCCGGCACGACGGGACAACTGCGAAGAAACCGAAGGGCTGCGAAAAGAAGTTGTGGATATCCTGGAGCGAATCGACGAGGCTGGAGAAGCTCCACGGGAAATTTGTTGACCCCTTTGCACCTTTGAACTCGGATCCTCCTCCTCCTCATTCCCACTCAAACGAGAACCGTACTCTGGTGGGGTGCCGGTTTGAAGGGGGACACGACCCTCCCTCCAGTCTCGCTCGAAAATATTTTCCGACACCACGTCGTTGCGGAGGGATCGAAGAAAAGATTCGGCTCTTTCAGACGGACCGCTCGGGTTTAACAAATGGTCACCAGTGAGCTTGGCATCGAAAAGCTCCAAGGGCAGTGACCCTGAGTTCCTGAATTCGTCAGGGTTATCATCGCCGGGGTACTCTGTCCACTCCCACGGCCGGTTTTGCACAGGTCCGTGGTATATCAGGGTCCCATCTGGTTGTCGGCTGGTGTAGAATAGGTTTCTGACAGCTGGGTTGATGGCGACATAGGGAAGTAATGTGCGAAATTGATGTTTCAACTCCAGGGGCATGTCTGGAGGTAACTGAGAAAGCTTGAAGTCCGGGTAGTTGTGAAAAGGGTCATAGTTGATAGATCGCGTGTCGGTGGATGCCAGTTCTAGTAGGGTGTGGGTTAGCTTCACGCCGATCCGGGTCGGTGGATACCCCGTACCGTCAATGACATAACAGAGGGTATCCATCAAGAGATAATAGGTCGTAAAATCCTGCCACCGGCCGTGGCCGTAATGCTGTGAGCAACTTGGTCAACGGATAGAAGAATAACAAAATTTAGGGGGAATTACCAGGGTCAGCTGGGTCAAGACCGAAGTAAGGGGTTGCGCGACGTCCTTCGCCCTAGGTGACCAAGCAGTACCGATTGTCAACACGAAGTGTAACAGCCTGGCCAGGAAGGTTATCTTCGAAGTGGTAGAAAGTTTGTCCAGTTCCTTGTTTTGTTCTGCAAGGAGGACCGTCTTTATTTCTTCCAGTCTACCGCAGATTCGGGGGAGGATCTCATCTTGAATCTGACCATCGATCCTGGGAGGTGTGTTATTTCCGCGGAGCGGTTCAAGCGTCAAAGTGAGCAACCGGAGGATATCTCCCGCTCTGGTGATAACGTTGGTCGGTCCCGTTTCTCTCAAGACTGGCGCACCAAGGCCGAGGATCCTTACAACATGCTTTATGCCGTCATTGAGGAACTGGTTGGAAGCGTTAGCTTGGGATAAATGAGGGTGCAAGAAGTGGGGTACCTTCCCCGCTACCTCGGCGCCAGCGCACTGTACAATGGTTGCGACAAAACTCGCCTCGTCCCGTGTGAAAGAGTGGCTGAAGATTTGGTCCGTCAACTGATTGAGACTTGCGGATGCTGCGTTCCGTGTGTTACCCCGAGACAGGTCCTCTCCCAAGTGGCGCAAAGCAAACTGGAGTTCAATCTCTGTCGCCGCTCGCTTCCAGGGACTTAACAGAGACGAGAGAGGCTTCCATTGGGATGCGGAGGCCGGTGTCGATGACATCGCTAGGACACGAAAGTCAGCAGGAGTCTCAGGGCGGGGAGAGATTTGACCGACTTGGGGAACCATCATCTAGCGCTAGTCGCAACGCCACCACCAACGATTCGCGTAAATAACCGGGCGATCCATCCGTTTCCAACGGCCGCTCGAACACAGTCCGCACTAGGTCGAGGTCGCGGTACACCGCTTGTTTGAAGTCGTGGCGTTGACAGAGTCTCGAGCGTAGAACGCTTATCCTTGTCCGGATCGCGTCCGATAAGTGGGAGTTGTGTTCCAGAAGAACGAGAGTCGGGATAGCCGCGACGAGCGAAGGAAAGTGCTCCCGGGAGAAAACTCTCCTCCTACGAGTCACGATCCGTTGAAGACTCATGAGGTTATCCACGCGGATATCTTGATCGTCTTCAGAGGTGACCTGGTCACGGAGAAGCAGTAGTTCGAAGAGACTGGTGGCTGGAGAAAGGTAGGTCGAAATTGTTTCCGCGTCCTCCTGATTAACCACCGAAGCCGCTGTGCTCCACCCAGGGTAAATGAATCCCTGCAGAAGTGTAATCGTTGAAACAGCGTCCGTGACAACAAGGTTCACCAAAGTGGGCACGAAAATAAGCCACACGTCCCGATGAAGGGTATGGAGCTCAGTTGTCCCCGGGCCGAGGAACCACCTCAGAACGTGGTCATCTAGGCCGTGGGGAAGCCGCTGGTCGACGCCGGACAGAAGATCCGCATAACGTTGTGCGTAGGTCCTGCAAACTGCAGGATTGAAGTTGAGGGTCGAGATTTGTCGGAGGCTGGCTATGGTGTTGTCCCAGACCTTTGAAGACCACTCTTCCGATGTTCGATACTTGTACCAGAGAGTATTCGCGAGCTGTACTGGTGCCTTTCCGTCCGTATCCTGGGCAAGTAAGAGGATTTCTGGTAAAACATCAGGCACGGCTACGGCTGGCTCGTTCGAGGGGTAAAGTCTCTGAGGGATGGTCAGTGGGAATCAAGGGGGCCTAGAAATTGCGTACCTGGGACAGCGCCAAGGATTCCTCCATCACGTCCTGACGATCGTTTGCGCTCAGGTAGCGCTCACAATCCAACTCTAACAGGAGTTCCGCCAGCGGTCGGGAATGGATCCCATTCGCAGCGAAGGTCTGATGCGCGGTATGCAATGCCTCCACTACTGTCTCTACAACTCCCATACAGCCCCATATGAGCCTGTACCTTCGCAGAGTGTCCAGTATCACCACGAGTTGGTCAGTTTGGGTAGTGTACCTGAGCAGGAGTAGCGACAGCTAGAAACAGCATGAGCTCGTGCGTAACATACTCGCGTCACTGCTAACTTACATCTAACACAAGTTCGTAACACCGAACGGCCGAAATCAATTCAACCGAGGTACAGTACACACAAAGGACGCCTTCCACCTCGGGTGTATCCTTAACCCCGTTTCCAGAGTTACTACAGGAGGGTCAGACACGCGAAAACGAGAGGAGGGGAGGGAGCCCGACTCACTCGGTGATATGTTTCCGAAGGATCGGGTGAAGCCAGACCTTCAACATCTTAAACTGTTCGTGACATGTCGCCGAAAGGAGGGTCGGGCACGATGCGCGAAGGTCTGGGACACCGCTCGATGACCCTCCGAACACCTGCGGAAGCATAGCGCGGACCTCTTTCCGAATCTGCCTCTCATCAAGATCTTCCATCGTTTCGCGAGCACGAGCACCAAACAGAAGTGTTCTCCTTTCTTTGGTCATGGAAGTAGGGGCGTTATCGACGTATACCCACATCAGGAGGTTGTAATGTCGAAGATCTCCCTACGTCATCAAGTGAGCAAAGATCAAAATTCGCTATCAGACACTTACAGCTTGGGTCCCAAGACCAACGTCCCCTCTCGCGATCAGCCTCTGCACATACTGACCGTACGAAAACAATTGCAGTTTGATCAGTTGCCCGAGAAGCGGGGCGACCGTACGCCGATTCTCCAGTTCGCCGACGATCTTGGAAGTGTCTAGCCACTCGAACAGACGCATATGGAAAAGCGCATCACCACGGAGACACGATGGATCCCTCAGGGCAAGTTGTTCATCCAATTTCTCCTTGGATTGGCGAAGGACGTTAGCCACGGCATAAATGCGGTGGTCTCCATACTGAAGTGGGGTGACACTCCAGTCCAACAGGACGTAAGCACGGTCCCAGAAGAGGTCACTGGTGAAATCTGTTTCTCCGTTACTGTCTAACAGGATGTTCATGGATTCCAGGGACGTTTGGGGCGTGATTGCGTTCATTGTCTGGAGGTGGCCAAGTCCATCACTGATAACTGTAGTTACAGATGGGAACGGACCTTAACGTCCATAATGGACCAATCGGACTTGGCTACGTCCAGCGAGGGAATATTACGAAATAACATCGCCTCGCAGCGAGATTTTATGTCCGCCAGGTTTCGATGCAGGGTACCCTTGGCGAAGCAGATTTGTTCGGCTATCACAGCGGAATCGGGGACGTTACCATCCTCTGACATGATTTCGCAGATGAGGACAGAATGGGTGTCCCATATCCGAGGACTAACGAACGCGTCGGAAAACGCGAGGCACACACGCTACACGTATCCGGTCAGTTAAGGTACCCAGTTATACCCGAATCCGTTGAGACCGACCTTCAACGATGTCCTCAAGATAGAATCAGTATTCGGCAAAATGGACCTGGACTGAGCCGTAGCAATCTACTCAAAAACGAAAGTCAACAAAAAAAATATGCGCACAGAAGGATGACAATACCTCTGACACCTTACCCAGACACGCGTCAACAAAGGGTCGGGTTATACTCCTCGTGACAAGCATGCCATCAAGGTACTCATTCACCAGCCGCGCTATGAACCCAAGTTGAGCGAGATTACAAGTCGCCAGCTGCTGAACAAGCCAAACCAAAAAGGTTCTATTGTCCACCAGCCCTTCGTCGTAAAAGGCGCGAAGGAGGTTGAGGCTAATTTCGGGTGTCTAAGTTCTAGTTGCCAAGCGTCCGTTCCGTACTTAACACACACCTGTATGAAAAGCGACCCACCCATCGCTCACGCGACTCGGGGTCGGAAAGCACGCCCTTGAATGTCATCTTGATGTTTATCCCCGGTCGGGGTGCGCTCGGTAACCCGATCTCCATGAGCTGCTTCTTCAAATACGTTGTAACCACGTTCGCCCACTCGACGCCGTACTGAGTGGGATTGTAGGTACTCTTGTTTCGCAACCCCGCCTGGTGATGCGTATTCAACAAATGGGTGAATTCAAGCACGAGGTACCGCACCGTTTCATTGCTTCCGAAAACCCGAACGAACCACACAGCCCGAGAGATTTCCACCTTGTTCGTATGCAAGAGGTCCAAAAGGTCGTGACCTTTTGCACCATGCGGGATATTCTTCCCGAGTTTATAGAGTGGTATCTCGGGATTCGCAAGGTCCGTAAACCATGTTTGTCGCTTAGCCTCGTTCAAGGTCGCTCGTGCAGGTAATTTGAATGTCGAGGGACTAGGGTCATCGAACAGCAAAGGTGAAATTAGTTAGGCGGATGTTTTGTCGAATGATTACTTACGGTATAGTAGGGATACTTTCGGTACGACGAGCGAAGACCAGAGAGAACATATTCTCGAGTTCCGACACGACACCATCTCTGAACGCATTGGCGATCATATCCTTCGCACTCCACGTCTCTGCCTGTGTAATGTTCAACACCCTTTAGTCCGACGTTATCCACACAACGTCCTACCAAAGGATTCACCGACCGATGCTGAGGGAATAGCTATCCCATTCTTAACGTTCGAATGGGAAAGAATGTCTTCTTCTTGACCGGGACGTGGCGGTTGAAAGCCATGGAAACCTGCGATCCCGTTCACGGTGACGGTCGAGTGAATAGATCGAATGGCTGAAGCGCAACGGGATGAAACTGACCAAGGTCAGCATGCGAGTGAATCTTCGGCAGCCAGTCGGGCGGCGCAGAACGGTAGAGCTGTAGTGGTTCACTGTCATTGGCAGGGTTATCCGCCATCCTAGGTGATACGTGGCTCTCCGATAACGAGGCGTGTCAGAGCGAGCTCGTGAGGCGCATCATTGGCGCGTGCAAAGAGTTATCGCGGCAGTTTCCCACAGTTACTCTTTCTACGTAGTTGTCTCTTCGGGGATGGTTTTCCCGAGACTTCAACGGAACAACCAAATGTTCCCTACTCCACATTAATACATCCGATACAAAAGTGTTCAGCGGGTTGTCACCACCGCTCTCCAAACATCCTGAGATAACGTCACGACCACGACCACAAGATCATGACGCAAACTGAACAGGGACATGCGTTAATAAGAGGAGTGCGAAGGATTGGCTCAGGTTGGAAGGCACATACCGCGGTCAGGTATGATTCGGCAACCACCCGCGCTCTGGCGTTCAGGCTGAGTTTCATCTCACTGATCTCCTTATCCACCTCCTCCATGAACCTGGAAAAGCAACACTGTCAGTGACAAGCGTAGCTTCGGTAGCAAACCCAACGCAAACTGGATGATAAAGTCCACGATCTTATGTTTCAACATAGTTTCCGAATGGAAATTTGTGATCAAGAACGAGATGTCGTATCCCTACAGACCCATTAGCCACCACAGTAGAAACACGGAAGAGCAACAAACTTCAACGTACCTTGACCGGTTTTCTCCTCAAAACCACAAAACTCTCCGCTCGCTGCATCATGAACCTCGTAAACTTGTGACACAAAATCCTCTCAATCTCATCCGCCTGCTTGATCTTGATGCTGACCCGGATCGAGTTCACCGAGGGTTCGATAAACACCCTTTCATTTTCGTTCCTGGAGATTGTGAGGGGGTTGAGGAGGACTTCCTTTGACGTTCTATGCGTTATGGATTGGTTGGGGCATCGGGATTAGCGGACAATTCGTCAGGGTATCGTCGTTAGAATCGTACCCGCATTCGACTTCTGGCTTGTTATGACGTTCTACCACCTGGATTGCACATATTAGCGTGTTGGATGTGGCGACAGGGTTCGTGTTTTACCTGCGATGAGAAGTTCTCCAGAGTCAGCGCCGCAGTGAGCGTTGACCTCACAGCAGCGAGATACGGTCTCAAGACGTTAGACTGCGAACGTCCAAATCAACATTTGTCGATTCTTCGACTGTTTGAGAATTAAACATGCCATGATGAGCGCAACGGGCAGGTAAAATATTGGGAAGGAAGATGAGACAAGCGGAAATCGTTGCGTGTGAAATCTATCATGAAACAGCGCGAGGCACCCGAAGTCATACGATCGCTGTCTAAGTTATAAACAACTACTGTTGTCCGTCTGGTTTTAGTGAACTACGACCAGCCCGGAGAATCTCGTCCGTGGATAGCAGGTTAACGGCGATAACAGAACTAGATGAGGGGGTTAGGCGGTAACTGCGTCTAGGAGTGACCACCTTACCATGAGTGTAACATTTGCCGCTTCACCCGGTAGTTATCCCAGATGCCCTCAACCGTTGGGTCGAAAGGTTCTCCGGACTGCAAGTCCAGACCGACTGTATTACCCTCTCCTTGCTCATCCTGGAATCGTGTTAATTCCGTTGGCACGACTCAAATATAGGGCACCTTACCTGAAGGGCAACAACGACATCCTGGACGTCAAACCCTCCATTCTGAGCAAGGGTTTTCGGGATCACGAGAAGGGCATCGGCGAACGCTTGAACACCCATCTTTACCCTTCCCTTTGCCGATAATTTAACGGGGCCGCTGAGGTGAGCCGCACAGGCAACCTCAAAGGCGCCTGCACCAGGGATCAAGGCATCGTCTTCCAAAGCATTTTTCACAGCCCGCAAGCCATCGCGGAGGGCGTCTTGGATTTGTTGGATCGTATACGAGTTGGGACCTTTGATGAGGAGGGTTACACTCTTCGGGTCCTTTACATCTTCCACAAAGGTATACTTTTCCTCCCCCAAGGTGTGTTCGTACACAGTACCCGCCCAGCCCAGGACGTCAGGGGTGAGGTCGTCGACAGAATTCTGGGCCACACCGCCGCAGACGAGCTGAAGGCGCTCCATGTTTCGCCGTTTCGCACGACGGAGGGCCGTAATCCCGTTCTTCGCAAGGATGTCTAGGCTCAAGGGATCGATACCCTTTTGGTTGATCACCACGAAATTCTTCTTTTTCTCCGTGCTGTCGACAGCCTGATCGCAAACAAGGTTTTTCAGATCCACAATCTTCTTGCATTTGGCGTCAGTGAACTTTCGTTCCGACTCGACGAGTTTTTCCCTCTGTTCCGCAGAGGAATAGAAGAAGCCGGAGTTAACCTCTCTGTAACAGAAAAAAAATTGTCAGGTCGTAGGATGACCCCTGGTTACGGAAAGGGGACCAACGTCTTCTCATACTCCAAACTGACGTTCAGAGTCAATATGTAAGCATTTTCGAGCCGTTTTGGCATATCCGGGTGTCGGGCGCCGTGGTCGAGCACCAACCCCCGAACGAGCTGGGTTTCTGACGCCGTCCGATGTTGCATTTTCATGATCTCGACCATATGAAGGTCAATGGGCTCTTTCCATTCTTGCGACTCTGCAGTGATTCAATGAGCGGGAGGCTTCGTACATGTGATGAACACAACCTTCTGACTGGGTGGGCCGGATCGTCAGAACTGCATCAACCACGTCTGCAGCAAGTTGTTTGGCGAGAGCCGGATTGAGTTTTGTCGCCAGAGATGTGTTGGCAACGTTGATCAGGGTGGCACGGTCCAACGTAACAGGTTTTTTGAAGTCATCCAGAAACTTGGAATAACGTGCGTCATTTCACGGAGCTGTCCAGCCAAATCCCAGTGACCGCACCTTCAAAGCTTCCTTCTTCGCCAGATCAAACCCTCCGGCGATCACGGAAGGGTGAACACCTTCTGAAATGTATCGATCCGCCTGCTTGAGCAACTCTCCGACTAATAGCACCACCGACGTAGTCCCGTCTCCTACTTGATCGTCTTGAGAAACAGCAGTTCGGGCGATCATCGCCGCAGTCGGATTCTGGATTTGCATCTCAGATAACAGAACCTTTCCGTCCTTGGTCATTTTGATCTGTCCAGCACCATCGACCAACATCTTCAGAGTCCCTCTCGGGCCTAGATTCGGCAGTGAAGTTGAGGTGTTCCCGAGTGATGGTGGTGGTGCGTACCGAGGTTCCCTTTGACTACATTGGCGAGACCCATCGCTCCAGTAATGTTCACCTGGGTAAACCGGTGATCAGGACGAGAAGATGCGATATAGGCTGGTTTTCGTACGAACCTGAAGAGCAGCTGCTCGTCGGACACTCTCTGCTTTAGGATTAATTAGCTCGATGCTGGACGCCATAGTGGTCAATGAACAAGCTTCGACGCTCGAAAGAAAGTAAAGTTGTCAATCGGGAACGTGACGCGCACTTGTCACACGGGCTTCAGACTCTCGGTAGGGATATTCAAGGAGCACCGACAGCCATGTTCAACTACAGTGAAAAACTATATAATGGATTACACTGTACGATTGCAACATGGCAGCGGTCTGGAAAGGGAATGTAGTAAAGAACGACAACTCGGATGACACTTAATGAGCTACTATCTTAAGGAGTCCAATGAGCGACTTGAGGTTGTACTTAAGGATGCATGGGACAAGGTCAAGAACAAGTTTGAGGACTGCCTCAATGACACCGGACAACACCCCGTCAACGAGTTTAAGGACGCAGGACAGCAACTCGACAAGGATGTCGACGACTTCGCACAAAAGAGGAAGAACCACATCCTTCACAGAAATGGTAACGAGGCCGAGCACACATTGAAGGAATTCCAATACAACCTGGTCGATCCATTGGGTCAGGCTGGAATACTGAGGAACAGAAAGAATGTACCCACCCTGATTAAAGCAGCGATGAGTTTAGCAACCCCCCCGCAGTCCAAGAGTCCACCAGTAGCAACGCTTTTCAGGACGATCTTGATATCGACACCAACGAGTGCCTTGACTGACTCGATCGTGGTTACAAGGATTTTCTTAACATCTACGACGGCGGAGATGGCAACTTTCACATCAAGTTCGACTTTGACGGTGGCTGAGCAGGCGTTATGTCAGCAACAGGTGGCATACGAATCGGAAAACAAGAAGGCTCTCACAGATTTCCTTCACGATCTGGGAAATCTCGTGAGTAGCGCCAGTGAGGATGGACTCCAAACACGGGGTGTCCTCAGCGGGAGCCTTGGTGTCGCGCGTTTGGATGCTACCTTCCCCACCGCCATATCCTCCGGCTTTTGCGTAAAACGGGGCCGGGGCTGCAGAGCAGAAGAGGCCAAAGCCGAGGGAGACGAGTGCGAAGAGAGCGAAAGAGCGCATGGTGAATAGGTAATGAATGTGGGGAAAGAGAGTGACTGTTCTGGTAGGAGACGGAGAGAGAACTAGCAAATAGATGCTGGTGAAGGAAAATGTCTCTCGACAAGGATGGGATTTTATAGCAGCTTGAGGCTGAGCAATTCCTGACGCCTCATGTCCGTGAAACTCCGTGAAACCTGGTCGGAGTGGGACACTGACGTGTACACGAAAGAGAAGCCCTCGAACCGAAACTAGAAGATGATGGGGTGGAGAAACAACGCCCCAAATCGAGACGGCGACACAAAGGCCACTGGGCAGGATCGACCCGTTCTTGCGCAAAGAAGCTTGGAGTGATGCTGATGGAAGCGTTGCAGACAGTGCGGGAGGGTCAACCCGTCCCAAAAAGGATTACGGCGTGTCTTGGGTTGAATGGAAAGCGATCCAAGTGGAGCATCTGGTGACGGGCGTCGCGCATGGGAAGCATCCGTAGATCCTTCTCGCGGATTCGCGTCGTTTGGGACGCGGACGCGGTGTCTGGGAACGAAGAACAATGCCACGGCCCGGAGCGGACAAAGCCATCAGAAAGTGGAGCACTCCATTCCCCGATCGGTGTTTGGACCGCCGAGGTGAACAAACATGGTCTGTGCGCGGAATGGCGGGATACATAAACGTCGGAAAGATGTTTTTTGATTTCTTTACCACTCTGGCCTTTTGGCTTAGATCAAGTGTAGTATCTGTTCTTAATAGTTTAACCACTATTATGAAGGCACCGCCTTCATTATTGGTTATCTAATTTTTGCAGCCCTTGTTCCTCGAGCTCTGCTTGCAACTCGGGGACGCGATGACCTTGCTGTTGCACTACTGGCTTGCGTCGTCGGGGGATCTCTCTCTTCTCTTTCTCATTCTTCTCAATGTTGTCAATCGGCAACATTTGGAACTTGGGAAACAGAATCAGATTGCTTGCACACGCCTCTGTAGTTGTCGACTCCGATTTAATATATCTCAGTTTACGGCTCCTTGTTTCCATGTTTCGTTTTCTGAAAATCGCTTGAGGTTGTGGAAAGTTAATGATTGGCACATCAAAATGTCTAACGTCAAAGAAGCTTCTACAGATCCTGTTTGCCGGTGTCAATACGCCATCTTCTCACCTGGATGTATTAAGCGGCTGGCAGGGTGGGAACCCGTGTCCGGTATCGAACACAGTCGATACCTCTATGTACCCGCAATCCGACCGCCGGAACGAAAGAAAACTATACAGGCCTACTCGGTGGAGTCTCGAGATCTCAAACGTGGGGCAGATTCATATAGTGATTGAATATCGAATGACGACACCCGGCGGCGTTGTCTTCAAAATGAGGGATACCCGAACCAGATGAGGTTGTCCGTGAAATCGAGGGAAGTTAATAAACCAGGTAGATTGAACATTCGGACGTTTGACGATTTGTCGACCTCACGCACGAACACGCAAGGAGATAGTTCCAAGGCACCTACGTTTGTGCGGCGCTTTCGCCCCGAAAGCAAAAAGAACGAAGAAAACAGGTCCAGATGGATACACAAGATTGCGAAATAATTGGGGAAGGAGCGTGACGAAGAAGGAAGACGGTACCCGTCTGCTCTCTAATCGCTATATCACAAAAGCAAGATCCGGGGGGGGGGGGGCAAGAGAGGCGAAAGAACAGGGAGAGGAAACCATTATAATGAGATTCAGACTAGGGGAGGGAGAGAGAGGAGAGTGAATGTGTGCGACAGTGATTGCGGGGTGAAGATCGAGGAGATTGCGGGTGGAGAGGAGACGAAATGCAGGAGGAAACGTCGATGGAAGTGTGATAAATGAACACAACGGGGTAAAGGTCCAACCACGACTATGGTGGGTATACATGAGACAACGACGCAGAGAAATTGTGAACTGGAAAGCATGCCAAAAGTGGGTCGAGAGGGAAAGGGACACAGTTCATCATATCCGTGATCCAGGATCGAGAGGACCCAATGGACCATATTCCCTTATATCCACCCTCCCTCCGCTCCGTTTCTTCACATGGCCCTTCCACTCCGCGACGCCCGAGCTGATAGCCTCGACATTTCTTGGGGTGCTTGGTGATGTGGGAGATTGTCCACGTGAAAGAGCTGTATACCCGTTCGAGTGTTTCACGGGAATGTCATGCAGTTGGTGTCGGTCATGGTGTCGCGGTGCGAGTCTAGTCGTTGAGCCATTTGGTGAAAGCCCTTCATCGAATCCCACCTCGAGCATTGCCTCCAGTTGGTCTCCGGCCAGCGTTTCTCCGGAGGCGTTCACGTGTCTCGTATGAAGTGCCAAAGGTGGTGGGGGATATGAAGGGTTATGCTCGTTGTAGCCGCCAATCTGCGTACCCCAATGATCGTCCTCCGAAGAAGTGACGGACATTGTGTCGGAACCATCGTAACTCTTCACCTCGTGTCGAGTGCTGAGGTATCCTTCGCCGGACTGGTATCCAGCGGGATGCATTCTCTCGAACTCTCTCCTCCTCTTCTCCTCTCGCCTGAGCTTGCGCAGTCGTGAACGCTCCCAATCTTCCCATCTTCGCAAAGGAACGTTGACGGGTTGGACGACTGCCGGACCATCACCATGTGCTTCTCCTTTGGCTTCGCCTTCAACTTTCCTGTCGATGGCAGGTGTTAGTGTCCGCAGGAAAATCGCACTCAGACCGCTCACCTCGTCTCTCCCCAGGAGAAATCATCGAAATGCCAAAACGCATATACAGGGAGAATCAAATTCCAGACGGGTAACGCCAGGAGGTAGATCAACATCCAGAACACATAAACAACCTTCCTCGTGGTAATCAAGATGAGAACGGCCGGTAAACCCAACACCGCCCCGAGTAAAAGTACTGGAATCGCCTCCTCAAAGGACCCGGGAGGACTCAGGATAACTCCCACAATCAAAACGTACGTCAGAACGATGGCAATGGGCAGGACAACGGTTCCGAGAAGGTCCATGAACACGACGAATTGCATGCTGAAGCAGAAAGTACCGCAGAGATTCCGAACGAGAACGAGCTCCATGAGGTTGTGGATGGTTGAGTTGATCCAACGACGGCGTTGTGAAAGGAGCACCGCGAAAGTGTCAGGGACGACGGTCCTACACTTCGCTTGTGGAAGGAACATCATCTTGCGGTTGGGGAACGTCCGGATCAAAATCGTGGTCAGGAATCGGTCCTCTCCAAGAAGAAGTAAGTTCTTCTGGTGAAGGGTGACGACGTCACTTTGGCTGTACTCCTTGACGATCTCGGGTTTGATGATGAGCGGAATCCAGTCGTCGCCAGTGAGCTTCCTGGCTTTGAGCCGGAACATCGAGAAACACCCTGGCAAACACGAAACGCCACCAAATACGGATTCGAATGCTTTGGCCATGTGATGGGAGATGAAATACTCGAAGACCTGGATTGCCGTCACCCATGACTGTCGCTTATTTGCAATCCTCGTTTCGCCGCAAACCCCCATGATCATCTGGTCGTTGTGCATACAATTGACCAGGTGTTTTAGCGATTCAGGGTAAACCTTGGTATCAGCATCGACCTGAAGCCTTGTCAGCAACTGGCCACACCCAATGTGCACTTCGGGCTCACCATAAGGCAGACCTCGAAAAAGTCAGGGGTGACACCCGTGAGGATATGAATCTTCCGGAACAGGTCGAAATCCAGGGGGCTCATGCGGTCGTTATAGGTGACACGTGAGAAGAAGTTCATCAGAATGAGTTGACTATCCCGCTTTCCTCGATTGCCGGGCTTCTTATCGGTTGCGGCTTCCTTTTCGGTCCCACACTTCACCACGATGACCGTTGGGGTCTTACGGCCAGCAATGGCTGCAAGAGCGTTAGGACACAGCTTCAGGAAGCAGATGTGGGATGGAATACGCACTATAGTGACCGGCATATACCATAGCTCTGTTCTCAGCCTTCGCGCTAGACCCGACCGCCTCATACGCCATTGGTATTGGATTCCCGAACCGCGGATCGGGCTCCAACAAACTGACACAAGTGTCTGGCGTGCTCCGCTTCTCACCGGCGCCGGTGATCATGCCATCCGCCACGACGAACAAAAGTTTGCGAGAGTCGGAGTAATGGGTTGTCGAAATGGAATCAAGTGTTGTGCGGAGTGAGTCCTCGCCTTCCGAATAGCAGGTGACCAAGCAGACAGCAAACAGCTCCGCTCCAATCTGAGCGAGGCTCACGACCGAAGCGGGAGCTTCGGAATGGACCAAGGTCGAACCGGACCCGGTGGAGCGAGCAGACTTAGGGGCGCCTTTCTGCAGCTTCTTCTGTCCCCCACCTGCCCAGGGAGCTTGACCGTTGACATTGTCGATGGAGATATTGGCACCCTCTGGCATGACGCTTGGGCTGATCACGGACTTGTTCAGCTGGGAAGAGCTGACATTGCCAGCGAGTCGTGCGGAGAGGAACCAATTGAAGATGCAAGCCATGACGAAACGGATCATGATCAGGCCGAGAATGACGATGAGACCGGCATAAAGGACCAGCTGGGAAATGAAGCAGCCTGGCGTGATTTTGTCGATATTGCCAGCGTGGTAACGTTGGGTGAGGCAACGAACTGCAGACTTGAGATCATTACGACTGTAAAAGATGAGGGTTCCATCTTTCCCGTTCTTTGGATCGCCGGAAAGGACGGTGCGGAGTGCAGTGTCGAGATTATCACCCCGGATGGCGGATTTGTGGGCAGTCATGTAAGGTGTCATGTTGAGGACGGTGCCATCGATTACGAGGTAATCGGTGAGTTTTGCGACTTGGTCCCAATCGTATCCGGCTCGTAGGGTGGTGTTTCGCAGACCAAGAGAGGTCATAGTCTGTGCATTGAGGGCGCCAAGTTCACAATCTGTGGCGGTTTCGCATGGGTCATCGGTCGCAGCGCGGAAGGTGAGGCCAGTACACGCGGTATAGAAGTTGGCGGGTCGTTGAAAATGATTGGAAATGTCCTGTCCGGAAAGTCTTGTAGAGAGCGCTTGAATATCTGCGTTGCTGGACTGGGTTGAATTGAAAATGAAACCTCCAATGGCCACGAAACCGGGGGTAGTGCCGACACTGACGAACCGAGCGGCGGTTCCATCGGTGTTTTGCGGACAAAACACATTCTGGAGTCCGACTGTGATGAAACCCACTGTCCCACAGAGACAGATGACGATGAGGCAGAGGGTTATCTTTTCTCGCCATGCTTGCTGTTTCTGCTTGTCGTTAAGACCGCCGAGAGAGCTGAGGAGGACGCCTGGGGCCCAGAAGGTGACAATGCGAGAAAAAATCTTCCAAGGGTCGAAGCCACCTGAAGTGACAGGGTCGGCTCCGCTAACACCGACTGGTTGTGGAGTGATGAGGGGGACGGGGGCGACGCTTCGTTCTGGTCTGGTGAGTGTCTTTGCTCTGCGTACGGTGGCTTGGGAGGCTAGTTGGGTGGGTCGTCGGGTCGTTGGTATTGGGACATCTGAAGCTTCGACCTTGAGTGGGTAGTTTGGGGCCATGAGAAAGGGAGAGTAAAATACCGCTGGTCTTTCTGCTACGAGAGAAGACCAGAAGCCGTGGAAAGAAGGAAAGAACGGACGTCGAAAACGACACGGTGGGGAGGAAAGGACGGGCGGGTTGTTTGGTCGACGTCGACGTCGAGGCGAGGACGGAAAGTGGGATGTTACCAAGCGCGCGCAAAACAATGATGGTAACCTCGGGAGTATGTGAACTTATGTCCTTCTCCGCCTCGTCCCATGAACGCCTTGCCCTCCAGGTAATTTTAGAATATTCTCGAATATATTCTGGAGCCCTTTTTGACTCTAAACCGACCCACAGCTGGCGCATTTTGCGTCCCAACACCAACAGAGCGAGTATAACTGCCTCAAGTTCGGACCAAATGGTATCACGATTTGTTATTGCCCCCACGCAGTGCGTTGATATCACCGTTTGTCCTCAGGTGCGGTTGTGGCCTACGTCCCAATGTCGCTACACATACCAGACCATGTAAAGTCCATAAGAGCCCACCAAGAATCCCTCGCCGACATTCAGGCATGGTGGCTCGCCGCGAATCGGGCTTCCCCGATGACGCCCTCCATGGAGTGCCCGCAACTATGCGTTGTGCCGCAAAGCAGGAACCTCGCCCAGGAAATCTCTGCGGCTATGGGGGAAACGCTCCCCAACAACAACAACGCGTTTGCGACGAGTAATCTCATCAAAACCTCGGAGAGTCACCCCATCAAGTAAGTGACGGGAAGGCGGAATACCCGTCCCCCCGCCATACTGATGGTTATTACCCCCGTTCCAGTACCTCTGCCATCATCACTCCCGAGCTTTTGCCCGTAATCTCCTCGCACCTTGTACGAAACCCAAACCCATACCCGATCCTTCACGAACTCCCGTCCTCGTTCCGCCTTCACCGCTTCAACCGAAGCCCTTCGTTTACAAATCTCTCTCCGCCCCCGATACCACGCCAGATCTCGGACGAAACGCCAGCCCCCTCTCCTCAGGCCGGACCGCGGAACGGGGTCTCAGTTTTGCAGGCCCTCCAACTTGCTATGAGCACCGGGATCACGGAGAGAGGTCGGCACTTACCCTTGCGAGTTCCCACTCCTTCGGGGCTAAAAGCGACACCTGCTCTTAATGACCGGGTTATTGCGCTTGAAACAACGCAGTCAGTAATCGGCAATATGCTGCTATCTTCTTGCCCCGGCAAAAAGGGTACGTTGCTCAGCTAGGTTTCCTCTTTCATTGGCTGACATCATTCCCCCGCGTTGCAGTCAGGCTCACAGGGCCCGTAAATGGTCGAGTAGGGGTCTGTCGTGATCTATCTCGAGACTTGGAACGAGTGAGGACGCTCGGTGTTGGGTGTATTGTCTGGTATTTTCCCATTTTTCCGAAAACTTATCACTATCTAAGACAAGACCGCCGTATAGCTGTTTAGATGATACAGAACTGACATACTTGGGTGTCAGTTGGTCAGAATATGCCAGCATTGCAGACGAAAACGGCATAGACGTCTTAAGGTCAGACCCCCCCCCATTTCTATCCCATCACCTTCACTGACAGTTTCATTCCAGGATACCACTACCAGAGGGACTTACTCCCTTGGATGCCGCCTCATTCGACATCCATATGACGCGATTAATCAACGACTACACGTTAAAAGGCATAAACGTCTTATGTCACTGTAGGGGCGGCGTCGGCCGCGCAGGTCTAGTTGCCTGTTGCTGGATGCTCAAAATGGGACTCTGCGGTTGGCTCGAGGGGGAACCAGAACCCATTTCTCCAGGGGGCACAACCCCTTCGACCGATGGTAGTGAAACGGACACCGACACTGAGGAGAGCCAACCGATCCGAGCCGACACAATTCAGATGGTCGAACGCGTCATCTCCGTCGTACGAAGACGCCGAAGCGTGAAGGCTATCGAGAGTTTTGAGCAGGTCTTGTTTTTGGCCGAGTTCGTTGAATACCTGAGAGGTCGTGGGAGAGACCAGGATTCCGAGTCCGAGTAAATGTTATTCCCGATTTATGTTCACTATACCAGTGGCAGGCGTGGTTTCCCTGTTGTTCTACAGTAGTTGTTGTCGTATAGTCACTTCCTTACATAATGGCAGACGTTTACTGGTGGTGAACCTTCACGACCAACGGGCTCGTTGTGATGTTGGTAAGGATGAAATTACCGGATTATTACGGTACATGCATGCATACAAGCGACTGACGTCGGTGATCACTTGACAACTACGGTTCTCTGGTAAGTGTAGGCAATAAAGGAGATATACGGAGTTTCGGCTCACGACTTAGTCATCCTTGTCCTGTATCGGGACAGCCACGGTCTGAGGTAAGCTTAAGGAAGGGAGCTGGGTAAGGCCGAACGCGGCAAGACCGAGAACTGAGTGAGAAAGGAAAAAAAAACGAGACGTCAGCCCTGTATTTGTAAGACACGAGAAGAACGACAACGTACGGAACCCAGTGAGTTTCTCGAACGGCGTGTGGAAGTAAATCGCAGTCGTATAGGTCGCGAACACCCATATCGTGATCAGAACCACATTCGCGGTCACGGCCAAATTATGCACCGCGGTCCACAGGGTGGTGGACTTCAACGAATGAGTGATCTGATCAGCCAAGAAGAGGGTCGACATGGTGAGGAGGAAGATGTGTCCTGACACGTCATGCCCCCTGCGCAGTCTCGGACGGGCTGACCAAGGACCTGCCGTCGTGAAGTCGGTGGTAAGTGAGGTGAAGAGGGTTGGGTGGGTTGCAGGGGAGATTGAGGATTTAGTGTAACAGTATTCTAAGGGGACGTCGATAACCTCCCCAGATGCGGGGATCGTCACCACACATTGACCTCCCGAAGCCACGACCACCCGTTCGATCAGCGGAGGACCAAAGAACCACCCCGTGAACGCGAGCCAGGCGAGTGTGACGACCACGTATTGGAGTAACCGATTCCACGACCTGGAACGTGCTGGGCTAGTCGCATACAACACCGCAAAAGCGCCAGAAGTCCATCCCCACGCCTGCTTGATGAATACGGTGTTAAGTAGATTGGACTTGTTCGCGAAGTAATCGGTGGATTGTAGAGGGTGGGGAAGGTATGCGAGGAGAGGGTTCGAGGTGTCGAGGTAGGTCGAATTGAGGACAGAGTAGAGTGTCCCAACCGAGAGCACAAAGCTGATGATACCGAGGGCAATCTTGGCTGGACTGGGGGGCATTGTGGACATGGTGTGGACGGAAGACGCGCAGAGTGATGACGTAGCGGGCGCAATAAACCACGCGGACACGAAAACGAGCGTCTGTATGCAATAAGTCTAAATTTAATTCTCCTTGGAACCTCGAAGTATCTCGTCCAACCCTTCATCTAAAATCCAGAAATCGTCCCGGGTCTCCTCCCCCTGAGTCGCATGGCCGGCGGACTTGTTGAATATGTCTAGACACGAACCCCGTAGCTTCTGTTCGGTCCGGTCTAATCTCTCCTTCTCCTCGCTATGCTGCCAGTACATCTTATCAACCACCATCCGCACCACATGCCGTACGACCAGGAATGCGTGACTGGCAGTCAGCCCAATCAAGAGGCACGTCTTGAAGTCTGCCTCCTTATAGCTCGCCATACCGATGTGTACAAAGTCGGGATGATACAAACAGACCAGAACTGTGTTCACCACAGCCGCCACCCAGGCGATCCCTCTGATGCAATCCATCCATGCGCCTATCGATTCCACCCGCACAGGGATCGGTTTCCGCAGGTGGATGGTGAGTTTGAACGCATCTGAGGGGCCCTCTAGCCAGTTGTTGAGACAAGCCATAGCTGAATGAAACATTTCTGGTCACCTTACTGTTGGCTGAAATTGGAGGAAGTACTCACCTGGTGCAAGTGGCCATATACTCGACCAGATGGCAATGTAGCCAAACTGAGTCACCATCTCGCAATAGTCGTCGAAAACGTCATAGTCCAGCCGTGTGGAGACTTCTTCCTTGACACGGTCCAACAGCTTCTCTTCCTGGGTGGCCGGTCGATCGCCAGACTGCTTCACCTTGGTCGGAGGGCTGACGCGCGATCGCAACCACCTGATGACGTAGGGCATTCCCAACTCCTGGAACGCATTCGCCAACTGAGCCGTCACAAGGAACGCAAACATCTGCGTTTGCAACCTCGTGCTGTTCAGTCTTGTCGAAGCCTTGAACAGGTCATGCTCCCACAGCAGTTCTTTCTCCTCTCCGACCAGGGAGCTGGTCATTCCCATCAAGTCGAACGCGAAGAGTTGGAGGTGAAGCAAGCCCAGGAGCTCCCGGCCAAACGGCATGTAGATGAACGCAGAAAGGGCGATACCAAAGTACGAGACGATTGTCGACAGTGCAAACCGCTTGATCGTCAGCGAATACGTGTAGGTGTAGGGGGTGTCGCGTCGTTCGAAATCGGTGCTGCGGATAGCAATGAACCGATAAATGCCCAGCACAGTTGGGGCACTCGCGGCGAAGATTATCGCTGGGATGACAGGCTATGACGGTGGCGTCAATTCTTCTGTCCGGGAACCAAAAAAAGAAACTCCGTGCATACCGCAAGCTGGGTCCCTGGGCCCTTGTATAATATTGCCAGAAAGGCTTCCAAGACGAAGATGACCACAGTGATGGCGACCAGGACGCACATGAACGCCAGAAGCACCACAATCGAGACAACCAGGCGCGACAACTTGCCAAAGCCCACTATCCACCACCGCGAAACCTGTGTCTCCGCTATCTGATTCTTAGGTAACCTGTCGAGACCAGAACTTCCATGCGAGCCCCATCGGACGGCCAACTTGCGCTCACACACCGCCCAATATTCCGCAAAGAACGTCGCCCATAAAACGATGACGATCGAGTAGAAAGGCGAATACCGCTTGCCGAGGAAATGGGACGTCGCGCCGAGGACGGCGATCGGTGTCAGGGATTTCGTATACGCGGCAAGGAAGGCGAAATACAATCCGACTTCCTCCCCGTACTAATTGAAGCATTAGACACCCAATCTATCAGCACAACCCGCTCATTTTTGAAGGGGTGAATTCCGGACGTACGTTATCTTTGACGCTGTCGAGTTGGTTCGGCGCGGGGCTACCCTTTGTCAACGAACGAACCCATTCTTGATCAAACTCGGGGTCATGGAGGGGGTGAATCCCAACGACTCGTTTCCATTGGGGGCCCCCGGGAGAAATGCCAAGACCACCAACGGAGGTAGGGTTCGTCAGATAGTCATGCAGTAGTCGTATCCGATAAGATGGGGGGAGATGGATTTGGGACTTTGCCAGCGAGGATATGGTGGCCAAGACGCCCTGTCGAAAGTCCGAAGACCTCCCTCAACCTCAGCGCACCGTAGGAACGTCCCAAACGATCCGAATGCTTACTGTTCTAATCTCGCCAACTGGTTCAATTTAGCCAGAGGAGAATGTACCAATACGATGATTTCTCCGTGCCTTCGTCCGGCCTTTCCAACAGCCTTCAACCCTGAGGATTTCAGCAGCCGAAGCAACTTGGTATACTCCTCTTCTGCATTCCGAGTCTCTTCTCGCAATCGGGTCTTGTTCGAGGATTTTGTAGGAAAGGTAAAGACAATGACGAAATGCACGTGAGAGTGCATGACCGGAGGGTAATTTCGATCATTCCGCCTCTGATCATTACGCGAAAGCAGTTCGCGTCCAATAATATCATGGGGTACAAGCACTGCACAGAACTGGTTATACTTTTTTGCATCGCTCCTCTCAGGGGGCAGTCGTTTGCGGTTTAATTGATAGAGACGAGTTTGACCTCTAGGATTGGAAGGTGTGTCAGGACCGCATCTGCGACAAGGAGATGAAAGAGAAACTGACCAAACTTGAGGGTCGAATTGGGAGGGATGTCAGACATTTTCCTCTTGCCGTAGCCCATGGGAGCAGGGATGGTCAGCTCACGCTCTCCACCAGCCTTCATGCCGACGATGCCGACATCCCAGCCTGGGGGAAAAGTAAGTTCAGGAGAAACGGTTCTATAAAGCAGTATACATACCCTTGATCACTTCACCAGCACCGAGACGGAAAACAAACTACCGGAATATGAGCCTCATTCGCGGTGCAGGTAAGGACGGACTGACCGGTTTGCCCTTGGTGTTCGAGTCAAAAACCTTGCCGTCGGTGAGCTTGCCGATGTACCTCATCTTGATTGACTGGCCCTTCTGAGCTCCCGGTCCACTCCCGGCCTTGACATCCTTAATCTTGATGCCACCATCAAGTTCCTTGACCTCCCCAGAAGCCTTTCCTTCCTTTTTCTTTTCCTTCTTCTCTTTCTTCTCCTCCTTTTTCTCCTCTTTCGTCTCCTTCACGGAACCCTCCTTCGGAATGGCCACACCATTTTCGCCCTTCTGCTTCTTGGCAGCTTTCTTCTCAGCCTTGGTTGGATGTGACGGTTTCTCGTCGACATCCATCTTGGTAGCAGGACGCTTCTTGCCTTTGGGCTCTTCCAAGATTTCTTCGAAACGACTAAACACGCATTAGGTCAGAGGACCGGGATGTAGGGGATAGCACACACCCGCTGTCGTCCTCTGGCTTAAGATCGTCGGAATCAATGCCAGCGAGTTCGGCGGGGTCGATTTCGACGTCGGAGCTCACTTCATCAAGGCGGAAAGCGCCCTCATCGTCACTCTCGTCCTCTTCATCGTTCCAGGGAAGGCTGTTATCCTCTGCGCGATTGATAAATCACTGGACGATACCTCGCCATGAAATAAACGCACTGATGTAGTTTCCAATTATATGGATTGGGCTGCAATGCCGGCGTCGTTAGAACTCGATTCGAATGCAAAGCGAATGTTGCCACTTTTTACCGATCACTTCGAAAACGTACTCGTCCTCATCATCCAGAATGAGGTCTACGGCGGCCTGCTCGATCTAAAAGGGAGAGCGGAGGGTCACGTCACTGCCCAAGGATGGAAAGTCTTGATTTACCTTGCCTGGGGTAAGTGAACCGAGGATGGCCTCTTTGGTGACCATATGACCTTCCTCCCCGTCTTCGGATTCCTCCTCATCGTCTTCGCCTGTGGGGGATGCGGCGAACGCATAGGAAAGCTTCAAGCTGCTGCGGCCGTCCTTGTCCTTGAGCTCAGCACCAAGGGAGAGGCCTTTCACATGGATCTGGATGTCGCGAGGAGCCACAACTGTCTCCTTGGTCCCCGGATTCACGACGACACTCCTGTATCGTCATTTCAGCACCAGACCACGCGTAAGTGCGGAAACAAAACACACACCAAATGGCGATAGCAGTGGTCATTTTTTTGTGCGGGTAAAGGTGAGGTTGAGAAAAAAATTTGAAAAGGCGATCGCGACAGGAAAACTGGGAGGGCACGTGAGCTGAATGCACATGATTACATTTACTTTCTGGGCGCTTGCTTCGGGGAGTACGGGGTAGAGTTCGGGAGGGCTTGACGCTCATGGTAAAACTCCACAAATGTCGATAATTTGAGAGTTAGATAGGGCATGCTTGTTCTCTCGTTGAGCTCTGAGAACATTTGCTCCTCGGCTCACCTGACCTCACGTGGCCGCGGGGGTTGATGAGGCATCACCCGGTCATCGTTCAGTTACAATGGTCGTAAGTATAAACACGCCCCTCCTTCCCCTTTGACGAAATCCAACCCCGCCTCACTATGTCTCAGTACAGGAAGACAAACAACCAGCGGGGAGGCGAAGAGTTCGCCGCCCAGACTCGTGCACGACTGGAGGCGATCAAGACACACCTTGAGACCGCCCCTCGGTCGGGAAAGTTGGAGGGGAAGACATGCGTGATTACAGGTGCGGGGTCGCTTAAGGGAATCGGGTAAGTGCGGTCACCTGTATTCCGCATGTCCCTCACTCGTTTGTAGGAGAGCGACCGCGTTACTCTTCGCTCATGAGAGTGGGTGCCACACTTCGCCGACCCTGCCAGTGCCAACTGCTGATCCGTGTTTCTGGTCCCTGATCCAGGCGCGGCACACCTCTATCTCTTGGATTTCGTACCGGACAATCTCCCAGAATTGAAGGAGACCATTCAAAAGAAATACCCGGATGTCAAGGTGAGGTCTGTGCGGCAGAGTCGGGAAAAGCCAGCTGACTTCCTCAAGGTTACGACCTTGCAAGCGGATGCTGCGGACGAAACCGCCATATCTTCCGTTTGCGAACAGGCGTTAAAGGACGAAGGACGCCTCGATGTTTTTTTTGCCAACGTGAGACGCATCCAGTCTATAGACCATGCCCACAGTGAGCTGATGCACTCCTGACAAGGCGGGTATGGCGTCTGCCACACTCCTGCACGACATAACTTCCGAGGAGTTCATGCAAAGTGTTCGAGTTAACGCCCTCTCGTACGTTTTGCGTGGTAATATTATTACCCAGGGATGGCTAATTGATCATGTTCTCAGTGCCTTCCTTGCCGTCAAGCATGCGTCGTTAGCTATGATGAGGGCGAACCCTGAGGGCGGAAAGCCCTATGGCGGTGGCAGCATCGTGTTGGTTGCCTCTGGTGAGTCCCTATTCTTTCCCCCGAGGACTTCCCTGCTGATGCTGGGGTTCCATTTAGTCGCCGGTATTCGGTCAGGCGCTGGCCCCGTTCATTGTGAGCGACCTGGTTCTCCTTTGCAACTCATGAGTTAACTCGTCCGACAGACAGTGCAAGCAAAGCTGCGTGCGTGTTGACGTTTGTTCCACTGCGCGCTGGACTCTGACGGAGAATCGATTCCAGCGTGAACTCGATCGCTCAGACCAGTTCTTGCCAACTAGCACGCACCGATGTTCGGGTGAACTCACTCTGCCCAGGCATTATCGAGACCAGCATGACGCAGATGCAGTTTGATTACGCTCGTGGGCGAGGCAGTGTCCACAAGATTGGACAGCTCAACCCTCTCGGCAGGTATGGAATTTCTGCAGGTACGTCGATCCTCGCACGGCCTGCGACCCGACAGATTAAATGACGATTGAGTTGCAGAGATCGCCAATGCCGTTCTATTCCTGGCTTCGGATGACTCGAGCTATATCAATGGACAAAACATATGCATCGACGGTGGGCTTTCTGCTTCGCACCCCGTTATTCCAGGAAAGTTTGCATGAACGCTCTTGTCTATCACACTGGTGGTAAGCGGCACAATGCCCTCGTTCGTTGTATATTTATCTCGCGTATACAAGTGAATGTAGTTGTCTTTCTCCGCTGCCCCGAGTCGTAGCTAAACTCAACATCCGCACAGTTGTATTGTCGAGATCGTTCAGCGCCCAGCCCACAAAACCTCACCAGGATAGGGCCTTGACAACGGGTCGGTCGCGCAGAGGTGCGGAAATGCAAATTCGCTATCATGCGCGGCGAATTCCCAGCGAGGAAAGCCTCGAATTCAAAGTCGACCGGTTCCGGATGATGAGCGAATAGAATTACCATCAGAGTTTGGCATCGAGGACCCCTTTCAGTGGTTCCCTGGTCAATCTAACGGACTCCGCGCATCGTCGTTATTGAAGAATCCAGGTCTGGGGTTACAGATGGCCGCACGTCACTGAGTGAAGTGAGCGTAGTAAGCTTTGGTTGAGATGAAGGTATGCGCATGGTGGAAGAATAAACTTTTGGCGTTATCACCGGATCGATTCGGTTTTATGGAAAGCTTGTCAGATCTGGCAGATAACGCTTCGCTCATGATCCGCCCAGAATTGATGAACCAGGGTGCAAACCTACTGCGACGACCCACCACGACGGGGGCGGCCACCGGCAGACAGACGGACCCTCGGGTGTCCATGGCGGGAGGAGGCGGGTGTTTCATTCTGGGAGGAGCGAAGGGGAGGATGTTTCGGGCAAAGGGATTTCCTAGTTTGGGCAGCGGCTCTCCCATGACTGGACTGAGACGCTACACACGTGAGGGAAGATCACGTGGAAGACCCTTAATGAGATTTTGGTGGGCGGGATGGTCGGACCGACGGGTGTGGGACACTGGTGAAATATCCTCCAAGCCCGTTTTTTTATTTTTTCCTCGACGCCCCCAGCCTTTTCGTCGTCGACCAATGCTTTGACGATAGTGAAAAAACCCCCCGCACATATAGGAAACCGTCCCGCTTCCCTCTTTCCCCCACCACCAGCCGCGACGTATATGTTATCGGGCATGGATCCGTTTGTCACACTCGTCCCAGGTTCTAGGCGTCCCTTTAAATTTCTTTCTCCCAAACCACCATCATCAAACCAAGTCGCCCAGACTCCGCCTCAAGATATGTCAATGCGCCCTCAAGTCACCCCACCCTCCACAGCCACACGACGGCGCAAGCCCACCATCACATACCGCTCCCCTTCTGTAGAGTTCGCTCCACATTCTCTCAATGACCCAAACGTCTCTGTTCCCGTGCAGGACGAATCCATGGATAATGGAAACACCTCTTCGTATTCTCCTGTCCAGGCAGATTCCTCTCCCTCTTCCTCATCCCCCTCCCCGCGCACCCCGTCCTCGTCCTCCCTCACCTCCCTTTTGACCGAAGCTTCGTCCGCGTCATCCTTCGCCAAACCCCTCTCTACCCGCGAAGTGTATGCTATGGCTCCTCCCCTCCCCTTATATCACCCTCTTGGCGCTTTGGCGCTTCGCCTCCCACTTTTGGGCGAATCCCCGAAAACTCCGCATGTCCAGCTCGTCGATCCCACCCCATCGAAACCCATTCAGACCGCAGCATCAAACCGACCCAGAAACAACACCGGTACCAACAGAAATAGAAACCCCGGTCGATCGCGCAGAACAACCGCAGCCAAATCTCGAGAAGTCCCTGCAGATGCGGATCCTCTGATTGCCGACGAAAAAGACCAGGAGGAGTATGTCGCCACTCACCGACGTCGTAGGAATGGTCCTTCTTCTTCTGTCTCCCTCTCCGCCTCGACTCAAGCCGATCTGATTGCCGCTGAGGGGCGGAAGAGAAAACGACGGGAGGCGGACACTGGAGATCCAGCTGTTTCCCCGCCCACACCGAAGCGCTCCAGACAACCTCGGACGGGGAATTCGGCCAGCACTCCGAACAACCCTGCTTCTCCTACACCATCTTTCATTCAACTCAAGGACGAAACTCCGGATGCCATGCAAGTCGAAGAGGATGAAGAGCCTCCGCTTGCCGCTCGAACCAATGGGAGAAGGCGGAATGCAAGGAGTAGCGGAAGGAGGAACAGCACCCGCAGAGCCGGTCAGAAGAAGGAAAAAGAGAGGACTCCCTCTAGCGACGAGGTTTCCTATGACCAGCGCTCTGCTGTTGATCAACCACAGGCTCACGAGGCCTCGGGCGAACCGGCCAAGGAGACTGAAGGAGATGGGGACTCGCCCTCTGGCGATGAGGCGATCATCAGTTCCCGTTCACCTCCCATCGTTGCCCCAGTTCCGACCCACCTGACAAAGAACGCCCTCGAGGGCCTTAGCATGTCAGCTGCCAACGTCGGAGATCGTGCGGATGGTGCAGGACCCGCATTTATTTGATTTTTGCCTTTTGCGACGCTCTTTTATCACGAGCGTAGACGTTATACGATCCGGTCGTCGTTTTCCTTTCCCTCTCACCATTTTTCACTTTCCTGTGCCGTTCTGTGTTGTACTACCTCTTCTTTCCTGTTGTCACGTCCCAATTCCCTGTCCATCATTGTGTTCAACTTGTATCGCTTCATAGCCTGACGAACCCGCTGTTCAGTTGCGACCCATCACCCCATCACAATCGCACTGTTTTCTCTGTGACCACCTCACTCCACTGCATCTCTCGTGCGCGCACGCCACGCTCTCCTTGTCCGCATTACCTGTAGCCTCTACACGAAACATTTCACACACACTCGAGTTGTTCGGATGGAAACACATTTCGTTGCCCATTGCATGCCTCCATCCACGGAATCCGATGAAAGTATACGCATACAAAAGGATGAAAACCAGCGACAACACAGTAATGAGACGGTTATTTCTCAGATCCTAGCTCGCTTCTGCGGCTTCGAAGGCATATAATCGTCGTCTCTTGCGTTCTTCCTGGACCTCGTCGCTCTTCCCTTTGCTGGAGGTTGGAATTCATCGTCATACTCGTTCATTACGGTGTCGATGAATTTCCAGAGTTTAACGCAGATCTTGTTGTTCGACCGGATGTCCGTTTCCTCCTTCCGGATGTAGACGCGCATGTCGTGGATGTGTTGAGCCATCTCCGTGACGTCGTCGCAGACCTGAATAAGCATGAATAGCATGTTCGCTGCAACGGAGCGCCATCAGCACGGTGCCTACGGGTCACAAAAAAGAACTGACCGATGTAAACGAACTCCACAGGGGCAACCTTCTGCGGTATGGTCGAAAACCCGAACCGTAATTTATCCGTGGTCGCGATCTCGGTGAACTTCTTCATAACGTCCGTCATGTCTCTCTGTAGCGTTTTTGAAGGAGTGGTGTCTTGGTCGATGAACTTGCTCAAGGTGGCGAATGTGGGTATCCGTTGTTGCTTCGGTAGGTGCGAACAGCAGTAGACGATGTGGGCGACAGCGTGGTAGCCGCTCGCGTGTTTCCCGGAGATTCCCAGTTTATCTTGCAGGCCGTCCGGCCCTGTGACAAACTCGGTGTTGATGGTGTTTATCCACCTTGTCCACTGTGACGAAACGGCTTGCAGTTTCTCTAAGTTCGCGAGTGAGCGAAACGTAGGAATTAGGGAGTACAAAAGGAGGTGTTTACCGGAGGAAGTGAGGGGTGTACCGAGCTGTACTCGTTGGAAGACTTCGCGTTCGTCAATTTCGTTAATACCGTCGTATTCGGCTGCGAGGTTCTTTCAGAAAGGAAGTCTGGGAAAGTCATGGTCAAAGCGCACCACATCGGATCTTCATTTTAAGGAATTCATCTTTGAGACTTTGGGGAACCTCTATCCCGTTCTTCTTCTTTGGTTCCTTGAACCAAAACGATCTCCTATTTGTCCAGTCAACGTCTAGCAGTCACTCCAAGGTCAACTTGCGTGTCCTCGCTGGGCGGGAGGACTACCGAAATACGCACATGGGATCTAAACAGCAGTATTATCAGTGTGCAAGCTCGGGTGGATGGAAATGCTGGTGTACACACCCGACCGGAGACGAACCCTGAAATGGCCGTCAATCGTTGTTTCCCGTCGACGCACAGCCGGACTTTGGCCTGCGAAGTCGTATCCCAGTGCACCGAGAACACAACTGGAGGGATATAGAATCCGCGGTACATAGAGTCGATCAGCATTGACTGCTTTTTGGGGTTCCACACGATTTCTGTCATCCAGTCAAATCCAATAGAGGACACGAAGCAGGGCGGTGGCGCGACGACTCACCTCTCTGATACTCCGGGTTCAGATCTATAAGACCATCGCGTATAAGTCCTGCCAAGAGTTAGGTAAATGCCTCGCAAAGCAGCGGGAAGACTAGAATAATGAGACGTACGACAAATGTCTGCCACGGACATCTCCCTCAGCTCCGGTGGTCTGACGCGGTCTTGGATAAACATCAGCGGGTCTTGGTCCAGCTCATCGTGCTCTTCGTCTTCAACATAGTCCGAGTCAGAGTCCCAGCTATGCACCTCGTGTACCATAGTCGCTGTGTGTATGATAAGGGGTTGGTTGGGTGGTGGTCAACGAATTCGATCGCGGGCGCTCTAGGGTGTACTTTTGCATCCATGTACAAGCGTGATCCGTTTAACCCACCCATAGAACGTGAATGGAGGATATCTTGTAGCATTGGTTATTTTATGGTTCGAGATGTATAGTACGTCCCGTCAGGGGTGGTTAGTGCTCTCGCATATTTCAACAGCAGCCTATCCCGTTCTTTCCTATTGATGGCGATGCCATCCAGGAAGGGCGCAATCTCCTCCGCCCTCCACCGGCTTCGGGTTAAAAAGAGGTCGCTAAATCTCGTGAGAGGTTCTAGTGGCAGCTCAGACGATGGGAAATATGTCAGCTGGTTTGAAGGGGGGTGTGATTTAAGGTAGTTTCCCTGCTAACCGTGATCAGCGATGGATTCTGTGATGATAACCGGAACGGTCTCACTGAGAGGAGAGAAAGTTCTGCTTGAAGAGCGAACGTGTCGCCCACAGCACTCCTCCACTTATCCAAGAACTCGTTCTCGTCTATGGGATCGTGCTTGTAGTGTGTGAGTGAGTTTATCGAATCGCATAGAAGGACAGGTAATACTCTATAAGTCCTGAGGATGCCCATTCCGACTTGCTTAAGTACAGATGGGACATCGACCCTCCAGAGGTGTTCGTCCACGTCACCGAACCAGCTCATGACTTGTTTCGTCACTTGCGGTCTGATGTCATGATCATCCTGAAGCGCGTCTGCCAGTAACCTCACAGAAACCGAGTCCTGCTTCTGCCGCAACGAAACCAACGAGTTCAGAAGTAGCTCAAGAATTGTCGAAAGGTATGAGGCAGCGATCGGCCGAAGGGTACCTAAGAGGTGAATCACTTCAGGTCGGTGACATCGACAGCCTTGAAACGACGGGCTACCGTTGATAAGAAGGATCCGCCTGTCTTTCAAGGCCTTCGTAAGTTCGGCTTCACTTGCCTGGATTTCCGTCAGGGCTTGCGCATAGGTGAGATATCCACTTTTCGCCTTTCAAAAGCAACTGGTTGAGCGTGGGCCACTGAGATCAGGCTAGTGGACGGACCTGTTGCTGACTCTGGGAGTCTTGTTCGTCACCGAAGATATCATCCAAGTCTTCGCGACCTTCATCGTATTCCATCCCCCTCAGCAGTCCAACTAATTTATGGACCTTTGGGAGGACGGGGGTGACCTGAAGGAGCTCATGACTTGTGTCCCGTATGACGATCTGATCTTGCACTTCTCCCGGGGTGACTACGAGGACGGAATTCGAGAGCGAGACGGAACGTATGGAGTACGTTTTACCATCTGCGCACAACACAGCGTCCTCTGCGGGACTCCCCTTGATAGCCCAGGTCAGCGGGGAATTGTTGGATTCGATTGATTTCAAGAGGTCAGGTGGAAGCTCAAGCAGACGAAAGTTCCCAGATTCTTTGACGGAGGCCTGCGAGAAGGTGAGTTGGATGGGTTGACTATCGTGTGGTAAGCTCTCCGTCATGATGGCGTTAAGTACAATAGTAAACAGATGGTGATCGAGTTCAGCCTGGTTTCCCCGGAGCAGCATCGGGCGAACGGACGGAACTTCGAAAGCGTATAAGAGAGCGGATGAACGTCGCCAGTTCTTCTATGGATAAACCATACTCGCTTTTTCCCCCACCATGCGTATGTCTCACGATGTCGACTCTTTATTTTCCCGATCTGACCCATTCAAGGTCTCATCATTCGTGACGATCCCACAGCCGTTGGTCAATGCATAGGAGACTACATCGCAAAGAGGTGTTGTTTCTGCCTGGATGGTGCCTGGGTACAACGTATCTTACCCGGACTAGGATCAACGAGTTTAATCCTGCCGCGGAAAAGCCCTTTGTGCTTGGTCTTCCCACTGGGTCGTCGCCAATCCCGACCTACAAACATTTGATCAGCCTCTTCAAGGCCGGAAAGTTGAGGTAAAGTACCTTTCGTTCGCGGTCGTCCATGGCTGATGGCCCGCAGTTTCAAACACGTGGTGACCTTCAACATGGACGAGTATGTTGGTTTGCCTCGTGATCACCCCGAGAGCTACCATACTTTCATGTTCCGAGAATTCTTTTCGCACATCGATATCCCCCCGACCCAGGTCAACCTTCTGGATGGAAATGCACCTGATTTGATCAAAGAGTGCAACTCCTACGAGGAAAAGATAAAAAAGGCAGGTGGTATTGAGCTGTTTTTAGGCGGTATCGGAGAGGATGGTCACATTGCGTTCAATGAGCCAGGTGAACCATGTGTTTCTTGGCTCCCAGAATAGATGGTTTACCGTTGACTAGGCTCATCTTTAACCTCTCGTACGAGGATCAAGACTCTCGCTTACGACACCATCCTTGCAAATGCTCGTTTCTTTAACAACGACATTTCCGCTGTTCCCCGTACGGCCCTCACGGTCGGCGTTGCCACCGTCATGGACAGCAGGGAAGTCGTCGTCGTGGTTACCGGACAGCGCAAGAGCCTTGCGTTGAGCAAGGCGATTGGTGCGTTACAACTTTGCATGTAACCGGCCCCCTGTACTTAGACTGTGCTTCCAGAGGAGGGTGTCAACCACTTGGTATGATAGACCGTTGGTGAAGTTTTTGCACCGCTTGACCCCACACAGTGGACACTATCTGCGCTACAATTGCATCCATGCTCTCTGATCGTCGTGGACGAGGATGCAACTGCTGAGCTTCACGTTAAGACCGTCAAATACTTCAAGTCGATCGAAAGGGTTCAGGAGGAGGTCGAGCGTCACCACGCAGACCTGATCGCCAAAGGGGACCCTCATGCAGATCAGGGTGTCGGGAGCATGGAGTGACCGCCCAAAACTATACAGTACGGGTAGAAATGGGAATATGGAAGTTCCTATATTATGATGTAACTTTGAGGAGGTAGCGCGAGAACTATCAACTTTGTTCTCGATCACCCCCTCCCGAAGGTCGGGCATCGTTTCCATGATGGTCGACGGCGATCCGTGCGTTGATCCGTCTGATCACTTTTATCTCCCACCATGGATATCGAACACTGAGTACAATCCTTTTCCAGTGTCGCCTTAGCGTTTCTCGATGAGTTTCCCGGTTTTAGGTTCCGTACAGCTGGTTGCCAATCCATAGATCGTATATGCGATTGCTATTGTTTCCTGCAGAACAAGCCGGTGAAGTCAACCGTGAGCTCAGGCTATCTGCGAGAGACTCTGCCTAGGTGAGTTTATTACCTACCGCCATCTTTGGGTGAAACGTTGATCGTACGTGCATTAGCTACTCCGCCGACCAAGGGGGAGAATCTCGAGGGGATTACCAGAATCTCACCCTGCCTGGCCTCACGCATTGGCAACACCCTTCTTTCTCCGTGTATTATCCGGCCGCTTCCACCTTCGATGGTATCATTGGTATCATTAGGGATTTGTGCCATCGCCATGAATCCCGGTTTCAATGCATGCATCCCTCCGAATTGGTACCTCACAAGGCTAATGCTTCTGGGATGTAGTGGGTCTGTAGCCACCACTCAGGTGGGAGGTGGCGTGATCCAGGTCAACCGGGCTGCTTGGGTTTCTCGCGTCCCCAGGGACCGACGAGCCGACGGTGGTAGACGACAACATCCGAATCCGTGCTCGTAGCAATTATCGCTGCAAGGTCAAGATGCCGACGTTCCCATCGACAAGTTGGCTGTACACACTACCACTCAAACGCATTCCCCCAAGCCCCGCCCAATTTCGCCATTTGAGCTCACGCGCTGGCGTGGATACTATAAAGTGGACGTTGGGGCCCGACCCCTCGCGGTTCGTTCTTTTCAGCGTGCTCGCTATACTTTGCTGGTACCTTTTGTTTGCGATGTCGGATTCTTTATTCCCATACGCTCATTTGACGCCTTGATGGGATACCTCTGCTGGCTGCCCCTGCTACGCCTGTCTCTATCCCCCTGGGCTGGTCTCATCAACCGCACCAGTTTATACCCACAATGACAACCACCCCACCGGCTTCGAAGCACTTTGGCTATGAAGGCTCGGCGAGTTACCACGTCTGCCGAGTTGGGGTGAGGGTTCCGACAGGTTCAAACCAGTATCACGCGAACACAGATGTTTGTGACCGAGGTAAGCCAGTCGGGACATGCCAGATGCGACCCGGCCGTAGAGTGGTCGATACCCAACGGTGCACTCGGAGTCGAATTCGCCCGAGCGCTGGATTATGCTGTGAGCTCACCGTCATCTTACACACTTATATCTCTGAATAATGCACCGTGTAAATTTGGTAGTGTCGACGGATTGTTGCTTCAACATGGCTGACACCTACACAGAGGGGAAACTCGCTAGGTGGTCTGGCTGGGGATCCGGCTCCGCCGCTAGGGGCGGGTCTTGCTCCAATGCACGTCGGACCCCGGCGGAGGAAACGCGGCGGAGCCCCATGAGCACGTTCGTCTTCTGCGAGGGTGATTATCAGGACTTACTAGCGGAACGCGCCAACGCCGCACCAGTGCCAAACAATTTTGGACACAACTCCGGAATCATGCCCGCACCGGTGGGGTTTCAGCATCGATTAAACGCGTCAATTATTTACCCCCTCAGCAGAAGAAACCGACCGGCCCTGGTAACAGTTCCAGCAAGGGCCCGATTCGGGACTGTGTTCTCAATTATACCATGCGCCGGGTGAGCAGATCCCTGGAAAGGTCGTGCTTCCGTAATCTGCTGCGTGTGGTTTGATCATCAAAAGGTGAGTGGGGAGCATATATTTTCCCTCAAGAGTTATTTGTGCATATCGGTCCCGCAAACGCCCGGCCATGAGCTCATATCTCCTGATTCAAAGGAAACTAGGACCAGGTCTGGCTGGAAGGCTACCACCGAAACGAGGACAAATGAGGGGACGATCCCGGGCGCATATAATATAGTTTCACTTATCGATGTCAAAGTAGGTCCCAGCCCCCGCAACGATGATAGGTTTACACAAAGGTCAACTGTAACACGATGGTCCCAAGATCCCGCAAATCCTTTAACATTTTTGGGGCAATTGTCCCGTGGGGTGGGTGGTCAGATGATGAGGGTAATATGAAGTGAGAGGTGCGAGTCGGCGACGACGAGGGACGGCGAGAACGATGAAGCGAATGCGAGGCGGAGGGGAACGCTGTGGTCTTCCCATTCACCTTTGCATTCTTCGAACCCCTGGCCAAGCGCCGTAGGTCATGATCGGACCCTTATCTACAGAAGCTGCTTCCAACGTTCCTGGAGTAACAGGTTACAGCCCCTCCCCCTCCCCCTCGACGCGGACAAACGTCCGTTCGTTCTTCAGATTTCCTCGCCGCAGAATTCGCACTCCCTTCTCCGCGACCGGATAGAACCTCGAACGGCGCCCCTAGTTTCGGTGCTACGCGTACAAATTTCCATCTGAGCAAGTGTGAATCAGGTTTTTTTTGTCGCGCTTAGATTACGAGACATGATAACACCCTCGGTCCACTCCTCTGGGCCTGAGGCCTGATGACGTGCCTTCCCTGCGTCTGTTCCGTGAATTTGCAAGCGTTCGATCACGATAGGCTTAGATCCCAGAGCAAACAATTTTCCGGATTAGTGGGCGTGTACCGGCAATCTCACACGAAGATATACATGGTCTTCATCCAGCTTCGGTCACCTGTCGGCCGATCTAGTGTCAGATGTTACGGTCCGAACGTAACTCAGGGGTTACGCACACTATCGTCTTCTTCGTGGACATATCATACGCAATCACCCTGTTCTCTGCTTTGGGATAACCTGGCGCATGTGATTGAGATCGAGTGGAATCCAGGGGCCTCGTACCAGTCGGAGGGTGTGTGGGGTTGGTGGGAGGTGAATGATTCCCACCGTCATAACCTTCGTCATGTCTGGGCTGAAACCCAAGCCTGTGCCAGGGGTCCCTCTGGTCACCCGCCGCCTTTTCGGGGTGAGCTTCGATCGTGCGCAATCACAGACAAATTCTAGGGCCAGCGCTAAACCTGGGAGAATGATGACGTTAACTCGCTCCGATCGTCCAAACAATTGCGCTCTTGTCTTTCCCGGCGCCTGGCAGGGTATTCTCCATTGTGACCGCACTCAGTGCTCCGCACCTCATTGATACGCGCTTCCAGAATTGTGGTTGCAGTGTTAGGGAGACGCAACGGTGATCTCGGTGCAGAGAGTCTGCCGGTGAGTTACAGTGCGGACATCGTTGTGAAATCATCACCTCCCACACATTCAAACCCGTCCACATTTTTTATAAATTCATTAGCACCAGTCTACCGCATGCCACGCACATGCCGCGAGTCGGAGTAGAGCTTCACGCAGTAACAGCACTCCGGGGAGGGCGGGGGGGGGATTTACATCGGACAGCATGTTCCGAGTAACTCCACTCCGCCACCGAGGAACGCACATCATGAGCGCATTTTGGCAGATCGCGGACATTGCGATGACCACGACGACCGACGACTCGGAGGGCACCCCGACCGTCCCGTCCCGAGAGCTATGATACACGCGCAATCTGGCAGCATGCGGGGGTTCCGTGTGCGGATCACTGGTTATTCAAGTGGATTCCACCAACCGGCCAAGTCATCGCAAAAACGAGTTAAAACCTTAGATGGCGATCATGAGCGACAATCGGAGGTGCGAGTACACCGTATGATACATGCCACGCTCAGGGCGAGGTCAGTTTGACCCTGGCCCTTGGCCTAGGAGAGCGGAGCGATAGGTGTGGGTCTGGCCACCGGGCACATCGGGTGCAAGTAATACCCTCGAACGGGTCATGAGGTCATCCAAGTTCCAGAGATTGCGGTGAAATCGGAATGACCCAAAAGTGCCCACAAGTACATTAAATGATCAAAAGCCCGGAGTTGTTTTCCTGATGGTGGTTACTGGGGTCTCCATCCCGTTCTGCGGGCGTGGACGTATCGGAGGTAGACGAGATAAGCTACGGTGATAACGGTGGAAATTTCGTAAACGACGTTTGGGCCTTCTGTGCTTTCAAACGGAAGGCGGGCTCCGCTCACTCGTTCTATGACGGCATGTCTGAATAATGATGTGGACAACAACAGGCGCTCCCAGTGATCAACTTCGTGGTCGTGTAAAACTTCAGCCTCTCTACTCCCCATGCGACCCCCGAGCAGCTGATGCTTCTGGATCTCCACTTCAGGACCTCGGTCACAGCGTCTTTGCAGCAAACGATGCCAATTACTATCCCCCGCGAAGTTCGGGTTACCCAGGGCGAAAACGATTCAGAGAGCTCGGATGATGCATTCTCCGGAGAGCTTGCGGATGGCAATCATGTATTCTTTGCGGTACTCTCAAAGAGATCACACTCCTTTACATCACATGACCGCTCGTGCGGGGCACTTGCAGACGGTGGTATAAAATCTGGCGCATTGGTTGGACTTTTTTTATCATCTTCCCCCTCGTACCATGAATACCGAACAGTGAGCATAGTGCTCACCCAGTGTCCCCAGCATTGTTTGATATTCTTCTTGCCTTTAGATTCCGCAAAGCTGGCTACCAAGCGATAGACCGCATTTGCGATCACCACTGCTCCGTGGAGGATAAGCCGGTGAAGCCAAGTGTGAAGCCGGGCTATCTGCGAGAGGCTCTGCCTGGTGGGGTTATTACCTCCTGTTATATCTACGCAAAGCGTTGACTCTTCGTGCCCCAGCTGCTCCACCGACCAAGGGAGAGAATATTGAAGATATCGCGAATGATTACCAGAATCTCATCGTGCCCGGTATCGTGCATTGGCAGCACCCTTCTTTCTTCGCCTATTTTCCGGCCGCTGCTACTCTCGAGAGTATCATTGGGGATTTGTATGCAACCATCGCCATGAACCCCGGTTTCAATGTATGCACCCCTTCGTATGCGTATCTCACGAGGCTGACACCTTCGGAACCCAGTGGATGTGTAGCCCCGCATGTACCGAGCTCGAGACCATCGTCATGGACTGGATGGCCAAGCTCTACGGGTTGAGCGAGGATTTCTACAATAGCACACACGTGGGAGGCGGGGTGATCCAGGTCGGTCGGATCGCTTGACCTTCTCACGTCCCAGGGGATTGATAACCCAACGCTCGTAGACGACGGCATCCGAATCGGTGCTCGTGGCAATTGTCGCTGCAAGGTCAAGATACCAGCGGCTTCATCCCGATGTTCCCATCGACAAGTTGGTTGTATATGTCACCACTCAAACGCATTCTCTCGGGTTGAAGGCTGGCCTCGTACTTGGGTTGCCCGTGCATGCCATTCCGGTGCGCTCTGAGGATAACTACAGTCTTCGCGGTGGGGACCTCCGGGAAGTATTAGAGAGGGACAAAGCGGAAGGGAAGCATCCCTTCGTGATAAGTAAGACGGACCCGCATTCTCGTATTCGCCGAGGCTGAAACATCTGCGACAGTCGGTACTGTTGGAACCACGTCGAGCGGCGCGATCGACAATATCGACGAGATCGCTGAGGCCTGTGAGTCCTGGCGCTTTGTTGGTGCAGGTTTCCCAGTTGACGGTGCTTGTTTATCTTAGTGAGCGATTATCCGGAAATATGGCTTCACGTAGATGCTGCTTGGCTAGGCGCGGCCTTTTCTTGCCCGGAGTATCGAGAGCGTTGTCGTTTACCGGCGGTAAACAAGTACGCAGACTCCCTCTGCGTCAACTTCCACAAGGTACGAACCAGACCCTTTTCGTTTACTTCCGCCATCGCTAAAGGTGTCATGCAGTGGGGATTGGTCAACTTGGACTGCTCAGGCTTCTGGGTCAGAGACCGGGGGGACCTGATAGAGGCGTTGGACATCACTCCTCCCTTCTTGAGAAGCACTGAGGGGGATTCTGGTTCGTAACGACTTGTATTCCCTGGCCCTGATGCGAATGATGAGCACCTCTTAGGCACCGTCGTCGATTACCGTAACTGGAGTATCACACTTGGCAGAAGGTTCCGCTCATCGAAGATTTGGTTCGTTCTGAGAAGCTTCGGAGTAGAGGGTTACCAAGCCCACATCAGAAAGGTAAATCCCCGTTCCCGGAATCCCGCCGCTCTTTTCACCTTACATGGTCCGGCCACAGTCTATTAGCTTGGGTGAAGTCTTCGCTCAACGCGTTCTCGATCACCCAGAGTTGCTTGAGCTCGTTACTCCACCGTCTTTCTCGTTGTCGGTGTTCAGAATCGCGCCGAGGGCTGTTCCTGGACTCTTCGTGGACGAGTTGAATGAACTGAACGAATTCTATTACCAAAAATTATACGAGCGGAAAGACTTGATGCTTACTCAAACGAATCTCGGCGGTTCTTACTGTATCAGGTAAGCCCGACAATTCTGGTAGACGAGGGAACGGGTCGGTTGACCATCACCAGATTTGTTACAGGGGCACAGAAGACGGAGCGTCATCATGTAGAAACGGCCTTCAGCATATGCCTCGAGACCGCAAAGCTGGCCATAAAGGAGTTTACTGGAATCCAAGTGGGTTAGACGAGACGAAGCCAGTATCCCGGTTCCTTCCCGTTTTCAACTTTGGACTAAAGGCTAAGTGCTGAAGCTTGCGACTGGGGGGGGGGGATTGTTTTTGTCTCGTTTGGGGGATGTTTTAACAATCAATACTAGATAACTTCCTCTTAATACCGTGTATCATGTCCATGGGTTTCTGTGAATACCATATTTTCTGTAATCTGCTTCGTGTGATTCGATCGTTTGAAGATGGGTGGTGGTGGATTCCATCTATTCCACCTCTCCCATCATCGCGGGCCGTAACGCGTAAAGCGTAAGCACACGGAATCAGGTCGGCTCAAGCCGATCACATCCGTCAGCACCTTCAGCCACATCCAATCCCCCCCATCAACCCCTTTGCTCCTGTTTCCCAATGTTTCGCGCCGCTCGTTTCAACACCATCCGCCGTACCTTGCACACGCAAGCAAGACCAACCTCAAGGTCTCTGCAAGCCAATAGGCTCGCGTTCGCCGGTGCAGCTTCCGCCGTCGCTTTGACTTACTTTGCATGGAGGACGTCATCGTCAAGCCAGCAGCTTGCTATGGACACTCACAGGGAGATTCGTAAGCACTACAGTCCGAACCACGCCGTATACCATTCCCGTATCCATAATGGTTCCTGCAACGACAGCCGAGCAAGCAAAGGTCGTAGACCACATCACTCATTCACGGCCGGCTCCCGTCCCGGAACCGGAACCAATCTCGGAAGAGACCAAACCCTCCACGACGACCGCCACGCAGGAAGGTGACGAATCGGAGGAAGAGCCAAGTCAACCTCAACCGGCGGCGGCCGCTTACAATCCCGAAACTGGAGAAATCAATTGGGATTGTCCCTGTCTGGGGGGGATGGCCCACGGACCTTGTGGTATGCAATTCCGGGAGGCTTTCTCGTGTTTCGTGTTCTCGGAACGGGAGCCCAAGGGCATTGACTGCGTAGAGAAGTTCAAGGCCATGCAGGATTGCTTCAGGGAACATCCGGACGTATATGCTGAAGGTATGTTCACGAATTACGCTGAGAATGAAGACTGTTCTTACTGCCTTGGTAGAACTAGACGACGATGATGATCTGGACCCCGCAATGGAATCACCAGGTACTGATGTGCTCACCACCGATGACACTTCACCGGGCACACCCCAGGAACCCACGCCTACAAAAGTACACACGGAACCCCCCGCTTAATGTAATGCACTTATAATATATCATTCACTTATCACCCCTCCGTCCGTTTCGAAACCTCAAACTCGCAAACGGGGGCGCGTTTATTGCAAGAGAAACCAACGTCCGAATAATTTAGCGTGAGAATGGACTAAGAGGAAACATGCAGGACGACGCGTCCGAGAGTGAGATAAGAACGGGTACGTAGTGATGGACATATTTGACAGCAGAGAGACAGGCACGTATTAGGCTACTCGACGGATGGAAAATGAGACCGGAGGACACTGTTACAAGAAAAGGGACATACTGAAAAACGAAAACATTGTACGATAGCAGTAGGAACGCGATGATGCATTGAGGACCCAGCGAAATGAGAACAACTGTGGAAGACGTCAGCCCCGGTATACATACATATTCCACCAGAGACGCACGAAATTATTCGATCCGGAAGAGGGGCTATGGATAACCCTCCACCCCATTAAGGTCTTCGCGCGACCTCAGATGTAAGAGATAGGAGATAACTCCAGCCACTGAACTATTCTGTCGACACAGCACCTCTATGTCTTGACCCTTCCACATCTTCTGTGGCGGAGCTACCCCATCAACGTTATCAGTCTCGTCGTCGATGGGGACCTCCAGATCTATCTCCATTTTCCCAGCCATGCTATTGTGGTACCATTGACTTCTCGATTTGGATCGAGCGTGCAGGTATGCGCCAAAATTTCGCTGCTGTTGTTGGTCAAGTCGGTGGGGGGTCCCGTTTATGGAAAGGGACTGTGGTGGCGACGACAGCGACCTCGTGTTCCGACCGAACTCGTCACAGAGGAGCGACTCGTACAGAACCCTGAACGCGACAGCCTCGGCCGCGAGGCGGAACTTGGTAGTTCCTGTGTCCGTGACCAGCGTCGCGTAGTTGGAGCACGCAATCTCCACCTGTCGCTTCAAGGAGGCTACCCACTGGTGACGCAAAACGGGGTCATCGACGCTGAACATGTACCTCCTCCTGCCGCAATGCATGTCCGAGAAAGCTAACTGGAACGTATTCCTCATGAACGCGCGCTCGACGACAATTGAGCTGCTGAGCGGGAGACCAGAGTAGAGAAGAGCGTTCGACCCGCTGCGTCGCATGGTAATCTTCTTCGGTCCCAACGACGTCCCGGTTATGCGGAAGGATGCCTCCGAAGACTTGGAAAACGTCAACACTGGTGGGTCGAAGAGGAGATCCTGGCCGAAAAGTTGAATACTGAGGTCGGGGTCCGGCTGGGGAACACGAAGGATGATCGGTTCCGACTGAACGCGGTAGGTGAGACGCGTAGGTAATGCGCGCTTAGCAACAATCGTAATATCCGCCTCGCCAGGAACAATCGCACGCGATTGAGTGAGGTGCTCATTACGAATTGAAGCATATATCTCCTCCAATATCTCGTCCGGCACTTGTCCACGGGGATCGTATCTTCTGAAAGCACCGACGAAGTCCCTCGCGATGACATTCCTCAAAGGAAGACAGGTCGGTCCGGGTTCCTGTCCAACCCCACCGTGTAGGACCTCGTTCAGCTGAACGATGGCCTTTGCGAGCTTTACAGCGAGGTCTTTGTCGTAAGCGACAGCACCGAGGTTCGCCTCATACCATCGACTTCCAAACGCATCCAAAACGAACTCCATTGGGTTGTGAGTGGGGGACGGTTTCGAGGGGACGTTTATGGATTGCAAGAAGACGCGCAGGGAATGGTCGATACGCAACCCGGTAAATCCGAACCCGTCGATGTACGCTTTCAGAACAAGTTTAGAGGTGCGTCGAGAAAGGTAGTCTCCGAGTCTGGCGCGGTCCAAGTCCAAGGTCCTGAACATCAGTTGACCCAACCCAACTGGATCATCCCGGCTCCTCGCTTTCTCGAACAGGTTTGCAATGGCGTGGTCTGGATCCTTGGTGAAGTCGTGGACAAATGTTCGCGTAAGTGAGTGCTTGAGTGAACCGGATATGTGGGCTTGGGAACGGCTGTCATCTCGATCAGCTTTAACGCGAAGATTCCTCAACTGGACGACGTTCTTGACTATGAACCTCCTGTCGAGAACCGTCAGGGTAGACGGATCCATCAGGCTATCCTGGTCATGCAAGATGGGTTTTGCGATGATAAGGATGTCGTTGAACAGGAACAAGAATCGGTCCTTCACGGTGTTCGAGTTGACAACCTGGAGAACAGGTGAAGACAATAACAACTTGCGGGGAGGATCCTCGATCGGCATCGGAGGTGAAGATGAATCGGCGTGGCTAAGGAGTTCGTCCATCAGGTCAAGGATCGAAGACTCTTGTGATCCTGATTTCGTGGCATCAATCACAGGATGGGAGGAGAGAGTGGACAGTGAGGCGGAACCGGAGCGTGAGTGATAATCATCCATAGATGACTGGGGATCTGGAGTGGCAGAGGAAGGTGGGGCAGGGGGAGATGGAACTTCCGGAGCACTTTCCGAAATCGGTGTTTCCGTCACATGGGGACTTGAGTCGCCGGACTTTCCAAGTTTATTCGGAATGACAGCGCCAAAAGCATCATCCACAGCTTGCCGGAAGCTCGTATCAGTGGCGGGGCTGGCAGAGATCTTGCCTTTCAATGTGCTGCCACTCGTGCTCGTGGCACCCCGAGACTTCTCGCTTCCCACTTCCTCCCAGTCTGCAGCAAGATCGTCCTTCTTGGAGAAGAAGAGGTCAGTCATGGACGACTTGGTACCAAGCTCTGGTCGCTCGGGCGTGTTGGTGGTAGACCCAGAACTGGACGAGAAAAGCTTTTTGGCACTTAGCCATTTCTTCACGCCTTCTCGGGTAGTTGGGAGTTTGAGGGTGGGGGTCTGCGTCGGAGTAGTGGGAGCATTGGATTGAGGCGAGGGCATCGAGAAGTAGTCGGTAGACGATGAAGAGACGGTTGCGATCATGGGGGGAGCCTGTGGTACGTTGAACTTGGCGAGGAGACGTGTATCAGAAGCTTGATGGGATAGTTTCCGATCTCTTCCCAACTCAGGTGACGGCCCTGTCGCATTCGAGGAGCCAGACCCGTTGTTGGCGGGGTCCGCCCCAGAACTGATATCCGGACTCGAAGCAGAGTTGAGCATTGCCTTAGCCTTGCTTTTCCTCTCCAGTTCCATCATACCGGGGAACGGGAACAGTTTGGAGCCCTTATATTTCGACAGATCATTGGCGGGGTGGGCAGGGAACGGGGAGGTGCCACCCTTCGTGGAAGGTAGCGGCAAGGGGGATGCAGAGACCGGGGACGAACTCGACGTTTGTAGCGCCGGTTGGCTCTGCTGGAACGCAAACGTCCCCTCTTTATCAGTTTTGCCACTGGTTAAACTAGTGCCACTCTCTCGACTGGTGCTAGGGTCGATGAGATCCTTCGGTCGACCGCCCACGCTGTTGGTCCGTGACCGCCGACCATTCTGAGACGCACTCCGACTGAAAGCACCCTTGACCCTCTCCCAATATCCACCCTCGTTCCGTTTCGGTGTCGTCTCCGTGGTAATCCTCGTCGTCTCCTCCCACTCAGAGTAGTCTCCGCCGTTCGTGGGGACGCGTTCAGACATTGGGGTAATCACCACTCGAGCAGGGTGAGGTTGTGGAGGGTTGTAGCTTGTATGATCAGGTTCGAAATGGTTGACGGCGGCGACAGACGAAGGTGACGGCAGGCGAAAGGACGTTCTACCCTCGGTTTCAGTTGCTACCTCGCTCTCTACAAGGACACTTTCTCGTTTGGGGGACGGGGAAGTGTCGATTTGCGAGGGGTCGATTTGCTGAGAGACGTCGGTAGGTTCATCTTCATCATCTCCATCCCCTCCGTGTTCGTCATCGCCATTGACCTCGTCCTCCTCGTCCTCTTCCTCGTCATCTTCGTCATGAATGGGGATGCGATCCGGAACTATGAATTGTCAGCATCCCACCAAATCTCTCGAACAAATAACGAGCCTTACTCGGTTCTGCGACCCAACTGAGTTCCCGTTCGTTCGTTGACAATGGCATACGAACTTCGGCAAAGGTATCATCCTCGTCCTCGAGATAGGCCTTCTCTTTGAGCGGGGTCGCGAAAGGGCTTGTCGGGAAGGCATCCGGCCGATGATGGTTCTTCTGCTGCGACAAGAAGAACGGTACACCGATCCCTGGAGCAGGGTCTGTCGAGAAAGTCGATGGCGCGTCAGATACGTGAGGTAAACGTCCGAGGAGACTCCGTTGTGGGGTTTGAGGTAAACCAGCGGGTAATAGGGGCAACTGTTCTGGTGGTTCGTCTTCGTCCTCGATAACAACGCCACGATTGTGGAGAGGGGTCTGGTATTCGACCCCGTTCTCAATGTTTACAGGTGTATGTGAGCGGGGGGCTGATGGCGGTCGGTGGACGAGCGCCTCGGCTAACTGGTTCGCGTTAGCGGGGAGCGTCAGTGGAGAATTTGGTAACACAGGTGTAGTTGGTGCGGTTGATGAAGGCTCTCTATCATCGACGACGGTAGATGCACGGGAAGAGCTCCTCCTTTTTCGTCTGCGCTTCCGCTTCGCCGGAGCTGCAGTCTGTGTCGTGACCTCCTCGCCGGCGCTGGTCTGCTCTGCATCAGTACCCAGCCGTTCGCCAAGACGATGAAACAGGAGCGCTCTTGCTGCCATGCGTTCACCCCCGGCAACAGTGTTGTTCCTCGCAAGCTTTGCGAGGGGTGAATTTGTGGTCATGGTAGCTGGGTCGAAACTTTCCCCCGTCAGTTTGGCCATAGCCATCGCACGTTGTACTCCACTTGCACTATTGGATCGGAATAGACCACTTCGAATAGCTTCTAGAGAAGGAATCATTGGGGTTGAAGGGGACGTTGGAGGATGGAAAGCGGGGTCAGCGTATCCGGGCGACATAGGATCAAACCGAAATGGTTTTGGGGAGGCGAGGGGAGGGGATAATTTCGTGGGAGGGGCATCTTCGTCCTGGGAGGATTCGTTGTTGGCTTGAACGGTTGGGAGCGAGGGGGTGGAGACTGTTAACTTAGTCTTGAGATCCTTCGACCCTCGGGATCTTGAACGTGACCTTCGCCTCTTCTTCTTTTCAGAAGCGGCGGAGTCGGGTGTAGTTGTGGTAACAGGCCCTTCCGCAGGTTCGTCGACCGCAGGTTCGTTAAGGTGACATGGTTGAGTATTGGTTGGGGGGGACTCTAGCGCCTGCTCGGGAGGATGTGAGGTTTCAAGCCCTTCAGAGGGCCGATCTGCTTCGGGGTCCTTGGGTCCGTCAGCCTTCTCCTCGACCTGTGACTTCTCCCCCTCGCTCACAGCCTCTACGTGCATAGGTGGGCGGCGGCCGTCTTTCATCCGAGGTAACGAGGCAGCCCGTTTGAGTTTTGCGACGGCAAAGGCTCGCTGCTCAGCGGCCGTGGTTTGTTCCATGTCAGCGCCAGGGCCGGCTCGACACTAAGCTTGAGATATGGAAGGACGCTGACAAGAGGGCTTATTCGGATACGATGCAACAAGGGAGCAATGTTCCCGTAGCACGAACCTGGATGAAGCAGAACTTGGCGGGAGTTTCAGCACTCACAAACCCCGGCGCATATATGTAGGGCTCACCCTAGATACACGAGTACCCGTGTGCAGAGGAGGAGAAAGGGATTGACGAGTGAGAGACTGACGTTGGGGTGGAAGCACGTGCACGTTTCGGGGGAAAGTAAGTGCAACTGGGATCGAAGGAAAAGAGGGAAGGTGTCTCACTCGGGTAAGCCGATGGCGAAGGATATTCAGAGGAACTGAGGAAGGCGGTTATGCTAGGGAAGAAATGGTGGAGGGAAAGGCGGACTCTGACCTCAAGTGCATATGTAGATGCCGATGAATGGCTATGTGTCACGGGTCACCGAGCCGGTCACGACTTCTTCAAGCTTAATCTCGGGTATTTTTGAGGCTCGTTTGGCCCAGATGGACGGCGACTCGAAAATTCTCTCTCTAGTATATTCGGACTACTTTATATGAATTACGCGTGCTACAGTGACGTCCAATGATTTTCAAGGGTGGGTGATCTATCAAAGATAACAATCCATGCATTGAGTGTGAACGGATCCAAAAAGAGGTCAGCGAAGATCCTCCGCCCTCCACAGGGCAACAAAGTAAACTTCATGCAATTCGGCTCGGAGTTGTGGACACGCTGTACAGCAGATCAGAAGGCCCCGGTCTTTTGTATGCTGTGGGTTTTGTGGAAATTTCGAGAACAGGATCCGTATTCCGCAAACGAAAAGCGTCGAAGAGACTCCGCCGATAACAATCAGCGTGCGCCTCATCTCGTATGTCGATGTTGATCATATGAGAGTTCGTCGCCGTAGCCCTGGGTCGAGGGATCAAGATAAGAATTTTGGGGTGAAGCAGCAGGCAGGCGTGTCCATAGATCGATTGGCTTTAGACGCTGCAATTCCTGCCATAATCTGCAAATTTGATGAAGTTGGGAAGGCAAGCCGCGGGGTGTTAATGCCCAAGAAGTGCGGAACCGCAACTCGACCATGATGCAGGCGCTTTAATTCAGCCATGCGTCGTGCGACCAGCCTTACAATACCGGGAGTGACTAGTGATTTGTGGCAATAGTAGGCGTGACCATCAATTCTAAGGGTTGCTTTGGGAGCTAGGGATGGCCTATGAGTTGGTTTCAGCTCGCGCGAGGCAATAACATTGATCTGGCGCCCTTTCTTTGGTGAAAGACCCACCAGAACGAGAGACGAAATATTCGAACTAGTTTGGCCAAGCAAGCGCGCCGCGTAATCAATGACGCCCGCCACAAAGGAATGCAGTAGTGTCACAAGATGCAGCCAAGTTTTTATGGCAAGCAAAGAATACCGCCTCTAGTCACCCCTGACGAAGCGGGAACCCCTAGATCCCAGGAGTCGGATCGCTAATGTCCCCGGAGAGTATCGGACCTCGAACTCTTCAAGATGACGGGCGACCAGGTCAAGTGCAATTAGCGGTGAGGCTGTAGGTAAGATCAAGTCGAAGACACCTTTCATATCCATTCCGCTCTTCAAATACTCCCGCTCGTGGATCGATCATTTGTCGCCAGCAATCGTTAAACATTAACCGGTAACCGGTTATGATATGGTCGCGTGTTGACGCTAATGGGTCATTCAGTCATACCACCAAGCTGAGGGGTCAATCACCCTTGGTTCGTCTAGTATGACACACTGAATAATATGTTTCCCAGGATATCCTGCAGTTTGTGTCAGAGAGTCTGCCTTCACGTTCATTGCGCTCACCATGACAGGAAGACGTTTCACAGGTCTCGGAGACCACTTTACTTGGGACGGACCACCGACTGGTCCACGGGTATTCAACTGCATAGACCCTGTTTAGCGCCAATTTCTGGTAGACGTATGTTGGTGTGTACGTCACGGCCGACATTGTCATGCCCCAGGAATCTAAGGATTGAAAACGTCACACCGATGGAACCGGCGCAGTCGTTCCCCTCGAGAAGAGTGCAGCGGGAATTGTTTCCTCAGGCTGTTCAACACAACAGGACATTGAATCCCATCATCAAGGGGAGGATGCTGACGAGATTAGCGTTTTTAATATAGGCGGCGACCCACCGCGGAAACACCGGATACAGGAAAGAGGCCGGGTGTGTCATTAAGTGACCATTTGGGTGCTTGCCAACAGGCTGCAACACCCCAGTATATTGCCAGCCGTGAAACACGCCGGCGGCGGGCTCCGATGATACATGGCAGCGTATGAATGCGTTCTCAGATTCCATAGGCACCTTGAATATTGTTCATGTTAAATAGTTCATCAATCTATCCGAGCTGTAACTCACATTTCGTCCTTCCCTTATGCGCACCTTTCGACGCCGCTGCCTAGGTGGTTAGTCCGAGCGACCTAAACCCCACCCGTGGTCCTATGGATAATGACGAGGGACTTGGGTAATACCTGCTGATGACAGGCCGCCCTGCAATCAGTGCGGCACGGGCAGTGCTGTAACCAATCAGTAGATTCTATATAGCTCGAGATGTACGTGCCATTTTCGCTTGACGTGAATGAGTGGCCGTCAGGAAATTTATAAATCTGCTGACCGTGCCGAAATCTGCATGTTTAGCGGGCTTTAACACATAAAGCACGTAAGCTGCACTGGGAATACAACACGCCCCGATTTTGCCAGGCACGTTGAGCGTACTTGTTGAGAGGTTTCGGCACTTCTCAGGCACGATTAAGCGAAAAACACGATCAGCAGATCTGTGAAATCGCTGATGTGATCATGCCCACGACAGGAAGGCGAGGGTAAGAAGTCACGCTTGCAAGAGATATGTGATGGCACCTCTGCCCCGCAACCAGCCCCTAATCTCGTGAAGAGGCAGCCACAAATTATCGATTATCATCCACAATGTCTACATCGGTGATCTCCGGATTCTACGCTTACACTCAGACCCTCAAGGGTGTTTACTACGGCCCAGGATCGGTCAAGAATTCGCTTATCTCGGTCCTGGAGGGATTTGGGGCCAAGAAGGTCTTGATCGTCACTGGCAAGAGCCTTCGGGAGAAGGTGAGCAGGGCCTGTTTCTGGCAATGGGCGGGCATCTGATCTGACCTAGACGGACGTAATCTCAAATATCGAGGCGCTCTTGAAGGAGAAGCAGATTTATGGGGCGACCTTTTCCGAGATTGGACAACATAGCCCAGTTGCAGGTATCAAGAAAGGCGTGCAAGTCTCGAAGGATCTCAACGCAGACACGATTGTCTCCGTCGGAGGGGGCTCACCGATTGACGCCTCAAAACTCATCTTGCATTTCCTCAAGGAGGAACGCGGTGGACCAATCCTCACACACGTTGCGATCCCCACTACCCTCAGCGCTGCGGAATACACCGTGAGTGGTGTGATATCTTACCTTTCGTAAACGCTGAACGGTGTACCAGGCTGGTGCGGGTTACAAGGATGAGAATGGCCAGAAGACAGGACTTGGAGGCCACGACCTTCCACCTGCGGCTGTTATTCTTGATGCTGAATTAACGCTCTCGACTCCGGAGAGGTTGTGGCTTTCCACCGGTATCAGAGCCTTAGATCATGCCGTAGGTTGGTTGATACCTCTGCCCCGGGAGAAAGACGTCTACTGATGAAGGGGTGAAATCAGAGAGCCTGTACCGCCCTCTTGTCCCGTATCCAATGAAAGTGATCTCTTACGAAGCGATCTCGTTGCTATTCAAGTACCTCCCAATCTCCAAGGAGAATCCTGGTGACATCGCAGCTCGGCAGAAATTACAGGTCGCTGCGTGGATGAGTCTCTGGCCCGCAACGTTATCAAAACCTGTGTTTGTGTTAACCCCCTGACTCCTATTGCTTTTCTGTTGACGGAGTATCCGCAGCACCCTCGGCTTATCGCATGATTTGAGCAAACGAGTGGGGGCGACCTATGATGTCCCCCACGGTATCTCTTCTGTAAGAATCACCCAGATCCACGCCGACTGTATTCAACTTTTCGGACGCAGTGTATCACTCTCCCCCCAGTGGTGGCCATCCAAGCGAAATTTGCGACGCCGGGGGACAAGGAGGACCTCGCTCGGGGGTTGGCTTCCTCCGGAAAGCCAGGGACGGGTTCAATTGAAGGTGACATCATTGCACTTTCATCCGAGATCACCAAGTGAGCCCAACTGAGTCTCGCAACACTCGGGAGAACTGATTCGCTGCGGAAACCGCAGTCTCATCAGTTCGCTTGGGCTGACGACCAAGTTGAGGGATTACAATATTCCGAGGGAAGACATCCCACGGATTGTGGAGAAGACTGTCGGAAAGAGTTCGGGCGAACTGCATGACCAAGTGATTGAAATCATGGAAAAGGCTTATTGAGAGCGTGCTGCTTGTTTTGCGAGGCGAGGTTTGTGGGGCTCTGGCATCCTTGTGGTGTCCCCCAGCTGTACATTGTAAGACCAAGAGTAAATGTATACTACCTGCGTAGATCTCAATTCAGGGAAACACTCTGCCGAACCCGGATCGCTCGTTCGACGCCCTAACGTCCCAATTTCAGCCCGCCATTATTCTGGGTTTTCATTAGCTAACCACGACTTTATAACTTCGACCCCGGCCCCTCGTTGGTGAACAGTGGAAACGCTACAAGTCGTCCCGTCTCCTACATGTGCGGTCGGGGGTTATGTGTCATTGCGGGTCGGCTACACCATCTACCAACGCTCAGCATAGGTCTCAGATCTTTAACCAATCACACGCCCGCAGTCGGCACCCTCGCGACCAGGATAAGAAGCAGACGGAGAATCAGTTACGGACAAGTACTCCCTCCTTTCCCCTCAATCCCCATGGCTACGCGTATGCGTCACTCGACCAAGGCGACAAACGACGATAAACTCCACGCGACAGACGAGGTCCATGACCACGGACGTCATCATTCTCACAACCAAAACCACACCACCGCCCGCGACCATGACCATGAAGACCACGACCACAGTCAGAACCACTCACATTCGCATGGGATATTCGGCGCTTTTGGACACACCCACTCCCGTGAAGATGCAACCACGGCGGGGGCGGAGAAAATCGTGGAGGCTTTGAAAGGCGGTGGTGCGTCTTGACACAGTTCTGCGAAAGTCCCAATGCTGACATGGTATGAGAACCTTGCAGGTGTCGACCGAGGAAGTCAAATTACACTCGTCGGATTGTACTCCAATATCGTGCTGACCGGTGCAAAGGGGATGGCGGGGTGGTACATGGTATTTTCGCCGACTATATGCTCTGTGACGGTTCTAATTTTACCCAACACTAGAATTCCGCGGCTCTGCTCGCCGAAGCTGGTCATTCCCTTAGCGGTGAGACACGATTCAGCAGCTACCACGCCTATATGCTTGTTGACCCTTGGCCTACGTAGACCTTTTGGGGGATTTCGTGACACTCTTTGCCTGGAAGCTGTCCCAGAAACCCCCCTCCCAGAAGTACCCATACGGTTTCGGTAAATTTGAAACCCTGGGCACAATTTCCATCTCCATTCTCCTCACAGGCGGCGCACTTGGGATCGGCTTCCATTCATACAACCTTCTGGTCGACGCGCTGACCCCGACGATATCTACTATGCCACCAGGAATCATTCAGGACGTCTTTCAGGCCGCTCAAAACCTTCCCGTACCCGAAATCGGACATGCCCACACCCACGCCGCCTCTGGACATGATGCCCACGAACACGAGCTGGTTCTGGATCCAAACGCTGCGTGGTTTGCCGCTATCGGGGTGTTGTCCAAGGAATGGCTGTACAGGATCACCAAGAAGGTCGCCGACGAGGAACGGAGCTCCGTTTTACTCGCAAACGCGATCCACCACAGAAGCGACGCCTACTCGAGTATGGTGGCCCTTGTCGCAATTTTGGGCAATTGGTACTTCCCAGCGCTGCCGTTGGATCCGATCGGGGGTACGTGTCCCAATCGCGTTTCGGGACAGTTGACGCTGACACGATATCACCATTCAATTATCCAGGTCTGCTCGTGTCTTTGGTGATCCTTAGACAGGGAATCGTGCTCTTCGCCGGCGCGTTCGGAGAATTGACCGATCGTGGTGTTTCCCCAAGGACTCAACGGATCCTGACCCGCGCTTTGAACCCCCTTCTCCCTACCCCATCCACATCTGCCGAACCTACCACCGAAGATTCTCACACTCACTCGCACTCCCACCCCAACTCACATTCGCATCCCCACTCCCATTCTCGCCAAGTTCCCACCACATCTGCGTTATTGGGCGTCCACGACCTCCGTGCGATGCGTGCCGGTGCTACCATGTTCGTGGATGTAGTCGCTGACGTGTCCCCCGCCATGACCATGCGCGACGCGTCTGTGATAGAGAGTGACATTACCCAGAACCTCAAATCTGTCCGAAGGGAAATTTCAGAAGTCCGGGTCAAGTTCAACGTTGTGGAGAAGGAGACGAACGGGACCGCTCATTAACCTCCCTTTCTTTCTTTCCTCCTAGGGGGTAATCACGTTTGTAGCTGTAGTCCATCTCGTCTTGTATGTACCTCGACGGCCAATGCACCCACCTGTTAAATTTAAAGCCGTATGACGACCTTCTATCCATAAAATGCATAACGCCTGCGGTAGAGAGACTCTTCCGTCTTGCGGGAATTGGCATTCGTACGAA
>Ga0307517_10000154_pt1 | contig 109811 bp, 94 predicted proteins | sample 23_EM_MG_FD_194515 | JGI IMG/M metagenome (GOLD analysis project Ga0307517, IMG submission 194515) | Populus trichocarpa ectomycorrhiza microbial communities from riparian zone in the Pacific Northwest, United States - 23_EM | ecosystem: Host-associated > Plants > Roots > Unclassified | place... | reverse complement strand
TCGGTCATGGGGAGGCTCCTGTCTGGAGGGAGGTTGCAACTCCTCATCTTCAGACAGGACGCGCCTCTTATCTCTCCCAACCCCGCGCACTTGGCGGCGGAGCCCTACCGCGCGAGCGGTTTAGTCCAATGTGACGCAAAGCGCGCTATAGCACAGCACCGCGAACGCTTTTGCCAAACCGAGGGATGATGAAGATGTCCCACTGATTTGCCCGACGTGTCAACGATATCTCTGTGGGGTGTCCCGTGCCGGCGGTTGTCCCTTTCTTTGCAAGGGGTTCCTTTCTTTGCATGGGGTTGTTTTCGCGATTTTGAGTCTCGGGCCCTGCCATAGCGCGTCGAAGACGCGCCTCAACGCGCTCGCGGAGGCACTGCGCTGCGTCCGGGACACGAGATCGTTAGTGCTTCTCGCGCGGCATAGGAATAAAACACACACTACGGGGTATTCAACTTCGCCAACAGCGCGGGGAACGATGACATGAAACGTCCAGGGATTTCACGCCGCGACACGCTGGCGGGTGCCGGCGCCGTTCTCGCAGGCGCGGCTTTTTCGACGCGCGTATTGGCCAACGCGCCACCGGCGGAACCGGTCACGCCGGCGCTGATCGAAGCGGCCAAAAAGGAAGGCAAGGTGATCTATTACACCTCGACCGACCTGCCGGTTGCGGAAAAGCTCGCCAAGGCCTTCGAGACGAAATATCCGGGGATCAAGGTCCACGTCGAACGCACCGGCGCCGAGCGCGTGTTCCAGCGTATCGGCCAGGAATATGCCAGCAACATCCGCGCCGTCGATGTCGTGAACTCGTCGGATGCCGCCCATTTCATTGTCTGGAAACGTGACGGCCTTCTGGCGCCGTACGTGCCGGAGGATGTCGCAAAATTCTATCCGGCCGAGCACAGGGATGCCGACGGCCAGTTCGCGAGCTTCCGCGTCTGGCTCAGCATCATCGCCTACAACACCAATCTGGTGAAGGCCGAGGAGGCGCCGAAGAGCTTTGCCGACCTGCTCGATCCCAAATGGAAGGGCAAGATCGTCAAGGCCCATCCCGGTTACAGCGGCACCATCATGACCGCGACCTATCAGATGCAGCGCGATCTCGGCTGGAGCTTCTTCGAACAGCTCGCCAAACAGAATATCATGCAGGTGCAATCATCGGCCGATCCGCCGAAGAAACTCGATCTCGGCGAGCGCGCGGTCATGGCCGATGGCAACGAGTACAACATCTTTCAGATGCGAGAAGCGGGCCGTCCGGTCGAGCCGGTCTATGCCTCCGAAGGATCGCCGATGATCATTGGACCGAACGGTGTCTTCAAGGGATCGCCCAATCCGAACGCGGCAAAGCTGTTTCAATCGTTCAGCCTCAGCCGGGAGGCACAGCAACTGATCGTCGATGTCGGCGGCCTCCGCTCGGTGCATTCGCAGACAGTCGAGAAAGCGGGACGCAAGCCGCTCAAGGAGATCAAGACCATGAAGGACGACGCCGCCGCGGTCGAGAAGGAGAGCGACTCGATCAAGGCGCGCTACAGCAAGATCTTCCGCGTCTGATCGGACATGACATCCGGATTGCCCAGGATTTCGGTTGCCGAAACGCTGGCTGAAAAGATCGTCGCGCTGAAGCCGGCCGCGCTTTCGGGCGTGACCACGCGCAAATGCGAGGATTTGCTGCTCGATGTCGTCGGATTGTGCGTCACCGCGCGCAACGAGGACTATATCGAAAGCGCGCTGGCTGGCTGTGACGACGATGGTCCGTGCACCGCGATTGGTCACGCCCGCACGCTGACGGCCACGGGCGCCGCCTTCGTCAACGGCACCGCAGCCCATGGCGAGGATTTCGACGATACGTTCGAAGGTGGTCCGGTCCATGCCGGCGCGGTGGTCGTGCCGGCGGTGCTTGCCGCTTGCGAACGGCATAACCCTGACGGCCGGATGGCGTTGATCGGGATCGCGGTCGGCACCGAAGTGTTGTGCCGGTTAAGTCTCGTGGTGCCGAAAGCGGTCCACAAGGCCGGCTTTCACCCGACTGCCGTCTTCGGTGCAATGGGCGCGGCCGCCGGTGTCGGGGCTGCACTGGGTCTCAATGCGAGGCAGATTGTCGATGCGCTCGGCATCGCCGGCAGCATGGCCGGTGGCATCATCGAATATCTGGCTGAAGGCGCCTGGACCAAGCGGTTGCATGCTGGCTGGGCGGCCCAATCAGGCATCCGCGCCGCGCTACTGGCGCGGGGCGGGTTCGTGGGCCCGCGGACGGTTTTCGAGGGCGTGCACGGGCTGTTTCACGGCTTCGCGCACACGACCCACGGCGACTACGACGCGCTGACCGGCGATTTCGGCACGCGCTGGGTGACCGACACGCTGGCGTTCAAACCCTATCCATGCGGGACGATGGCGCAGCCCTATATTGACTGCGCGCGACGATTGGCTGCGCGGGGCGTCAAGGCAGAAGACGTTGCCGAAATCGTCTGCGAGGTGGCGGAGGGAACGGTGCACCGGCTGTGGGAGCCGCTTGCGGACAAGCAGCGCCCGCGCAACGGCTATGCTGCTAAATTCGCGGTGCCGTATTTGCTGGCGACCGGATTCGTGCATGGCGGCGTCGGGCTCGGCGCCTTTACGGAGGGCGCGATCCGCGATGCACGCGTGCTGGCACTTGCGGCGAAAGTGAAGTTCGTGATCGACCCGGATAATCCGTATCCGAACAATTATACCGGCCACCTTCGGGCGACGATGAAAGATGGCAGCGTCATCGAGGAGCGACAGCCCTATCTGCGCGGCGGCGCGCAGGAGCCGTTGACCCGGCAGGATGTGACGGACAAATTCGTGCTCAATGCACAGCATGGCGGCTGGAGCAAAGCTCAGAGCGATGGTGCGTTGAAGCTGATGGCGGGCTTGTACCGGGACAGGATCGATTTGTCGTCGTTACGTGGATAGGTTTGCATGACCAAGGAACTCACCGGAAAAGTTGCCGTCGTCACCGGCGCAGGCCGCAATATCGGCCGCGCGATTGCGCTGAGCCTGGCGGAAGCTGGCGCATCCATTGTGGTGAACGCACGCAGCAATCGCGCCGAGGCGGAAGCCGTTGCCGGTGAAATCGTGTCATCTGGAGGCGCGGCGCTGACCCATATCGGCGATGTCGCCGATGCCGTCGCGATGCAGGCGATGGCGGATGCGGCCATGAAGCAATTCGGGCGGATCGATTGCCTCGTCAACAACGCAGCGCTGCGGCGCGAAAAGAAATTCGCCGAGATGGACTATCGCGAGTGGCGCGAGATCCTCGATGTCACGCTGGATGGCACCTTTCATTGCGTGAAGGCCTGCCTGCCGGCGCTGCGCGTATCCGGCGTAGGGACCATCGTAAATATCGGCGGCCTGAGCGCGCATACCGGCGCCAAGGATCGCGCGCATGTGGTCACCGCGAAAGCCGGGATCATCGGCTTTACCCGGGCGCTGGCCCACGACCTCGCCGATGACGGCATCACCGTGAACTGCGTGGTCCCCGGCCTGATCGGCACGCCGCGCCCCAAGGACAGACCGGAGCCGGCACACCATCTGACCCACCAGACCATCACGGGCGAGCGCGGCAGGCCGGACGACGTCGCGGCCATGGTGCGATTCCTTTGCGGGCCCGGCGCGCGCTACATCAACGGGCAGGCGATCCACGCCAATGGCGGCGCCTATTTGGGCGCCTGATGCATGGCTTGGCTGCCATTTTCGCTGGTGTCCCCGCCGATAAAGCCTCTCGGCGACCGGGAATTTTGATGTTACCTATCTGGGCATGAACCAGCATGCCAAGGTCGACATCCGCCACTCCACCTGTCCGCATGATTGCCCGTCGGCCTGCGCGCTCGATATCGAGGTGATCGACGGCCGCAGCATCGGCCGGGTGCGCGGCTCCAAGCAGCAGACCTACACCGCCGGCGTTGTATGCGCCAAGGTCGCCCGCTATGCCGAGCGCATTCATCATCCCGACCGGCTGTTGCATCCGATGCGCCGAACCGGACCCAAGGGCTCCGGCCAGTTCGCTCGGATTTCGTGGGATGAAGCTCTGGACGAAATCGCCGCGCGGTTCGATCAGGCTGAACAGGAATTCGGCGCCCAATCGGTCTGGCCGTATTACTACGCCGGGACCATGGGGCTGGTGATGCGCGACGGCATCAACCGCCTTGCCAATGTGAAGAAATATTCCCGGTTCTACCAGACGATCTGCGCGAACGTTGCCCGCATCGGATTTGCCATCGGCACCGGCAAGATCGCCGGCGTCGATCCGCGCGAGATGGGCGTTTCCGACCTCGTCGTGATCTGGGGCACTAATCCTGTCAACACGCAGGTCAACGTGATGACGCACGCGATGCGCGCCCGCAAGGAGCGCGGCGCCAAGATCGCGGCGATCGATGTCTACAACAACGACACGATGAAGCAGGCTGATATCAAGATCCTGCTGAAACCCGGCACCGACGGTGCCTTTGCCTGCGGTGTCATGCATGTGCTGTTCCGCGAAGGTTACGCCGATCGGGCGTATATGGAGCGCTACACCGATTGTCCGAATGAATTGGAAGCGCATCTGGCGACCCGTACCCCGGAATGGGCCTCGTCGATTTCAGGCGTGCCAGTCGAGGAAATCGAGGCGTTCGCCCGCCTGGTCGGCCAGACCAAGCGTGCGTTCTTTCGCCTCGGCTATGGCTTCACCCGCAGCCGCAATGGCGCCGCGCAAATGCATGCGGCGCTGTGTATCCCGGCGGTGACCGGTGCCTGGCAATATGAGGGCGGCGGCGCATTCTTCAACAATTTTGCGATCTGGAAGTTCGATGAATCCATCATCGAGGGCCACGACGCGCTCGATCGCACCACCCGCTGGCTCGACCAGTCGCAGATCGGCCGCATCCTGACCGGCGACGCTGAAGCGCTGAAGGGTGGGCCGCCGGTCAAGGCGATGCTGATCCAGAACACCAACCCGATGACGGTGGCGCCGGAGCAGGCGCTGGTGCGCCAGGGCTTTGCGCGCGAAGACCTGTTCATGGTGGTGCATGAGCAGTTCATGACCGAAACGGCTGCCATGGCCGATATCGTGCTGCCCGCAACCATGTTCATGGAGCATGACGATCTCTATTACGGCGGCGGCCATCAGCATATTTCCGTCGGCGCCAAGCTGATCGACGCACCCGACGAGTGCCGCTCAAATCACGAGGTGCTGCAGGGGCTCGGTCGCCGTCTCAATGCCGTGCATCCGGGCTTTACGATGTCGCCGCGCGAATTGATCGACGCGACGCTGAAGAAGAGCGGTCACGGTGATATCGCGACCCTGGAAGCGGATCTGTGGCGCGACATCCAGCCGGATTTCCGCACCTCGCACTATCTCGACGGCTTCGCCCACGCCGACAAGAAATTCCACTTCAAGGCCGACTGGGCGAACCCGCCCTTCGGCAATGCCGGCATGGGGCCGTGGGAGCAGATGCCGTCGCTGCCGGACCACTGGACCGTCATCGAGGAGGCGGACGAGGCCCATCCGTTCCGGCTCGCCACCAGTCCCTCGCGCAGCTTTCTCAATACCAGCTTCAATGAAACGCCATCATCGATTGCGCGCGAAGGCAAGCCCTCGGTGATGATGCATCCCGAGGATGCTGCGGCGCTTGGGCTCGCTGACGGTGATGCCGTCACGCTCGGCAATGTCAGGGGCGAGACCAATTTGACGGTAAAACTGTTTGACGGTCTGCGACGTGGCGTGCTGATCGCGGAATCGATCCAGCCGAACAAGGCCCATATCGGCGGCCGCGGAATCAACATGCTGACCGGGGCCGAGGCCGTCGCTCCCGTCGGTGGCGCGGCGTTCCATGATAACAAGGTCTGGGTCAAGAAGGCCGCGCCCGCGGCCTAAATCCGCTTGCAGTTCCCCGCCTTCCTGCCGCAAATGTTCGTCAATCCATGGCAAACAGGGCGAGCGGAACAATGACCGACAACAGCAGTGTGATACGCGAAAAGCGTGGACAGTCGTTCTGGATTACCATCAACCGGCCGGACAAGCGTAACGCCATCAATGCCGATGTCGTTGCCGGCATCGCCAAGGGGTATCGCGACGCGCATGATGACAAGGAAGTCCGTGTCATTGTCCTGACCGGGACGGGCGAGAAGGCGTTTTGCGCCGGTGCCGATCTGCAGAACGGCGGTGCCGCCTTCTCGATGGATTTTTCCAGGCCGAATGTCGATTACGCCGACCTGTTGCGGTTGTCGCAGAACGCCACCAAGCCCGCGATCGCGCGGGTAGGGGGCGTCTGCATGGCCGGCGGCATGGGTCTGCTGTGCATGACCGATATGGCGGTTGCCGCCGATCACGTGATCTTTGGGTTGCCGGAAGTAAAGGTCGGTGTGTTCCCGATGCAGGTGATGAGCCTGCTGCAATCGATGGCGCCGCCGCGCCTCGTCAACGAATGGGCGCTGACGGGTGAGCCCTTCGACGCGAAGGCGGCTCAGGCGGCCGGGCTTCTGAATTACGTGGTGCCGTCGGCCGAACTCGATGCCAAGGTCGAATGGCTGATCGGCCGCATCGTCGACAAATCGCCGACGGCGATCCGGCGCGGCAAATATGCCATGCGCGCGATCGCCTCGATGTCGTTCGACGAAAGCATCGCCTACACCGAAAGCCAGATCGCCTTGCTGGCCATGACGGAAGACGCCAAGGAAGGCCTCAAGGCTTTCGGTGAGAAGCGCAAGCCATCATGGCCGGGGCGGTGACGATTCAGGGCTGTTATCCTGCGTTGGCTTTCAGCCCTGCGGCTTCGATGCCCGCGATGGCGCAGATCTCGTCATTGTCCGAGGTGTCACCGCTGACACCGACGGCGCCAAGCAGAACGGCACCTTCCTGGATCAGGACGCCACCGGGCACCGGAACGAGCCGGCCTTGAGCCAGCGTGTTCACCGCGCTGACGAAATAAGCCTGCTCCTGCGCACGCTGGAATAGCGCTCGCGAGCCCATGCCCAGCGCCAGCGCGCCATAGGCTTTGCCGTGGGCGATTTCGGCCCGCATCAGGCTGGTGCCGTCCTGCGCGGCCGTGACTTTGACGCACCCACGGGCGTCGAGAATGGTGATGACCAGCGGCTTCAGTTTTTTCTCGACGCCTTTGGCAAGAGCGGCATCGAGAATCTTGCGGGCGATGTCGAGGGTCAGTTCAGCCATGGATCGGTTCCTTTGCGATAGTGAAGGGTGAGTTGGTCTTTGCGCGATCAAGGCTCATCGCCAGAACGCGCGCGACGTGAAGGGCAGAGCGCTCGCTGCCATCCCTGATCTGATGCCGGCACGAGGTGCCGTCGGCGATGATCAGCGTGGTGTGGTCGGCGCCGCGCACCGCGGGAAGCAGTGAGAGTTCGGCCATTTCCATCGATGTTTGGTAGGTGTCGGCACCATAGCCGAAGGCGCCGGCCATGCCGCAACAACTGGACTCGATGGTCCCCACGCTAAGGTCGGGAATGAGGCGAAGCGCCTTTTCGACCGGCTTGAATGCGCCGAATGATTTCTGATGGCAGTGGCCGTGAACCAGCGCCTTCGCCGGCATGGCGCCAAGCGGCAATTGCAGCCGGCCGGCTTCCGCCTCGCGGACCAGAAACTCCTCGAACAGCAGTGCATGCGCGCTGATGGTCTTTGCGTCGTTGTCGGAGCGCAGCGAAAGCAGCTCGTCGCGGAGCGTCAGCAGACAACTCGGCTCCAGTCCGACGATTGGTACGCCGCGCGCGGCGAACGGCGCGTAGGTCGCAACCAGCCGGTCCAATTCCGCGCGAGCCTGATCGACCAGGCCCGCCGAAAGAAACGTGCGGCCACAGCACAACGGCCTGCCGCGATCTGCAGGCCTGGGAATGTGGACGCGATATCCGCCTTCGATCAGCACGCGCAGCGCCGCTTCAATATTTTCCCGCTCATAGGTACGGTTGAACGTGTCGGCAAACAGCACGACCTCACGACCGTCTTCCGCCCCGAAGGCCTCAGCATCGGTCCGGAATACATCGTGCCGGAACGCGGGTAAAGCGCGTTGCGCGCTGATCCCGGCGAACTTCTCGAAAAGCGCGCGCAGAATAGGACTCCTGTTGCGCCAATTGGCGAGCGGAGCGAAGCGGGACGCAAGACCAGCATAACGTGGCAGGTATGCGACCAGCCGATCGCGCAGCGAAAGCCCCTGCGTTGCCGCGCGCGCCGCCAGCACCTCGATCTTCATCTTGGCCATGTCGACACCGGTGGGGCACTCGTGGCGACAGGCCTTGCAGGACACGCAGAGTTTCAGCGTGTCCATCATCTCGTCGGATGCCAGCGCGTCCGGCCCGAGTTGGCCCGAGATCGCCAAACGCAGCGTGTTGGCGCGGCCGCGGGTGACGTCCTTCTCATTGCGGGTCGCGCGGTAAGACGGGCACATCACGCCGCCTTCGAGTTTCCGGCAGGCGCCGTTGTTGTTGCACATCTCGACGGCGCCCTGGAAACCGCCGCCGGCGCCGGGATAGGCCGACCAGTCGAGCACGGTCTTGAGCTCGCCGATGCGATAATCCGGCGGATAACGAAACAGCGTGCGATCGTCCATCCTGGGTGGATCGACGATCTTGCCGGGATTGAGAACATTGTCGGGGTCGAAGCGCTGCTTGACCTCCCTGAAATCGGCAACGATGCGCGAACCGAACATCGCTTCATGGAATTCGGAGCGGACCAGGCCGTCGCCATGCTCGCCGGAATGCGAGCCCTTGAATTGGCGCACCATCTCGAAGGTTTCCTCGGCGATGGCGCGCATCGCCTTGACGTCCTTTTCGAGCTTCAGATTAAGCACCGGGCGCACATGAAGGCAGCCTTCGGAGGCATGAGCATACATCGTGCCACGGGTGCCGTGTTTGGCGAAGATTCCGTTGAGGCGTTCGGTGTAATCGGCGAGATTCGGCAGTGGCACCGCGCAGTCCTCGACGAACGAGACCGGCTTGCCCTCCTGCTTCATCGACATCATGACGTTGAGGCCCGCGGCACGGAAGTCGGCGATGCCGGTCTGCAACGCAGGTTCGGTGATTTCAACCACGCCGCCCCATTTGCGCTGCGGCTTGTCCCAACCAAAGCCGAGATCGGCCATCAATTCGCTGAGCTGTTTCAGGCGTTGCATATTTTCAGCCTGATCTTCCTCGGCGAATTCCACGATCAGCACCGCGTCGGGATCGCCGCGGACGGCGGTGCCGATGATCGGCTGGAACATCGCGATCTCGCGGCCCAATGCGATCATGGTGCGGTCGACCAGTTCCACCGCAATGGGACGAAGCTTCACCAGATGCTGAGCTGCGTCCATCGCCTCATAGAAGCTGCCGAAATGACAGACGCCCAACGCCTTGTTGCGGATGATCGGCCACAGCTTGAGCTCGACCTGCGTCGTGAAGGCGAGTGTGCCCTCGGACCCCACCAGCAGGTGCGCCATGTTATTGGCCGCATTGCGCGGCACCAGCGCATCGAGATTGTAGCCGCCGACGCGCCGCTGCACTTGCGGAAATCGCTCGGCGATCTCCGCTGCCTCGCGCTTGCCGAGATCGAGCATGTCGCGAAACAGCGCGAGCCCGCTATCGGGCGAGTTCACGCGCGCGAGGTCGCGCGGCACTTCGCCGAAATGCAGCAGCGTGCCGTCGGCCAGCGCCGCATCCATCGAGCGCGTGTTGTCGCGCATGGTGCCGTAGCGAAGCGAGCGTCCGCCGCAGGAATTATTGCCGGCCATGCCGCCGATGGTGGCGCGCGATGCCGTCGAGACATCGACCGGAAACCACAGCCCATGCTTTTTGAGCTGGCGGTTGAGGTCGTCGAGCACGATGCCTGGTTCGACCACGCAGGTGCGATTTTCGACATCCAGCGAGAGCAGGCGATTCAGGTGCCTGGAAAAGTCGACGACGATCCCCTCATTGACGGTCTGGCCGCATTGCGAAGTGCCGCCACCGCGCGGGGTGACGATTCGGCCGGCATCCCTCACAATGGCCAGCGTCCGCAACGCCTCGTCCACGGTCCGGGGCGCCACCACGCCCAAGGGCATCATCTGGTAGAAGGAGGCATCGGTCGCGTAGCGGCCACGGTTGAAGGCATCGAAGAAGACGTCGCCGGTGATCTCGCGGGCAAGACGCACGGCGAGGGCGCTGTTTTCAGCCGAATTTTGTGACTTTTCGGCCCCTGTTGCCGCCATTATCTTGGTCTCGTGAGTGCTCGTCAGTGTCTTGCCCGCCGGGGTCCGCCTTGGCAAGGCAAAGCCCTGCTTCCTATGCATTGATGGGCCCCGCCGGGCGGGGGACAAGCCCGCCAAATAGTGATATTCGAGCGGGCTCGCGAAGTCAGAATACCCCGGGAAGGACGCCACATGACCCTGCACACTGGTAGGCATTTTCTGCAGATTCCAGGACCGACCAACGTACCCGATCGGGTGCTGCGGGCCATGGACATGCCAACGCTGGATCATCGCGGCCCTGAATTCGCCGAATTGGGGCATGCCGTACTGGCGGGTTGCCAGCGCGTCTTCCGCACCAAGCAGCCGGTCATCATTTATCCCGCGTCGGGTACCGGCGCCTGGGAAGCGGCGATTGTGAATACCCTGTCGCCGGGCGACAAGGTGCTGATGGCCGAGACCGGCCAGTTCGCCGTGCTGTGGCGCGGCATTGCCGAGAAATTCAAACTCGATGTCGAGTTCCTGCCCACCGACTGGCGGCACGGCGCCGACGTCGAGCAGATCGAGGCCAAGCTCGCCGCCGACCGCGAGCACAAGATCAAGGCCGTGTGTGTGGTGCACAACGAGACTTCGACCAGCTGCGTTACGCATCCGCTGGAAGTTCGCAAGGCGCTCAACCGCACCAATCACCCGGCGCTGCTGATGGTCGATACCATCTCGGGCCTTGCGTCGCTGGAATACGAGCATGATGCCTGGGGCATCGATATCTCGGTGGCCGGATCGCAGAAGGGCATGATGCTGCCGCCCGGCCTCAGCTTCAACGCCGTCTCGGAAAAGGCGCTTGCCGCCTCGAAGGCCAACAAGTCGCTGCGGTCTTACTGGGACTGGCACGACATGATCGCGATCAACAAGCTGGGCACGTTCCCCTATACGCCCGCGACCAATCTTCTGTTCGCGCTGAAGGAAGCGATCGCGATGCTGGAGGAGGAGGGTCTCGACAACGTGTTCGCGCGGCATCTGCGCCACGGCGCAGCCACCCGCGCCGCGGTCAAGGCGTGGGGCCTGGACCTGGTTTGTCTCGACCCGCACGCCTATTCGCCCGCACTGACCGCGGTCATGGTTCCGGACGGACACGACGCCGACGCCTTCCGCAAGGTGGTGCTGGAGAATTTCGACATGTCGCTCGGAACCGGCCTCGGCAAACTCAAGGGCAAGGCGTTCCGGATCGGCCATATCGGCCACTTCAACGACCTGATGCTGATGGGCACGCTGTCGGGCGTCGAAATGGGTCTCGATCTCGCCAAGGTGCCGCATCGTGGCGGTGGCGTGCTGGCGGCGATGGAGGTCCTGAAGCGACGCGATGTCGTATCCACGCCAAAGGCCGCCGTGGCCTGAAACGTTTCGATCCAACAACGAAAAGAACAGAAAGAACTGCGATGAACGCACCGGTAGCTGCGACCGAAGACCTGATCTATTCCGTCGAGGACGGAATTGCCCGGCTGACGTTCAACCGGCCGCAGGCCCGCAACGCGTTGACCTTTGCCATGTACGAGCAGATGGCGGCGATCTGCGAGGGCGTCAACAGGGATCGCTCGATCAAGGTCATGATCCTGACCGGCACGGGCGACAAGGCGTTCGCGTCGGGTACCGATATCTCGCAGTTCCGCGCCTTCAAGACCGCGGACGACGCACTCGAATATGAGGAGCGGATCGATCGCGTACTGGGCACACTGGAGAAGGTCCGGGTGCCGACGATTGCGGCCATCGCCGGCGCCTGCACCGGCGGCGGCGCGGGGATCGCTGCCTGCTGCGATATCCGGATCGGCACCGCGTCGACGCGCATCGGCTTTCCAATCGCGCGCACGCTGGGTAATTGCCTGTCGATGTCCAATATCAGCCGCGTCGTTGCTCTGGTCGGGCCGGCACGGACCAAGGACCTTATTTTTACGGCGCGGCTGATCGAGGCGCCGGAGGCGCTGTCGCTCGGTCTGCTCAACGAGGTGGTGCCTGACGTCGAAACGCTGCAGCGCCGCGCCGATGAAACCGCCAAGCTCGTTGCCGGCCATGCGCCGATCACGATGGAAACCGCCAAGGAAGCGGTGCTGCGTATTCGCCGCACGCTGTCGCGCGAGGAGGGCCGGGACCTGATCCTGCGCGCCTACATGAGCGAGGATTTCCGCGAGGGAATGGACGCCTTCCTCAACAAGCGGACGCCGAACTGGAAGGGCCAGTAGAGGGTGTCATAAATTCTGCGAGGGTTTCCAGCCCAACCGATTCGCTGCTATTCGACTTGGCAGCCTAGGAGTTCATACAAAGATATGAAATTCGGTGTACTGGGCTCCGGATAGAGCTAGGCCATCGGAAGCGATTACGAAGATGTCGTCGGAGCTGCCGGAGACCCCGGCGATGAACGTGGTCTGGGCGAGCTGCGCGGAAGTTAGGGTGTGAACGGCACCTGCCGATTGTGCAGTGCCGTTGACCACGAAGTGTCCACTGTTGGCTGCGGTAGTATTATCGAGGATGTAATAGAACAGCGCATCGCTATCGGCATCGGTTGCACTGAACAGGCTTGAGGCCGCGATCGACTGCCCCTGGGTGGCCGACACATTGGCCGCCGGCACCGTCAAAACCGGTGCGTGGTTAGGTGCGACATTGACATGGAGGCTGGTATAGTCGGAACCGGAGAGGGCGGCGCCGTCGCTTGCCAGCACGAACAGATCGTCGGTGACGCCTTTGGCGCCGGCGACAAAGGTCGTCTGTGCCAGTTGCGCCGCGGTCACCATGAAGGGCGTGCCCGCCGCCACAGCCGCGCCATTGACGACGAAGTGGCCGCTGTTGGCGGTCGAAGTGCCGTCAAAAAGATAGTAGAACAGCGCATCGCTATCGGCATCGGTTGCACTGAACAGGCTTGAGGCCGCGATCGACTGCCCCTGGGTGGCCGACACATTGGCCGCCGGCACCGTCAAAACCGGTGCGTGGTTAGGTGCGACATTGACATGGAGGCTGGTATAGTCGGAACCGGAGAGGGCGGCGCCGTCGCTTGCCAGCACGAACAGATCGTCGGTGACGCCTTTGGCGCCGGCGACAAAGGTCGTCTGTGCCAGTTGCGCCGCGGTCACCATGAAGGGCGTGCCCGCCGCCACAGCCGCGCCATTGACGACGAAGTGGCCGCTGTTGGCGGTCGAAGTGCCGTCAAAAAGATAGTAGAACAGCGCATCGCTATCGGCATCGGTTGCACTGAACAGGCTTGAGGCCGCGATCGACTGCCCCTGGGTGGCCGACACATTGGCCGCCGGCACCGTCAAAACCGGTGCATGGTTAGGTATGAGCGATGCGCTCGCAATCGTTCCGTCTGAAAATTGGAAATTTTCGACGCCCGTGACGGTATCGGTACTATCAGGCGACCCAGTTCGCTGATCCGCTACTGTAAACGTCTGCGTCCCGGCATTGTAACTGATCAGATAATTGGTGTGAGAACCGGAGAAGACCGCGACGTCGGTGCCGGAGCCGCCCACGATCGTATCATTGCCAGCACCGCCGATCAGAGTATCGTTGCCACCACCGCCATCCAGCATATTGGCGATCGCGTTGCCGGTGATGGTATCATTGCCCGAGCCGCCAATGGCGTTCTCGATATAGGATTGTACATTATTATTGAACAGATACGCGTTGTAGACATTCCCCGCCGCATAGTGACTGTCGCCGAGATATGCAAGCTGTGCCGTCGACGTGATCGACGATGCACCGGGATTGAGATTGATCGTTACGTCCGTCGCGTAGTTCGACAGATCATAGGTATCGACACCGTTGCCATCCCATATCGTTTCGAAGATGCGGTTGGCGGTGCCACCGCTGCCTCCACCCGGCGCCAACTGGGCTACACCATTGATAAATGCCTGCCCGGTCGTCGGGTTCCAGGAGTAGACCGTGTTCTCGCCATGCGTTGAGTAGTTCGCGCCATAGAGGGTCTGAAGCGCAAGAATGTCATTGGCCATGTAGGTCTGCGCATAGCCATAGTCCTCGTTGGTCAGGTAGCCCGAATCCGCAGCACCGACATAGCTGCGATAACTCATGACGGTGTATTCGGAATCGTCATGCGCAGTCGGCACCACGACGTTGGCGACGCCGTCGGGTGTATTGCTGTGCTTGAGCCCGAAAGAGTGCCCGAGTTCGTGAAGGGCATCCATGAAGTAATAGTTGCCGAGGGAAGCCTGGGAGAAGTCGTAATCGGTACCAAACCAGGCGTCGCCGCCCTCCAAGTAGGTCGGATCGGGAAGGTATGCCCACGAGGTTGGATTGGCGACCGGCGACTGCGCGAGCATAATGTCGGAGCTGCCGGACCCCGCAAAAACAATATTCGCGTTGGTATAGCTCGATATCAGCCCAATGGCGTATTGGACCGCGGATTGAAGGGCCGCTGAAACAGGCGCAAAGCCCGGATCATCAGCTTCTCCGTAACCATAGCCAACGGCGTAATCGCTTGGGGAGGTCGGGAAACTGTACGTGATCGTGCCGGACCACTTGGTTCCGCCCAGGAGACCGTCGATCTCGGCGTTATTGGTCGCGGTGACAGATACAACGCTCGCCACTTGTCCTCCGGCTTTGCCTTCGCCGCAAACGCGGCGGTCGGGCGATCTAAGGTCAGATCAAGTTTCGATTGCGTTACAACCAAGCCCCTGTTTTCGGTTCCGACATCAAGACAAAAATGGCATTGGGACGAGAGGATTTCCTTGCAAGCAGAAACCTGGGGGGCCTTCGGGGGCAGCCCTCGTGCTACATTCTGAAGTTCATGCCAACCTTCAACATTTGAAGATTTGGGGAAACGGTAACCACGTTTGGCACTGAAACGACGTGTTTCCGATTGGCCATCACCACGTAATCGTGAGGGCGGGGCGGCCTATGGTAAATGAGACGCGAATTTATGCTTTGCTCGGCGCGAACAAGCATACTGTCCTTGGCCCGCAATTTTTATTGCTGCCAGCTCGCTGTTGGCGGTAACGGACCCGACGGAGGAGACTCCACGCGCTCGACTTTAGATAAGATTGGCGTTTAACATTGGTACCACGATTGGTGGCGGGTTATCGTAACAGCCTCGGCTGATGGGCATCCGGCTAACGTCAAGTCAATTATCATCCCTCGCAAATGCCGGCTGCGAGTTAGTATGCTGCCAGTAGCGTTCCGCATCGGAATCCGGACCGGGCGTCCATTCGCGTGAGAGTCGCAAGCGGCGTTAGTCTTCAAATTTTCACTTTGGTTCAAAACCTTTTTCACGAGATTGAATTTTCAGATTGTTGCACAATGCATGCGCGATCTCAACGTGTATGTTGACGTTTCGACCACCTCGGGAATAAGATTGCCGCGGTTGCATCGTGGCCCAAATTTCTAGCCGATAGCTTACCGATCACCCGAGTGAGAAGTGTTTCGTATTGTGTTGTGACACCGCGCCGCAACCACAAGTCATTAAACTGAAAATCTACGACGCTAGCTTCGAAAAACGCGACCGTGCCGGCATCTATTTCTATTTCCCATTCCTGACGCCGCGCGCGGCTTGCGAATACTCCAAAACCAATAATCGTGCCGCTGTTTTCAGCGCGGCGGCATTCGCGTGGCACGCAGGCAGGGGTTTCCCATGACCAATCACAATCCGGCTTTCACGTCTTCATCCGCGACCGGCAGCTTCACCGAAACCGCCAACACTTCGGATTCGCTAACGCCGCATCTGTTGTCGGGCACGATGAATTTCACCGATTCCGATCACGGCGATGCCCACACGACGTCCGCGACCCTGAAATCGGCGGTGGTGTCGGGAGGCACGGTCATTCCGGCTTCGGTGCTGGCGCATTTCGACAGCGCCATGACATCCTCGATGGTGAGCGACAACAATGGATCGGGAAAGATCAAATGGTCATTCAGTGACGCCGACGACGATTTCGATTTCCTCGCCAAGAATCAGACGCTGGTCCTCACTTACAACATCAAGGTTTCGGACAATCACGGCGGCAGCGTCATCCAGACCGTGAAGATCACCGTTACCGGGACCGACGACAAGCCGGTGATCAGCATGGGGGCCGCTGCGGTCGTAACCGAGCAGGCCAACCACACGCTGTCATTGTCGCCCGATATCGCTCACGTCACCCTCAATTTCGTCGATCAGGATCTCGCCAACACCGGCCACACCGCGACCGTGACCGGCGTCGCTGCGACGGGCGTGACCACTGGAATCCTGCCCGGCTCGCTCGGGACCGCCGAATTGATGGCGTTTTTCCACGTCGACAGCGTCGTGAAGACTTCCGGCTCGAGCAACGGAACCATCAACACCACGTTCTCGGCCCCCGATCTTGCCTTCGACTATCTGGCGGCCGGGCAGCAAGTCACGATTACCTATGCCGTGAAGCTTGACGACAACGCTGGCGGCGTCAGCACGCAGAACGTCGTGGTGACCGTGATCGGCACCAACGACAAGCCGGTCTACCTTTGCGGTCCCGAGACCGAGCATCTTACCGAGGGTCAGGAACCTCTCGCCGCGGATGGTCACCTGCTTTTCAGCGACATCGATCTGGCCGATTCCCACACCGTGTCCACCACCGGTTCGGCGGCGCTTTCGGGTGGCGGCGCGATTCCGCTTACGAATGCTCAGATTCTCTCCCTTTTCGACACGACGCTGGCGCCGGATTCCACCGGGCACCTGATCGGTGATATCGAATGGGACTTTGCCGCTCCGGACGCCTTGATGAATTTCATCGGGGCCGGCGAGACCCTGACGCTCACCTACCAGGTCACGGTTACCGATCCCTCGGGAGGCTCGGACACCCAGGACGTTATCATCAAGGTACTCGGCACCAACCATGCGGTTGTGATCACGAGCGGACCGGAATCGTCCACCGTGACGGAGCTTGTCGACACTATGGGTTCGCCCGTTCTCGACACCACACCCACTATCCCGGCGGGGACGCTCGCGTTCACCGATGACGATACCGGTGACATTCACACCGTGGCGGTAACACTCGATTCCACTTCGGGACCCGTTCCGGCGACGGCGCAAGCCGACCTCGCCGCAGCTCTCACCACCACGCTGCATGATGCCACCGGCACCGGTACCGGCAGTGTCGACTGGAACTTTGCCATTGCGGACCAGGATCTCGACTTCCTCGCGGAAGGCGAGACGCTGACCGTCAACTACAACGTCAAGGTCAGCGATGCCTCGACCAACGCGACCCAGACGGTTTCAGTTGTCGTCACCGGCGCCAACGACGCCGTGGTCGTCACCGGCGGGCCCGGATCGGCCTCGGTCGCCGAACAATCCGGCGTCACCGGATCGACGACTCTCGACAGCACCAGCCCGGTGCCGACAGGTACGCTGGCCTTCAGCGATGTCGATCTCAGCGATAGCCATTTGGTCAGCGTCGCGGTCAATTCCGCGGTCTGGTCCGCGGGCGGATTCATTCCCGCCGGGGCTTTTGCAGACCTGGAGGCGGCGCTGATGACAACGCTGCACGACTCTACCGGCACCGGCAGCGGCGGGGTCGACTGGAGCTTCGCCATCCAGGACAAAGACCTTGACTTCCTCAGCGCAGGCGAGACGCTGACGATTACCTACGACGTGACGGTTTCGGACGGCGCGACCACCTCGATCCAGCAGCTGACAATCACCGCGACCGGCGCCGAAGATCCGCTGGTTGTGGACCCCGTCACCGCTGCAGCGTTTGATACGTCCACAACCGACGCCGGCACTCCGATCGCGTCCGGCGTTATCGACCTTCACGGCGGCGGAGACCAGAGCGCCACTGCGGAGGTGACTGAGGTAAACGGACAGGCCGGCAATGTGGGCACGGCGGTCGCAGGAGTATATGGCTCATTGTTCCTCGACTCGACCGGCTCCTACTCCTACACGGCAAATTCAGCGCTGGATCAGCTCCAGGTCGGCGACAATCCGACCGACACCTTCAGCTTCACCGTCGTCGATAGTCTCGGTCACACCACGTCGACCACACTGACTTTCAGTATCCAGGGAACGGACGACGCGCCGGTTGTGACGGCGGCCGACGTGCTGGGTTCGCTGGTCGAAGATGCCGGGCCGACGGTCGCCGTCAACGGCGGCTTCGAGAGCGGCGATCTGACGGGTTGGATTTCATCCGGTGTCAGCGCCGATCCGCTTTTCTTCGGTGGAGAGTTCGGCAACTATGCAGCAAGGCTCTCTGGTTCAGGTTTTCTTGAGCAGGATGTCGCGACGACGGCTGGACAGCATTACACGCTGAGCTTCTATGTGTCCGGTGATTCCGAGGCGACGGCCACTTCCTTTACCGCGTACTGGGACGGCATCCAGATTCTCGCGCAGGCCGACGTCGTGCCTGGATTCACCAAATACACGTTCGACGTGGTCGGCGACGCGCTGGATCCGGCTACGCAACTGTTCTTTGATTTCTCCGGCGACGGCACCGGTATGTTTGTCGACCAGGTCTCGATCACGCCCAACCCGGGACCGGCGACGGAGACAACGACGGGCATCATCGCCTTCTCCGACGTCGAAGCATCAGATGCGCATATCGCGAACTTTATGCCCAGCGGCAGCGGCTATGTTGGAACGTTCTCGCTCGACCCGATCACCGAATCCGGCGGCAACGGCTCGTTCGCCTGGCATTATTCGGTCGACAATGCCGACATCCAGTTCCTTGCGCAGGGCCAGACGCTGGTTCAGAGCTACAGCGTGACAATCACCGACAGCCATGGCGCCAGCACGGTGCAGAGCATCAGTATCGCGATCGATGGCTCCAATGATACGCCGACGGCAGTGAACGAAACTGTCATTACCGACGCGGGGCCAGATGGCGTGGTCGACATTCAGCCGTGGATGCTGGCGGCGAACGACACCGACCCGGACACGATCGACCATCTCTTCGTCAATAGCATCGTATCGAGCAGCGGCGGCACCGCCGTGCCGTTCGGCGATGTGTTCTTTGTCGATGACGCGACGCCTGGCGGTTCGTTCACCTACACGACCTCGGACGGCATCGCGACTAGCGGCAACGCCGCAATCGCAACCGCGACCGTTATCAATAACACCACTTCGGCCACAACGCTGACGGGCACCGGCGGCGATGATATCATCATCGCCACCAACGGCACCGAAACGCTGGATGGCGGCGGCGGTAATGACATTCTGGCCGGCAACTCCGGCAGTCATGTCATGACCGGCGGTAGCGGCAATGACAGCTTCGCCTTCCTGCAGACCTCCGATGGCCCGGGCACGATCACGGACTTCAACAACTTGACCGAGCAGGACCATATCGCGATCTCCGCGAACGGATTTGGCGGCGGGCTGAGTGCAGGTATGGATGTGACGTCGGTGTTCGAAACCTCGGGCGACGATCAGTTCTCGGGATTTGGTGCGGTGTTCCACTTCGATTCCGCAAACCAGACGCTGTACTTCAGCGCAGACGGGACCCAGGCGTCGGCAATTACGGTGGCGACCGTCCAGGCCGGCGCCACCATCAATCCGCATGATCTGCTGATCGTGTAAGCAGGCGCAGGGCCTGATTTGGACGGCAGCGCGGGCTCTTAATGAGCCCGCTTTTTTGTTGAAGGCCTCGAAATTCAGCCGGCCAGATCCGCGGCTTGCAATCTCATGCAAAAGTCATAAGCAACACCAGTATGGTTCGGCTTGAACTGATACGGGTTACCCCGCACAATGGCGCATCGAAGGCGATCAATTTTTTACAAATTAAACAAAGACATAGGGAAGAAACACGTGGGACATGTTCTGAAAACCGCAGCCGCCCTGGCGGCCATGATCGTCAGCGCGCCGGCATTTGCCGCCTGGGAGCCGACCAAGCCGGTTGAAATCGTGGTCGCGGCGGGTGCCGGCGGCGCCTCGGACCAGATGGCGCGCATGATGCAGGCCGCGATCCAGAAGAACAATCTGATGAAGCAGCCGATGGTGGTCTCGCTTAAGGGCGGAGCGTCCGGCGCCGAAGCGTTGATGTACATGAAGTCCAGCGACGGCGACGCCAACAAGGTGCTGATCGCCTATTCGCTGATTTACATGCTGCCATTGTCGGCGAAGATTCCGTTCAACTGGCGCGAACTGACGCCGGTGTCGGTGGTCGCGCTGGATCAGTTCGTGCTGTGGGACAATGCGGCCGGACCGAAAACCGTGAAGGAATTCGTTGCCGCCGCCAAGGCCGCGAGTTCGCCGTTCAAGATGGGCGGCACCGGCTCCAAGCGTGAGGATCACGTGCTTACCGTGTTCATGGAGCAGAAGACCGGCGCCAAATTCTCCTATCTGCCCTACAAGTCGGGCGGTGAGGCTGCGACGCAGCTGGTCGGCAATCACACCGAATCCAACGTCAACAACCCGTCCGAAAATCTCGAGGTCTGGCGCGCCGGCCAGGTCCGCGCGTTGTGCGTATTCGACAAGGAGCGCATTGCCTACAAGACCAAGGTCACCGAGACCCAATCGTGGAACGACATCCCGACCTGCAAGGAAGAAGGGCTCGACGTTCAATATCTGATGCTGCGCGCGATGTTCCTGCCGGGCAAGGTCACGCCGGAACAGCAGGCATTCTATGTCGATCTGTTCCAGAAGGTGACGCAGACCGCCGAGTACAAGGACTACATGGAAAAGCAGGCGCTGAAGCCGATCTTCCTCACCGGCAAGGATATGCTGAAGTTCCTCGAAGAGGACGACAAGCTCAACGCCTCGCTGATGAACGAAGCCGGTTTCGTGGCGAAGTAAGCCGGCCGTTATTTGTCGGCTGGACCGTATCCTGCGATCCTGCCGAGAACGTTTTCGATCTCGGCCTTCGGCAGCAGACGCGGCGTGCCGATCTGCAGGCAGCCGTGATATTGCCGGGCCAGCGTTTCGACTTCGACGGCGAGCCACATCGCTTTCGAAAGCGATGCGCCGACCGCGATCATGCCATGGTGTTCCAGCAGGCACGCCAGCCTGCCTTCCAGCGCGCGCACGGCGTGTTCTGAAAGCTCTTGCGTGCCGAAAGTCGCGTAGGGCGCGACGCGGATGGTGTCGCCGCCGGCACACGCGATCATGTAATGGATCGGCGGAATTTCCAGGCCCATGATGGCAAGGATCGTTGAATAGGGCGGGTGCGCATGCACCACGGCGTTCACCTCCGGCCGGGCCTTGAGGATATCGAGGTGAAATCGCCACTCGCTCGACGGCCGCTGGTCGGGATCGTGCGAACCATCCAGGCCCATGAATACGATCTGCTCCGGCTGCATCGCCTCGTAGGGCACGCTGGTCGGTGTGATCAGCAGGCCGTCGCCATGGCGCAGGCTGATATTGCCTGACGTCCCCTGGTTGATGCCGAGCGCATTCATGCTGCGGCAGGCATCGATGATGGATTGACGTTTTTCCCTGTCGTGGGTGGCTGGCATCATTTCTCCTGATCGCGACGGCGCAGCGCCATCAAATCACAAGCCGTCTCAATCGAAAGGCCTTTGCACTGAGCGAAGAATGGTTGATTATTGCGCGATAGGTCAAGAAGTGCCTGTTTTTAGGTGCTAACTTTGATTTTCCGGAGTTCAAAAATTTCCGAATCAAGGGAAGACCAAGGGAAACAGAACAGAAGTGAACGTAGCGTTCCTTTGCGGTAGTAAAAAGTTCCGAAACATCAGGCTGCCCCGCCTATGCCGCAATGTTGCCTCCGGGTGCGAGCATTCTCAGCGAAGCAACGAGGGATAGAATCAATGTCCGATAACATCGCTGAAGTGTTTAACCGAGGGGACAACAGCCGCCTTGCGGACTATGGCGAACTAGGCCGGATGCTGCACGTGTTGAAGCACTATGACAAAAAGGTGCCAGACAATTACTACATGGTGTTTCGAGGACGAACCTACCTTCCGCACGAAGCAGCTAACTCGCTTCGGAGCTATCTGCCTTAAAAGCCGGTCTGGGCCGGGCTTGTCAGGGCGACAGCGACGTTGGCCGCCTCAAGTCCGGGCACTAGCAATTCGGAATATGAGGCCACGCCTCGTATTTCCAAATCGTGCAAAAGAGCGTAAAGGTTGCATCGGGGGAAAACCACCATGCAACGCTTTATTTTGCTTATGATTGCGGCTGTCAGTTTATCAGGTTGCGCCGGCAGCCCGATTGCCGCTCAGAGAGATGCTCGTGCTGACTATGCAAAATCCGTGGCGATTTATCGGACTTGCCTCACTGACAACCCATCAAACGTGAAAGCTTGTGAGGGCCCGCGCTTAGCAATGGAGGCCGACGAGAGAGCCTTCAACAACATGTCGGCAGCCTTGCCCGCCACTTATTCCGGCACCTCCAGCGTCAATATCCAACATCAACAACGATAGAAGTCAGGCTGCTCATTGCGAGCCTGACGCCGCATTAATTTGGCGGTCAAGACCCGCTAGTCGCACGGACGGTCACGCGGGGGTTACCCTGCTCATCCGTATAATCCTCTACGATCACCTTGATCTCCACCGGCGAAAACTGGCGGCGATGCTCTGCCTTGCGGTCGGCGATAATCTGTACCTTTTCAAACTCTGTCAATTTTCTTTGGGCCAATTGAACCTCACCAAGTCATCACCCCGTCTGTCGCGGACTCTCTCAACTGATAGAGGTAACACTTACTCTGCATCAGCAACACCTTCCGCGTGCCGTCTGGGCTTACTTTGTTATCTTTGTCCGCGAGCACGTGCACGACTACGAGAGGCACATCTGGGTTTGTTCTGTCTATCACGATGCACAGCGCACGGTCCGGTGTAGCACAAACTGTCAACTTGTTCTTGTTCTCGAAAACCGCTTCTGCCTGAAAGTTTCGACAATCGGCCGCCATCGTGCGGTCGTTCGCTGGCGTGGTGCACATCTGTACCCCCGCCGCTCTCGCCGAATCCGGCGAACCGCTGGTCAAGGCGACGTTGACGAAGCCATATTTTAGCGGACACGAAATAAGCTGTTCAGCCTGCGCGAACGTGGCTGCGAGCAATGGGACAAACGTCGTCAAAAGCTTTGAAGGAAGTCTTAGGTCACTCATGGGCAGGGCTCAAATCGCGATACGACGCAGCTTGACATTAACATATGATCGAGCCCGCCGGAATCCTACTACTATAAGCATTGTATTTCTGCGGTCATGACCGCCAATTCAAACCAACGGGCGACTGTGGCTCCGGCCTCCACTTCGCGCGTCCATTGTGATTCTGCGGTCCACTGATCCACTCCGCTAACGTTTGCTCCGGGCGAAGTTGGTCCGCCACCGCATTGAGCCAATCGGCCACGTTGTGAATCTGCTCTCCCGTCGCGTCGGCGAGCGCCGTGCCATCGGGCAAAGCGAAGTTCATCTGATCGGGTCTATCATCGTATCTTTGATGGTGGCTCGGGGAGAAGTATTGTCAGGCTTCTCCCCGAGCGATCTGGTTAACCTTCGCTGGATAGTGGTTGATTATTGCGTCGCAGTATAGTCGAACATCAGGGCGTGCGGGGAGCGGACCGGAGCGGTTCCGCCGCGAAGATATTCTGGGAGAAGTCATGACGCGTGCCGTGCTTGGCATTATCGGCGGATCCGGCATCTACGACCTGCCGGGGCTGGAAAACGTCCGCGACGAAACAATCGAAAGTCCCTGGGGCGAGGCTTCTGCGCCCGTCAGGCACGGCGTCATCGCCGGGTTGCCGATCGTGTTTCTGCCGCGGCATGGCAAGGGGCACGTGCTGTCGCCCTCGGACATCAACTACCGCGCCAATATCGATGTGCTGAAACGGGCGGGGGTCACCGATCTGATCTCGCTCTCGGCCTGCGGCTCGTTTCGGGAAGAGTTGCCGCCCGGCACGTTCGTGCTGGTCGATCAGTTCGTCGACCGCACCCACAAGCGCGAGAGTTCGTTTTTCGGCAAGGGCTGCGTTGCCCATGTCTCGATGGCCCACCCGGTTTCGCCGCGATTGCATGTTCATCTGATCGAGGCTGCCAGGGCGGAGGGCATCGCCGCCGTGCAGGGCGGCACTTACGTCTGCATGGAGGGCCCGCAATTCTCGAGCCTCGCCGAAAGCCTGACCTACAAGGCGCAGGGCTATTCGGTGATCGGCATGACCAACATGCCCGAGGCAAAACTCGCCCGTGAGGCCGAGATCTGCTACGCCAGCGTGGCGATGGTCACCGATTTCGATTGCTGGCATCCCGATCATGACGCGGTGACCGTGCAGGACATCATTCGCGTGCTGAATTCGAATGCCGAGAAGGCCAAGGGCCTGGTGGCGCGTCTCGCCCGGGATTTTCCGCGCCAGCATGAGCCGTGTCCGATCGGCTCGGACCGCGCTCTCGATACCGCGCTGATCACGGCGCCGGAAGCGCGCGATCCAAAACTGCTTGGCAAGCTCGACGCCGTTGCCGGCCGGGTGTTGCGGTCATGAAGGTCGACGGCCGGCATTTTCGCAGCATCTGGCTCGAACCCGATGGCTGGTCGATCGGTGCGATCGATCAGCGGCGGTTGCCGCACGAATTCGTCGTCGCACGGATCACGAACGTGGCGGACGCCGCCGAAGCCATCCGCTCCATGCTGGTGCGCGGTGCCCCGCTGATCGGCGCGACCGCGGCTTATGGTGTGGCGCTGGCGATGCGCGCCGATGCCTCCAATGCGGCGCTCGATCTCGCCTGCAAGATGTTGATTGCAACGCGACCGACCGCGATCAATTTGAAATGGGCGCTGGACGAGATGCAACTGATGCTTCGACCGTTGCTGTCGTCAGCGCGGGTCGAGGCGGCCTATCAACGCGCCAATGAAATCGCCGAGGAGGACGTTGCGATCAACCAGGAGATCGGCCGGCATGGTCTGGCGCTGATCGAAGCGATCGCTGCGACCAAACCGGGTGAGCCCGTGAACGTTCTGACGCATTGCAACGCCGGGTGGCTGGCGACGGTCGACTTCGGCACCGCGACAGCTCCGATCTATCTTGCGCATGATCGTGGCGTGAAAGTTCACGTCTGGGTCGACGAGACACGGCCGCGCAATCAAGGCGCTTCGCTGACGGCGTGGGAGCTCGGTCACCACGGCGTCCCGCACACGGTGATTGCCGACAACACCGGTGGCCACCTGATGCAACACCGGATGGTCGATCTTGCCATTGTCGGGACCGACCGGGTGGCCGCCAATGGCGACGTCTGCAACAAGATCGGAACCTATCTGAAGGCGCTGGCCGCGCGCGATAATGGCGTGCCGTTCTATGTTGCACTGCCGTCGCCGACCATCGACTTTGGTATCGATGACGGAATAAGGCAGATTCCGATCGAGCAACGCGCCGCCAGCGAAGTCACGCATCTGACGGGCCGCACCACCGATGGGCGTATCGAAACGGTGTGCGTGGTGCCTGACGGCTCGCCGGTCGCCAATTATGCTTTCGACGTGACGCCGGCACGGCTGGTGACTGGATTGATCACCGAGCGTGGTGTTCTGAGGCCCGATCGTGCTGCACTTGCGAGCACGTTTCCGGAGCGGGTCCCGTAGCGTTTTCGAGCGAAAGCCTGCCCCGCACTTGATGCGGGGTGGAGGCCGGTTCGCGTTAAGAAAACGCGTCAAAAATAAAGCCTTGCTGAAGGCTGCATTGACGCCGGCAACACTGGCAAGGTATCCCGTATGCCAGCGCAGCCAGCCAGATCAATGGCGTCCATGTCCAATACCGAAATCGAAATTGTCGTCGACGACCCGACGGCACCGGAGGCCGATTCACCGGCGATGTCGAGCGTTCGCATCGTCGACGTCGTGGTGTCGCTGTTGCTGCTCACGCTGGCGCTGACGCTTGGATGGGACAATTGGCGCACCGGCGCGGCCTGGGACTCGACCGGGCCGCAGGCCGGCTATTTCCCGTTCTATCTGTCGGTGATCCTTGGCTCTGCCAGTCTCTATGGCCTCGTCACCGCTTTCCTGTCGCGTCAGGAAGCCGCCGTGACCTTCGTCACCCGCGCGCAGTTGCGCCGCGTCATGGCCGTGTTCGTGCCGACGCTGTTGTTCTGTCTCGCGATGCAATTTCTCGGGCTCTATGTCGCAAGTTTCCTCTTGATCGCCACCTTCATGCGCCTGGTCGGCAAGATCGCGCTGTGGAAGTCGCTGCTGACCGCCTTCGTGTTCACCGCCGTCATGTTCGTGACCTTCGATGTCGCGTTCGACGTCATCATGCCGAAGGGACCGCTCGAGGCGGCCTTCGGTCGTTAGCCCGATCGGCATGACCCATCCCGTCATTGCGAGCGAAGCGAAGCAATCCATGCAGCCGCAAAGGAAGAGTGGATTGCTTCCGCCTTCGCTCTTCGAGCTACGGCGGACATGTCGTCGTTTCACTCCTCGCAATGACGAAAAATCTGGAACCAGTTGATGGAAGCCCTCGGTCTCCTCATGCACGGCTTTGCCGTCCTGCTGACATGGAAGACGCTCGCTTTGATGATGGTCGGGCTGGTGCTCGGCATTTTCGTCGGCGTGCTGCCGGGGCTTGGCGGGCCGAACGGCGTGGCGATCCTGCTGCCGCTGACCTTCACGATGGATCCGACTTCGGCGATCGTGATGCTGTCCTGCATCTATTGGGGCGCGCTGTTCGGCGGCGCCATCACTTCGATCCTGTTCAACATTCCCGGCGAAGCCTGGTCGGTGGCGACCACCTTCGACGGCTACCCAATGGCGCAGCAGGGCCGGGCGGCGGAAGCGTTGACCGCGGCGTTTACTTCTTCCTTCATTGGTTCGCTGGTGGCGGTGCTGTTGATTACGTTCCTGGCGCCGATGATCTCGTCGTTCGCGCTGAAGTTCGGACCGCCCGAATTCTTCTCGGTGTATCTGCTGACCTTCTGTTCGTTCGTCGGGCTTGGCCGTGAGGCCAAGCACAAGACGATCATTTCGATGTCGCTCGGCTTGCTGCTCGCCGGCGTCGGCATGGACACGGTGTCCGGACAGCTGCGCATGACCTTCGGCTCGACGGATCTCTTGCGCGGCATCAATTTCCTGGTCGCGGTGATCGGCCTGTTCGGCATCAGCGAGATCCTGCTGACGATGGAAGAGCGCCTCGCGCTGCGCGGACACGCCGCCGGTATCTCGTTGCGTGTCGTGTTGTCGGTCTGGAAGGACCTGCCGAAATATTGGGTGACGCTGCTGCGTTCGTCGTTCATCGGCTGCTGGCTCGGCATTACGCCGGGCGGCGCCATCGCGGCCTCGTTCATGGGCTATAATCTCGCCAAGCGTTTTTCCAAAGACCCGGATAGTTTCGGCAAGGGCCGCATCGAAGGCGTATTTGCGCCGGAAACGGCGGCGCATGCTTCGGGTACCGCGGCGCTGTTGCCGATGCTGGCGCTCGGCATTCCCGGGTCCGGCACGGCGGCGATCCTACTCGGCGGCCTGATGGTGTGGGGCCTCAATCCCGGACCGTTGCTGTTCGTCGAACACAAGGACTTCGTCTGGGGCCTGATTGCCTCGATGTATCTCGGCAATGTCGTCGGCCTCGTGCTGGTGCTGACGACGGTGCCGATCTTTGCCTCGATCCTGCGGGTGCCGTTCGCAGCCGTGGCACCCATGATCGTGGTGTCCTGCGCCATCGGCGCCTACGCCATCCAGAACGCGATGTTCGATATCTGGCTGATGCTCGGCTTCGGCGTCGTCGGCTATGTCTTCAAGAAGATCGGCATTCCGCTGGCGCCGTTCACGCTGGCGCTCGTGCTCGGCAACCGCGCCGAGGATTCGTTCCGCCTGTCGATGATCGGCTCCGGCGGAGATATGAAGGTGTTCTGGTCGAACGGCCTGGTCGGCTCGATTACAACACTGGCGATCATCCTCCTGTTCTGGCCGGTGATCGACAAGGCGTTCAGCGGCGCCGCCCAGCTATTACGGGTAGAAAAACGCTAACTTAATCAATCGTTTACGGTAATTTTATCGATTCCTTCCCAGTCCACGGCTGGGGGCGGCTGAAACCCCCGATTGTGTCCGCTTGTTGCTGCCAGGTGACAGGGTATGCGCGGGTTCCATGTATGTTGGTTCCATGTTGATTTCACCTTTTGAGGGAAAACCGATGAAGCGCATTTTGATTGCAGGTGCCGCGATTGCCACGCTGCTCACGACGAACGCACTGGCAGCCGACCTGGCGCCGCGGCCCTATACCAAGGCGCCGGTGATCGTCGACCCCGGCTATAATTGGACCGGCTTCTATGCCGGTCTCAACGGCGGCTATAGCTGGGGCAGGGCTCGCACGACGGTCGATCCGGGTGCACCGTTTGCGATCGCCACGTCGCGGCAAAACGTGGATGGCGGGCTCGGTGGCGGCCAGATCGGTTATAATTGGCAATTGGATCGGACCTGGGTGGTCGGACTTGAAGCTGACATCCAGGGCACGGGGGAACGCGGACGATCGTTTGATCAACTCGGATCGGTCAGAGTCGGTAGCATAGGTGCAACCTTGTTCACCGACACCGCGACGAGCTTCCCTTGGTTTGCGACCTTCAGGGCACGTGGCGGTGTCCTTGTTGACCCGAGTTTGTTGCTGTACGCGACGGGCGGTCTGGCGGTTGGTGAAGTCAAAGTGGCGACGACGCCTTCCGGGATCTTCCAGCTATTCGACGGCAACAGCAATGTCACCATCGGCGCACCGATCACGGTCGTTGGGGCCACGGCGTCCGGGAGTGAGACGCGTGTGGGTTGGACAGTCGGAGCCGGTGTTGAGAAGAAATTCGCCAGGAACTGGTCGGCGAAGCTCGAATATCTCTATATGGACTTCGGATCGAAGACTTACTTCGGTGGAACGGCTAATCAGACCGACGTCAGCTTCCATGACCATGTTGCCCGCGTCGGCATCAACTACCAGTTCACGGCTGCTCCGGTCGTCGCCAAATACTGAGCTTGCGAAAACCGCAGGATAAAAAAGCCCCGGTTTTCCGGGGCTTTTTCATGCGTTGAATTGCCGGCCGGGAAGTTGGCCCGCGGGCTCGAAATGATGACCGAAGAACGGTGAGTCGGACCGGCTTCAGAGCGAGACGAGATCGGCAGTGACTTGATCAGGCGCGCTCTTTCGGATTATTTTCCTATATTGCCTCGGGATCGAGCCGCGCGACCGCTCCGGGCCGGGCCCATTCCTATCTTTGCATGGGGTTGTTTTCGAAATTTTGAGTCCGGGCCTTCGTCAGACCACCTTGCATGCTCTGAGATCGGCGATCTCGTCCTTGCCGAAGCCGAACTCGGCAAGGACTTCCTCGGTCTGTTCGCCGAATTCGGGCGGGCGCGCAGCCATCTTGCTCGGCGTGCGCGACATGGTGATGGGTTGCCCGACCAGGCGGATCTGACGGTTCTCGTCGTTGGGCACGTCCTGGGCGATGCCGAGATGCCTGACCTGGGCGTCGTCGAACATCTGGTCAATCGAATAGATCGGGCCGCAGGGCACGCCCGCGGCGTTGAGCTCGCTGACCCAGGTCTCGGAGGATTTCTTCTCGGTGAGCTTCCCAATCGCGGCGTTGAGGGCGTCACGGTTCGTCGAGCGGGCGGGCGCAGTGGCGTAGTCGGGATTGGTGAGGAGTTCCGGCGCGCCGATCGCCTGGGCGCAGCGCTCCCAGATCCGCCCGCCGGTGGTGGCGATATTGATATAGCCGTCGGAGGTCTTGAACACGCCGGTCGGGATCGAGGTCGGATGGTTGTTGCCGGCCTGCTTGGCCACCTCCTTTTCCATCAGCCAGCGGGCGGCCTGGAAATCCAGCATGAATATCTGGGCCTCCAGCAGCGAGGTCTGCACCCACTGCCCCTCGCCGGAGACTTCGCGCTCCAGAAGTGCGGTGAGGATGCCGGTGGCGCAGAACAGCCCGGCGGTGAGGTCGGCGACGGGAATGCCGACCCGCATCGGGCCCTCGCCGGGCGCCCCGGTGACGGACATCAGCCCGCCCATGCCCTGGGCGATCTGATCGAAGCCCGGCCGCTTGTGATAGGGCCCGTCCTGCCCGAACCCGGAGATGCTGCCATAGACGAGGCGCGGGTTGATCTGGCGCAGGCTCTCGTAGTCGATGCCGAGCTTGGTCTTGACGTCGGGGCGGAAGTTCTCGACCACGACGTCGGCCTTTTCGGCGAGGCGTTTGAACACCGCAAGGCCCTTGGGATCCTTCAGGTTGAGCGTCATTGCCCGCTTGTTGCGGTGCAAATTCTGGAAGTCCGAGCCCTGGCGCGGACCGCCCGGCTGTTCGCCGGCCGCGTCCTCCAGCAGCGCGTCGATCTTGATGACGTTAGCGCCCCAATCGGCCAATTGCCGCACGCAGGTCGGCCCCGAACGGACCCGGGTCAGGTCGAGGACGGTGAAACGGGAAAGGGCCTGCGAGGCACGCGGGGAGGGCATTTGACGGAAACTCCGGCGGCATGAAGAAATGGGTTAGCGGGTAAGATGTGTATCCCGCCGTTGAAGGGGTGACTACTGTCGTACAACATGGCAGGCGTGATTATAGATGCGCAGCCCTACGTTTCGTAGTCGCGCTGTGGATTTGCGACCGGTAGATTTTCCAAATCTGCGGCCTTACTGTGCCCGAATGGTGGGACGGACAAGATCAGTATGAGTATTGGCCGCGGCATTAACTCCGATCCGAAACCGGCAACCTTGCGTGAGCGGAGGCTTGTTCCTCGTCGACTGATATGGCTCTGTGTTGCTGCGGTGGCGGCGATGCTGCTGTTTTCGGCCTGCACTTTCGCTTACGCCCAATCGCTCCGGCAGGGCGTGTCTGCGTTCAATCGTCAGGACTATCAGGTGGCGTCGCGGATTTTCATTCCGCTGGCCGAGCAGGGCGAGCCGTCGGCGCAAACCTATCTCGGTTTCATGTTCGAGACCGGCCGCGGCGTTCCCCAGAACTATACCGAAGCCGCGATGTGGTACCGCCGCGCCGCGGAGCAGGGCGACAGCCACGCGCAATATTCGCTCGGGCTGCTCTACGACAAAGGGCAGGGCGTGCCGCGCGATATCGTCGAAGCCAGCAAATGGCTCAATCTCTCGACCGCGGGCGCCCCCCGCAGGGCCCGCGAAGCGCGCGCACGCATTCGCGATGCCGTGACCACCAAGATGACCCGCGGCGAGATCGCGCGGTCACGCCTGAGAGCGCTGGAATGGGCGCCCGTCCGCGAGCATTAGCCCAGCATCGCTTCCGCCAGCCAGCCCAGCCATATGGCCGGCGCCAGGAACAATCCGAACGGCAGGAAGGCGGTGGCTTTCATCGGGCGCTTGCGGATCGCGCCGGCCGCGAAGTAGGCGCCGAGGGCCGACAGTGTTGCGAGTTCGACCACGGCGAATACGGTAACGAGACCGAGCCAGGCGCCGGCGACGGCTGCGAGCTTGACGTCGCCTAGTCCAAGCCCGTCGCGCCCGCGCCACCACCGGTAGCCCGCCATCAGCGCCAGCAGGGGCAGCGCGACCGCGAGCGCCCGGCCGGCGGCCCAGAGCATCGCGTTCCAACCGGCTTCCGGCCCGATCGCCCCCGCGCGAAGCAGTGCCAGTCCTACCGCGGCGCCCGTCAATTCATTGGGGATGATATAGCGCTGGAAATCGCTGATCGCGATCGCCAGCATGAGTGCGCCGAGAAGTGCGCCCAGCACGCCGTCCGGTCCGGGCGCAACGGCAAGGCTAGCCCCGACCGCTGCAAGCAGCGTTAGACTGAGAATGATTTGCCGGCCAGCGGATCCGATTGTCACGCGGTCAAACTAACTCGCGCAGGCTCCATTCGCAAAGCGGCGCCACGTTGTTGAGTTAGCGTGTGGTGCGCGGTGCGGGGACGACGACCACGGGATTGTTGGTGCCGACCAGGCGGCTGTTCATCTTGCTTCGCATTTCCTCGGCGATGACATTTGCATCGACGGCGTCCTTGATCAGGCTCGGCCGGATGAAGAGGATCAGCTCGGTTCGTGACCGCGTGTTGGTTTGATGCGCGAAGGCGTCACCCACTCCCGGGATCGAATCCAGAATGGGGATACCCTGCCGCGCTTTATTTTCGGTCTCACTGATCAGGCCGGCAAGCAGCACGGTCTGCCCGCTCGTCACCGCGATCGAACTCTTGACGCGCCGCTGCGAGATCGTCGGCGTCAGCGATCCCGCACTGCCGGCGGCGACGCTGGAGATCTCCTGTTCGATATCGAGCACGATGTTGCCGTTGGAATTGGCGCGCGGCAGCACGCGAAGGATGATGCCGGTGTTCTTGTAGTCGATGGTGCTGACAACCGTGTTGTTCGCGGTCAGCACCGTCGCTGTACCGGTCGAGAACGGCACCTGATCGCCGACCTGCAAGGTCGCCGTCTGATTGTCGAGCACGACCAGCGAAGGATTGGAAAGAACCTTCACATTGGTGACGCCGTGCAAAGCGTCGAGAACGACGCGCGGTGAATTTTCGGCTCCGATCAGGAAATTGAAGCCGGGAAGCACGCGTCCTAGCAGCGCGCCGGCTGCGGCATTGACGGCATTGCTGGCGGGTTCGATCGCACTTGTGCTGTTGGTCGCTACCCCCGGAATGGTGCTGGAGATCGAGCCCTTCTTGCTGGCGAGGAAGTACTGCACGCCGTAATTCAGTTGATCGTTCAACGTCACTTCCGCGATCGTTGCCTCAATGGCGATCTGACGCTGGGGCCGGTCGATCTGGCGGATCGTCCGCTCAACGATCCGCTGCGATTCATTGTTGGCGTAGACGAGGATGGCATTGTTGGTGACGTCGGCGGTGATCCGGACGTTCGGCAGGTAGCTGCTGCTGCTGCCGGCGGACCTTGTGCTTGAACTGCCGCCCGTCGGTAGATCCTGCCCCGGGACGGGAGCACCACGAGCGCCGGCCACCACACCGGCGCCTCCGGTGACGGGGGTGGCGGCGCCGGCGCCTGCGGTTGGCAGTCCGCTCAGCGAAGCGATCGGATTGCCGCCGGACGAGGACACCGAAATGCCGCCGCCGGGCGCAATCTGGCTCGACGCGCTGTCGAGACTTGCGCCGCCGCCGGTTGCGGAGCCGACCAGCACTTCGTTGAGCAGCGCGACCACATGTTTCGAGTTCCCGTAGCGCAACGGGTAGGATTTCATGTTGGCGGCTTCGGTGTCGGATTTATCGAGCCGCGCGATCCAGGTGCCGGCGCGCTTGAGGTATTCGGGTTTCTGGCTGACCACCATGATGGAATTGAGCCGGCCGATCGCCTGGAACTTGACGACGTTGTTGCTGAGGCCGCCGTCGCCGGAATCCATGATCTTTTCGAGTTCGGCGATCAGCGGCTCGGGCTGGCTGTTGCGCACCGGGAAGATGCCGACGGATTGTCCGCGCATCCAGTCGGCATCGAAGCTCAGGATGGTGTCGATCGCCGCGGCCCGGTCGGAGCCGCTGCCGGTGATGATCAGCGAGTTGCGGCCGCTGTCGGGGCGAAGCGAGGATGCCTTCACGCCGAAGGCATCCAGCAGCTTGAACATCGTTTGCGCGGAGACATAGCGCAGCGGTACCACGCTGATGCCCTGGCCGGCTTCCGCGGAAGCGGTGCGGTCGACGCCGCCGGGGCCGGCCTCGGCCGCCGGCAACAACCGGTAGCCGCTCCGATCGCGCACCAGTGCCACGCCGGACATCCGAAGCGCGTTTTCGAGCACATAGAGCGCGTCCGCTTTCGGTACCGGACGAACGGAGGCCAGAGTCACGGTTCCCTGCACGCGCGGGTCGATGGTGTAACCGACGTTCAATACGTCACCAAGGATGACCTTTGCCACGGTGGCGACCGGCGCGTTTTCGAAGTTGAGGTCGTAACCGCTGCCGGCAGCGCCCTCGCGCTCGATCAAAGCTGAGCCTGGTGGCGTCGAGCCATCGCTGAGATAGATCGCCGGGCGCGACGCGCTCTGCTGCCGAATACCGGTGTTCTCGGTATCTGTGGTCTGGCGCGGCAGCAGATCGATCGACCGAACTCTGTCGGCGATATCCTGGGAGCGCGGGTCTTTGGGATTGCTCTCGATCGACTGATCGGCGGTGACAATGCATCCCGCCATCGCAAATGCGGACAAAAATAGAACTAGCGGTCCAGTCAACCCTGAACGCAGGCGCGAAAGCGGTTGGACCACTTTGGACAAAATACGCCTACCAACGCTGAAGCAACTTGGAAAAATACACCCGATCCCCCATGGTCCGGGCGCTCAAATATTTGCGCCACGATTATGTTTTTGCTACTAAATAAGTCAAGGGCAAAGGCCGTCTCGTGCACGTGAGAGCTGTTGTATTCCGGTAACAAGGTTAGCGGTGGGAATTCGATGCGAGACCTGTCCGCAGAGACCTTCCGGCAGCACCTTCTGGAAAAATATTCATTGCCGGCAAGGGCGCGCGCCCGCGTCGAAAACTCACCGAATTCAACTCTGACGCGCCCGCTCCGTGAGCTGTGGGAAGCGACCGACCTGTCGGCGGCCGAATTTGCCGATGAGGTTTCGGACTATTGGGGCGTGGTGCGGCTGAGCTTGCCGCAACTGCTGGCATCGACGCCGTCGCTGGACGGATTTTCCCGCCGCTTCCTGCGCGAGTTCACGATCTTCCCGCTGCGTTCGCCGAACGGAGGTTGTCGCCTCGCGGTCGCCGATCCCTCCGATACCGCGGCCATTCGCGCTGCTGAAATCGTGTTCGGACAACCGGTCGAAGTCGCGGTGGCCTCCTTTGAGGATATCACCACCGTGCTCGATCAGCGTGTCGAAGCCGATGGCGCGGCAGCGGAGGACGGTGCGAGGGGATCGAGCCAGCAATCCGACGACGATATCGAAAGCCTGCGCGATCTTGCCAGCGGCGCGCCGGTGGTGCGCGCGCTCAACGATCTCATGGAACGTGCGGTCGAGCTTCGCGCCAGTGACATCCACATCGAGCCGTTCCGTACCGGCCTTGTGGTGCGCATGCGCGTCGACGGGCTGCTTCGCGCGATGCCGGCGCCGTCGGGCATTCCGCCGCAAGCGCTGATCTCGCGCGTCAAGATATTGGCCGGCCTCAATATCGCCGAGCGCCGATTGCCGCAGGACGGCGCGGCGCGGGTGCGCGTCAGCCGCGCCGAACTCGATGTTCGTGTTGCCACGATGCCGACCCAGCACAGCGAGAGCGCTGTGATCCGCTTGCTGCCGCGCGACCGCGGCCTGCTCGAGATGGGCAAGCTCGGCCTTGCTAGCCGCGATGAAGCGATCATGACGCGGCTGCTCGCGCTGCCGCATGGCATGATCGTGGTGACGGGGCCGACCGGCAGCGGCAAGACCACGACGCTGGCAACCATGCTGTCGATCCTGAACCAGCCCACCCGAAAAATTCTCACGATCGAGGATCCCGTCGAATACGAGATCCCCGGTATCAATCAGTCGCAGGTCAAGCCGTCGATCGGCCTCACCTTCGCGACCGCGATGCGCTCTTTCGTCCGTCAGGATCCCGATGTGATCATGGTCGGCGAAATCCGCGACGCCGAGACGGCCCACATCGCCATCCATGCGGCGCTGACCGGCCATCTGGTGCTGACGACGCTGCATACCGAGACCGCTGCCGCCGCCGTGCCGCGGCTGATCGATCTCGGCATCGAGGGTTTCTTGCTGAAATCGACGCTGCGAGCCGTGGTCGCGCAGCGCCTGGTGCGCGTGCTCTGCGACCGCTGCAAGGTGCCGCACCAACTGAGTGCCGCCGATATCGACAACGATCCGCGTTTTGCCGTGATCGGATTCAAGGCCGGCGAAGTGGTTCATGAGGCCGGCGGTTGCGAGCGCTGCGGCGGCACCGGTTTTCGCGGCCGCAACGGCGTATTCGAGATTCTCGAAATGTCTGATGACGTGCGCAAGCTGATCGGACCGCAGACCGACTCGCACACCATCGATATGGCCGCGATGCGCGGCGGCATGACCACGATGCTGGCGGACGCCGTCGCCAAATGCCGTGCCGGCATGACCACCGTGCCCGAGGTGTTCCGCGTCACGACGGTTCGGTGATCCCATGCCGAATTACCGTTACCGCGCCCTCAACAGCAACGGCGAACTGGTCTCCGGCGCAATCGCGGCGCCTGCACCCGGGGATGTCGCACAACGGATCGAGCGTCTCGGTCTCGTCCTGGTCGACAATGTCACGCTGGAAGAGGGTGGTGCGGCGCGTGGTGTCTTCAGCTTCTTCAGCAAGCCCAAGGCCGAAGACGTCACGATTTTCACGCGCGATCTCGCATTGCTGCTGCGCGCCGGCGCGCGGATCAATGACGGTCTGGAATTGCTCGCCGCCGATCGCGATTTCGGGCGGCTGCGCCCGGTGGTCGCCGATATCAGGTCGCGGGTGGTTGCGGGTGAGAGTTTCGCCGAGGGGCTTTCGCGGCATGAGGGCCTTTTCCCGCCGATGTACGTGGCGCTGATCCGGGTCGGCGAAGCGTCGGGCTCGCTCGACCAGGTTCTGGAAGTGCTTGCCGACGAGCGAACCCGGACCGAGGCGCTGAAGCGCCGGCTTGGCGATGCCATCCGCTATCCGCTGTTCGTGCTCGGTGCCGCCGGCTGCGTGCTGTTGTTTTTCCTCACATTCGTGCTGCCGCAATTTGCCAGCGTGCTGCAGGATTTCGGTGCCAAGGTCGATCCGTTCATTCTCGGCTTCCTGAATTTGTCGACCTTCCTGCGGGCCAATTCCGACGCGGTGCTGGCGATAACGGCCGCTGTCATCGCGGGAAGCTGGTTGTTGCTGCGTCAGGAGAGTGTTCGACGCGGCTTCATGAACGCGTTGACCCGGTTGCCGGTCGTTCGCGAGGTGATGAAATATTATAGGACTTCGCTGTTTTGCCGGAACCTCGGTCTGTTGCTGGGCAGCGGCGTCAACCTGACAACGACGCTGCGTATTCTCGTCGACATGATGGCATCGGTCGGGGCCTCCGCGGTGTGGGCCGATGCCGCCGAGCGCGTCCGTCATGGCGCGAAATTGTCGGATGCGCTGGCCGATACAAAGGCACTGCCGTCGATGGCGGTACGGATGCTGCGGCTCGGTGACGAAACCGGGCAATTGCCTGTTCTGGCGAGCCGGGTTGCCGAATTTTACGAAGTCAAGCTGCAACGAACGCTCGATCGGGTGGTCGGTATCGCCGGACCGGCGGCGATCGTCGTGATCAGTATTGTGGTCGGTGGATTAATCGTGTCTGTGATGACGGCGTTGATGTCCGTGAGCCAGATTGTCGGGTAGCTAGACGTTTTCAGGAGAAGCGGGTGCGTCGAAGTTTGACAGTCAGGGTGGCAAGGCGACGGCGCAGGTCGCAGGCGGGCTTTACGCTGGTCGAAATTCTTGTGGTGATTACCATCATCGGGCTGATCATGGCGCTGGTGGGACCGCGGGTGCTGAATTATCTGGGCGAGTCGAAGGCGAAGGCCGCCAAAATCCAGATCGAGAGTTTCTCCAGCGCGCTTGATCTCTATTATCTCGACCTCGGTCGTTTCCCCAACTCCAACGAAGGCCTCGCCGCGCTGACGCGCAGCAACAACGCGCCCGGCTGGAACGGGCCCTATTTGCGTGGCGGCGTGGTGCCCAACGATCCTTGGGGCCGCGGCTACGTCTATCGTTCACCGGGCGAACGGGCACCCTACGACATCATTTCCCTGGGCTCCGACGGTCAGGAAGGCGGCAGTGGAACAGCAGCCGATATTGCCAGCGGCACGCGCTGAGAACGGCGGTGGCGAGCGGGGTTTCGCGCTGATCGAAATCCTCTGCGTGCTCGCGATCATTGGCATGCTGGCCGCGATCATCCTGCCTGCGATTCCGCGATCGACCACGCGCACGAAGCTTGAGAGCTACGCTGTCGCGACCGCGGCGCTGCTGAAGTCGGACCGCAGTGCGGCGTTGCGCCGGCAGATCCAGGTGACGACTCAGGTCGATGCGGCCGCACGCTCGATCCGCTCCGGCGTCACCGGCCGCATCATCCGTCTGCCCGATGATGTCTCGCTGGATGCGATCCTGGCGTCACGCTGCGCGGATCGAAATGCCGGCAGCTCGATTGATTTCTTTCCATCGGGGATGTCGTGCGGCGGCGTGATCGCGCTGTCGCGGCCGGGGATGGGAGTTGAGGTTCGCGTCAATTGGCTGACCGGAGGCGTCGATATTGTCCCGCAGAAGTTGCTCTGACGGCACCAAAGGCTTTACGCTGATCGAGGCGCTGGTAGCGCTGGCGATCATCGCGGCCGTGCTGTCGTCGATCGGCGCCGTCATTGGCGCCACCGTGAAGGGTACGCGCTCGATCGACCAGCGCCTGGCCCTGACGGGTGCCGCCGAGACAGTGTTTGCGGCATTGCCTGCCCGCAACGCCCTGAAGCCGGGCAGCCAGTCCGGTGAGTTGGCGGGTCATCGCTGGCGCATCGACGTCGCGCCGATGAATTCTGCGGCAGCCGAACTCCCGCAAAGCCGCTTTGTGCCTGTCGCAGTCAACATGCGGATGCAGGCTCCCGGCGGGCCCGCCATCCAGATCACCACGGTGCGGCTCGTGCCCAAAGTCGCTGAATGAACGGCCGCCGAATGAGCGCGATACGCAGAAGTGCGGCCTCCGGTGAGGCCGGCTTCACACTGATCGAAATATTGACGGCGACGCTGCTGATGACGGTGATCCTCGCCGCGTTGGCGACGGTCACGGCGCAGTGGCTGCCGAACTGGAACCGGGGTATGGCGCGGGTGCAGCGCGCGGAGCGACTGTCGATCGGCCTGGAGCGGGCGCTTGCTGATTTGTCCGTCGCGGAGATGATTCCGATGAACGGGGACAACAAGAAGCCCTTGTTCGATGGATCCGAATTATCGGTCACGATGGTTCGGACGGCCGTCGGTCCCAACACGCGCCCGGGCCTCGAAATCATCAGGCTGATCGAGAAGGCCGACGATCAGGGCCTCGCGTTGGTGCGAGAACGCGCCTCGTTCAATCCGATGCCGTCGGACGCGCAGATCCGTTTTGCCGACCAGGTCGTGCTGATCCGCGCGCCGTTCCGCGTGACGTTTTCCTATGCCGGATTGGATCAGGTCTGGCAATCCAACTGGCGCGACCAGATGCAGCTTCCGAGCATGATCAGGGTCACCGTGCGAGACAGTGCGACGGGGCAGGTGCTCAACGTTTCGAGCGCCGCGATCGTTCACGTCAACGCGCCGGCGGAATGCGCGCGGGCCAAGAATGTGACCGCCTGCTTGACCGCAAGATTGAAGCCGGGAGCCGACAGGAAAGAGGAGCAGCTCTGAGAGCTGACGCCGGAAGGGATGCATTCGGGTGTGACATCGAGGGCAGGTGCTCGCGGCTTTATCGTCGTCGCGGTGCTGTGGATTCTCGCGGCGCTGTCGGCGCTGGTGCTGATCTATCTTACCTACGTCACCAATACGGCCGTGGTGGTGGCCGGCAGTTCCTCCCGGGTTCAGACCGACGCGCTGGTGGGGGCGGGTGTCGAACTCGCGGCCCTTCAACTCGCGGGCCGCAGCGAGGCGGCGCGTCCGACCAGCGGGACCTTCAACGCCCGGGTCGGCGCCGGCCGGGTGTTCGTGACCTTCCGCTCCGAAGCTGCGCGTGTCGATCTCAACATGGCGCCGAAAGGGCTGCTCTCGGGACTTATGATCGGCCTCGGCGTCAGTCCGTCCAATGCAGCCGGCTATGCCGACCGTATCCTCGCCTGGCGTGCGCCGGCCGGGGCCGGCGACAGCGATCCCGAAAATTCATTCTATCGGACCTCGGGGGTCCCCTACATCCCGCGCCATGCGCCTTTTCCGGCGGCAGAGGAATTGTGGCTGGTGCGCGGGATCCCACCTGCCGTCATCGAGCGCATGCTTCCGTTTGTGACGGTGTTCAGCAACATTGCCGCCGTCAATGTCCTGGATGCCGCGCCCCAGGTCCTTGCGGCGCTGCCGAACATGACGCCAGAGAGCCTGCAATCGGTGCTGTCGCAACGCGGCGATCCCGCGCTCGACCCGAGGTCGCTGATCGTCATGGCGGGTAACGAGGGCGCGACGCTTGACGGCTCCCGGGCTTACCGGATCACGGTCGATGTCGAATTGGCGGGCGGCCGGCGCAGCGGAGCCGAAGTCGTGATCCTGCTTCTCGAAAGCGGAGACGAGCCTTATCGTGTATTGTCGTGGCGTAACGCCTCCGACGGCAGCACGGCACCACAAAAGGCCTCATCGAGATGAACCTGTTCCAGACGATCGGCGCGACCTTGAGCGCATGGACAGGCAGTGTGGCCGCCGTGATCGTTGCCGGGCTCGACCGCGTGGTGTCGCCGCGGGTGGTTCGGCTGCTGGAAGGTGACGATGGCGGATTCGCCGTCGAGACGACGGGCAAGGCGGAGGCCATTCCCACGCGGATCGCGTTCAATGATGGAGCCTTGTCCGCACCCAATCTGGCGGCCCTGTTCAGGAGAAGCCGGGTCGAGATCGTGCTCCAGCCCAAACGTTTCCTGCTTCGTCCGCTCGAACTGCCGGCGCGCGCGGCAGATTTCCTCGACGGTATCGTGCGGGCTCAGATCGACCGCCTGACGCCGTGGAGCGCCAGCGAAGCGGTGTTTGGCTGCAGCGCGCCCGTCGCCAGCGGTACTGAGAACATCACCACCATGATCGCGGCAACCACGCGCAAGGTCGCGATGCCTTATGTGCAGGCCGTTTCAGGTTTTCATCCCGCGGCGATTGCGATTTGTACCGATGTCTCCGAGCGTGACGCAGGGCGCGTCAAGGTGTTTGAGCAAAAGGCCCGCGGCCATCTCGATGTCGCGCGTTTGAGCCGTGCGCTGTTGATCGCGCTCGGCGCCGCCGCGGTGGCGGCCCTGGTTTCCGTCACGGTCGCGACCTATGTGGCCGATAACCTCGGAGCGCAGGAAGCCGAACTGGCGCGACAGATTTCGGTACGGCGCGCTGCCATTCGCGCCGGTAGCGACGGCGGCGATCGTTCGCCGATCGCGGCGCTGGAACGGCGCAAATACGAAATGCCGGCCAGCGTGATCGTGCTCGAGGCGCTGAGCCGGCTTCTGCCCGACCACACTTACGTCACCGAATTGCACCTGGCCGGCAGCAAGCTGCAGATATCGGGCGTCACCCGCGACGCGCCGTCGCTGATCCCGCTGATCGAGCAATCGCAGCATTTCACCCGCGCCACCTTCTATGCGCCGACGACGCGCGCGCCATCCGATCCCGGCGAGCGCTTCCATATCGAAACCAGGGTCGAACCGAAGAACACGGTGGCGCCATGATTCCGGGCGGCATCAGCGCAGGCAACGTCGTCACGCGCGCGCTGACGCATTCACCGCTGATTGCGGTCGTGCTCTATCTCGCGGTTGTCGGCGGTCTGGTCGTTACCGCCGGTGTTGCGATTGCGAGCATCTTCGACCAGCAGCGGGCGCTGGCGCAGACCTCCGACCTGCTCGACCAGTTGCAGGGCCGCAAGGCGCGGGGCGGTGCGTCCGCTGCCGGGCGCCCCGGCACGCCGTTCCTGGAGGGGCCGACGGTGACGGTCGCGGGTGCCGCGCTGCTGCAGCGGGTCGCGGCCGCGGTCGCTAATGTCGGCGGCACGGTCCAGTCCTCGCAGGTCGATGTGCTCGGTACCCAAGCCAAGGACGGCTTTGTCGGCCTCGTGGTCAGTTGCGAGATGGAACAACCGGCACTGCAGAAGCTGCTGTACGAGCTCGAGGTCGGCATGCCGTTCCTGTTCGTCGATCAGCTCGACGTGCAGGTCCCGCAGTCGACGGCCGCCAATGAAGCTGGTGCGGGGCGGATCCGGGTCGTGCTCGGCGTTTCCGGACAATGGCAGGCCATCAGGTAGAGCGGCGGCTGGTCGTGAATTCGGGTTGTGTTGCTCGGGCCCCGAGTTACCGCTAGGCTGGATACCACTCCAGCGAGTAACCGAAGACACGTGGCGGCGACAGGGCGGAAAATGGTCGGGTGGTGTAAATGGGTCCGTCTGGCCCTGCTGTCAGGCGGGGTGTTGGCCGGCCTGTCACCGGAATTGCCGGCTGCAACCTCCTCGACGGTGGATATCATTTCGACGGACCGGGCTGGGGATACCTCAGATACCGTCGATATCGGCCGCGTCACGCCGATCGCCAAGCCCAACCGCGAAACCGTCAAAGCGCTGCCGACCGGCAATCCCTTGTGGTCGCTGCCGCTTTCCGCGCTTTCGGCGACCCAGGAACGCCCGATTTTCTCGGCCTCGCGGCGACCGCCCCAGCGGGCCGTGGCCGCACCGCCGGCGGATGAGGCGGTTGCAGTACTGGTCAGGCCGACCGAACCCGACCGGCCGTTGCTGCTGCTGATTGGGACCGTGGTCGGTGACGACGACGCGCTGGCCATTTTCCTCGACCAGACCAGCCAGAAGATCGTCCGCTTGCGACAGGGCGATACCCACGCGGGCTGGCACCTCGGCTCGGTGCAGGGTCGTGAGGTCACCTTCAAGAGGGCCGATCGAAGCGAGGTTCTCCTGCTGCAGCGTCTGGAACGCACCGCCGCCGGGACCCCGGCGGCCCCCGGCGGTGAAGCAGCAGCAATGCCGGGGCCGGTGTTGCAATCGTTCTCGGGTGCCACGGGCACGCCCTACGCACCGTTCGTGCCGCGCTCGACACCGAAGAACGGTGAGTCGGACGGGCTGTGACCACGTCTTCCTCTGCTGCTTGTCTATCGATTAGGTCAAGAGAACTGACGGATCTGCCCTCAACGTCAGTTCGGGAGACATGTCACGGCTAAAAATAAAAACAGGGGTTGCGTGAAATTATCTTGAAACCTTATCGATCCTGCCAAGACATACGTATTGGAGACGGGTGCGCGATCGAAGGAATTCTACCTAAAATTTAAAATAAATAGGGCAAACTTCTTCATTTTGTCGTTGCGTTCGCGTACTTCATCCAAGTTGCATCCGTGCGACGCCAGCCGATTTATTCCGTCATTTGTTGAACATTGGAGGTATACCGTGAAGAAGCTTTTTGCCTTGTCACTCGCTGTTCTCGGAACAGCGTTTGCTCTTTCGCTCACTGCCAATCCCGCACAGGCGCAAGCCAGCCGTACCTGGGTGTCCGGTGTCGGCGATGACGTCAATCCCTGCAGCCGCACGGCGCCCTGCAAGACCTTTGCAGGCGCGATTTCAAAGACCGCCGTCCTCGGCGAGATCAACTGCCTCGACCCTGCTGGATACGGTGCGGTTACGATTACCAAATCAATCACAATCGATTGCACACATACGCTCGGCTCGATCCTCAACTCGGTAACGAATGGCATCAACATCGCTTTTGATTCATTCACGGACGTCAGGAAAACGGTCAATATCCGCGGCATCAACCTTCAGGGCGTTGACAGCGGCCTCATCGGCATCCGGGCTTTCGGTGCCGGTACGGGTAGCTTTGTTAACATCGAAGGTTGCCTCATCAATGGCAACTTCGGCGGCTCCGCAAGTGGTATCGTCGATCAGCGTACCAACGGCACGCTGACGGTCGTGAACACGACCATCAGGGACATGGGCACCAATGGTATTTCCATTGCTCCAAACGGTGGTGCTGGCGTTATCAGGGCGACGCTTAGCGATGTGCGGGTCATCAACTCCGGAAGCGGCCTGTCTTCAAGCGCCGGAGCGGCCATCATGATCAGCAGATCGGTCTTCACGAACAACTCGGTGGTTGGGGTGCAGGTCGGACCTTCCGCGCAGAGCTTGATCGATGCCTCCGTGATCAGCCACAACAACGCTGGCATCTCGTCGGCGGGGGTCACCAGATTGTCCAACAGTGACTTATTCTTGAACGGGACCGGCCTGAGCGGGACAGTCCAATCATTCTCGAATAATCGCTTTGTCGGAAATGGCGCAGGTGGAACCATTACGCCCATCGGGTCGACCAGCAATCCCACGGGGCTCCAGTAAGCAGAGCGCTGAATTGAGTTCTGATCCACTACCGGCGGAAGCCGGTAGTGGTTTTTTGATCTATTGCGCCAAGCGCAAGTGGGTTGAAACCTGCTGAATCCCGGGTGCCAACCGAGACTTAGTCTGTTCGGCATCGGCTCGATGCCCTGTTCTCCGGTCGCGCTCGGGGGCATCGAACAAACCCAATTTTCTGCGTCCGTATCTTGAGGTTCTGGGTGTAGCAGGATAGTTGGTGGCGAATTCGTGGTCCGCCGCACGAGCGACAAGCTGAAATTGATCAAGAAGCCGATCAGCCCGGCCATGATGAACGTGAAAACCGTAGCGGCGAGGTGCATCCACGCGCCGGGCTACGCCTAATCGGAGGATCGTCATCAATCGCTCTCGAACTGGTCCTGATAGTTGATCTTCAGCAAGGGATCCTGCTCCTCCTTGTGGAGGAGGCAGTTGCCCACGACCAGTACCTCAATCTCACTGCCCATGAAGCATCTGAATGCGTCTGCTGTGCTGCAAACGATAGGCTCGCTTCGTATGTTGAAACTGGTATTGACGAGCACGCCGACGCCGGTGAGCTCCTTGAATGAGGATATCAGCCGGTGAAAGCGCGGGTTGACCGATCTTTCGACGGTCTGCACGCGAGCCGAATAGTCGATATGCGTGACTGCAGGTATTGTCGAGCGCGGAACGTTGAGTTTGTCGATCCCAAAAAGCTGTTTGTCTTGCTCGGCCATCGGCCGGCGGCGCTTTTCCGCGACGGGGGCTACCAGAAGCATGTAAGGGCTGTCGTCGTCGAGGTCGAACCATTCACTGACGTCTTCGCGCAGCACGCTCGGAGCAAAGGGCCGGAAACTTTCGCGATACTTGACCTTCAGATTGAGGAGCTTCTGCATTGTAGGTGATCGCGGGTCACCGAGAATCGACCGGTTGCCGAGGGAACGGGGCCCGAATTCCATCCGGCCCTGCATCCAACCAACTGCTTTGCCATCAGCAAGAGCGACCGCGGTCGTTGCGAATAGGACCTCATCGGAAACAACGTGAAACTTCGCTCCTCCGGCGGCAAGCTGTGCTTGGCAATCGATTTGGGAGAATTCCGGTCCGAGATAGGCGCCAGACATTGAATCACCGCTGTGCAACGGTGCTCGGGGTTCACTTGAATAGAGGTGTGCTCCCGCCAGCGCGGCGCCCAATGCTCCGCCCGCGTCCCCGGCTGCCGGCTGAATCCATATCCGGTCAAAGATGCCGTCCTTATGAAGCGCTCCGTTCGCCACGCAGTTGAGTGCTACGCCGCCCGCGAGACAGAGGTGATGCATTCCGGATTCTCGTCTTATCGACCTGGCGAGCTTGAGGACGGTGTCGGTTGTCACCGCCTGGATCGACGCGGCAATGTCCATATGAAATTGCGTGAGTGGTTGGACTTCGGTGCGTTCCGGTTCTCCAAACAAATCGGAAAACTTCCGATTCGTCATGCGAAGGCCGGTGCAATAGTCAAAATAGCTCTGGTCGAGCCTGAAGCTTCCGTCTCTCTTTACGTCGATTAGGTGATCCAGGATCTTCCGCGCAAATCTTGGCTCGCCATAGGGGGCAAGCCCCATCAATTTGTATTCACCCGAATTGACCTTGAACCCAGTGTAGTAGGTGAATGCGGAATACAATAGTCCAAGGGAATGTGGAAAGTGAATTTCCTTCTGGATTTCGATATGAAGTCCTTTGCCAATTCCCATCGATGTCGTCGCCCATTCGCCGACGCCATCGAGAGTCAAAATCGCAGCCTCATCGAACGGCGAGGGATAGAAGGCCGATGCAGCATGGGACAGGTGATGTTCGGTGAACAGCAGCTTCGACTGCCAGTCGAACTCTTCATCGATGGCTGCAAGAGATTTTCGAAGCGAGTCCTTGAGGAATAGCTTCTGGCCAATCCAGACCGGCATCGCCGTTCTGAACGAGGCGAAACCCTGGGGCGCCATCGCAACATAGGTTTCCAGCAGCCGTTCGAACTTCAGAAATGGCTTGTCGTAGAAAACGACCATGTCGACGTCACGAAGGCGACAGTTGCCTTGTTGGAGACAGAATTCGATCGCGTGCGTCGGGAAGCTCGGGTCGTGCTTCTTGCGGGTGAACCGTTCCTCTTGGGCGGCGGCAATGATCGAACCGCCCTCGACAAGCGCAGCGGCGCTGTCGTGGTAGAATGCGGAAATGCCGAGGGCGCGCATCCGGCCTAGAACAGTGTGTAGATGAACGGAGCGAAGACGGAACCGTGGGAAGCGACCAAGAGTCCACCCAGGCCGACCAGCACCAGGAGGATCGGCAAGAGCCAGAATTTGCGGCGAGCGCGCAGGAAAGACCAGAATTCCAGAAGAAATGCCATTGCGGACCTAAAACTGTCGCTTCATCGAATCGGGCGATGGGCCTGCCGGATCTCGCACGATCCAGTAGGTCGACTCTACCTGATTGCGCTTGAGACGCAGCAGGTCTTTTCCCAGCAGTTTGATTATGATCCCCGTCGGCACCACGGTCAGGAAAAATACCAGGCCCATCACGACCGGAGCCACGATGCTATGCAGGACGTCGCCGAGCTTCAACCAAGCAGAATTGAAAGGAGCGAGTACATCAGGGCTGAACTGACTGGCCAACAGGAGCAGCAGGCCGATGGCGACGAACGCGTAGTGGGGGTGGTCCATATGGACCAGTGGCCAAGCCCCGTAAGCGACAAAAATCAGGCCGAAAACGCGTCCGAACGCAGCGTCTGACGATCGTTTCGGCTTGTGGGGTAGTCTCGGTTCAATCACAAAAACGATCCTTGCCCGCTCCGATGCTGCATATTTTCGGATCAGGCGAGAATGAAGTTAGGGCGGCTGTCAACCTCCAAGTACTTTCCTGATCCGAACTGGTATCTAGCACACCACCCGGGCTGCCGGAAAGTGCAAGATACACCGACCGGTTCCGCAAGACGACGCCCGCCGAACCCCGGCCTCGCCACTTTCCAGACAGGCCCCGAGCTAGATTCTGCACAGTTCCGCTCAAACGCGGCGCGATAAGTCACGTATTCGACGCCGAATCCGGCCAGCCATTGTTCCAAGTGTTGAAGAGTCCGTCCGGCCGCGAGGTACGGCGCCGTACCGGTTAGGTTATTTCTCCAAACTCTCTAAGATCGCGTCGGATACGACTTTGTACCCCGCCGCTGTGTAGTGAGCGCGGGTGTCGTACGGAAACAGGCTGGCGCGTTTCTGGCTTGAAAAACGTGGCGTCACATCAACGAATTCGAATCCGGCAGCTTTGGATGTTGAGGATACCGATTCGCGAAGCTGATCGAACACGGATATTTGGGAATGCGTGCCGGGTTTCCAATTGAGCCTTTCCCACGACGGCAGATAGACGACGACGAATCGGTTGGCTCCCTTCGATCGGGCAGCGCGCATCCCTTCCTTTAGTGTCGCGCCGAACAAATCGACATCCAATTGAAAAAGTAAAGGCTCGGGCGGTCTGAACGATCGCAAGAAGGAGACCGTTGGCGAGAACACACGTTCGAGCCATGAATGCCAGTCAGGCGCCAGACGTTCGAACCAGCTCTGCGAATGTAATTGGTCGGTTCGCAGCGCCGCCCGAACATCCCAATCATGCTCCAAAGTATCGAATAGCGCGAGGATCTCCCGCTCGCGCGACTTCAGATTCTGGCTGAATTCCGGCTTTAGATATCGAATGACAGATTCGGCGTCCGCCGCCGGGATAAAGTCGTTGCCCTCGTAGAACAACCAAACCAATGTCTTGAATTGCGGTGCATATTCTTTGAGGGTCGCCAACTCGTCCAGTGGCTGATGCCCTCCGACGGAGAGAGACAGAACGGACTTTCCGTGACTCTCGATATTGCTTGCAATCGAGAATTTGTCATCCAGGCAAGCTCCACTTCCGAAGCTGTCTCCAAGCAATACGATGTCCGATACAGCGAACCGCTCGGGGTCTTTGTTTGCGAACCCATACCTATCCGACTGGATGAATTTCCATTTTCCGGTTTCATTACAATACAGCAGATTGCTGTTGGGTCTGTTTGAAACGGGACGGACGTCTCCCGGGACAGTCCTGAATTCCACGGGATTAATGAAGGGACGGCACCCGGCCGCACGACATTTCGACAGAGTCTCGTCGACCGTGCTCCAGTCCAGCTTCTCGTCGCGAGCGTCAGAAATTTGCTTTCGGTAGGCGTTGAAGTCCGGCAGCATGACCGGCATCGCATAAAAAAAGGAAAGGCTGAAATTGATCAGGAAGATCATGGCCCCGGCGATGATCGTCATGGCCAGAATTGCAGCGACGTACATTGACGGGCGCGGCGGCGCGCCGGTGGGTTTGGAGCCGGACTGCGCCATCAATGCCTTTTAAGGTGATCCTGATAATTGATTTTCGACGGTAGATTGATGCAATCCAAAGTGCAAGCGCGGAACTCTTGCTGAGATCCGTAGACGCTGCCGACGGTAGGAAGCATCCGCAACGAGAGCCGCCAGCGCGAGTTACAAGGAATGCCATCGCAGTCGCAAGTTCCTCGCGGCGGTCGGCCAACAATTTCGTTATTCGAGTGTTGAGCAGTGCGCCTCCGGCGATCGGCCGTGCCGCGATCTGAACCGTTCAGAAATTCGAAAGGCAAGAATGAGCGCCGATAAATGCCCGCGGAAGAGTAAAGTTCATCTTCGCTAGAAGAGATCGTGGGCTGGACAGCCATCGCGCGATCGATTTTGCGCCAGATCGATCCATCGCAAGCTGATGATGCGCAACGGCTACCTTATCGCGCTCGCTCGGTATTGACTCAGGTCGTAACTTATGATCGTACCACCTCCGAGTTGGTGGTGGCCGCCTGTTAGGCATAGTTGCGTCTTGACGGATCAAGAGCGCTTGGGAGGGCGGGTTTGGATGAGTGTGGCGAATAGTTTCAAGGCCGCAGCGAGGACGATTGTAGAAAAGCTCGTTCTTCGCCCGGTCCAGTTTCTGCTCAACAACGTTTCCGTCAATCACGACCTTGCCGCAGAGCTAAAGCGCCAGACGTCTATCGAATGCGCGCAATACATCATGCGGCACGCGCGTCCGGCGCTACAGTTCAGGCACCGCGAGGAACTGTGGGATTTCACCCTACCGAGGGTCCCTCAGGAGGGCTTGATCCTCGAATTTGGGGTTCACAAGGCGTATTCAATCAACTACTTCGCGAAGCGTTTCCCCAATCGCGAATTATTCGGATTCGACAGCTTCGAGGGGCTGCATATCGACTGGGCTGGTACCGGCGCGGCAAGGAGTACCTTTGATCTGGGTGGCAAGCTGCCACGGGTGGCACCGAATGTTGATCTCATCAAAGGATGGTTCGACCAAACGCTGCCCCCATTCCTCTCGCAGCATAAAGCCGGCATAGCGCTGTTGCATATCGACTGCGATACCTATGACGCGACCAAGATTGTGCTCGACCTGATCCCTGACCGTATAGTGCCCGGATCGGTCATCATCTTCGATGACTACTTTGGTTATAGAGGGTGGCTGATCGGAGAGCACAAAGCGTGGATTGAATTCGCAGAGCAACACAAGATCGATTACGAGTACCTAGGATTTACGACTGAGCGCGTAGCGTTGGTAGTTAAGAAAGTGGAGCGCGCCAGCCGCCCGGTTTTGGCGCAAGTCCCGACTTAGCTCTGTACAGGAATCCGGTCCCGAATTTGTCGAGGATGACCTGCCGGGCGACCCCGACGGTGCCAAAAAGTCGGAACGTGCACCGGGGACTTGCCGAGCAAGCGCGAAAGTTGATCTCATCATCGATTCCCGATCGGGCGATGGTCGATGGCCTCTCCAGTTTCACATGGAAGCACACATATTCTGATTGTGTTGCAACTCGTTGAGTTAACGGCTAAATCCGCTTCGGCACGGTGCATCAATGTGGTTGATCCGACCCTTCACCGATGTTAATTATCAATGATTACTTGAGGTTCGGTGGATTAGGGACGCGCGAGGCCCGTGCGTCGCTGAATTTGCCTGTGATTAGGAGGCAAATCGTGACCAATGGCCTGAAGCTGGGGAGTTTGCCGCGACTCGTTCTGGGGTCGGCGATCCCTCGGATGATTGCTCATGGTGTGATGGCGGTGGGGACCCTTGTAGGCAGGCTTTGGAGTTTTGTCCGAGCCCGCGCACTTTTCCCGACTAATCCTGATGTGGTTTGTTCCTGGACCACAGAGGTCAAACATCCTGAAAATATAACTCTGGGAAAAAACGTTTGCATCGGCACGGAGTGCACCATCGGTGCGCAGGCTCCTATCTTCATCGGCGATGACGTGTTGTTTTCCAAAGGCGTGATCGTCGAGACCGGATCAGCGGACATCAGCACCCCTCTGCCCTACGCAAAAATGGCCAAGCCCATACGTATCGAGCGTGGGGTGTGGCTGGGTGCCCGGGTCATTGTTCTCGGCGGTGTGACGATCGGCGCCAATTCGATCGTTTCGGCAGGAACCGTGGTTCGAAAGAGTGTTCCGCCGAATTCATTCGTCGTCGGTGAGCGAGCTCATCACCAGCGTTTCGACGGAGACGCCAAGCAGACCGCTTGATCGATCCAGGGCGGTTACAATCTAGCCTTATCAGCTAAGCATCGGGGGCGTTGCGCGTGCCAGAAATTCGTGATCTGTCCATGGATGATTTGCTGGTCGGAATGAAGGCCGAGCTGGTATGGGACGTTGACGAAACGGAAGTAGACACGTTCGCTTCGCTGAGCGGCGACGTCAATCCGATGCACGTCGATGCGCAGTACGCGCGAGCCCGCGGCTTCGACAACCGCATAGCCCACGGGTTCCTGCTCGGAAGCAAGGTTTCAGCGTTCATCGGGACCGTGATTCCGGGGCGTCGGTGTCTGTTGCTAGAAGAGACGTTGGCGTTTCCGAATCCCGTCTATCCCGGAGACCGTATTGTGATTTCGGGGCAAGTCGTCGAGTTGTGGCCGGAACAGTCGTTGCTGAAATTGAAATTCCGTGCCACGAAAATGAATGGTGAGAAGTCGGTGATCGTCGGCAGAGGGACGGTATTATGCCAAATCCGATCCTGATTCTGGGGGCCTCCGGCGGAGTGGGCTCGGCGATCGCGCGGCGATTGAGCGGCCCCGACAAGATACTGCTTCTGCATGGTCGCCGGACGGAACGCTTGCAGTCGCTGGCGGCCGAGATCGGTGCGGGTGCGGAGATTGTCACAGCGGATCTCACGTCACACGATGAGGTTGTGCAGCTGTTTCGGCAGGTCGAGCAATCATACCCGCGCCTGGACGGAATCGTGTTCTCGATCGCCACGCCGTTTCCAAACCGGCTGGCTTATAGAACGCCTTGGGAGGTTTTCGAGCAGCAGATCAATAGTCAACTCAAGGCGCTTCATCTCGTCGCATCGGAAAGCTTCAGGCTGGTTTCGGACGGAGTTCGGACATCACGGTTTGTGGTTGTCAGCAGCGAGGCTGTACTCGGAATACCGCCGACAAAGTCCGCGCCCTATGTCGCCGCCAAGGCTGCGATGACGACCTACGCCGAGGTGATCGCGCAGGAATGGCTCGGTCGAAATGTTCGCGTGCATATCGTCGCACCCGGTATGGTGAAAACCGACCTGCTGGCGGACAGACCTGATCAATATTTTGAAGCCATCGCTGCCGAGATGCCGGAAAAGCGCCTCACAAGTGCTGATGATGTTGCGCAGCTCGTGAACTTTCTCTTCACGGATGCAGCCGATCCTCTATATGGAAGGCCGTTGCAGATCAGTCGAGCAATCCGCCGATGAGCGAAATTTCGGTCTCCAGTCTCATTGTGGAATGCCGGAATCCCGCGATCAAGAGTCGCGATTATTCCGAGCTCCAGAGGCTCGGTAAGCGGGTTGGAAAGGCGATTTCAGCCGGTCAGTTTTCCGGCAGGCCTCTCACGATAACCATTCTCTCTTCATTCTTGACGGATCTTCTTGTCGATCTGCTGCCTGCATTTTTGTTGCGCCACAATGTCGTCGCCGAGATAACAAAGGGTCCATACGGTTCGATCGCCGCCGAAATCCTGGGACGGCCGATTGACGACGCGCATCAGCCCGATCTGTTCATCCTTCTTCCGACGCATCGCGATCTCGGTTTTCTACCGCCACCGGGAAGCACAGCAGCAAGGGCGGATGCGGCGGTCGCTGAGGAAGTAAGAGTCTGGACCAATCTCTGGTCACGACTGCCTGGACCGATCATGCAGATGACGTTCGACCCTCCACCGACGCGGGCGCTCGCAGAGGCCGACGGATTTCTTCCTGGAGGCTTGTTGCGGCATGTTCGCCAGGTGAATATCGCTCTGGCTGATGCTGCCCCGGCGCGGCTGGCACTCGTCGATTCAGAGCGACTGGCCTCGCAAGTTGGCGCCGCTTGGCACGATCCCCACCTTTACCAGTTATGCAAGCAACCATTCTCAATGTCGGTACTGCCGGAAATGGCCGATCGCATCGCGTCCGCGGCAGCCGGCGCGCTAGGCAGGTCACGAAAGGTTCTGGCGCTGGACCTGGATAATACCCTTTGGGGTGGAATTGTCGGCGATGTGGGCGTTCAAGGACTTGTACTTGGTCCCGAAACTGCCGAAGGCGAAGCATTCGTTGCGATCCAGAATTATGCAAAAGCGCTGGCTTCGCGCGGCGTGATCCTAGCTGTGTGTTCGAAGAACCAGCAAGACAATGCGATAGAGCCGTTTCGTTCGCATACAGCGATGGTCCTGCGTGAGGACGATATCGCCTGTTTCCTCGCAAATTTCGAAGACAAGGCTACCAATCTGAGACGCATCGCGGAGACACTGAATGTTGGTTTGGACAGCATAGTATTCGTTGATGACAATCCGGTAGAGCGTGCATGGGTTGCCCGGGAACTCCCGGAGGTCCTGGTAGTGGATTTGCCGGAGGACCCCGCAGCGTTTTGTCAGGCAATCGAGAGCGCCAACGCATTCCCCTTGCTGAGGCTGACGGAGGAAGACGTTGCCCGGAACGCATCATATCGGGCGCGATCTCAGACGATTGAGATGCGTCAAGCCACCGGCGACATCGATTCATTCCTGCAGAGTCTCGATCCCGTTGCGCAGGTGGAGCCGGTCAGCCCTGCTTCGCTTGATCGAATTGTGCAATTGGTTGCAAAGACCAATCAGTTCAAGCTCAATCCCGCCTTGTTCACCAGCGAACAGATTGCAGCCAATGCCGACGGCGTTTTGGCTGTTCGTTTTAAAGACAAGCTTCAGGATTACGGAATTACGGCGATTGCGGTCGCAAATCTTGAAGGCGAAGAGTTAGTGGTTCGAAATTGGGTCATGAGTTGCCGGGTCTTCTCCCGCCGCCTGGAATACGCAACGCTTGAACTTCTGCGCCGAAAGGCAAATAAGTGGGGCGCCAGCAGCATTAGCCTCAGTTATCAACCGTCTTCAAAGAACGGGCTGGTGAAAGATGTCCTGAGTGATCTTGGGTTCGTGCCTCAAGGCGTTGGGGGCCGCTTCGTGGCCTCCGCATGGGCCAAGGAGCCGCAAACGAAGCATCACATCAAAATCGTCGGCGACTGGGCCGGCTGAAGGAGACGGTCCTTGACCCGCAATGAAGTACTTGAAAAACTGACTAACGTATTTCGGTCCATTTTCGACGATGATTCGATTGGACTGACAGATGCGACCACCGCTGATGACATAGAAGAATGGGACAGCCTCAATCAGATCAGGATCATTCTTGCGTCTGAGCAGGTTTTTGGGCTGAAGCTGAATGCCCGGAAAATCAACGTTCTGAACAACGTTGGTGAGATGGTCAGTTACGTGCTCAGTGAGGCGAGGGAACAGGGGAAGGCGTAATGCCTTGATTTGACCGCGATCGGGCGCAGCGAAGACGATCTGGGTGCGTGCGGCTGCCGACGGTGGAGGCCGAGGCCACTGTCGGACATCGGGCACGCTTTATCAATGGCAGGACAACCGGATGGGACGGTGCTCGCGGCCGGTCCAATCGCCTACCGTCCCTGATTACGCCGGGGGCGTTTTGGCGGCCGGTAAGCGCGAAGACAGCGTTATAGCCGCGAGCCGCCCAAGCCTCGCGTCCAGCCTGTCCGTACTGAGGTTTGGTTGCCGTTCCGTCGAACTCGCTATAAAGCATCCCGCAAGCGTAGGTGGTCTTGCCCAGTGTTAGTGAACAGCCGGACGTTGAAATCCGATAGTGCCCTGCGGAAAAGCCCGAGCTAATGCAGTTTCTCTTCCAAGTCGGCCGGATTGACGGTCAGCGAGCCCTGCTTGCGGCGTGGGCATGCTGGCTCCTCTGCTTTCTGGCGATGCCCATCTCGACTGTATCTTACGGCACAGTGCAGACCGTGGCGTTGTTCATTTGCGCAAATGCCGCGCTTTTGTTCGGATTGTCATGCGGATCCTGGGTGCCCCAAAAGTCCACTCATCTCTCGTATCAGGAAGAGGATCTAAGCCGGATCCTCTTCCTGATTGCGTTTGCCGGGATATTCGCCATCGTCGCCAAGCTGATCGACCTCACAGTATACCGTGGAATCCTCGAAGCGACTTCATTCACCGAAGGGCGCCAGAGGATGGAATCCAACGGCTCGAACCTGTTCTCCGGAATTTATTTTGGTTTGTCTCCGGTCATCGCCGCCGGCGGCATCCTCTCGCTCGTGTTGATCGGCAACAAACGGTACAGGCGACTTTCGATCACGGCTTTGGTTCTATTTTGTATCAATCCGATATTTTCGTTCGTGTTCGGCGGCCGCTCCATTCTTTTCATGACTGCGGGACTCATCGTTATCACTTGGTCGCTTCTGGTTCCCAAGGTGACGAAGCCGCAGCTACTTTGCCTCTTCGGTCTGGGGGCGGCGTTGTTCTTCGTCACCATGTATTTGTTTGTGGGGCGCGTAACCGAAGCAGTTGGGGAGCACGTTGAAATACTGGCAGCTGGCTCTCATTACACCAAGCTGGTGCCTCTCAACATTGACACGATCGAAACCATGCGCGACTTGCCCAGGTTGGAGCGGTACTTTCTGTATTATGTGACCAGCGTCGGACAATATATCGTTCATGGTGTGTTCGAATTCTTCTACCTCGTTCAGGCCAAGAGTCAGGAGCAAGGCCTTCTGTGGGGAAGGTATCAATTCACCCTCTACGATCAGGCGCTGCGGGCGATGTTGGGTCCCGGCGATGTTCCAGACCTCGAAGTATTTAATCCGACCACGGGACTGTTCAGTACGTTCTGGGGACCCGCCTACATCGATTTCGGATATCTAATGGTCATCTACGGCTTTCTGTTCGGGTATGTAACGGGGCGCGTTCGTGGATTGGTCGAGCGAGGCGATTTGTTCGCTCTCCCGCTCTACGCGCTCCTGATCTTCCAGATTTTCCTGGTTCCGATCGCCAATGGCCTCCTGATGGCCTCATCGGTCGTTCTCAACGTTGGCTTTTTCGGCATCTGGCTGCTCACGCGATGGTACCTGGCAGGAAATACGAAGGCCGTTAATGTGGCAGGTTGATCGCGAGATGGGTGTTGCTGTGGAGCGCGTCGATGTGGAATGCGCCTAATGTTTCGGAATGGATGGTAATGAATTCGACCAGACGAAAATCATTGTTCATTGCAAGCGTGGTCGGGTTGGCTGCAGCGTTCGCGTATCATGCATCGGGAGCGTTCCCCAGCTACGAATACCGAACCGATGTTTTTGTTGGCGAATACGCAATCGACGACGGCTTTCAATCGTTTGAGCCTGTTTCCACGACAGAGCTCTTTATTCGCGATACGCTTGCTATTGCACCGACGCCCGAAGAATTGAGAAAGTTTGGCGTGCGGGAGGTGCGATCGGACGCGATCATCAGAGCAGTCGAGGGGGGAAAGAGCATTCGCATCCATTCGCTGTCAACCGAAAGCGGCACTGATCGTATAAAGGCCGTTCATCAGTTCATCGTAGACGGTATTCTTGCCCGGCTCAAGCCGCGTGCCGACCACGTGAGGGTGCGACTGCAGAACCGGCTAACTGCGGCTGAAGAGGTACTTAAATCTGCGTCGACAAATCTGAACACATTCTCCGAGATCGTTGCCGATGCGAAAACTTCCGAAGCGAGAACACGGGAACAGGTGCGCCAGCTCGCCGACCGTATCGCCTCGCTTGACCGCACCGAAGGTTTGCCACCTTCCGCGAGCGCCAGCCGCGGCGAGGTGATGGGCGAGCTCTCTGGTTTGAACATCCGCAGCCAGCTCGCTTTATATCAGAAGCTTGGTTTGGCCGAAATTCCGTTCATGCGGGCCGATAGCGCCAGAACCGCCGTCGCACTCGATCAAACTGCTGCGCAGGCGAGGCAGGCCATCAGGGATCTGACCGAGCAGATCGGCGTCTTTCGTGAGCCGGCTGTGGCGCTATTCGCGATGCGGAGCGAATCGCCGACAAAGCCCGGCCTGCTGCTGCTGTTGATGGTTGGCCTTGTTGCGGGTCTTGCAGCCTACCTTGCAACGCAGGCCATCCTGGGACGCGTGAAAGGCTAATCACCTCGGGCTTGGAATTTCAGAGATGGGGATACAGATCGACCGCTTCAAAGCGAGAATTGTCGCAATGGCCACAGGGTGAAGGCGATAGAGTGCGCGCTAAGCCTGAAGTAGCGGATAACCGATTCGTCTCGGAAAGCCTTCTCTGCCGCGATGAGGTATCGATATTTCCGGGCTACCATGATTTGCAGTTGCGCAGCGATCCGAACTTGTTCAGGAATGTTCTCCCCTTGGTCTCGGGGAGACCATCCTCGATGCTCAGCTTCTTGAAGTGTCCGAGGGCGCAATCAACGGCAGCGTCGAGCGATTGCCAAATCGTGTGAAACTTCTCAAGGGTATCGTAGAAGCCGTCCGAGGCTGCAATGCTCGGTTGCCGCAGGAGGATGCCGGGTCTGATCCTCGATCCTCGGATGGTCCGCGGGATAGAAACTGGTGACCGTGACGCCGGCGCAGGATTCGGCGAGCTCGATCATCGCAGGATCGAGGTCGAATTTGGTGGGCAGACCTTGGCGCGGTCGTAACGCCACCAGCAACAGGCTGCAGGGCGGCGAAACCGCGGCTCCATTTTCGCCGCTGCTGGCCTGGACCCCGGTTGCAAACCTTTCAATGACGGCTCCGCGAATACGCTTCATCGACAAGGCGCGAAGACTTTGGCACGCGCAATGCCAACCGACTATCGCGAAAGTTGTTGTAGAAAGGTCATGGTTGCGTCTGCGACGTTGTTGACGTTGCCCTGGTCGATAACGGACGGGACACTGGCGGGATCCGATATTAGCCCCGGAAAGGACTGCGCGACATTCCAGGCCAGATATTCCTCGATGCTCCTGTCGGTCTGCGCAGCCGACATGGCGGCGGCCTCCTCGACGATCCCTGCGAACTCTCGGTGCGTTGTCTGAAACGGATCGAAGCCATTGCGTAGCAAAATCCGGCCGAAGTACATTTCGGCGACGGTGATTGCGGGCCGGCCGAGCAATCCGGCCTCGAGGCTCGCGGTGCCGGAGATGGATATGGTCAGCCCCGCCCATGAAAGCAGCCGGTGGGTGTCCGCGAAAGGGTCGATCAGGCGTACACCGGGCAGTCGTTTTAACCCCCTGTAGTACTCCAGCGATCGGTCGCCGATCGCGTTCGGATGCTCCTTCACCCACAGTTCCCAGCCAAACGGGAGCAGCCGGGTCAGCGCCCGGATGACCTCATATTGATTGGTGAATGGGGAGCCGATGACGTCGACGGAAGACTCCGGCTGCTTGTGCAGCGGGAACAGGACGAACGGTCGATCCGCGGTTGCTGGCACCGTCTCGAATGCACCCGATCGCGTTGCCAGGATCCCGGATGCGATCGAAGTCAGGCGCCTGGCAACCCGGGTGCGCAGGGAAGGCATCGTATGGTCGAAGCGTACGGCGGATGTCCGCATGATGGCCCGCCATGCTTCATCGAGCCAGTATCTTCGCAACCGGTTCTGATTCATATTGAGCGCGAAATAATACGGCCGCTCGCCGCGCTCGCGCAAATTCTTCAGCGCCTGTCGTGCAATTTTCCGATGCTCGTCGTCCGGCGACTCGTGGAAGACGTCGAGGCGTTTCTGGAAAACTCCCCGGAAGAATCCGAATCGTTCGGAAGGAATCCGGATGGTATGCGGCGCATGGAAATGCCGGCCGTTGGCGTGCATTACGGCCGAGGTAATGATTTCCGGAGCCCAGGTGTCCTCGCCGAAGGCGAATCGAATATCGTTTTCGAGAACGAAGCGCTCGATTTCAAGCGCCGTGATCTGCCCGTAGGCCTCGATGTTCCAGCCCGGCATCAGGCCGAGTTCACGATCCATGATCAGCGCGTCCTTGAGCCCGATCTCGGCTCCCCGGTCGATGTGCTTGATCCGGGATTTTTCGTCTGCGGTCGGTGCGAAGGGTTTTGTCCAGCGCGAACCCAACCCTGACAGGTCAAGGATGCGGGATCGATCCCAGCCTTCGCGCAGGAGATAATTGGTCCAGCGTTCGCCGGTGCTGATCCAGAATATCTCGGCGCCGGAGGCATCCATCCTGCGCGCCCACGGCGAATAGAACTCAGTCTTGAGCTGGTTCGTGACGAACAGTGCGCGCACGCTCAGCCTCCAAAAGTCAGGAAATGTTCCCGAGCTCGCTCACGGTGCTGACAACGTAATCCATATCGGCGTTGGTGATGGTGGGAAACAGCGGCAGGGTCAGGATTTCCCGGTAGACCGCCTCGGCGCGGGGACACAGCCCAGCTTGGTAGCCAAATCGCTCGCGATAGAAGCTGTGGTGATAGACCGGCGCATAATGCACGTTGGCGCCGATGCCGGATGCCTTGAGGTGATCGAAGGCCCGCCGCCGGTCGACCCTGAGCAGCGAGAGGTCGAGGCGGATTACGTAGAGATGATAGGCATTGGTGCGGTCGGGATGTTTTACCAGCGGCCGGACGAACGGAATGCCTGCAAACATCGCGTCATAGCGCGCCGCGATTGCCTGACGCTTGACCAGCCATTCCGGCAAATGCTTCAGCTGGGAAAGCCCGAGCGCGCATTGTATGTCGGGCAGGCGGTAATTGTAGCCGAGTTCGACCATGTCGTAGGTGAAAGTGCCGGTTTTTTCCCGAGACCTGTGGTCGGAATCGATACCGTGATTGCGGAAGCGTCGCATATGCGACGCCATCCCGGCATCGTCGGTCAGGACCATCCCGCCTTCGCAGGTGGTGAGATGTTTCACAGGATGGAACGAGAAGGCTGACAGGTCGGCGATAGTGCCGACCTTGCGCCCCTTGTAGGTCGCACCGGGCGCATGGCAGGCATCGGAAACGATCTTGATGCCGCGTTGGTCTGCGAGCGTGCGCAGGGCGTCGTAGTCGGCGGGCTGCCCGCCGTAATCGACCGCGACGATCGCCTTGGTGCGCGGGGTGATCGCTACTTCGACGGCAGCAGGGTCGATCAGCAACGTGTCGGTCTCGATATCGGCAAAAACCGGGGTGCCACCCTCGTAGACCACGGCGTTGGATGACGCGGCGAATGTGATCGCGGGAACGATGACCTCGTCGCCGGCACCTATTTTCAGCGCGCGCATCGCAGCGTGCAGCGCCGCGGTGCCGCTGTTCACCGCGACCCCTTCCGCGGCGCCGCAAAATTCCGCAAAAGCGCGCTCGAATTCGCCGACCCGGGGGCCGGTGGTTAGCCACGCCGACCGCAAGGCTTCGTCGACCGCGGCGACGTCGTCGGCGTCGATAATCTGCTTGCCGTAGGGGATGAACGCCTTAGCCATGAATGCTTGTCGGATTGTCCAGCATGACTTTCAGTGCGGCAGCGTCCATCCAGTCCGGATTGTTGTCGCTGGCGTAGCGGAAATTCTCGGCGACCGGTTTGCCAAGGTTGTCGTAGCCCTTGTAGCTCCACCACGCGAGCGCCGGCTGAACCACGTACCGGTCATCCAGTTCCACGGTGAAGCGGGCGTCATCCTCGGTGATCATCACTTCATGCAGCTTCTCGCCGGGCCGGATGCCGACGATCTTCTGTGGGAGATCCGGCGCCATCGCCTTCGCAAGTTCGACGATCGACATCGATTTGATCTTCGGCACGAACAGTTCGCCGCCCTGCATCATCTCCAAGCTCGAGAGCACGAACTCGACGCCCTTGTCGAGCGTGATCCAGAAGCGCGTCATCCTGGGATCGGTGATCGGCAGATGGTCGGCGCCCCTAGCGATCAGATCGCGAAAGAACGGAACGACGGAGCCGCGCGATCCCACCACGTTGCCGTAGCGGACTACCGCGAACCTGGCGCCCGTATTGCCTGACAAATTGTTGGACGCGATGAATATCTTGTCCGATGCGAGCTTGCTGGCGCCATAAAGATTGACCGGGTTGCACGCCTTGTCGGTGGATAGGGCGATGATCTTTGGAACGCGATTGCTGATGGCGGCCTGGACGACATTTTCGGCGCCCATGATATTGGTCTTCACGCACTCCATAGGATTATATTCTGCGATCGGCACGTGCTTCATCGCGGCCGCATGCACGACCACATCGACCTCGCGCATTGCCATTTTCAGGCGGTCGAGGTCCCGCACATCGCCGATAAAAAAACGCAGCCGGCTGTCAGGCAACGCTTGCGCCATCATTGCCTGCTTGTACTCGTCCCGCGAGTAGATGATGATCTTCCTGAGATCGTGATTGCGCAGCAGCATCTTGACGAGTTCGGTACCGAAGGAACCAGTGCCGCCCGTGATCAGGATTGACTTCTGATGAAGCATACGTTCCATTCGGGTTTATTGAAAATTCGACCGGTAGTAGTCAGTTCAAGCAGATATTGCAAGAGAAAGTGGGCTCTTGGCGGTTGCGCGACGGTGCGAGGTTGCTTAAAGAGCGACCTATGGCGACCTGTTCGACTAAGAGTTTCCTGAGCAAGGTTGATATTCGATTTGACGAACGCTTGGCCTGGCATCGGCCGCGTGTTCGCATTGGTACTCGTGGCGATCTTGGCAAATGACGCGGCGGGCGCTCATAACAGGTATCAGTGGACAGGATGGGGCGTACCTCGCCCGTCTTCTGCTGCACAAGGGTTACGACGTCGTCGGTGGATCGCGTCCCTCAGCCGGCAGGGATCTTTGGCGCCTCAAGGCCGTCGGTGTCGATCGCGACGTCAAGATCGCCGATCTAGAACTCTTGGATTCATCGAGCATCCTTTCGGTCATCGAACGCGAGCGCCCGGACGAAGTTTACAATCTGGCGGCGCAAAGCGTAGTGAGTTCTTCGTTTCGAACCCCCGTGTTGACCGGCGATGCCGATGCACTGGGCGCGGCTCGAATCCTCGAGGCCTTGCGCAAGGTCAACTCCTCGATCCGGTTCTATCAGGCGTCGACTTCCGAAATGTTCGGAGACACAGACGAGACGCCACAATCCGAAACCACCGCTTTCTGTCCTCGCAGTCCATACGGCGTCGCAAAACTTTACGCGCATTGGATGACAGTCAACTTCCGGAATGTCGACGGCCTGTTTGCTTGCAGCGGCATCCTGTTCAACCACGAGAGTCCGCTGCGCGGTCTTGAATTCGTCACGCGCAAGATCACCCACGGTCTCGCGGCCATTGCGCTAGGCAATCATGATTGCATTGAACTCGGAAATCTGGACGCTAGCCGGGATTGGGGTTTTGCGGCTGACTACGTCGAGGGGATGTGGCGCATGCTGCAGGGAGATAAACCGGGCGACTATGTTCTAGCTACCGGGCGGTCGCATTCAGTGCGGGATTTTTGTCAAGCCGCTGCCGAGGCCGTCGATTTCGATCTGGTGTGGCAGGGATCCGGGATCAACGAGAAGGCAATCGATTCGAAAACTGGCCGAACCATCGTCCAGGTAAGCCCCGACGTCTACCGCCCCAACGAGCGGCTCCCGCTGGTTGGAAATGCAATCAAGGCTGAACGGGAACTCGGTTGGCGACCCACCATGTGTTTTTCGGAACTGGCGCGAACGATGACGGAAGCGGATTTGAAGCGCGCGCGCCGCTAACCTGCGGTGGATGCTGCGCTGTTTTGGCTGTATACACGGAAACAGTCTCGATTCTGGTTGCGCCAAATTTGGAATTATGTGCATTACGGACTCAATTCCCAGCGCGAATTAAAGTGTTCATCTCATGCGCATCCTTCATGCTTTCAAGGTTTATACGCCCGATCATCACGGGGGTATCGTGGAGGCAATCGCGCGCATTACCTCGGGGACGCCGAGCAGCGATTCTGCTTCATTGCTGGTTTGCCGCTACATGGGCGTGGGTTCCACGATCGAGGTCGACGGTCTCCGGGTTGAGCGAACTACGACTTTGGCTCAGTTCAGTTCACTGCCGATCTCGCCCGGATACATCCCGGTATTCCGCCAACGCGCCCGGGATGCAGACGTCGTCGCATTCCATGCCCCGTTTCCGTTCATCGACATCGGGTTGATGCTCGGCATTTCCGACAAGACCGCGCTCGTGATCCACTGGCATGCCGAGATTACCGGCAGGAATCTGTTCCGGCCAATCTTTCATCCGTTGCTGAAGAAATCCGTCGAACGCGCCGATTGTATTATCGTCTCCCATCCCTCGATCGTCGAGCAGTCGGAATATCTGGCAAGCCACAGCGCCAAATGCGTGGTCGCGCCCTATGGCATCGATACGGATTTCTGGAGCAATCAGCCCCCTGAAGATGCGGCGCCGATCAGCGCGCTGCGGCAAAAACATCCGCGCCTGATCGTCGCATGCGGGCGCCTCGTGCCGTACAAAGGATTTGACGTCCTGCTGAGGGCTCTCAAGCATGTTGACGCGCACCTCTACATCGCTGGTGCGGGCCCGCTAGAGGCCGAGCTGAAAGGCATCGCAACGGCGTCCAGCGTGGCTGACCGCGTGACGTTTGCAGGCTATCTGTCGCGCGAGCAGCAACGACAGGCATTCGGCGCCGCCGACGTGTTCGTCTTGCCTTCGGTCAACGAGGCCGAAGCGTTCGGAATCGTCCAGTTGGAGGCGATGTGCAGCGGCATTCCAGTGGTCAACACCGATTTGCCGACCGGGGTACCCTGGGTTGCCCGCGACGGCCTGGAAGGCCTGACGGTTGCCCCGCGCGACGAAGCTGCGCTGGCGGCGGCCATGTCACGGCTGCTCGACGATCCCGATCTCGCCAAGCGCCTCGGTGCGGCGGGCAAAGACCGGGCCGTCAGCCTGTTTGGCTGGCGCAAGTTCGCAGGCGACATCGCGGAACAGTATCATCTCGCTTTTTCCAGACGCCAGGCTCGCTCATAACCCACCCCCGCCCCGGCCCTGGGCTATCGGCCTGTGTGCTGGATTCCGATGGCATCGCAATCGAGTTTAGCGAGCGCTTCAGCGGCGGTCTCGACTGACGGGGCTTGCCCGGTTCCGTCTGGACAGTGAGCGTCAGCGCACCGGGGCGTTTATCGCGACGATTTCCGGATGCCGATCCAGAAAGCTGAGCACATCCTGCTGCAGAAATTGGTTGTTGAGCCCCGCCAATCCGGCAAAAACCTTTTCGACCATTTCGAAATCGGCCGGGGTATCGACCGTCCAGCGCAACGCCGCGAGATCCGGCGTCTGGACCAGATGCGCCAGCCGGAATTTCTCGGGATGGCGATAGATATATTGCGTTACATGTTCACGCTGGCTTGGATCGGTTGCTTCGCGATGGGCGCGGTCGAGCGCCGACGCGGATGCCACCTCGACATCGAGGCCATCGGGAAACGAGCGCTCGATCACGTTGCCGGCCAGATCGGAGCCCCCACGCCGCTGCAGGGTAACCACCGCGTCGATGATCGTCCAGTCGATCAGAGGGCAGTCCGCGGTCAGCCGAACGACGTGCTCGGCCGGCCCGAAAGCCTCGACGGCGCCGTGAAAGCGGCCCAGCACGTCGTGCAATGCGCCGCGATGGCACAACACTCCGTTCGCGCCGCAGAACGCCTGGATCGCGTCGTCGGAGGATTCCTGGCTGGTCGCCACGACGAGCCGGTCGATGGTCGTCGACCGCTTGATCCGCTCGATCTGCCAGCCGAGCATCGGGCGGCCAAGGATCGGCTTCAGGACTTTGCCGGGAAGCCGGGTGGAAGACATGCGGGCCTGCAGAATAGCAAGGATCATGAGCCGTTCTCGTGCACGAATTACCAGTGCGATGGGGTGAGGGTGAGGGGGTCGTCGATCGCGCAGGCCGACCCGTCAAGTTCGCCAAGGTCGGCCACGGACGCCGTCACGATCTCCGAGAGTTCGGCGCGGCTGGTCACGCCGACAATCGCGAAATCGACCTCTTTCTGAGCAAGCACGAAGCCGACCGCTGCCGCGATTTTGGTCAGTTCGGCCTGTGCGATCCGGGCGTGGGTTGCCGCCAGGGCCGGGCCGGCGTGGGTCAGATCGGGTGGGAGCTTTTTGGGATCCATCAGCAGCAGCCCCTGCAGGAAGATCGAGCGAACATGAATTTCGATTCCGAGCTCTTTCAGGGAAGCCAGCTCGCCGTTCTGCTTCAAGCGCTGGTCGAGAATGCTAAAGGGAACCTGCATCAGGTCCGGCCGGTAGCGCCGAGCCAGTTCTATGGGCTTGTCCGCGACGTAAGCGGAGATGCCGATCCGTTTGAACAGACCTTCGTCGCGAAGCCGTTGCAGGAGCTTCCATAGACGCGGTCCATCGGGGCTCACCAAGTCCTGCGCCGCATGCACCAAAAGGGCGTCGGCCGGTTTTCTGCCGAGGTATTCCAGCGATCGTCGCGCGCGACTTTCGACCTCTTGGAGGCCCTGGCTCAGCGGCAGTGTCTTGGTGACGATGTCGAAATGGTCGGCGGGGCGCATGGCGCGTCCGAGAGCTTCTTCCGCGGTGCCATAGCTGGCCGCTGTATCGAGCACCCGGATGCCGGATTCATGCGCGACCGCGAGAATGGCCGACACTTCAGACCCCGGAACCTGTCCGGCGGTGTTGGAAATGCCGTAGTCGATTCCGAATTGCACCGTGCCCAGTCCTATTCTGGACATGGAAAGAGCCCTGGTGTCGCGCTGCGCGGTCATGCCGGAAGCAGGAATTTTGGATGCGCGGGCATCAGCGAACGCGAAACAGCGGCTCCAGCGGCTCGCATTTGAGGTATTGGCGAATTGCCCGGTGGTCGACGGCCTGCCGCAGGATGGGAAAGATCGCGTTATAGGCGCCGACCAGCGCATCGACGTCGGCTTCGCTGTGGGCATAGCTGATATTGTGCGAGCCGACGGACAACAGCCCGCGCTCCATCATTTCCTGCATCCACAGCGTCTTGATCTCGAACGCGTTGGTTCCCTCGCAATCCCTGAACGACAGAAACGACCACGTCGGATCGCCGCTCACGGAGGCGAAGTGACCGATGCCGTGCTTGTCGATCAGCTTGGCGACCTCGACCAGGATGCGTGACCCGCGTTGCCGCATCGTTGCAATGACGGGCTCGCGCCGAAGCTTTGCGATGGTCGCCTTGGCGGCCGCGAGCGAGAGGGTTTCTCCGCCCATCGTGAAGGAAAAGAACACCTCTTCCATTTCCATCATCACATCGCGGCGTCCGCAGACGGCCGACAGCGGAAAGCCGTTCGCGATACCTTTACCCAGGGTGGTGAGATCGGGGGTGACGTTGAACAATTCCTGGGCTCCGCCCAGCGCGTAGCGAAAGCCGGTAATGGTCTCATCGAACACCAGCAGCGCGCCGGCAGCATGGGTCAGCGCCTTGACCCCCTCAAGATATCCGGGCTCAGGCGCCTCCACATTCATGGGCTCCATGATCACGGCGGCGACGCCGTCCTTGTATTGCGCCAGCATTTTCTCGAGCGCCGGGAGATCGTTGTAGGGGAACCTATGCGTCAGGTCGCGGTTTGCCTGCGGTACGCCCTTGTTGCGGGTGGTCGAGCCGATATACCAGTCCTGCCAGCCATGGTATCCGCAGGCCAGCACGTAATCGCGGCCGGTGAACGCGCGGGCAATACGAACGGCGCCGGCGGTCGCGTCCGATCCGTTCTTTCCGAAGCGAACCATCTCGGCGCTCGGAATCACGTCACATAGCAGTTCGGCCACTTCGGTTTCGAGCGGATGGGAGAGCGAATAGATGGTGCCGTCTTCGATCTGGGCCGCAACGGCCGCATTCACATCGGGGTCCGAATAGCCAAGCGTGACCGAACAAAGCCCGTTGATGAAATCGATATATTCATGGCCGTCGATATCCCAGACCTTCGACCCCTTTCCGCGCGACACGAAATAGGGCGAAACGCCGTACGGATATTGCGTCACGCTCTTCGAAAATGTCTGGGCGCCGAGCGGTATCGACTGGCGGGCGCGCGCAAGAAATTCTTCTGACTTGGCGTAGCGAATTGACATGCTGATCCACTTTAAACCCGTGAGGTCGGAACGAGTGCGGGCTGGGTTGTTGTTACGCGATTGCTGACCACGTTAGCGCTTCGCCATAGGCGATGTCACGCGCGGCCTTGCGCCCGACGATCTCAGGCAGATGCTTTGGCGGCAGTCCAAATCCGGGTCTGATCGAACGAACGTTATCGGCCGTCAGGATCTGTCCTGCCTTGATCGGCTTGACGGCATAGATGGACCGGCGAAACAGCGTGCTGCCCTGTTCGCTGGGGGTGAGGTTGTAGCCCACCGCGCCAAGCGCCGACCATGCGGATTTGCAGTCGTCGACAAGCTTGCGGAATTCGGGCGGTTCCAGCGAGAAGGCCGCGTCCGGTCCACCGTCATCGCGTGAAATCGTGAAATGCTTTTCGATGATGGAGCCACCCAGCACCGTCGAAGCCACACACGCGGCCGATCCCGGCGCGTGATCGGAAAGGCCGGATACGACGCCGAACGCCTCCCCGAGGTGGGCGACGGTGCGTACGTTAGCCTCTTCGATGGGGGCAGGGTAGGCGCTGGTGCAGTGGAGCAGGGCAACGCCCCCGGCACCGTTGGCCCGCGCGGTTTCCACGGCTTCCTGAATTTCGCCGAGATTGGCCATGCCGGTCGAAATGATCATCGGCTTGCCTTGCTTCGCCACATAGGCGATCAGCGGCAGATCGATGACTTCAAAGGAAGCGATCTTGTAAGCGGGCGCAGCGAGGCTGGCGAGCAGATCGACCGCGGTTTCGTCAAACGGGGTGGAGAAAATCGTGATCCCGAGTTCGCGCGCCTTGGCAAACAAGGCGGCATGCCATTCAAAGGGCGTTTCGGCCTCCTTGTAGAGGTCGTAAAGCAGGTAGCCATCCCACAAGCCGCCCTTGATGCGAAATTCCTCGCTGCCATGAGGGATCGTGATGGTATTGGCGGTGTAGGTTTGAATCTTGATGGCATCGGCACCGGTTGCGGCCGCTGCCTCCAGCAAGGTGAGCGCCTTTTCCAGCTTTCCCTGATGATTCGCCGAAATCTCCGCAATAATATAGGGCGGGTAGTCAGGCCCGATCGGCCGTCCCGCGATCTCGAACGTTGCAGTCTTGGAAGTCATCAAGGGTACCGCTTTATACCGACGTTGACGCGGTTCCCGGTTGATTTCCTTGCTTCGGTAAACCGGGCGCGCTGACATCAAGCTCACTTCAGTCCCGAATTTATACCTTTTTGGCTCGCGGACACCAACTTTTTTGCGGGTCCGGGACTATCCTCAGCCCCGTTTTTTGATCTCGATTTCGTAGATGTGGCCGTTCAGTTCAAAGAATGCGGGGAAGCGTTGGGGATCGCAAATTCTCAGGAGATTGAACTGCTCGGCAATGGTCCCGTCGGGATCGAGCCTGCTGTCGTCGGGCGTTCTTTTGGGGCGATAGGAACTGCCGAACTCGTCCTGCGGGACCGGCGTCACGGAACTGAATCCGGCGACCGCGAAATCCATCAATTCGCAGGTCGTGCCAAACAGCTTTTCGTTGATCTCGTAGTACAGTTCGTGATCGCAGACCTGAAACTGGACCTTCTTCCAGATCGCGCCGGTATCGACCTTATCCTCGGCTTCAAGCAGCGATACCGTGACAGCTTTGGCGCCCTCGATGATCTCCCAGATCATTGGCGACCATCCTCTTCCGCGTGGCAAATCGGAAGCATGGACGATCAGCGTTTTCCTGTAGCGCGAGCGGATCTCCTTGCCGATGATGAAGGGACACGAGATCAGGAAGAGGATGTCGCCGCCGTGCGCCTCTTCAGGCTGAAAGACGATTTTGACATCGTTTGCTTGCTGATCTGTCTTCCAGCGCAGCAGAGAAGGTACGACCGGATGGCCCTCAGCGCAAAGCACGTCAACTCTCAGCGGCATGGCTCATTCCCCAACGACGCGGATGCTTCGGTTTTCATAGAGATCGAAAACATATCCGGCAACGCGCTCGGCGCCTCCGCCATCGCATATCCCGGCGGCGGCAATGCCGAGCTTCAGCACTGCATCGGGGTCTCGTGCAAGGCTTTCCAGCACCGTCGGAAGATCCGCGCGAAAGGATTGCAGCGAAGGCAGCAGAACGACGGCGCCGGTGGCCTTGAGGGCTGCCGCAATCGCGTTCTGGTTGTCGGCGATCGAAACAAGAATCGTGGGCAAGCCGAGGCAACAGCGTTCCCACGACGTCGTTCCACTGGCACCGATCGCGATATCCGCCTGCGCCATGATTTCGGCCGGATTCTCCGCGCCGACATGAACATTGAAACGGTTATCGCCGTTGATGCAGGCGTAGAGCTCGTGGACCTTGTCGGATTGCGATCCGATCATGATGTCCGCGATCGCAAAATGAGGCAGTTTGTGGCCGATTGCGCGAACAAGATCGACCGTCTGGGCGCAAAGTCCTCCCGGGTCGGTCAGGCCGTGCGAGATCACAATACGACTGATTATGCCGGTGTCGCGACGGGCCAGGCTTTGCGCGCGAATGGCGGCGAATTCCGGCCGGATCAACGCATATTGAACCCCCGTTAGCACCGATGTGTGTCGCGGAAGCAGGCCGTCATAAACCGATCCTGACCGGTTCAGCGTCATGTCGACCAGCAGATCGCAGTCATGCGGGCGGTTGGCGAGGTCGTCGATCACGACCAGAACGCCGACAGCGGAACGGATCGCCTGCTCGAATCTTGCGTCCAGTGCGTAGTGGTCGCAGACGAAGACATCGAATTTTCCAAACAGGCCGCGGACCAATTTGTCGTCGATCTCGCTGTCGCTGAACAGCTCGATCGGGGCTTTCGGCGGAACGAAATCGCGGGTGTCGTTGTCGGTGTAAAGGCTACAGCAAGCGCCGCGTCTTGCGAGTGCCGCCGCCAGGGTCATGCATCGCATGATATGCCCGCCGCCGATCCTGTTGCTGGCGCTGGCCCGGATGCCGACCCGAATTTGCTGCAACCCAGACACTCCTTGAGCCTTGCGATTTTCAAACGAACTGGAAACTAAGCCCGATCATCAGGCTGGTCAAAGCAAACGCAATCGCGGAGAGCCGCATCTTCATGCCGCGCCGCCACAGCGTATACAGTTGGATGGCGACACCTCCCAGCATCTGTAACGCCATCAACCACGCGCAGAGCCTGAGTGTCAAAAGGCCGGTGATGCCGAGGCCTGCTACCAGAATTGCGATGGCTGCAATGAGGACGATTGCTTTCCATGCTGCGGGTCCCGAACGTCTGGCGCGCGCCAGTCGCACCTCCAGGGAAGCCCACGCTCCCCACGCATAGACCTGCAGCGCGACGATCGGAAATAGCCTAATCGCCACCGGGATTTGCTCATGCCCGATCGAGCGAAAACCGATATGCGCCAGAATGGTCGGGAAAACCAGGACCATCAGCAACGCGAGTATTGCGAGCGCCACGAGATACAGGCTCAGGAAACGGTCGTACAATCGCGTCGGCATGTTATAGAGCCGCGCGAACAGGCCCGTTCCGACGATGCTGTGCACGATCAGCATCGCGGAGGCGATCCGGAAATCTACAGAATAGACTGAGAGGTCTTCGATCGGGAAGAATGCCCCGATGTAGACGCGGCCGCTGACGGCGGCCCAGATCGACGAGAGAGTAAATGCCAGCAGCGGCAATCCGATCCGCACAGCACTTTGCAGCCTGACCATGAATTCGGCCTGCTTCAGCCGGGCGAACAAGATCAGTGCCGTGATCAAAAACAAGGTCGCGACGAACGTCGACAGGATGCCGAGCGGTAAAAAGCCGGTCAGCCCGGTCAGCGCGAGGCCAAGTGCTACGACGGTCATTCCATAGATCGAGAGACCTTCGAACCACAGCGCCAGATTTCGGTGTGAGAATGTTCTGCTGTAAGAACTTAGCGTTACCTGCGCGAGCGCGATAGTGCAGGCGCTGAATACGACGGCCTGGGCCGGCGAACCGGCGACTGCCATTGCGATGACCGCCGCGACCGTTAGCAGGGCTCCCGGACCGGCGACGCAAAGCGTCACGATGTCCGACACCGGAACGGGACGCCGCAACAGCGAGAGTTGCGGTATCGCAGCCGGTATCCCGAGCGTCAGCAGGGTGGCCACCAGAATCGACCACGACCAGGCATATTCGACGACGCCGTAAGATGAACTGTCGAGGTACGCTGCCAGAACCAGCGGCGCCAGATAGGCGACGGCTTTCGACAATCCAAAGTTGGCAAAATACACCGCTATCCGGGCGAGGGACTTTGGCTCAGGCACGCCGCCGGGCTTGCCACCAACGGACTGGATAGCTTCGTACGATGCGTCGTCGGGTCGGCCGTCATCGCTCAAGAGCAGCGTCTCCCAACCAAGGCGTTGTTGTCAGCAAGGAGTGGTTCTCAACTCGGCTGTCCGCCTCATTCGGTTCGCTCACGGCATGGAGTGAGGGGAGCGGATCGTACATCGTCAAAATCGGGTCGATCGATATCGTTGTGTGACCTATAGGTATTTCCGGCGCTTGGCAAAAGCTGAGGCAAATGGCACAAGAATTCGGTCAGGGCGGGAAAAAGGTCTTCCGATCGTCGCACGTCGCCCTCGCCGAATTTTTTAAGGAACAAATGACAGAGTGCAGCCAGAAAGACGTTTTTCTCGGCGGTGAGGGAGACGCATGGTATGGACGAAACCTGCAACATCTGCGCGAGCCGGGTCCAGACCTCGTCCTGAACACGCTTGAGGGCGTGGGGATCGTGCCAAAATCCGTGCTTGAGATCGGTTGCGCGAACGGATACCGGGTCGCCAGGATATGCGAGCGGTCTGGCGCGGAGGGATTTGGCATCGAGCCCTCCGGTGACGCTGTGGCCGATGGCCGGGAGCGGTTTCCAAAATTGTCCCTCGAAGTCGGAACCGCTGACGCGTTGCCGTTCGCGGACGGCCAGTTCGACCTGGTCGTGTTCGGCTTCTGCCTCTATCTGGTCGATCCCCGCCTGCATTTCCGCTGTGTTGCCGAAGTCGACCGCGTGCTCGCCGAGGGCGGGCTGCTCGTGATTTACGACTTTATCGAGCCGGCTCCCTACTACAACGAGTATGCGCACCGGCCGGGCGTTCGGTCGCACAAGATGGAATTCTCGCGCCTCTTCCTCGCCAGCCCTGCCTACCGATTGCTGCGTCGCAACATGGCTGGTTTGGAGCAGGGCGTTCCGAAGCCGGACCAGGCGGTAGGCGTCGATATTCTCGCAAAAAACTACGCCACGGCCTTTCCGGCCAATCGATCCGTCTAGCCAATTGACCTCTAGGCAATTGATTTGGCTCAATGCGGAGGCGTCTGCGCCGAGGCTCTGATACGCCGTCGCATTGACAGATTCGACGTGATCGTTGTTAAAGGCCCTCCGGGTTGTTTGTTGGAAGAGCGGCTTTGTTGATGTGCAGTGAGGCGGGATGCTGAAAGACAAGCTTGCGCAGGGTTTGAAAGTGCTGACTGACGAGCGTTACCGGCAGTTCTACCTGCAGCGGCAGATTCGCAGCGTTCCATCGCGCGAGCGAAGCGCCAACCGTCTCGCGAGCCGATTGCCGGCTTTTGAAGGCGGCAACGCGACTGCGGGGCAGGCCGATGTCTTGAAAGATCGCGGCTACCTGTTCCTCGACGATCTGATATCAGTCGAACAACTGCGGGATATGCGCGCATTCTTTTCGACCAATAAATGCGCCGACCCGTACCGGCCGGCGCTCGGGAAGTTTGTTGCGCCCGGCGAAGCGCCGCCGCAGACCCATGTCGCGTTCTTTTCCAACCAGACTATCATCCGCGCGCCCCATGCGCTGGAGATTGCCAATGATCCTAGGGTATTGGGCATCGTTTCGGGATTTCTCGGCGCCAAGCCAACGATTAGTCTGCTGACCGCGTGGTGGTCGATGCCGCACCAGGACGGCAAGGCCGAAGAAGCCGAGCGGTTTCACCGCGACGTCGACGACATCAGGTTCGTCAAGCTGTTCTGTTATTTGACCGATGTTGACGAGGTCTCTGGGCCGCATATGTTCGTACCGGGATCGCAGAATATCGACAGGCTGACTAAAATTCGCCGCTACGAGGACAGCGAAATCGTCGATGCCTTCGGTGAGAACAGCCTGAGCAAGTTCACAGGAAAGGCGGGAACCACCTTTCTTGAAAATACCTATGGCTTCCATCGCGGCGTTCCGCCGACGCAGAAGCCGCGCCTGTTATTCCAGGTGCTGTATTCGCTCCGCAACTCGATCTACGGACCCGACAGGCCGGTGGGACGCATCGGCGTCGACGGGGTTCCTGCCGGCATCGATCCGTTCATCAATCGGGTCTATCTGTCGCCGCGGTGAGCGCGCCATCCTGTCGTGGCCATTCCTTGACGCAGGCCGGAAACGATCGCTTAGACCGGAACGGAGCGGCCGACGAGGCGCTGCAGGCGCCGATTGTAGTGCCCGCCAGCACCACGGCGCGGGCAGTCGCTTGGCGGCCTAGGACCAATCGACATTCATCTTAGCCAGATCATTGCAGCGGCGATGTGGACGAAGGCGAGGAAGTGGATGGCTCGGCGGTCGTAACGGGTTGCGAAGCGTCTGAAGTGCTTGAGGCGATTAATGCATCTCTCGATGCGATTGCGGTGCTTGTAGGCTTCTGCGTCATGAGGGATCACGACCTTTCGAGTGCGGTTTGAAGGGATCACCGCAATTGCGCCCATGGCTGCGATGAGCGTTCGCAAGGCATTGCTGTCATAGGCCTTGTCGGCGAGTACGGCGTCGGCGCGCAAGCCGTCGAGGAGAGCCGGGGCGGTGGTCACGTCGCCACTCTGGCCTGCGGTGAGAATGATGCGTAGCGGCCGGCCGAACGTATCGGCGAGCAGATGGATCTTGCTCGTCAGTCCGCCTCGGGAACGCCCCAGCGCCTGGTCCGAGGCCCCCCTTTTCCGGTCGCGGCTTGCTGATGCGCGCGGACGATGGTGCTATCGAGCATCAGGTAACGGTTGTCGCGATCCTGCGTCAGCGCCGCGAAGACCCGCTCCCATACCCCGGCGTGTGCCCAGCGGCTGAAGCGCTTATGTACCGTCTTCCACTGGCCATAGCGCTCCGGCAGATCAGACCAGTGCGCGCCAGACCGAAGCACCCATAAACAACCGTTTACGAACAAGCGGTTGTCCGTCCCGCTGCGTCCAGGATCACTCGCCTTACCGGGTAGCAAAGGCTCGGTCCGCAGCCATTGTTGCTCGCTCAACTCGTATCGCTTGATCCCCATCACTTGGCTCCGTGCTCAAACACGGAACCTCATGAATCAGACAGGAAGTGATTTGGGAATCCTGAATGTCGATCGGTCCTAGCGCGGTCAACGGGCGAGGGATGCCGAAATAGGCCATTTGGAAAACAGCAAGCCGTTCAGTGGCCACACCAGGCGCCATTGCACGCCCGGAGTCACGCCGCGGAATTGCGAAGAAAAACCGTTGGCCAGAAAACAATACGCGTACTGGTCTTTCCGATAGGCATTTTCGGCCACCCCCGACTGAAGCTCCTTGGTCTACAGCAGTCGCCTCACGGCATACCCAGCGGTAACGGTGTCAGATATTGCTCGAGCAAGGCCGCCATGGCGCCCTCCGGCGCCAGGATCCTTTTGCATTCGCCAAGGGTGAGCCGCATGTTGCGTGAGCGAAGCCGCGACGCATCGAACTCGCCGTCGCCGAACACAGCTTGTTGGACATGTCGCATTCGGTGAGTTCGATACCGCTGCCGTCCATACCGGTCGATTTTCCCATCAACTGTTCCATCCGCGACATGGAGATATCGACGCATGTGAAGGAGGCCTGAGGATACATCTTTTTCAACGACAAGGACGTCAAGCGCACACGCATAGAGAGGTTCTAACTCTAGCGATGTCGCCGACGTCGTAACGCCGCTGGATGCCAATCCGTACGGTCGCGCCCCCTTCGGGGGGCCGCGGCTGGTTACCCGGGCTGCCGGGAGCCCGGCGAGGTAGAGGCGTCCTCAACGGCGAAGAGCAGGCCTTCGTCGAGAGCGACTTTCGGGCTCCAGCCGGCCTTCTGTGCCTTTGCGATGTCGATCTCCATCGAGCCCAACAGGCTGTCACCAAACTCTGGCCGTCCTGTCAGCCTGAAGAACATACCCAGTACAGTATCGGGCAACGGAAACAGGCGGGCATGACCGCCGCAGGCCTTTGCGATCCGGCGCGCGAATTCCGGCGTCGAGACCTGCTCTTCGTCGGCGATGAGAAACACTTCGAACGATTGCCCAGGACGGCCGAGACGGAGCGTGACGAACGACACCAAATTCTCGATGGCCACAAAAGCGCGGCGATTGCGAATGCCCGCAAAAGGCAGCGGTAGCCCCACCCGAATGGCAGCAAGCAACCGGTGGAAATTGCCCAGCACAGAAGGTCCGTACACCAGTGGTGGTCGAATTACGGTAATCTTCAAATTCGTGGTCTCGGCGATGCGGGCGAGGCCTCGCTCCGCTTCGGCCTTCGAAATCGGATAGAGGCCTTTCGGTGCCAGCGGATCATCTTCCCGGAACGGTCCGTGCCCGTCCGTTCTGCTGCCGTTCACGAGGATCGTACTCATATAGATGAAGTGACCGATACCTGCCTTTGCCGTGCATTGGGCCAGCCGCAACGTGCCGTCCCGGTTGATCGAGTGGTAGAGGCTGTGCTCGCCGTCGGATTCGGGGTGATGAACGCGTGCAGCCAGATGTACCACCGCATCGACGTCACGCAGGGCTGTATCCCAGTCCGTCTCGCCATCGATGGATGGCACCAAGACGTCATTGCCGCCGAGCGGTGGCCTGCGCACCACGCGCCGAACGGTCCAGCCTTCACTGCTCAATGCTGGGGCGAGGTGGCGGCCGATGAAACCAGTGGCGCCTGTCAAAAGGACGACCGGCCGACCCTCTTTCACGATACCAATCCTTTGGTCATATCGGGTTTTCTAACAGCCCGTGCACGAGATTGCGATAGCTTGTCATGGCCTGTCCAAAACTGTATTGCCCGGCGACCGCGACTGCGCGCTCGCCCTTTGTTCGAGCCTCACCCGAAGCTGCGGCGGCCTGGATCGTCGCGGCCAGTTCTGCCGGGTCGCCCGGCGGTACCACCCAGCCAATATCGTGCTCCCTGATCGTGACCGCGGCCTCGGCGCTCGGTTCTGAAACGATTGCGACCGCGCGGCCGATTGCCAGCAGATTGTAGAACCTGCTGGGAACAGATACGCCGGCAGCGCTCTTTCGATACGGAATGATCCAAAGGTCTGCCGCAGCGAGAAGTTCTGCCAGATCGGTTTCCGGGACGCGATCCACCAGGACGACATTTGGAAGTTTTGCTTCAGCTTGCAAGGCCTGCAAGCGCTGAAAGCCCGTTCCCCACCCGGACAGCAGAAAGGCGATGTCGTCGACATCCCTGAGTATACGGGCGGCTTCGAACACAATCGAAGGGTCGTGCGTGAATCCGAGGTTGCCGGAAAGCCCCACCACAAACCGCCGTTGGCACAGGCGCCGGTAGCGATTGCTCGCGTCGATCGGCTGCAAGCCGATCGGAAGGGTCGCCCAGTTCGGAATGAAGCAGATCTTCTCTGGCGTCGCCGCCTTGTATCGCCTGAGCAGCCGCGGCGTGTCTCGACCGATGATGATGACGGCGCTGAGTGCGCGGTACAACAGCGCATTGGCGGCGTGAATGACCGTTGCGATAACCGAGCGTGGGCGCATCAATCCGGACATGATCAGCACGTCTGGGAAAAGGTCGTGCAGGATTAGAATGGAGCGCGCCCGCCGCAACCAGGCCGCGGCAACCACCGTATAGGGCAGCATGAAAGGCGCCGTGACGGTCAGAACGACGTCTCCACGCCGAAGCTGCGTCAGCATGACGAAGAATACGCGCATACTGAACAGTACTTCGGCCGTCGCCCGTTTCACGAGCGCGGCCTTTGCCGGAATCCAGTTCCTGATTTCGACGACGCGGGGGCAGCCGGGGCCTTCGGTAGCGGTCGCTGCAGACCCACTCATACCGGAAAAGACAACGACTGGAGAATCCTCGGCCAGATGCTCGGCGATGGCAGTCATGAATATGGCGGTCGTGCTTGGATCCGGAGCATAGTGCTGGCTCACAACGACAATTTTGCACGTGCGCTGCATCAAATTCTCATATCCGGAAACAACACCGGGCGATGGAGAGTTGCTTGTTTTGGTTTATTACAAGTCGTCGATCGGCAACGGGTTAGACCAATAAGATAACTGGTTGGCCGGCACAATCGTAGTTCAACGGAGTTGACGCAACGCATTACGGTTGCGTCGAGGGGGGTGGCGAAACGGTGGTCGATGGCAAGAGGCGGCTCTAGCGGATTTGCCGAGTCCGGCGCAAGGCGGGGGTGCCGAGCAGTTTCAAAGTAGTCCCGCGGCATGAAGTACCAGAGCACGAACAGGAGTCCCAATCCATTCGAGAGCAGCGTTGTCGTCAGCGGCACGTTGAGCAGGATTTGCGGTATCATCGCCGCCGATATCAGGACAAACCGCTTCGGCAAACCAGCCGTCACGGCGTTGCCCGCGGCGATCACAAGCCCGCATATTAGGGCACTAATTGGCGCAAACCGCGGCCCAATCGAGGCTATCCCCTCGGTGGCAAACAAAGACGCATTCATGTTGCCGATCGCGAACCAGTTTGCAAGCACGACGCCGAGCTGGTCCGAGTAAGGACACTGGGTGAAAGCCCTCAGCAGCGAGATCTGACAGAAGTGGGTCAACGGATGGTCGGAGAAAAAGACGTAATAGTGATCCAGCGTAATCCCCGGGACGGCCAGAAGCCGGAAGCTGAGGGTTCCGAATACGGCGTTGGTAAAGGCCGAGTCGTAGAGGCTTGAAAGCAGACCGGTACCCAGCGGAATCAATAGGGAGAGTATTACGGTCGCCCGAGCATTGAAGGCGCTCGCCAAGACTGCCATGAAGATCAAATAGAACGAAACCAGCAAGGACAGCTTTGTGTAGGTTACGGCGTAGAACAGCACCGCAACCGTGCAAAGCGGCAGCAGAAGCAGAAAACGTCTCCGCAGGAACAGACAGGCAAAGGCAAACGGCAAGAGCCCGCCATTGAAGTTACCGATGGCATAGGAGACCAGACGCGAGTGATTCACCTCGTTGCGGTACTTGTACATGTCCGCCAAATTCCCGAAGCTAGGTACGTTGGATGACGCGGTGGCCAGCAGCAGGACGATCGCAAAGGCGATCACGGCGAAGGGGAAAGCATCGATGACGGCCCAGGGCAGGACAAATCGCGGCTTTGCCGGCGCGGTCAGAAACAGGGCCGGGAGCAGGAACAGAATAATCGATGCGGTCGCCGAGATCAGCGCCGCGCGCCGGTCGTATCCCAACGTTCCAAATGAATTGAACCAGAAATAGCTGGCCATCATCGCGAACATGTAAAACCCGACGAAAAAGCCAAAGCTGAATCGAGCAGCGGGAAATGCGCTCGAAACCAGGATTGTCAGCAAAAAAATCGGCAGGATACTTTCTGACCGAAGGTAGAAGCTCAGATGGAAATTCGTAGCCGTCACTGAGACGATCATCATCGTGCACAGGAGCAGCCCGACAAAAATCATGATCAGCAATGCGAGACTGGTCACACGGTCGAGCTTGTGCTGCCAGGTTTCGTCCGTCATTGGCTTTCTGTCCGGGCGCAAATCACCAAAATTGGGTCGATATCTTTCGCACTTTCCACCATTATTGCCAACACCCCGGCGTTGACGGCGCCGCATGCACGTTGCGGCAGATTCCGTCGCTCAACTATCGACAATCCCTTGTTTGGCTGCTAGCCGCTTCTGATGCGTGAGGGATTGCAACCTTGACCAGCGTAGCGCGGCAGATCGATGCGACGATTGGGAGGGGACGATGACGGCCTCAAGCCCAGGCCCGAGTTCGAGCCGGTCGCGCAGGCTGTTTACAGGATGGTCTGCAAGCCTTTTTCAGATGGTGTTGGGGCTGACCCAGCAGGTCGCGCTGATACCGGTTTTTCTGCATTTCTGGACCAGCGACATTCTCGCAGCCTGGCTCGTGATCTATGCAGTCGGCAATCTGATCTTGATTGCTGATTGCGGGCTTCAGTTTCGCGCCATTAACCGCTTTCTCGCTTTCAAATCGTGCGTTGATTGCGACGGCCGGACCGCGTATTTCTATGCTGCACTGCTGCGGGTCTATCTAGGTCTCGGCGGCGTTCTGGCCATGTTCGTTGTGGTCGGTGCGCAGCTTGTGTCGCCGTCCGTCGTTTTCAGGTTTCAGGCGATTGCGGATTTTGATATCGCATTTGTCGTCATGGTGGCGGGCACGTTGGCGACGCTTCCAGTGGGTGCGGTCGCCGGCCTGTATCGTGCGCGTGGGTTATACGGTCGTGCCGTGTGGCTGCAGGGTTGGGCGACAGCGGCCGGGCAGCTGGGTCAGCTGATCGCTATCTTTGCAACCGGAAGCCTGCTGGCGGTGAGCATTGTTTGTGTCGCCGCGCAGTTGCTGGTTACGATCTATCTCGTGGCGGTCGATGCGCCGCGCCTGTTTCCGTTCCTCCGCGGCGTAAGGGGCAAGCAATCTCCACGTTGGGTCATCGGCCAGTTCCGCAGAGCGACCCCGTTCGGGATCGCGGGCGCAACTGAGCTCGCCTTGCTCAACCTGCCGGTGCTGCTGGTCAGCGCACTGGTGTCCGATCGCGTGGCCGTGGCGCAATGGGGCCTGACCCGTGTCGTCGCGGGCTTGTTGCGCGCGCTCTGCGTTCAGACCACGCTGCCGCTCGCCGCCGAACTCGGCCATGATCATGCCGTCGGCGCAACGGACCGGTTGCGCAATCTCTATGCCCGCGGCTCGATGTTTGTGGCCGTGCTGGCGAGCGCCGTCGTCTCGGGGCTGTTGCCATTCTGGCAGGATTTCTTCGCGCTCTGGACCCACGGCGCGATTCCCTACGATCCCGCGCTGGCGATGACGCTGCTGATCGGTACCAGCGCGATCGCGCCGGCGATCCTGGCGCTGAACTATGCCAATTACAGCAATCGTGGCGCCCTTCTGGTGCACGCCAAGGGTCTTCAATTGGCTGTCTTCCTGGTCCTGTCGCTGCTGCTGATTCCGCTGCTGGGGCCGCTTGGCGCTGCGGTCGCAATCGTGACGAGTGATCTGTCGATTCAACTCGGCCTGCTGACCTTCGTCATCATCCGGCAGACTCTGCACCGTCCGCTCCGGCACATCGTGTTTCTGGCGACGGTGATGATTGCCACGACGCTGTCCGGGTGGGGCTTGGGAATAGCCATCCGGGCGGCGATCCCCTGGACAGGCCCGGTGCGCTTCGTCGCTGAATGTGCGCTCTGGCTGATGGTGGTGGCGCTTGTGGCCAGTCCGTTGGCGATCGGGCGAATTCGCGAAAAACTGATCGCCGCCATCCCGCGCTAGAGCTTTCCGTTCCTATTGCATCGGAACAGGGCTTTAGCTTCTTTATTTGACGCCTTTTCTTGAAGTGAACCGGTGTCCACTTCGCTGGAAAACGCTCTGGTCGAGGCTGCCCAACGCCGGCCTATCCGAACAAATCAATCGGGCTCTGCGACGCCGCGAAATACAGATTATGCCGCGTCGGATAGATCGTTTCCCATACCTTCACGAATTTGAAGTGCGGGGTGAAGAAGCGCCGCAAATCTTCCTTGTCCTTGAACTCATATTCGTGAAGGGCGTTGCTCTTCTTCTTGTCTGCCGCTTCCGTCAGCGTGTAGCCGCTCAGGATGCCATCGGACCCAAGCATGTTGACGATCTCGCTCAGCAGAGTGTCGATTTCCTTTTCAGTGAAGTGCTCAATCGCCGCGTCCCACACCACATTGTCGAACGGGCCGGCGGGCAAGCCCTGGCGAATGTCTTTCTGAACGAAGGTGATGTTGGGTGTGGAGTTGTAGCGCTTGGCGTGAGGGATCGCGTCCTTGTCGAAATCGAGCGCGAGAATTGACGACGCCTTCGACGAATAGAAGTGCCGTGCGTTGTATCCGTCGCCGCAGCAGATCTCCAGCATCTTGGAGTTTGGTTTCAGCACCATGCGTGAGAAGACGCCGCGCTCGACCCAAAGACCGTTGTTCTTGGCGGAAAACTGCCAATGTTGATCGAGATAATGGTCGAACCATTCCGGGCGTGGGTCAAAGCCCCACTGGACGGCAAACTGCGCGAAATGAGTGAAGGCCGACACTTTTCGAACCAGGAAATTCACACCCTTCAACAACGAAATCAACAACGCTCGCATAAGTCCCCTCTTGGATAAATCCGGAGCCTCGTTAACACGTTCCCGCGCATCTCAAAATGCTTTGAATTCCAAAAGCTCGTGGTCGCCACATCGCGTGGATGCAATCGCATTATTTGAAAAATCGAACTCTATAAATAATTCATATTTTTCAAATATTTGCAGAGAAAGCGTGGCGCCGTTCCGGTGGATGTTGTGGACATCGTGGGCAGCTTCGGGCAAACAAAGACCACCGAAATCAGCCTTCGCCCCTAGCGCGGGCCGACTGACAAGCAGATCATGTTGAATCGCGCTTACTGCACGTACTTCGATCACAATTATCTGCCGCGGGGACTGGCGCTCTATCATTCGCTTCAACAGCACGCGCCGGGTGCGCGGCTCTGGGTGCTGTGTCTGAGTGAAGACTGCTACGAGACGCTAACCGCGCTGGATCTGCCGAATTTGATCCCGGTGCGCCTTGCGGCGTTCGAGGCGGCCGATTCCGAGGTCGCCGCCACCCGATCCACGCGCAGTCTAATCGAATATTACTTTACTTGTTCGCCGGCATGGATGCTGTTTGTCATGAACAGCGAACCAGACGCCGAATGGGTGACCTATCTCGATAGCGACCTGTTTTTCTTTGCATCGCCCGATCCGATCTATGACGAGATGAAAGATGCCTCATTCGGCATCATTCCACATCGCTTCGCCAGAGGTCTGGAAGACCAGCGCAGGTTTGGATTGTACAATGTCGGCTGGGTCAGCGTTCGCAGGCGCGACGATGGGCTCGTCGCCTTGCGATGGTGGCGCGAGCGCTGCATCGAATGGTGCTACGATCGTGTCGAGGGCGATCGCTTCGCCGATCAGCGTTATCTCGACCGCTTTCCCGAAATGTTTTCCGGCGTTCATGTCATCGAGCATCTCGGCGCCAATCTGGCGCCGTGGAATTTTACCGACTGCAACGTCGATTGGCGCCAGGGAAGGGTAGAGATCAACGGTCGCTATCCTTTGTTGTTTTTTCACTTCTATGGCGTCAAGCGCAGCGGCCGCTATTATTTCAACAGTCATCGGTTGTATCACGCATCGTTTTCGAGCGTCATGAAACATAGACTCTATCAGCCCTATGTCGCAGCACTTGCAGAGGCTGAGCAGACAGTCGCGCCTTACCGCAGCGGTCAGCAGCGCGAGATACTGCGCAAGCCTGTTGTCACCGGCTTGCGTGATCGCATACCGAATGCACTGCGGAAAGTGAGAATCATGATCAATCGGAGCCTCGATATCGTCACCGGCCGGGCCATTGCAGCTCCCGATAGGCCGGCTCGATAGTCCTTGTTCATCTTTCGGGAAACTTCCAGATGCGCTTGCTGATCCTTGGCTACTCCTCAATCGCGGAACGGCGGGTGATACCGGCTGCCGCGAAAGTCGAGGCGATCGAGGAGATATCGATCGCAAGCCGGGGACGACCGCAACCGGACGGCTGGCCGAAACCAGGACGCTTTTTCACCGATTACGAAATCGCCTTGCGTGAGAGCGATGCGGATATCGTCTACCTTTCGCTGCCCAACGCAATGCATGAGCAGTGGGTCATGGCGGCACTTGCCGCCGGAAAACATGTTGTCGTCGACAAGCCGGCGTTGATGACATCAGAGGCGAGCGAGCGCGCGGTCGCGGAGGCGCGCCGCGTCAAGCGCCTGGTCGCCGAAGCGACGGTGTTTGGCTATCACCCCCAGTTCGAGGCGCTGGCGGACTTTATTGGCGAAAACGGTCCGCTGACCCAGGCCGCAGCCCAGTTCATCATTCCGCCCTTGCCGATCGACAATTTCCGCAATCACGACGAGCTCGGCGGCGGCTGCCTGCTGGACATGGGTCCCTATGCGGCCGCGACCATGCGAATCCTCGGCGGCGAGCGGGTAACGGATGTAACTGCGCTGGCGGGCGGCCGGCATCCCGAAACCGGCGTCGACATGGGCTTTTCGGTGCAGGCGCGACTTGGCAATGGCGCGGTTTTTTCCGGCCATTACAGCTTCGAGGGTGAATATCAAAATCGCTTGCTCATTGTCGGGCGTTCCGGGTCTGTGATAATAGAACGCGTCTTCACTCCGCCCGCCGATCATCAGACGGAATGGCGCCGGCGCGTTCGCAATGCCGAAAGCGTCGTGACATTCGAGGCCGCAGATACCTTCGCACGCTTCCTGGAAGCGGTGGCGTCAGGTATTGCAAGCGGCGATCATGAGAGGTTCCACCGCGATTTGCTGAGCGACGCCCACTGCCGGGCCAAGATCGCCGCAGCGCTCGCACTTTCGAATCCCACCCACCAGCTCACGTGAAAAAATGCCGATTAACGTTTGGGACTATTTGAGAGAATACGACGAGCTGCGCGACGAGATTCTCGCGGCCGTCGATCGTGTGTTTCGTTCAGGGCGCTTGGTTCTCGGACAGGAAGGCGTCAAATTCGAGCGCGAAATGGCCGCCTATCTCGGCGTCGCCGGCGGCGTCGGCGTCAATAGCGGCACCGACGCGATTTATATCGCGCTCGCGTCGCTGGGCGTGAAGGCCGGCGACGAGGTCATCACCGTGCCCAACACGGCGGTGCCGACGGTATCGGCAATACGGACGCTCGGCGCCAAGCCGGTGTTCGTCGACATCCGCGACGACGATTTCCTGATGGACGTGGACCAGGTCGAGGCGGCGATCACGCCGCGGACATCGGCGATCATCCCCGTGCATCTCTACGGCCAGTGCGTCGATCTCGATCCGCTGATGGCGGTTGCCGAACGGCACGGGCTGAAGGTGATGGAGGACTGCGCGCAGTCGCAGGGCGCGCTCTACAAGAACCACCAGTCGGGCAGCGTCGGCCATGCCTCGTCATTCTCGTTCTATCCGACCAAGGTACTTGGCGCCTATGGCGATGGCGGCATGATGCTGAGCAATGATGAGGCGGCGATCAAGCTGGCGCGTAGCCTTCGGTTCTACGGCATGGAGACGCAGTATTATTCCGAACGGCATGGTTACAACTCGCGCCTCGATGAAGTCCAGGCAGCGATCCTGTCGCTGAAATTGCCGCGCATCGAGGGCTGGATCGAACGGCGCCGGGAAATCGCCGCGCGCTACGATCGGGCGCTTGCGGGAAGCGGACTGGTGCTGCCGCGCGAAAATGAGCATAGCCGCCACACCTATTATGTTTATGTCGTGGAGCATCCCTCCGATCGCGACGGCGTGCTGGAGCGATTGGCAAAACGCGACATCAACTGCAACGTATCCTACCGCTGGCCGATCCACACCATGCGCGGCAGCGCCGATCTCGGCTATCGCGAAGGCCAGTTCCCGGTGGCGGAGCGCAAGGCGCAGCGCATCTTCTCCTTGCCGATGTATCCGCATCTGACGGACGACGAAGTCGATACCGTGATCGATGTGCTTAGGGATGTGGTCTGATGGCCGAGCGCGCGCAGCTAGACTGGTTTCGCGGGCGACTTGCCAAATCGCTGATGATCGAGCCCAAGGATCCCGCGCCGATCCTGGCTTGGCGCGACGAGCTCCGCAGCTCGATCCAGTTCAAGGCCGAGTTGATCGGGCTTGACGAGGTCCGCGGCTGGTCGCGCGACGCGCAAGGCAATGTCCGGCACAAGACCGGGCAGTTCTTTGGTATCGAAGGCGCCCGGATCGAAAGCGGCGATCTGCGCGAAGTCGCCTCGTGGGATCAGCCGATCCATACCCAGCCGGAGGGCGGCATCCTCGGCCTTGTCGCACGCGAGACCGCGGAGTACGGCGTTCAATTCCTGTTGCAGGCGAAAGCGGAGCCCGGAAATCTCGGCGTGCTTCAGCTCTGCCCGACCATTCAGAGCACGTGGTCGAACATCCGGCGCGCGCACGCCGGCAAGCGGCCGCCGATGGTGGAGGTGCTCACCGCCGAAACAGGCGTGCGGATCATCTACCGGGCCGAACACAACGAAGAAGGTAGCCGGTTCTGGCGCAAATCGAACGAGAACGTCATTGCCTTTGTCGACGACGAAAGCGTGATCGAGACCGGTCTCAAGATGTTCTGCTGGACCAGCCTGAGCCAGATCAAGGAACTGGCCCTGATGGACAATATCGTCAGTCCGTTCGTGAAAACCATCCTCGCGCCGCTGTAGCGCAGGGTTCGATACCTAACTCCGCTTCGAAAAAAGATAGGTCTCGGTCGTTGAATGGTGTCCCGTGACCGACGATACGTCGTAGGGAATGCAGGGCCATGCGCGCTCGAACCGAAGACCCGCCTGGTCGCAGAGCGACATCAGTTCCTGCTTGCCGAAGATGATCTCGACCACGGGCGCGCCGTAGGCGTATTTCCTCAGGAAAGTCGTCTGGTGATCGTCGAACACCGGTACGGTGTGCAGAATGCAAAAGCGCGCGGCAACGCGTGCTGCCTCACGGATGGCGGCCTGATAATCGACGATGTGCATCAGCGACACGCCGTTGAATGCAATGTCGAACGCGTTGTCCGTGTAACGAAGCCGGGTCGCATCGGCGACCTCGAACGTCGTTGAGGGGTAGTGGGCACGGGCGCGGGCTATCATCGCATCGGAATAGTCGATGCCGGTGTAGTCGACGTCATCGCCAAGCAAATCGGCGAACACTTCCGAGTAGTAGCCTGAGCCGCAGCCGATCTCGATCAGTCGAGGCCTGGCGATGCCGGTGGCAGCAACGGCTTCCGCCGCGATCCGGAAATCGAGCCGCGGTTCGCCAGCTTTCATGGCCGCGATCAGGGCCTGATAGGCGCGTTCCTGCCGCTCCACGGTGCGCGCCGCAAGCCAGCCGCCCGAAGATGCCATGGCGCTACGGGCTTCCTCGACGCCGCTGAGCACCTGATAATCGGTCGAGGTCAGAATATGACGCCGCAGGATGGGCGTTGCCTGCACGACGCGTTTGCCGATCTGCCTGACGATGCGGGGAAGTTTCATCGCCCCGCTCCCAGATGGCTGACGAAGTCGAGAATCTCGGCCGCACGATGGCGATAGGTGTGCTGCGCCATGGTCCTGGCCTGGCCGGCGTGCGCGATCGCCTTGCGATCCGCGTCATCCGCCAGCACGCGTTCGATCACCTTGATGCAATCATCGACCGAACGCCACACGGCGACCTCGCGATCCGGCGCGAACAAGGTATGCAAATTATCCTTGAAGTCGGTCAGCAGGAAGGCGCCGACGCCGGTGGCTTCGAACAGGCGCATGTTGCCGGCCTCCCGGCCGGCCATGTCGATGTGCGAATTGAGCGTGACCTTCGAGCGCCGCAGCGCCTGATACATGTCGGCGCCCCAGACTTCGCCCTGGAAGCAGCGGTGCAGCGGCGAGGCGGCCGAAAGCGCCTGCGGAGGGTTTCCGAACAGTTTGAGATCGTAACGCTGGGCAACCGCTTCCAGCAGTGAAATCCGCTGCCGATGATCCGGCGAGACCGTGCCGACGAACGACACTTCGATATCGGTCACCGGCGCTGCGGGCAGCGCGTCGAGAATGGCCGGCTCGAACGCCAGATGATTGACCTCCGCGCGGACGCCGAGGTGCCGGAAGAAATTCACTGTCGCCGACAATTGCGACATCATCAGATCATAGACGGTCCAGTCCTGGCCACGCGACGGCGCTATTCCGACCTGGCCGATCAGAATCGGATTGCCGATACGCTTGATGCGTCGCATCAGTGCGGTATCGATGTGGAAGGTGTCCTGGTTGAGCACGAGATCGGGTTTGAAATCCTCGATCTGGGCGAGCAAGATTGCCTCAGCCTGAGCATCAAGTTTCGGACTGAGGCCGACCTTTCGCGCCAACGGCCGCAGCATCGGTTTGAACGGTGTCACGGCCCGCTGCAGCCACGCCGGGAGCGGTCTGCTGCCGGTCGCGGCGGACGGTCCGGCGGTTTCGACGGCCATGCCGTGCTCGTGCGCCCATGCCGCCTGCATCCAGGGATTGTTGACATGAATCTCGGCCGCGGCATGGCCTAACGCGGCAAAGTTACGCGAGTAAAAATCGGCGACCCCGAACAGGCTTTCGTTTCGTGCCGCCATCTGCACCGCGTAGCCGGCGTTTTCGAGCCCTGCCTTTCGGCGATACAACCAAGCCAGGAAGCGCGGGTAGTCCGCGTTGAGCACGAGGATGCGCATGACTTGTCAGACCGCTACCCGGTAGCCGTAATTCTTGTCGATCCAGGCCTGGTAAGCGCCGCTTGTGACATCGCGCCACCATGCTTCATGGTCGAGATACCAATGCACGGTCTGCTCAAGTCCACCTTCGAAATCGACGCTGCAGCGGCTGCCGAGCTTGGTTGCAAGTTTGGTCGCATTGATGGCGTAGCGATGGTCGTGACCGGGGCGGTCGGTGACATAGCTGATCAGGGTGCGGACCGAGCGACCGGCGGCAGCCGGGCATGACGGAAAGCGCGCGGCGCGCGCGGGATCGGCGGCGAAGGCGCGATCGATCGTGTCGCAGATCAGACCCACCACATCGCGGTTGTTGCGTTCGTTGCCGCCGCCGACATTGTAAGTCTCGCCGATCTGGCCGCGCTCGATCACGTTCATCAAGGCATCGCAATGATCGGAGACGTGCAGCCAGTCCCGGACGTTGGAGCCATCGCCATAGATCGGCAGCGGCTTTCCTTCCAGGGCGTGGATGATCATCAGCGGTATCAGCTTTTCCGGATGCTGGTAGGGCCCGTAATTGTTCGAGCAGTTCGTGATCAGCGCCGGCATGCCGTAAGTCGCAACGAACGCGCGGACCAGGTGATCGCTCGATGCCTTGCTCGCCGCGTAGGGCGAGTTCGGACGATACGGCGAGGATTCGGTAAAGGCGGGGTCGGTACCGCCGAGCGAGCCATAGACCTCGTCGGTCGAGACATGCAGAAACCGTGCACTGCCGAGGGCCGCCGTCATGCGCCAGGCATCCAGCGCGGCCTTTAGCAGCGCAAAGGTACCAAGCACGTTGGTTTGCAGGAACGCTTCCGGGTCGGTGATGGAGCGATCGACATGGGATTCGGCCGCAAGGTGCGCGACGCGCGAGAATTTGTGCTCTTCGAACAGACGCTGCATCAGCGCGGCATCGCAGATGTCGCCCTTGACGAACTGGATGCTGCGTTCGGCGATCAAGGGCTCGAGGCTTCGGATGTTGGCTGCGTAGGTCATCGCGTCGATCACGACCAGCCGGTCGGTCGGCCGGGCCGCTCGCCAGGCATGCACCAGGTTCTGGCCGATAAAACCCGCGCCGCCGGTGATCAGAACGCTCTGCATCAAAACCCCTTAATTGCTTCCGTACAGGGGTGGTAGCACGCGGAATCAATCGGAAAAAGCAGCAAGCATGGCCGATTTTCGCTCGGGCAGGTCATACCCTCGGGGCCGGCATTTCGTCGTCCCTTGGGAAAATCGTGCGCGGTGTAACATACCACAGCAGGAATAGAACGGCAGCGCCATTCGTCAGCAAGGTCGTCGCAAGCGGCACATTCAGAAAGACCTGCAGAAGGATGCCGCTGGACAGCAGAATAAACCTCGGAGGCAAGCCGGTCGAGAGACGGCTGGCAAACGATATCACAAGTCCGCACGCGAACACCACCAACGGCGCCAGACCAAGTCCGACGGACGCAACACCTTCGGTCGCGAACAGGGAGGCGTTTAAATTTCCGAACTGATAGGCCTTTGCCATCACGATCGATAGCGGTTCGCTGTAAGGGCAGCCGACGAATGATTTCAGGAAGGAAATCTGGCAAAAATAGGTGTGAGGGTGCGTCGAGAAAAAATCGTTGTAATAATCGAGCGCGATCGATGGGATAGCCATCATTCTGAAATTGACGGCGCCGAAATACGCAACCGGCCACTCGTATGGCAGTACTCGTGCATTAAAAAGCCACAGCAGGATGACACCGGCTATCGTTGGCAGAAACAGTGTCAACACGACCGAGATCCTGGCTTCGAAGTGCCGGGACATTAGCGCCAGGAACAGCAGCCAGAACGGCGCGAACAGGGTCAGCTTGGTCAGCGTAATCGGGTAGAACAGCAGCATGAGCAGCAGGACTAAAGCCGCTCGCCATCGATTCCCGCGTCCTACAAAGCACGCAAATGCAAACGGCAACAACGCATTCGACATCCCGCCCATGGCGTATTTCAAGGCGGCGGGAAATTCGAGTCCATCGCGAAAACTGTAGATATCGGTCAGGTTGACCAGTCTGAAATTATAGCAAGCGCCAATTGCGACGATTGTCGTGGCCAGAACGAGGATGAGGGAGAGCAGGAAATCTAGTGCGCGCTCCGACAGGACGAATCTTTGCCTGATCGGCGAGGTGATGAACAGTACAGGCAGCAGGAACGCCAGCGCCGACAAAAATGCCGAAATGCTCGCCAGCGTGTGGTCGTAGTGAAATCTCGAGAACACGACAAGCCAGAGATAGCCGGTGGTCATGTTGTAAAAGTAATATCCAAGAAGATAGCCGAAACTGAACCGCCCGAATATGAAGAGGGCCGAGACGGTCGCGAAAAGGGCGACATGGAACGCTGCCGCGAAAAGCAGGGTTTTGTCGAACAAGACGTATTGGTACGCGTGATATAGGTCCGCGACCTGTACCAGCGACAAGCAGCATATCGCGATCTGGCAGCACAGCAAGACAGCAAGCCCTGGCTGCATGTGGGCCAATATAAAAGCAAACGCAGTGTCAGGCGGCTTCGCTTCGATTTGCCGCCTGCGGGATGTCTTGGTCATCGATCAGTGCGCCAGCGCCGATGGGTGGCTCGCTTCCTGTTCGAACATCGTCCGCGGTGTTACGTACCAGAGCAGGAACAGAACCGCGGCTCCATGCGTTATCATGGTTACCGTAAGCGGCACGTTGAGTAGAACGTAGGCGAGGATCGCACCGGAGGTCAGTATCAAGCGCGGCGGCAGGCCTGAGGACATCCGGTTCCCGAGTGCGATCGCAAGGCTGCAGACGAAGGCTGTAACAGGCGCGAATTTCGTGCCCACCGATGCGATGCCCTCTGTGGCGAACAGGGATGCATTGAAATTTCCTCCAATCCCGAACGCCTTGTAGATCAAGATCGCAAGCGGCTCCCGATAGGGACAGGCGATAGACAGCTTCAATAGCTGGATCTGGCAAAAATGCGTAGGATCGTTCCTCGCGAAAAAGTCGTTGTAATAATCCATGGCCATAGATGGAATTGCGATCATCCGGAAATTGACTAGTGAAAAGTACGGAATCGCGGCCCCTTCCAGCACGACGCCGGACTTGAAGAGGGCATATAAAATGATCCCCACAACCAGAGGCGCGAACAGCGACACGACAACGGCTATCCGAGCCTCGAATAGCCGCGACAGTAGTGCGAAAGCCACAATCCAGGCGGAGCTGAGTAATGTTAGCTTGCTGAGAGTTATGGGAAAAAACAATAACAGAAGAATCAGGGCGGCACCGGCTCGCCAGAGATATTTTCGTTCCAGGAAGCAACCGAACGCGAATGGCAGCAGTGCGCTGGAGGTGATTCCGATCAGATAACTCAACACGGTCGGAAATCTCAGTGTCTCGCGAAAAATGTACGCGTCGTTGTCTAGGGCGATTGGCCTGAAATTGTAAGTTGCGCCGATGGCGACGATCCCGATCCCGAGCAGCAGAACGGCGTTTAGCAAGCGATCGAATGTGCTCGGTGATGGTATCCAGATTTGCCGAATCGGCGAGCCGATGAACAGCGCGGGCAGCAGGAATGCGATCGCCGACGCGGAGGCGGAAAGTCCGGCCAATAGATGATTGTAGCCGAATTCCGAGAAATGATTCAACCAGAGATAGCCGATCAACATTGAATAGAAGTAGAAACCGACAAAGTAGCCAAAGCTGAATTTGGAGAAAACAAAAAGAGGCGAAATCAATGCAAACGTCGCGATTACGACAACTGCACCCAGCAAGCCGGCCGCTTGATACAAAATATGATACGCTGGAAATTGTATTGAAACGCAAACAAGGGAAATGCAGCAGGCTACGATGTAGGAACAGATGAGCAATTCCAGTCCGACGAGCTCCCGGATTGACTGACGGCTGCCGGCCATGTCTTTTTCGTATCCACCGTGCCAATGCTTTTAAATCCCAAGCTTGGTATCCCAATCAATTGTGGCGCACAAGCCGGGGCGCGGCCGGCATGTCTTCTCGGCGCGCGCCAGACTCGATCAAATGGTGATGTGAAGTCGGGCGCAATCAGCTTGATGGCGAGCGCCATCGCTCATGCATCGCTCGTTCTGCAGGGATTTTGTCGTTAGATAGCTCGAACATCGGCATTTCTGGCGATGATCGACGCCCAGGCCGCACCGGACGCATCAAAAGGCCTTGATTCTCATGGGCTTTTGTTAATATAGGACGCAATCTAGTTCCGTGCTTAAGGTCTGGGTTGGCCATCGCGAATGCTTGGTTGCGATCGATCAGACGGGTAACCTGAATAGAGGCTCTTATGATCAGATTCGGCTTGCTCGGATGTGGACGCATCGCCAATCGCCACTCGGACCTGTTGGGCGGCAATCGCATCGACGGAGCCAGCCTGGTCGCGGTCTGCGACTCCGTTCGCGCACGCGCTGACGCCATCGCGTCGAAATTCGGTGTTCCCGCAGTGTACGAGATCGACGACTTCCTCGCCCGCAAGGATATCGACGCGGTGGCGGTTCTGACGCCGAGCGGCATGCATGCCGCGCATGTCATCGCCTGTGCCAGGGCCGGCAAGCACGTCGTCGTCGAGAAGCCGATGGCGCTGCGGCTGCAGGATGCCGACGACATGATCCGCGCCTGCGACGAGGCGGGTGTCAAGATGTTCATCGTCAAGCAAAATCGATTCAATGTTCCGGTGGTCAAGGCGCGCGAGGCGCTCGACGCCGGCCGGTTCGGTCGTCTCATTCTGGGTACGGTGCGGGTGCGATGGTGCCGCGATCAGGCCTATTATGACCAGGACTCCTGGCGTGGCACCTGGGCCTATGACGGTGGCGTGCTGACCAACCAGGCCAGCCATCACGTCGATATGCTGGAGTGGTTCTTCGGCGATGTCGTCAGCGTCCATGCGCGCGCCATCACGGCGCTGGCCAAGATCGAAACCGAGGATACTGCGGTTGCAACACTGAAGTTCCGCAACGGCGCGCTCGGCGTAGTCGAAGCCACGACCGCCGTGCGTCCGACCGATCTCGAGGGGTCGCTTTCGATCCTGGGAGAAAAGGGAACCGTCGAAATCGCCGGCTTCGCCGTCAACCAGATCCGGCACTGGCGCTTTGCCGACGAGCTTGCCTCCGACAAGGATGTGGTGGAGAAATTCTCCGTCAATCCGCCCAACGTCTACGGCTTCGGCCACCAGGCCTATTACCAGCACGTGATCGACTGCCTCACCAATCAGCGCGCGGCCCTGGTCGACGGGCTGGAGGGACGCAGGAGCCTGGAATTGATTACCGCGCTTTACGAATCGATCGAGACCGGCGTCGAAGTCCCGCTCCACTTCACGCCCCGTCTGAGCCGGCTTGGTGTTGCATCGTGAACCCGCCGGAAGTGCATCAGGCGGGCGTCCGCGACGTCGTGTTCGGCGAGCGGGTCAGGATCGTCGAGCCCTGCAACCTCTACGGTTGCACGATCGGTGACGACTGCTTCGTTGGACCTTTTACGGAAATACAGAAGGATGTGGTGGTCGGCGCACGTTCGCGGGTGCAGTCTCACGCCTTCATCTGCGAGCTGGTGACGATTGGCGATGACTGTTTCGTCGGCCATGGCGTGATGTTCGTCAACGACACTTTCGCGACCGGAGGCCCGGCGCGCGGCCGCCGGGAACTGTGGCGCAAGACCGTCATCGGCAACCGGGTTTCGATCGGATCCAACGCCACGATCATGCCGGTCAACATCGTCGATGACGTCGTCATCGGCGCAGGCGCGGTGGTGACCAGGGACATCACGACGGCCGGTACCTATGCCGGCAATCCGGCGCGCCGGCTCCTGACGGGAAAATAAGGAAGACGAACGATGCCGGTACCTTTTGCCGATCTACAGCTCCAGTATCAGAACATCAAGAGCGAGATCGATGGCGCGATCGCCGGTGTGATCCGCGACAACGCCTTCATTCGCGGACCCTTCGTCGACGCTTTTGAACGTGAGTTCGCCGAAGCCGCAGAGGTCAAGCATTGCGTGTCCTGCGCCAATGGCACCGATGCGCTGTATCTGGCGATGGCTGCGCTGAAGGTGCAGCCGGGTGACGAGGTGATCACCACGGCGCATTCGTGGATCTCGACTTCGGCGATGATCACCCATGCGGGCGCCTCCGTCGTGTTCTGCGATACCGATAGCTCGACGTTCACGATCGACCCCAAGGCGATCGAGGCCGCGATCACACCGCGCACCGTCGGCATCATTCCCGTGCACCTGTATGGGCAGCCCGCGGATATGGACGCGATCATGGCGATCGCGCGCAAGCACAAGCTCTGGGTGATCGAGGATTGCGCGCAGGCCCATCTCGCCCGTTACAAGGGCCAGCAGGTCGGAACCTTTGGCGCCGCGGCGACCTATTCATTCTATCCAGGCAAGAATCTCGGCGCGATGGGCGATGCCGGTGCGGTCGTGACCAACGACGATGCGCTTGCCGAACATATGATCATGCTGGCGCGCCACGGTGGTCTGGTGAAGCACCAGCACCACATTGAAGGCATCAACAGTCGCCTCGACGGCATGCAGGCGGCGATCCTGTCGGCCAAATTGCGGCATTTGCAAAGCTGGACGAAAGCGCGTCAGGACGCTGCCAGGGTCTACGATGCCGGCCTCAACCAGATCGAGGACGTCAGCGTGCCGCAGGTCGCGCCGGACCGCAGCCATGTCTACCATCTCTATACGATCAAGCATCCGCGCCGCGATGCGCTGGCGGCGCATTTGAATGCCAACGGCGTGCAGACGGCGATCAATTATCCGACGGCGTTGCCGTTCCTGGCCGCCTACCAGCGGCTGGGTCACCGTCCGGAGCAATTTCCGAATGCTTCTGGCGACCAGGGCAAGATTCTGTCGCTGCCGATGTTTGCCGAGATCACGTGCCAGCAGCAGGACGAGGTCATCGATCTCGTCCGCAAGTTCTAGGCAAGCGTCGCTCCAGGCGGCTCAGCGCTCATCCGCAATCACTTTGCCGTCGTTGGGTAGCGAGCCCGCGCCGACCAACTCGACATTGCCGCCGAGCTTTGTCACTGCGCGCAGCGTCGTGGCCAGTTCGGACTGAACGACCTCGTTGGGGGAGGCAGTCTCTGCTTTCAGCGTCATCACATCGCTCTCACCCGATCGCGTCACGACAAGACGCAGCCGTCCCAGCTCGGGATGGCGCTTGCCGATCTCCGCGATCTGCTCCGGGCGCACGAACATGCCCTTGACCTTGGTGGTCTGGTCGGCGCGCCCCATCCATCCCTTGATGCGCATGTTGGTGCGGCCGCATGCGCTTGTCCCCGGCAGCGCCGCGGTGAGATCGCCCAGCGCGAGGCGGATCCAGGGATGGTGTGGATCGAGTGAGGTGACGACGATCTCGCCCACGTCACCTGGGGTGACGGGATCGCCGGTGCCGGGCGTCACGATTTCGAAGATCAGGTCCTCGTTCACGACCATGCCATCATGGGCCGCCGTCTCGAAGGCAATCAGGCCGAGGTCCGCGGTGCCGAACGCCTGGTAGGCATCGACGCCGCGCGACTTGACCTCGTCCTGGAGCGATTTCGGAAATGCCGCGCCCGACACCAGTGCGCGCTTGATCGAGGAGACGTCGCGACCGGCGGTTGCGGCGGCATCCAGCAGGATCTTGAGGAAGTCCGGCGTGCCGCTGTAGCCGATCGGCCGATAGGCCTCGATCAGCTCGAACTGCGCGTCTGTGTTGCCGGGCCCCGCCGGGATAACCGCGCAGCCGAGCGCCCGTGCCGAGGCGTCGAAAATGAAGCCGCCGGGCGTCAGATGATAGCTGAAGGTGTTGAGCATGACGTCGCCGGGCCGGAATCCGGCCGCAAACAGCGCCCGCGCGCCGCGCCAGGGATCGGCATGGGCGGCCTCCGGCTCGAAAATCGGGCCCGGGGAGGTGAACAGCCGCCCGAACGACCCCAGAGGGCCCGCTACGAGCCCGCCAAAGGGCGGTGCGGCCTTGTGCAGGGCAGGGAGCTCGGACTTGCGCAGCACCGGCAGGCGCGCCAGCGCGGCCCGGTCGGTCACGGAAGCAGGATCGGTGCCCTTCAGGCGCTCGGCATAGGCAGGGGCCGCCATCGCCTGGCGCAGCACGTCCGGCAGCCGGGCGAACAGCTCCGTCTCGCGCCGGGCCGGCTCGCGGGTTTCGAGGGCGTCGTAATGGTCGGTCATGGCGGTCACAGCCAGCGCTTCCGGCGTTTGAAGCTTTTCAGGTTCTTGAAGCTCTTGCGCTGGTCGCCGGCGCCGCCGAGGTAAAACTCCTTCACATCCTCATTGTCGCGCAATTCGTCGGCGGAGCCGTCGAGCACTACCTTGCCCTGTTCCATGATGTAGCCGTGGCTTGCGACCGAGAGCGCCGCCCGCGCGTTCTGCTCCACCAGCAGGATGGTGACGCCGAGATCGCGGTTGATCTCCTTGATGATGGCGAACACTTCCTTGACCAGCAGCGGCGACAACCCCATCGACGGCTCGTCCATCAGGATCATCTTGGGGCGCGCCATCAGCGCGCGGCCGATCGCCAGCATCTGCTGTTCGCCGCCGGAGAGGTAACCGGCGAGCCCGGTGCGCTCCTTGAGGCGCGGGAAATATCGGAAGACCATATCGATGTCGGCGCCGACTTCGTTGTCGCTGCGGGTAAAGGCGCCGAGCTTCAGGTTTTCCACCGACGTCATGTCGGAGATGATGCGGCGGCCTTCCATCACCTGAAAGATGCCGCGGCGGACGATCTTGTCGGGATCGATGCCGTTGATGCGCTCGCCGTCGAACACGATCTCGCCGCGGGTGACTTCGCCGTCTTCGGTCTTGAGCAGCCCCGAAATCGCCTTCAGCGTCGTCGACTTGCCGGCGCCATTGGCGCCGAGCAACGCCACGATCGCCCCCTTCGGCACTTCGAGGCTCAGGCCGCGCAGCACCAGGATGACGTTGTCGTAGACGACCTCGATGTTGCGTACATCGAGCAGGGGTGCTGCGGCGACGGTACCCGGGATGCTGCGCGTTGTTTCGACGGTTTCAGTCATGTCCTGATCACCTTCCGCTGTCATCACCCGCGAAGGCGGGTGATCCAGTATTCCAGAGGCGCCTGCGATTTACCGCGGCGCCGCGGCGTACTGGATCCCCGCTTTCGCGGGGATGACAGCTGAGTGTTGAGGGCTGCCCGGAGGCAACCTACGAGATTACCAGCCCAGCCATTCGGCCTTGCGCGGCAGATCGATGACCTTCACCTTGTCGAGCTTGATCGCGCCGTTCTTGACGAGATCGTTGAGCGGCGCATCGGTCGCACCCGTGACCTTCATGCGATAGAGATCGACCTTGAGCGTGCCGCGGTGATCCTTGTCGGTCCAGGTTGACGCATTGCAGACGCCGTCCATTCCGGCCGGCACCCAATCCTTTTTCTGATAGAAGCCCTTCTTGACGTTCTCGCCGGTGGCGCCGCCGTTCTTGGCGGCCCATTCGACGGCTTCCTTCATGTAGAGCGCGGTGCAGACGCCGGCGATGTAGTGGACCGGACGATAGGCCGTGCCGGCCGCATCCGACATCTTGGAGATATCCATCACGGTCTTCATGCCGGGAGCGTTGCCGCCCCAGGCCACGGCGGTGCGCAGCGGAAACACCACGCCGTCGGCGGCAGCACCGGCGGCCTTGGCGGCGTTCTCGTCCATGCCCCAGACGTTGCCTAGGAACTGGACGTCGACGCCCGCTGCCTTGCAGGCGTTCAGAACCGAGATATTCGAGCCCGCGGTGTTGCCAAGATAAGCGTAGTTGGCGCCGGAGCTCTTCAGGGTCAGGCACTGCGCGCTGTAGTCGCCGGGAGTCAACGCGAACACGATCGGCGGCAGCAGCTCGAAGCCGAGTTCGGCCGCGATGGCTTCACCCGCTGCCTTCGGTGCGTTCGGATAGGGATGGTTCGCACCCATGTGGACGAATTTCGGCTTGCCGGGCTTGCCCTTGGCCTTCCAGTCTTCGGCAGCCCAGGTCAGCATGCCGCGGACAGCGTCCGAATAGCTCGGGCCATAGAAGAAATTATAGGGCGCGGGCTTGGCCTTGCCGCCGGCGCCGGTCGGATCCGAAAGAGCGGCGGCGTAGGACGCGGAGATGTCGGGGATCTTGTCCTCGGCGAGGAAGCCGGTGAGGGCTTCGGTGTCGGCGGTGCCCCATCCGAGAATGGCGGCCACCTTGTCGGCGCCCGACCATTTCTTGTACTGGGCGATCGCGCGCGGCACCTGATAGCCATAGTCGACGGTATCGACCTTGACCTGGGTGCCGTTGATGCCGCCGTTCTTGTTGATCCAGGCATAGGTATCGGCGACACCCTGTCCGAACGGCGTTCCGACGTCGGAGGTCGCGCCGGAATAATCGGCAAGGTGACCCAGCGAGATCGGCGCTTGCGCGCTGGCAGAGGTGGCGCCGAGCAGGAGCGCAAGCGAAGCGGTGCTCAATAAAATCTTTATCGTCATAATATTTCCTCCGGTCTTTTGTTGAGGTCTTTTGTCGTTGGTCCCGTTCCTACCTCAATGCGAGAACGGGTAGAGTTTCCAGTAAGCCTTGATGCGTCGCCAACGGTGCGCGAGCCCGTCCGGCTCAAACACCAGAAAGACGATGATGATGATCCCGATGGCCATCTCGCGCAGGAAAGCGATGTTGTTCTTCAATCCGAGGAAATGGTCGATCGGGCTGTCGCGCAGCGCGACGCTGAGCCACTCCATCGATTCCGGCAGCAGCACCATGAAGGCCGTTCCCATCAGCGTGCCCGCTACCGAGCCGATGCCGCCGATGATGATCATCGCAAGAAATATGATCGAACGGTCGATGCCGAAGCCTTCGTTGGAGACCACCTGGTTGTAGTGCGCATAGAGCGCGCCGCCGACACCGGCAAAGAATGCCGCGAGGCCGAACGACAGCGTGCGGTATTTGGTGAGGTTGATGCCCATGATTTCGGCAGAGAGATAGTGGTCGCGCACCGCGACCAGCGCGCGGCCGTCGCGCGAGCGGATCAAATTGGTCACCAGCAGGTAGCAGACGATCACATAGGCCAGCACGACGTAGAAATATTTCTTATCGCCGCGCAGCGAATAGCCGAAGATCGAGAACGGCTCCGCGCTCGCGGGCACGTTGCCGCCGGTGAACCACTCGGCGCGCGCAAAGAAATCCAGCAGAATGTATTGTGCGGCGAGCGTCGCGATCGCCAGATAAAGTCCTTTCAGACGCGCCGCAGGAAGGCCGAAGATTAGGCCGACGCCAGCCGTGACCACGCCCGCGAGCGGAATGCAGAAGAACACGGGGATGCCGAACCGGTTTGAAAGATAGGCTGATGTGAAAGCCCCGAAGCCGAAGAAGGCCGCGTGGCCGATCGATATCTGGCCGGTGAAGCCGACCACGATGTTGAGGCCGAGGGCTGCGATACCGAAGATGCCGATCTGGATCAGCAGGCTGAGCGTATACTCATTGAGAACATGCGGCGCAAAGCAGATCAGCACGATGCCAGCGATCATCGCGTTGCGGCTGGTCCTCGTTGGAAACACGGTAGTATCCGCCGCATAGCTGGTGCGGAAGTCGCCGGCGGGGATAAGGGTCTGGGTTGCCATGATGGATTACACCCGCTCGATATCTTTGGTGCCGAACAGGCCATAGGGCTTGATCATCAGGATGATGATCAGCGCATAGAACGGTGCGATTTCGTAGAGATTGCCCCAGTGCAGATACTCGCTGTCGAGGAAGTGCGCGAAGTTCTCCAGCAGCCCGATGATGATGCCGCCGAGCACCGCACCGCCGACGCTGTCGAGGCCGCCGAGGATCGCCGCCGGGAACACCTTGACGCCATAGGCTGATAGTCCCGACGAGACACCGTTGACAACAGCCACCACGACGCCGGCCACCGCTGAAACGGTGGCCGAGATCGCCCACGCCATCGCGAACACGCTCTTCACCGAGATACCCAGCGACTGCGCCACCTGCTGGTTGAACGCGGTGGCGCGCATCGCAAGGCCGTATTTGGACAGGCGGAAGAACCACGCCATGCCGATCATCATCGCGATCGAGACCGCAAGACTCATCAAATAGACGGTCTGCACCTGCAGCCCGAGGATGTTGACATTTTGGGTGGTGAAGATGCGCGGAAACGGCTGCAGATTGACGCCGAACACCCACTTCATCAGCGCGGAGAATACGGTGGACAGCGCGATCGTCACCATGATCACCGAGATGATCGGCTCGCCAATCATCGGGCGCAGGATCACCACCTGGATGGCGATGCCGAACAGGAACATGAACACCAGCGTGATCGGCATGCCCAGATAGAACGGCACCTGGTATTTTGTCAGCAGCCACCAGCACACCCACGCGCCGATCAGCAGCAATTCGCCTTGCGCGAAGTTCACCACCTGGGTGGCCTTGTAGATCAGCACGAACGACATCGCGACCACGCCATAGAGCGTGCCGACCACGAGGCCGTTGACCAGGAGCTGGATGAGGAGCTGGGTGTTCATGATAGAGCGGCTCGGTTGATGACGGCAGCAACGGCCGGAGCAGGCGACGGTCTTTCGTTCGTCATGCCCGGGCTTGTCCCGGGCATCCACGTCTTACTTGATAGCTGCAAAAAAGACGTGGATGGCCGGGACAAGCCCGGCCATGACGGATGTGGGAAGCGGCGATTACGATTCATTCCGCGGCCTCCGCGAACGGTGCGGTGTTGCCGAGATCGACGACCCGCAGCGTGGTGCGGATGCGCTGGGTAGTGCCGTCCTGGAAGCGGATCACGGTGTCGACGGGAATGTCGCGCGTGCCGCCATAGATCGCGTCGATGATCCCGGCGTATTTCTCGTTGATGACGCTGCGGCGAACCTTTCGCGTGCGGGTGAGTTCGCCGTCGTCGGCATCGAGCTCCTTGTAGAGCAGCAGGAAGCGCGAGATGCGCTGCGCCGGCGGCAGCGAGGCGTTGACCGTTTCGACCTCCTTGCGCACCAGATCGTACACTTCGGGACGCGACGAGAGATCGGTGTAGGTGGTGAACGAGATGCGGTTCTTTTCCGCCCATTTCGAAATGATCGAGTAGCGGATGCAGATCATCGCCGCCAGCGCGTCGCGGCCGGCGCCGAGTACCACGGTCTCGGCGATGTAGGGCGAGAACTTCAGCTTGTTCTCCAGATATTGCGGCGAGAAGCGTTCGCCGCGCGAGGTCTCGGCGAGATCCTTGATGCGGTCGATCACCACGAGCTGCTTGCTGTCGTTGAAATAGCCGGCATCGCCGGAATGCATCCAGCCGTCCTTCATGTCGGCGGCGGAGGCTTCCGGATTCTTGTAATAGCCGAGATACATGTTGGGATGACGCACCACGATTTCGCCGACGCCGTGGATATCCGGATTCTGGATTTGGATATCGATATCCGATGCCATCGGCACGCCCGTCGTATCCGGATCGACCTTGCCAAACGGATGCAGCGTATACGCGCCGAGCAATTCGGTCTGGCCGTAGAGCGTGCGCAGCGGCACGCCCATCGCCTGGAAGAATTTGAACGTATCGGGCCCGAGCGCCGCGCCACCCGTGGCGGCAGAACGCAGCCGGGTGAAGCCGAGGCGGTCGCGCAAGGCGCGGAACAGCAATTGGTCAGCGAGCAGGGATTGTTTACCCTCGGCCAGCGCGGCGAGGCCCGTTTTCATGCCGAGGTCGTAAAGCTTCTGTTTGAGCGGCGAGGAGTCCATCACGCCGGCGCGGACGTCGGCGGCGATCGATTCCCAGACCCTCGGCGCGAACAGCACGAAGGTCGGCGCGATCTCGCGGAAGTCGTGCATCATGGTGTCGGGCTCTTCGACGAAGTTGACCTTCATCCGGCAGAGCAGCCCTTTCCCCAGCGCGTAGACCTGTTCCATGATCCAGGGCAGCGGCAGCACCGAAACGTATTCGTCATCCGGTCCCTTCGGATCGAACGTAAGGTAGGTCGCGCAATGCCGTAATACCCGCCCGGCGGCAAGCATCGCGAGCTTGGGTTGGGCCGTGGTGCCTGACGTGGTGCAGAGGATGGCGACATCCTCGCCTTTGGTCTCGTCCACCAGCCGGTCGTAGAGGCCGCGCTCGCGCGCCGAACGGTCGCGCCCCATCGCGACAAGTTTGTCGGCGTCCATCAATCGTGGGTCGTCGTATTTCCGCATGCCGCGCGGATCGGAATAGACGATGTGCTTGAGGTTGGGCACGCGCTCAGCAAGCGCCAGCAGCTTGTCGACCTGTTCTTCGTCCTCGGCGAACACCAGTTTGGCTTCGCCATAGCTCAACAGGTAAGCGGCTTCCTCGTCCAGCACATCGCGATAGAGGCCAAGGCTCATGCCGCCGATCGCGTGCGTGGCGATCTCGGCCGCCATCCAGTCCGGCCGGTTGTCGCCGATGATACCGATGACGTCGCCGCGGCCGAGCCCGAGCTCGACCATGCCGAGCGCGAAATCATGCACGCGGGTCTGGTAGTCGTTCCAGGTGAAGACGCGCCACAGTCCGTGATCTTTTTCGCGCAACGCGATTTCGTTGCCGTGCTCCTTTGCGTTGAGGCGCAACAGCTTCGGATAGGTATCGGCCTTTGCGGCGCGTCCGGCGTAATCCATCATGCCGCGCTCTCCGCAGGTGCCGGCGTATCGTCGGGATCGACCAGGGTTTCGTCCTCTTCGCCCAGATAAGCGCGTTTGACATGGGGATCGGCGAGCACCGCGGCCGGATCGCCCTCGGCGATCTTGCGGCCGAAATCCAGCACCATGACGCGGTGGGAGATATCCATCACCACGCCCATGTCGTGCTCGATCATCATCACGGTCATGCCGAACTCTTCGTTGAGATCGACGATGTAGCGGGCCATATCCTCCTTTTCCTCGAAGTTCATGCCGGCCATAGGCTCATCGAGCAGGATCAGTTGCGGCTCCAGCGCCATCGCGCGCGCCAGTTCGACGCGCTTGCGCAAGCCATAGGGCAGGGTGCCGGCGGTCGCCTTGCGCACCGACTGCAAATCGAGGAAGTCGATGATCTCCTCGACCTTGCGGCGATGCTCGAGCTCCTCGCGCCGCGCGCCGGTCAGCCAGTACAGCGATCCCGTGATGAAATTGTTCTTCAGCAAATGGTGCCGCCCGACCATGATGTTGTCGAGCACGCTCATATGGTGGAACAGCGCCAGATTCTGGAAGGTACGGCCGATGCCGAGCCGGGGCCGCGCGTTGGTATTGAGCGTGGTGATATCCTGGCCGCGATAGAACAGCTGGCCTTCGGTCGGCTTGTAGCGGCCCGAGATGCAATTGACGATCGAGGTCTTGCCGGCGCCGTTCGGGCCTATGATCGAAAACAATTCGCCGTCGTTCACGCCGAAGCTGACTTCGGTCAGCGCGCGGACGCCACCAAAGCGCAACGATACCCCGCGCACTTCCAACGTGTAAGCCACTCATTTCCTCCAGATACGGCGCTTAGGCAGCGCTCTTTATCTATCGTTGCGATCACTCTCGCGATCCTACATCGACGGGTACCGCCAAGCCATCCGACTAATGATGCCGCGCGCCGCGCGATGCCTTCGTCGCCTTGCTCGGCAGGATCACATGCGCGGTAACGCCGCACCCGCAATTCCCGGCCGTTTCCCGCGCGTCATCCGATCGTCCGGTTCGGCCGTCAGCCGGCTGACGCGAGGTGGCTCTCAATAGTGGAAAGCGTTACGTTGAAATGTCTTGTGCCTGACAATTGGTCAGCAAATTTCAATCGTGTACTCATGCGGCAGGTTCCTCGCGGTGGGGCTCCGGATTGTTGTTGCAGCGCAATATGAAAAAGGCTGAAGTCGCAGGCGATAAGTCGATGAGATCATGATTGCTCCGGATTCCCTGAAACGCATCGCATCCTGGTCGCGCGAACTGAACGAGCGCGAGATCGAGATCGCGCGCGCCGGCATCGTCGAGAAATCCTACCGCGCCAATGAATTCATCTTCATGCGCGGCGATCCCTTCGAATACTGGACCGGCGTCGTCACGGGTCTCGCCCGCATGGGGATCGTGTCCCGCGGCGGCAAGGCCGCCAGTTTTGCCGGCCTGACCGCGGGCGCCTGGTTCGGCGAGGGCTCCGTGCTCAAGAACGAGCCCCGGCGTTACGACGTGGTCGCGTTGCGCGATACACGTCTGGCGATGATGAACCGCACGACCTTCGTCTGGCTGCTCGAGAACAGCGTCGGATTCAACCGCTTCCTCGTCCGCCAGCTCAACGAGCGTCTGGGCCAGTTCATCGGGCTGCTGGAATACGGCCGCACGCTGGACGCGACCGCGCGCCTGGCGCGTTCGATCGCCTCCCTGTTCAATCCCATTCTCTATCCGGACCTCACACCGCATCTCGAAATCACGCAGGAGGAGATCGGGGCGCTCTCCGGCATCTCCCGGCAAAATGCCAACCAGTGCCTGAAGCGGTTGGAGAAGGAAGGTCTGCTCCGGCTCGAATATGGCGGTGTGACCATCATCGACCTCGAACGGTTGCGCCGCTATGGCGAGTAGCGCCTGAAATCCACCAACCGGACCGCGCCTTTTTCGTAGGCAGTTTCGTCGGCGGGTCAGCCCGGGCCTGGTGCCTAAAGGCATGATTCCAAACGGCTTTGGGATTAGACTTCATGGGGCGCGGATGCTATGGCCTGCGCCGCATGGTTGAGGCCTCTTGCGCGCCCGGTTGGGCTGGGCGAATGGGGCGTGACAGGGCTTTTGCCGGCCTTGCGGGCGTCCCGGAGGCAGTTTTGGGGCGTCGGCGGCTGGGAGACTTTACTGGCGTCGCCGCAGCCCTCGGGCGGCGCGCGGGGTGTTGGAGAGAAAATGGCGGTTCAGGATTCGAAGCAGCGCGTCGCGCTGATTACCGGCGTCACCGGCCAGGACGGCGCCTATCTGGCTGAGTACTTGCTCGGCCTCGGCTATACCGTGCACGGCATCAAGCGGCGCTCGTCCTCGTTCAATACCGCGCGGGTCGACCATCTCTATGAGGACCCGCACGCCGGCAACGTGCCATTTCTGATGCATTACGGCGATATGACCGACTCCACCAACCTGATCCGGCTGGTGCAGCAGATCAGGCCGACCGAGATCTATAATCTCGCGGCCCAGAGCCATGTCGCCGTCAGCTTCGAGAGCCCGGAATATACCGCCAATGCGGACGCCATCGGCGTGCTGCGCCTGCTGGAAGCGATCCGGATTCTCGGCATGGAAAAGGAGACGCGGTTTTATCAGGCGTCGACGTCGGAACTCTACGGTCTGGTTCAGGAAGTGCCGCAGAAGGAAACCACGCCGTTCTATCCGCGCTCGCCCTATGGCGTGGCCAAGCTCTATGGCTACTGGATCACGGTGAACTACCGCGAGGCCTACGGCATGTTTGCCTCGAACGGCATCCTGTTCAACCATGAAAGCCCGATCCGCGGCGAAACCTTCGTGACCCGCAAGATCACGCGCAGCGTGGCGCGGATCGAGACCGGCCTTGAAGACACCGTCTACCTCGGCAACCTCGAGGCCAAGCGCGACTGGGGCCATGCGCGCGATTACGTCGAGGGCATGCACCGGATATTGCAGGTCGATGAACCTGACGACTTCGTGCTGGCGACCGGGGAGACCCGCTCGGTGCGCGAATTCGTCGAACTGGCGTTTGCGGAAGTGGGCCGGACCATCGAATGGCGCGGCAAGGGTGTCGATGAGACCGGTATCGACAAGAAATCCGGCAAGACCATCGTGCGCATCGATCCCGTGTACTTCCGGCCGACCGAAGTCGACCTTCTGATCGGCGACGCCAGCAAGGCGCAGGCGAAGCTCGGCTGGAAGCCGAAGACGCCGTTCGCGCAACTGGTCAAGGAGATGGTCGCGGGCGATCTCGATATCGCGAGGCGGGAGATTGCCAATGGCAAAGACTCCGTTTGAGCTGAAAGGCAAGACGGTCTTCGTTGCCGGGCATCGCGGCATGGTCGGGGCAGCGCTGGTGCGCCGGCTCGCGCAGGAAGACGTCGAACTCTTGACGATCCGGCGCGCCGAGGTCGATCTGCGCGATCAGGCGGCGGTCAACGCATGGTTCGCCGCCAGGCGCCCGCAGGCCGTGTTCCTGGCCGCGGCCACCGTCGGCGGCATCGTCGCCAACAACACGCTGCGTGCCGAATTCATCTATGACAATCTGGCGATCGCGGCGAACGTGATCCACGCCGCGCATGTCAACGCCGCCGAAAAGCTGATGTTCTTCGGCTCGTCCTGCATCTATCCCAGGATGGCGCCGCAGCCGATGCGCGAGGATTCCATGCTGACCGGGCTATTGGAGCCGACCAACGAGCCCTATGCGATTGCAAAAATCGCCGGCATCAAGATGGTCGAAGCCTATCGCAGCCAGTATGGCGCCGACTTCATCAGCGTGATGCCGACCAACCTCTATGGCCGCGGCGACAATTATCATCCCGAATACAGCCACGTGGTCGCGGCCCTGATCCGCCGCTTCCATGAAGCCAAGGTTTCCGGCGCAAAGGACGTGACGGTGTGGGGCACCGGCACGCCGCGGCGCGAATTTCTCTATGTCGACGATCTCGCCGACGCCTGCATCCATTTGATGAAGACTTATTCGGAAGAGGAACTGGTCAACATCGGCACCGGCGAAGACATCACGATCGCCGAGTTTGCGCGGGTGGTGGCAGCGACCGTCGGCTATACCGGCGCGATCAGCTTCGATACGTCAAGACCCGACGGCACGCCGCGCAAACTGCTCGACGTCGGCCGGCTGGCCAAGCTCGGCTGGCGCGCCAGCACCGCGCTCGAGGATGGCCTCAAGCTAGCCTATCAGGCGTTTCTGCAAGAGTCGAAGTAGCCGCCCTGATGCGAGCTGCGACCTCTAAGAGGTGGCCGCAAGATGAGAACCGTGATGATCGTAGAAACGAACGAAGGCGCCGATGCCTAGAGTCTTCAATTCATTCCGTCACCCTAGCCATGATGTTGCCGTAGCCGGGACCCCGCTTTCGTTTGCACCAGGGGACGAACCCGGAGGCCCCTGATGGTTCGGGCGAGATCTAGGAAGCGCTGGTAGTCATCGACGCGACCGGCGCCCAGATCGACCATTTGGAAAAAAGTAGGCCGTTCAGTGGGGACAACAGACGCCAGCGCACACCCGGTGTGACGCCTCGGAACATTGGCAAGAAACCGTTGGCTGAAAAATAGTACGCATATTGATCTTTCAGGTAGGCGTTTTCGGCTACCCCTGACTGGACTTCCTTTGTCTGCAGTAGACGCTTCAGCGCATACGTGGCCGTGAACTGCGCAAGGTATTGTTCGCGAAGAGCGGCGACCGCGCCATCCGGTGCGAGGACTCTTTTGCATTCGCCAAGGGTTAACCAAACGTTGCACGAATGATGCAGCGACGCGTCGAAAACGACGATGTCGAACCGCCCGTCCTCAAACGGCAGCTTGTTCGACATGTCGCATTCGGTGAGATCAATATCGCTGCTGTCTACACCGACCAGCATGGACGAGTTTGCAAGAAACCGCCGCATCCGGGATAAGGAAATGTCCGCGCAGGTGAATTTCGCCTGCGGGTATATCTTCCTAAGAGACAAAGTTGTGAGGCACGTTCCCGCGCCGAGCTCTAAGAAGCGGACATCGCCGTTCCGCCGCCGATAGATCTCGTCCAAAAAATCGGAAATTGCAGCGACGTACAGTTTGACTGTTGCAAGATGGCTTTCGATTTGTTGCGTGTTTTCCGTATCGAAGTAGTCGGCGGAATTGCTGTAGAAATCCTGATCATCCTTACGAAGATCTGGATTATCCATCTCTTGTAACCTCCCTGGACCGTCACTCGGTGGCGGGACTGATATCAACGGATCGCGGAGCGGTCAATGAATGCTGAGCCCCTTGGCGCACGGAGCAGTTTCAATGTGCGAGATCGGAGCGTGTTGTTCTGAAAGAGATCGAAGAGGTATGCTGGACGTCCTTTGTCCCCAAGCGTCATTTTGCTGCAGGCCTGCAGGGGAACCGTGCATTCCATAGATCCGCGATGACAGGAAGATAATCAGCAGTATCGCCGCCACCCGCGGAACGCGCGACGCAATTGCGTACCATGTGGCTCCTCGCCGTTGAGATCGCCCGAGTTTTATGTTCTGGTCCAGGCTGCAATTGGAATGTCTTATGCTTTTCAATTCCTACGAGTTCATATTCCTGTTCATGCCGGCGACAGTCTTGGGCTTCGCGATTCTCTCGGGAAGGCATCACGGCGCCGCGCTGTTGTGGCTGACCGCTGCTTCGCTGTTCTTCTACTGCTATTGGGAACCACGGTCGATCTGGATTCTCTTCGTATCGGTCGCGGCCAATTTCGGCGTTGGCTGGAAGATCAGTGAAACGAAGGGCCGGGCTTCCAAGCGATATCTGATCATCGGCGTGACGGCCAACCTATTGCTTCTCGGTATTTTCAAATACACTGGATTCATTGTCGATGCCATCAATTCGGTTCTTGGCCCCAGCATCAACCGGCCTACGATCGAACTGCCGCTCGGCATTTCCTTTTTTACCTTTACCCAGATTGCGTATCTGGTCGATGCGTACCGGCGGGAAGTCTCCAACCACAGTCCACTACACTACTCGCTCTTCGTGACCTATTTCCCTCATCTGATTGCCGGGCCCATCATCCATCACAAGCCGGTCATGGCGCAACTTACCGATCCTGCGATCGCTCGGCTGCGTGCGATCAACTGGGTCGTTGGACTGAGTTTCTTTTCGATCGGCCTCGCCAAGAAGCTGCTGCTCGCCGACCCCCTGGGGGGAATTGTATCGCCGCTGTTCGATGCCGCCCAGGCCTCGGAGATCTCGCCAGCGGCGAGTTGGATCGCGACCGTCGCCTATACATTTCAGCTCTATTTCGACTTTTCCGGCTACTCGGACATGGCAGTCGGGCTATCGCTCCTGTTCGGTGTGAGTATTCCCATTAACTTCCTGTCGCCATACAAGGCCGGCAGCATCATCGAATTCTGGCGAACTTGGCATATTTCGCTGTCCGCGTTCCTGCGAGACTATCTATACATCTCACTCGGCGGAAACCGCCATGGACCGTTCCGCCGATACGTCAATCTCTTCCTCACGATGCTGCTTGGCGGGCTCTGGCACGGGGCGGGTTGGAATTACATCGCCTGGGGCGCATTGCACGGCATGTATCTGCTCATCAACCACCTCTGGCGCAACGTGGTCGGGATGCCGATGGGGCGACTACTTGGTGGAGTGCTGACCTTCGTTGCCGTTATGGTCGGCTGGGTCTTCTTCCGCGCGGGGGATATCTCGACGGCGCTGCGCATGTTGAAATCGATGGGCTCGCTGTCGCAATGGTCGACCTGGACATGGGCGGCCGATCCAAACTTGGCGAATGTCAGCCCCTGGTTCGCGCTAGCTACGGTGGCGTTCGCTACAGCGATTGTATTCCTTGCGCCGAATTCGCTTGCGATCACGACGGCCCTGAAGGGAAGTCTGGAGGGACAAGGCAGTCAACGGCTGGCCATCGGCGTTGTCGCCGCCTACGGATTGCTAATGGGTATCGGCATCATCTTTCTCGGGCGTGTTAGTCCATTCCTCTACTTCATGTTCTGATGAGAATCATCGCAGACGATCAATTGTCAGCCTTGCAGCGTCGCGCGCTACTGATATTTGCGGTGTTCGCGCTGTTGCCATTGGCCGTCGTGATTTTCGTCAATTGCAGGGTTGATCCATTCCAGTACTTTCGAATTGCGAATCCGGCGCAGTTCTCGAATCTCATGCAGCGATTTCAAGCGCCTGGAATTATCAGGAATTATGATTTCGACGCCATTATCGTCGGCAATTCGGTGGTCGCCAACCTGCAGAACTCGATGTTTCGTCACGACAAGAATCCGGCCGGATTGAGGGTGATGAATCTTTCCTTTTGGGGCTCGACCATCCGTGAAGACGCCTATGTCGTTGATCTGGCGCTCAAGACGAAGCCGATCAAGACGGTCTACTGGTCGATCGGACGACAGGTAGCTCTGGCTGAATTTCGATATGCCGATTTTCCAACATGCATGTACCGCGAAAGTTTTTCGTTTGTTCCGCCATACTGCTATTTGTTCAACTCCAATGTGCTCTGGGAATCATTTGTGTCCCTCAGCCATTGGGGTGAAAGTAACGCCGGCTGGACTGCGGATATCGACAAGTGGAAGACCGTCGGGCCGCTGAAGATAGACCCACACGCCGAAGCGTGCCGGATGCAACGACTGGTGAAGCCGGATGAGATCGATCGCCTAACACAGGAAGCAGAAGCCGATCTTGCTCCGAACAACGGGCCCGACTACATCCGATATCGAAGCATCGTCCTGCCGATTGTTCGGGCCAACCGTGATGTTCGATTCGTATTTCTGTTTTCTCCGGTTTATTTGGGTTACTTTTGGCAGGGAGCCACGACCGGTTCGCTCAAGGTGGAACGCGCGCTGATCGACCTGTTCCTGTCGGAGCCGAACGTCGAGATGCACGACATGACCGAACTTGCGTTCACTACGCATGATCTCGGCCGGTATCGCGACGGCACTCACTACGACGCTGAAGGGGCCAGGGATGTCGTCGCTGCGCTGCTATCAGGCTCGATGAGGATTGGATCGATCGCCCGACACGAGCAGATGTTGCGCGAGGAAATCAGGGCCGGGGCCGAACTGATGCACTCGATCTTCAGGGAGAAATGTCCGTGACATCTCCCTTCGCTGAACTAGGCATGATCCCTTTCACATCAGACGAAAAGGTGGAATTCCGTATACTCGGGACCGGACAGGGCCTTTCCGTCATAAGCGATTACGAATAGATCGTCGTTACCGGAGGCCCCTGCAACGAACGTGGTCTGAGCCAGCTGTGCGGCGGTTATCCTAAACGGCGTTCCGGCGGCCACCGTCGTCCCATCTACCGAGAAATGACCGCTGTTGGCGGCCGCGGTGTTGTCGAATAGATAATACCAAAGTGGGTCGCCGTCGGCATCGGTCGCGCCGAACAGGCTGGAAGCAGCGATGGTCTGGCCGGCAGATGCGGCCACGTTGGTCGACGGTACTGTCAGAACCGGAGCTTGATTGGCGATGGTGTTGACGTGAAATGCGGTGTAGTCGCTGCCGGAGAATGCAGCGCCGTCATATGCGATCACGTAGAGATCGTCGGAATGACCCGCGGCTCCCGCGACGAAGGTAGTCTGCCCGAACTGGGCTGCGGATATCTTGTAAGGTGTCCCGGCCGCCACCGCGCTCCCGTTCACCGAAAAGTGCCCGCTGCTGGGATC